>Ga0187889_10000157_pt1 | contig 78105 bp, 77 predicted proteins | sample June2016WEW_7_10_2_FD_132992 | JGI IMG/M metagenome (GOLD analysis project Ga0187889, IMG submission 132992) | Peatland microbial communities from SPRUCE experiment site at the Marcell Experimental Forest, Minnesota, USA - June2016WEW_7_100 | ecosystem: Environmental > Terrestrial > Soil >... | reverse complement strand
TCGCCAGAAGTTTGAACTCGGTCGCGGTAAGTTCGATCGCGTTGCCTTTGAGAGCGGCCTCGTGTTTGGCGATGTCCACGATGAGATCGCCGCATTTCAGAACCTCTGTGGGGGCGCCTTTGCCTTGCGCTCGGCTGAGGATTTTTTTGACGCGCAACACCACTTCCCGCGGACTGAACGGCTTGGTCACGTAGTCATCCGCGCCCAGTTCGAGGCCAACGATGCGATCCACCTCTTCTGCCTTCGCCGTCAGCATGAGGATGGGAATCGAGGCGGTTTTCGGATCGGCTCTCAACTGCTTGCAGACCTCTGTGCCTTCGACCTGTGGCAGCATCAGGTCCAGAATGATCAGCGAAGGAAATCCATCCCGCGCCTTTTGCAGCGCCGTCACCCCGTCGCGCGCCGTGGCGGTTTTGTAGCCCGCCTTTTGGAGGTTATACACGAGCAGATCCACGACATCCTGCTCGTCGTCAACAATCAGTACAGTCTCGCTCATGCTCTCAACTTCGTGACAACGTTGTCACATCCGCACGGCGGCCATGTGACAATCCGGTTACGAACCTAGCGTCCGACAACATCTTCGGGCAGCGCAAGCACGGCGCCTTTGCTGGCGCTGGTGACCAAGCGACAGTAACGACCGAGCCAGCCGGTGCTGATCTTCGGCGCGGGTTTCTTCCAGGCCGCGCGGCGCTGCGCCAGCGTGGCGTCGTCCACTTTCAGCGTGATCGTGCGGCGCGGGATGTCGATGAGAATCGTGTCGCCGTTGGCGACAAGCGCAATCGGGCCGCCTTCCGCTGCTTCCGGGCTGATATGACCGAGGCACAAACCCGCTGTGCCGCCGGAAAACCGGCCATCGGTAATGAGCGCGACCTTCTTGCCGAGTCCCTGGCCGCGAATCATCGAGGTCGGCGAAAGCATTTCAGGCATGCCGGGGCCGCCCTTCGGTCCCTCGTAGCGAATGACGACGACGTGGCCGGGCCTGACCTCCCGTTTGTGCAACGCGTCGAGGCATTCATCCTGCGATTCGAAGACGATGGCCTTACCCTCGAAGACGAAACACTCCGGATCCACGCCCGCCGCTTTGATGACCGCGCCTTCCGGCGCGAGATTGCCGAACAACACCGCCAGTCCGCCATCCGCCGTGAACGGCGCTTCGATCCGGTGAATGACTTTTTCGTCCATGATCTCGGCGCGCGCGATGTTTTTGCCAAGCTTCTTGCCCGTGATGGTGATTGTGTCAAGGTGCAACGCGCCCGGTTTGCGGCTCAGTTCCTTCAGGATGGCACTGATGCCGCCCGCGCGATCCACGTCCTCGAGGTGCACGTCGGGTTTCGAGGGCGCAACCTTGCAGATGCAGGGGATGCGTGCCGAGACTTCGTTGAGCCGTTCCAACGGATAATCCACGCCGGCCTCGCGTGCGAGAGCGAACGTGTGCAACACCGTATTGGTTGAGCCACCCATTGCCATGTCGAGCGCAAACGCGTTGTCGAGCGACTTCGCCGTGACGATGTCGCGGGGACAAATGTTCTTCTCCACCAATTTCATGATCTGGCGGGCCGCAGCGCGCGCCAGTTTCTTGCGGCGCGGATCGACGGCGAGAATCGTGCCGTTGCCGGGCAACGCCATGCCAATGGCTTCCAGCAGACAATTCATCGAGTTGGCCGTGAACATGCCCGAGCAGCAACCGCAGGTCGGGCAGGCGATGTCCTCCAGCAGTTTCAGCCGCTCGGCGGAGATTTCGCCGGTCTGCAATTTGCCGACGGCCTCAAAAATCGTGATCAGGTCTGCGGAGCCGCCCTCGGGCAGCCGGCCCGCCTTCATCGGGCCGCCGGTGATGAAGATGGTGGGGATGTTGACGCGCACGGCGGCCAGGAGCATGCCGGGCGTGATCTTGTCGCAGTTGGAAATGCAGATCATGGCGTCGAAACAATGCGCCTGCACCATCGTTTCCACCGCGTCGGCAATCAACTCGCGGCTCGGCAGCGAGTAGCGCATGCCGAGATGCCCCATCGCGATCCCATCGTCCACGGCGATCGTGTTGAACTCGAACGGCATGCCGCCCGCCTTGCGCACCGCGGCCTTGACGACCTCGGCGAACTTCTTCAGGTGCACGTGCCCCGGCACGATGTCCGTGTAGGAGTTGGCGATGCCGATGAATGGTTTTGCCATGTCGGCGTCGGTCACGCCGCACGCCTTCAACAACGCGCGATGCGGCGCGCGGTCCGGGCCGGCTTTAACAGTGTGTGATCTCATGGTGTTATCCCTTTCGTAGCTGACACAAACGCCATGCTGGCACTATAGCTCCTTTTTCGCCGCGGACAATCCGTGGCGAGTGCTGGTCAGCCTGAACGATTCTGGAAGCAATTCCGAGAGCAGATGAATGCGAACGCGGCGAATATTACGCGAGTCTGCGCACACGACAATGCAATCGCCGAATTCGGCGAGCGCTTGGCGGCAAGCGCCGCATGGGCTGAGCCGGGCGTGCGGAGCAACACAGGCGATGGCTTGGAATTCCCTGTGACCTTCGCTGACCGCTTTGCCGACTGCGATCCGCTCGGCGCAGATCGTCAGACCGTAGCTGGCGTTTTCCACGTTCGCGCCAGTGTAGACTTTTCCGCCTTTGGTGAGGAGCGCGGCGCCGACGCGAAACTTTGAGTAGGGGGCGTGGGCGTTGCGTCGAGCGGCAAGGGCGGCGGTGATGAGCTTGCGGAATCTGTGAGGCGTGGTCGTCACAGCAGATTCACAAATTCAGTCAGCAGCTTGCCGAGTTTGTCTTGCGAGGCTTTGCTGATTTCCAGCACTTCCTCATGCGAGAGTTTCTTGCTGGTGATCCCCGCTGCGAGGTTGGTGATGCAGGAAATTCCGGCAACTTCGATGTTGTGGTAACGGGCGATGATGACTTCGGGGACGGTGCTCATGCCGACGGCGTCGGCGCCCAGCCAGGCGAACGCCTTGATTTCTGCGGGCGTCTCGTAGCTTGGCCCGGTGGTGGCGAGGTAGACACCGTGCCGCACCATCATCTGCAATTTTTCGGCAGCGGCATCCAACTTTTCACGCAGTCGCCCGGAATACGCCTGGCTCATGTCCACGAACTTCACACCGCCGTTGTCGTTCATACCCAGCAGCGGATTGACGCCCATGAGATTGACGTGGTCTTCGATGATCATCAGATCGCCGGGATTGAACTGCGGATTGATGCCGCCCGCTGCATTGGTGACGATCAGCACTTTGACGCCGAGGGCATCGGCGACGTTAACCGGATAAACGATCTCCGCCAACGTGCGGCCCTCGTAGTAGTGGAATCGGCCACTGAGCACCATCAACTTCCTGCCTGCCAACTCACCGAAGATCATCTGGCCGGCGTGGCCCGCCACGGTCGGTTTCGGAAAATGCGGGATGTCCGTGTAGGAGATGACAATGGGCTTGGCGACGTCCTTCGCAATCCCGCCCAGAGCTGAGCCCACGATCAACGCCGCATCGGGCTTGAAGCCCGCGAGTTTTGACTCCAGAAATTCCTTCGTTTCCTTGACGTTCGCCATCATTGCTCTGAATTCCTCACTCGATCTTCTGCGTGACGAGTCTTGGTCTGGCCAAAACGCGCTCTGCTGAAATTCCATACGCTTGCTGTACCATCTGCTCGGCTTCGGCAGCCCGAGCAGCATCACTGTAATGCATGATCATCAACGGTTCACCGGCGGCGACGCGGTCGCCGATTCTTTTCGGTTGCTCGAACCCGGCGGCGAAATCAATCCGATCGCTCGCCAGTTTGCGGCCGCCGCCCAAAGCGATCACCGCGTAGCCGATCTGGTCGCACTCAATTGCGTGGACGTAACCAGAGGTCTTGGCAGCGATTGGCTTTGTCTGCCTCGCCGCGGGCAAACGGTTCACATTCTCGCAAACCCGAGCGTCGCCTCGTTGGGCGGTAATCATCTCGGCAAATTTCTCCAGCGCCTCTCCGCTTGCCAGTTTCTTTTGCAGGATTTCCTTCGCCTCTGCAACACTTTTTGTTGCGCCTGCCATCAACAGCATCTCCGCCGCGAGCGCGAGCGTGACTTCCATCAGGCCGTCCGCCTTCGTCTTTCCGCTCATGATCTCGATGCATTCGCGCACTTCCAGTGCGTTGCCGATGCATTGGCCGAGCGGCTGATTCATGTCCGTCTGCAGCGCGCAGACCTTCTTGCAGTAGCGTTTCCCGACCTCGACCATCGCACGGGCCAACTTCAGCGAAGCCTCCCGTGTGCGCATGAATGCGCCGCTGCCCCATTTGACATCGAGCATGAGGCCGTCAACGTTCTCCGCCAGCTTCTTGCTCATGATGCTGGCAACGATCAACGGCAGGCATGAAACGGTGGCGGTCACGTCCCGCAGCGCGTACAGCTTTTTGTCGGCGGGAGCAATCTCGGCGGTCGGCCCCGTGATTGCACAGCCGACCGAATCGGTAACCTGCACCAGTTCTTCCAGCGAGAGGTCCGTGCGAAACCCTGGGATGCTTTCGAGTTTGTCCAACGTTCCGCCGGTCGGCCCGAGGCCACGCCCCGAGATCATGGGGACCCTGACGCCGCAGCATGCGACGAGCGGTGCGAGGATGAGTGAAACCTTGTCGCCAATGCCGCCCGTACTGTGTTTATCGGCGTAAAACGAGCCGTTGCGTTCCCATTCGACGACCTTGCCGCTTTCCAACATCGCGCGCGTCAGCCACATCGTCTCGTCGAAGTTCATTTCCTGAAAACAAATCGCCATTGCCAGAGCGGCCATCTGGCAATTCCCCGCGCGTGAATCCCACGACGAAGAAGCGAATCTCCTCTTGGGTCAACGCCTTCCCGTCGCGTTTGTTTTGGATGATCTGAGCGGGAAGCAGCATGCGTGGCGTTACCAGAACAAAACGGCCTGCTCCAGGCGCTTCGGAGCAGGCCGCTGAAACAGCATTGGCAGATTACTTCAGCGGCCCCCAGCTAAACAGAAGCTGGTAGAAATTGAAGAGGAGGACGCCGAGCTGTCTGGCTAGATAGCCGAGGGGGCGGAGCGGTTTCAGTCCTTCGCCCTGAATCGTGCCGCCCGCGCGGATCAAATCGACCTGCGCTGCCAGTTGCTGCAATTGGGACTCACTCAATCGAGCCAAGCGGGTGCTGACTTGCTCGCGGCTGATTCCCAAGGCCGTCAATTGTTCGGCCACAATCTTCTCGCTGAGAAATGCGTCGACCTTTTGCAGGGCTGCTGACCCGCGCGCTGATTCAATAGATTCAACGGGTGCCGCCCACACGGAAGCGGACAGACCGACAAGTGCGACGGCTAGTGCGACATGCAAAAGAGTGATCTTCATAAATCGCCTCCAGTGTTACGTCCCCACTATACGCAAACTCACGGGGCTGACAAGGAAATTTTTTCCGCGTCCCCAATCCAGTTCGACGAGCGTGGTATCGGCCCATAATTCGGATTTGGGGCAGACCGGAAGACGGTGGTGGACAGGGAAAGACGTTCAGTGCGTAGCCGAGGGGGCGGGGTTGGACAGCTTCTGGCAGGTGGCGTCGAGAAACTCCAGCGAGCGGCGGGCGACCTCGGGTGCGCGATGGCTGTCGCACGAAAGTTCCACGTTGATCAGGCCGTTGTATTTGTTGTCGGACAGCACGCGCAGGATGACCAGGAAATCCAGTTCGCCTTCGCCGAACATCAGGTGCTCGTGTTTGCGGTCGCGGATGTCTTCGATGTGGATGTTGCGGATCAGGTTGGCGAATTTGCCGTAGACTTGTCGGAACGGAGCGGTCTCCGTGCAGAAAACGTGGCCGATGTCCAGTGTCAGACCGAAGCGGGCGCTCGTGATGTGCTTCTTCAGCACCTCGAACTTCGCCATGTCGTTGACCAGCATTCCCGGTTCAGGCTCGAACGCCAATTGCACCCCGCGGCGCTTGGCGTGCTCGGCCAATTGCAGGCAACCCGTGACCAGCCAGTCCCAGGCCTGATGCTCGGGAGCGTTCGGTTCGGGCGCGCCCGACCAGAAGCTGACGCACTCGGCATTCAGCGCATGCGCGATGTCGATGGCGCGACGCAAAAACTCCAGCCGGATCTGGCGGCCCTCAACGCTGACGAGTGTCGGGTAATGCTTGCGTTGCGGGTTCAGCAGGTAACGCGCGCTCGTCTCCACCACCACGCGCAGCTTCAGTTTCTCCAGCAGTTGCCGCAGCCGCAGCCAATCAGCGGGTTCGGTGGTGAAGGGGTTGCAGTGATGATTGTCCAGCGTCAGCGCGACGCCACGGTAGCCGCAGTCGGCAATGATCTCGAGCGCCTCTTCGAGTTTGTGGTGCGCAAATCCGTTGGTATTGTAGCCGAAACTCAGGTTCATCTCGCGTGCTGTCCCGGCGCCATGCGACTCGCGATCTCGCAGCGCCAATAGGCTCGAAAAATAGCGTGAGTCTGCTAGATTTGCCAGTGCAAATGAGAAGGAATGGGAGATTTCCAGCCGTCGTCGCCGGAAGCGCAATGACAGGGTTGCTCTGCCTTTTGCTTGCGGAATCTTGCGTCGCCACCGTTTCTCCTCCGCTGTCGTTCAGCGATCCGAATCTGCTGCGAGACGCTCAGACGCTTCACCAGCGCGACCCTGCGCGCGCCGCACTGTTTCAGGGCAGGGGCATCAAACTGGCCGGTGAAGGTAGATTCGAGGAAGGGTTGCAGCAGTTCAGTCGCGCCGCCGCCCTTGATCCCGACAACTCCGCGATGTTGATCAACATGGCGTATTGCCTCGACAAGCTGCGCCGCTACGAACAGGCCATTACTGAACTTCAGCGTGCCGAAAAGCTCGATCCAAAGAATCCGATCGTCTATTTGAATTGGGGCAACTCCCTCCTCAATCTGAAGAAATACCAGGAAGCCCTTGAGCCGCTGCAAAAGGCCGGCGACCTCGCCCCCAGCAATGCGCTCGTTCGCATCAATCTCGCCGCCGCCCTCACCAACTTGGGGCGACACAAGGAAGCCGCGGGCGAACTTGAACGAGCCGCTGCGATTGACTCGAAGAATCCCATCATCTTTCTCAACTGGGCCGTCATCCTGTCGACCGAAGGTGAGACCGCCCAAGCGATCGCGAAATACGAGCGGGTCATCGAGCTCGATCCAAAGAATTTGTCCGCCTACTACAACTGCGCCGCGCTGCTGGAAAGGATGGGCCGCCTCGATGGCGCGATTGAGAAGATTCGGGCGGCCATCACCGTTGAACCCGACAACGCGATGCTTAAGGACATTCTCGCGCGTCTCGTGCAGGCCCAGCGCCAGCCCCGCTCCGAGCGGGGCCAGCAACTGCCCGCCATCAGCGCACCCGCCGGGTCGCAGTAGTCCCGAGCCATTTCTGGGAGGCGCACGGCGCTGACTTTCGGAATAGGCAGACGGATCGTGACGCCCGTGTCATCCAAACGGGCAAGCCGGCTGGCCTCGTTTTCGCTACTGGCAGCGAAATCTGACTTTTTTCTAAGAAAGAACTCAATGGGGGTCGCGTCGAATTATTCTTCATTTCAACCGGGAGACGGGGTGGGATCTCCACAAGGCACGCGGTGACGCGACAAGCGGCATACCTCGGATACCGATGTATCGGCTCGAAAGCCTCATGGAACGAGGCTCGCCGCATGGAACGGGGTAAACTTTCGAGGCGAGTCACAAGCTGCGCGTTCCCGCGTACGGGATAAACTTTGCGGTTTGCCGTGAGGCGACAAATCCGCAGCGGGCTTCACGATCTGTTTGCCCGCCCTCATTCGGGGCTGGAAAATGAGGGCATCGTCGGCCACAATGCCGCGCTGAATGCAGATCAAGCTGCCGAAATTCCTCACCGCGCTCGTGGTCGTCCTCGCGCTGGCGTTTCCATTACTGCTGGCGCTGGAGAAAATCCACGAGTCGGACGCGTTTTGGCATCTCAGGACAGGTGAGTGGATTCTGACACACGCTCAGATTCCTCGGGTGGATTCCTATTCCTCAACCGTCGCGGGAAAGCCATGGCTCGACTGGGAATGGTTGTTTCAGGCTGCGATGTACGTTGTTTACGCGGCCGGCGGCTTCAACGCGCTCGTGATCGCCAAAGCCGTGATGAGCGCGCTGACTGGATTGCTGATCTTTGAAACCAGCCGCCGCAATGGGACGGGCCTTCTGCTGGCAGCGACGGTGGTGATGCTGGCGTTCGTGGCGGCGCGCGAGCGGCTGGAGATGCGGCCCGACTTGGCGTTGCTTTTGTTCGCAGCGGCAACAATGGCAATGTTGGAAGCAGCACGACGCGGTCGGTTGAAGTGGTTATGGTGTTTGCCGTTGCTGCAGGTGATTTGGGTCAACTGTCACGCATCCTTTCCGCTGGGCATTTTTCTCGTGGCGGCGTATGGGATGGTGCTCGGCGTGGAGTTTGCGGTTAAAAGGCAGTGGCGTTCTTGCGGGCTGGTTGTGTCGGTGCTGGCGCTGACGTGCGGCGCGTGTCTGGTGAACCCTTACGGAATCGGATTGATCGAGCATGCGATTGCCCAAACTCGCGACGCCAGCCCCGCCGGCGCGATTGGAGAGTGGCAGCCGACGCGACAATTGTTGTTCACTGAACCCAATTGGGCGTTGCGAGTCTTTTGGTGGCTGTTCTGGCTGAATCCGCTTTTTCTCATCGCGCGCTTGGCGGTCGAGCGACGACAATTTCCCTGGGCGCATGCTTTGGTCGTCGCCGGCATGAGTGTATTGGCGCTGCGAGCCAACCGATTCACGGCGATCTACGCGGTTGTCACTGCGCCGATTCTGGCAGGGGCGGTGACACAGATCGCCAAGAAGACGGTGGGAACGCGCAGCCATGCGCTCCTGCGGTTGGCGGGAGCGACGGCAGTCTGTGCGCTTGCGGTCTTTCTGATTTGGGCAGTGGTTACAAATCGGTGGTCGCAGGACGAAGACCGCGCGGCGCGGTTCGGGTTGGGTGTTGACGAGCAGACGGTTCCGTTTCGGGCGCTGTCTGCGTTGGACCAATTGTCCGCGAGTCCGGGATTGTTCAACACCTTTTCCTCGGGCGGACTGCTGATCTGGAACTCTGTTCCGCGGCGGCGCGTGTTCATCGACGGACGGGCGAATCTCTATGGCCGCGAGTTTCTCGATGAGTATCGTGCTGCGATGCGCGATCCGGAGAAGTGGGAGGCGTGGATGCGTGAGCGCGATGTTTCGATCGTCTTTGTCGAATACGGAACCGACGACGGGGTGCTGCTGCGACATCTCGCCGAGAGTCCGGCGTGGTCGCTCGTCTATTTCGATCATGCGGCCTGCATCTTCACGCGCGCCGGTCGGGCGAGCACGCAGGTCCCGTGGAACGACGCCCACGCCGTTTGGCAATATACCCACAGAGTGGCCGATGAAGTGGCGGGCGCCGACCCATACGCCTGGGGACGCGCGCTGGCGACAATGGCGAGTTTTCTGATGGTCTGCAGCCGGACGAACTCGGCGGAACGATTGTTCGCCGAGGCGGTGGCGGCGAATCCGCGGATCTCGGAAGCGTGGATGAATCTCGGCGTGATCGAGCGCAATCGCGGGCAATTTGATCGCGCCATGGAATTGATCAACCAACTCCTGGGGCACAATCCCGATTATTATCCGGCGCGGATCATGCGCGCCGAGATCACGGCGCGGCGCGGCCATGTCGACGCGGCCGTTGCCGAAGTCGAGGAGGTGTTGTGGCGTGTCCCGCGTTCGGCGGAGGCCTGGTCCGTGCGGGCACAGTTGGCCGTGCAGCAGGGGGATCGCGAGAAGGCGATTCGTGCACTGCAGCGTGTCGTGGCCGTGCAGGCGGACGACCCGACCGTGTATTGGTTTCTGGCGCGGTTGTTGGCGGGACAAGGCAGCGCGGACGAGGCGATACGGGCCTATGAGAATTGCCTGCGGTTCTGGGTCGGTTCGCCCGAAAAGAAGAAGCAGATTGAGGGCGAACTCCAAAAACTGCGTGACAGCAAGCCAAAGCCGTAAATCGGACTTGCGCGAAGAAGTTTTTTTACTATTGTTCCGGCGGCATGAGGAGGCAGTGGGAGGAATGGAAGAACTGACGTGTCCAAATTGCAACATCGACGTCGACCCAGACGAACTGAAGCGGAATAATCTGCATTGTCCGACGTGCGGCTTCGACATGAGCGAATCGTCGGGGGGCCTGGACGATTTCGACGACGAAGAGGACCGGGACGACGAGGAAGAAGAAAAGGAAGAGGAGAAAGAAGAATGATAATCCTCTGCACTCGGCCTTCTGATTCCGGGTGGAAATGAATGTTAATTGAGACGTTCAAGGCTGGGCCCGTTGCCACGAACGGATATCTCGTCTGCGACCACCCTGGTGGCCGCGCCTTGGTGATTGATGCGCCGCTGGGAAGTGCGACCGAAATGGTTGCGCAGGCCCACAAGTGGGAGACTCCGATTGAATACCTGATCAACACCCACGCCCACTGGGATCATTTTCTCGATAACGCCGCGCTGCTGCGCCTGACGAAAGCCAAGTTTGGGATCCATCGCGACAGCGCGCCGTTGTTGACGTTGTCCCAAGCCAAGATGTTCGGCCTCGACATCGAGATCGAGCCGACGAAGCCCGACTTCTTTCTTGAGGAAGGCAAGCCGCTCGAAGTCGGCGCGCTGAAGTTCGAGATTCTTCACTGCCCCGGTCATTGCCCGGGCAGCATTGTGCTCTTTGAACCGCGCGAGCGCATCGTGTTCGTCGGTGACGTTCTGTTTGCTGGCTCGATCGGGCGCACGGATTTGCCCGGCGGCGATTACGAGACGCTGCTTCGTTCGATTCGCGAGAAATTACTTCCGCTCGGCGACGACGTGCGCGTGTTTTCGGGTCATGGGCCGGCGACGACCATCGGTCAGGAGCGGTTGCGTAATTCGTTTTTGCTCGTTTGACCCTTGAAAATCAATGGTTGCAAGCGGGTCGGGGGTTTTGTAGGATGCCCGAAACCTTAACCTCAAGGAGGATCAAACAAAGTTATGGCTAAAATGACGAAGTCGGCGACCCTGAGCACGCTCGCCGCGAAGACCGGTCTCTCGAAGAAACAAGCGGGACTGTTCATCGACGAGTTGGTGAATCTGGCCTACAAGGAAGCGAAGAACTCGTTCACGATTCCTGGCCTCGGCAAGTTGGTCCTGGTCAATCGCGCGGCGCGCTTGGGGCGCAACCCTGCCACGGGCGCGCAGATTCAGATTCCCGCCAAGCGCGTCGTGAAGTTCCGTATCGCCAAAGCGGCGAAAGACGCCATCCTCGGCTGAAAGCAATTCGCGCAGATTTCAGTCTCGCTCGGGGCGGGATCAACGGGATTTGCAGCGAAGCAAGTGTGGGCGGCTCGAACATCCTTCGGGCTGCCCTTACTTTTGGGAGGTTTCCTTCACGGATCTCTTTGTGAAGGCCGTGATGTTGTGGATGCCGGCGGCACGCGCCGCATCGACGATGGAGACCACCGTTCCGTAGCTGGCTTTCTTGTCGGCCGACAGTTCCAGCAGCACGTCCGGGCTCTTCGTCTTCGCGCCGCGCAGCGCCTGTTCGAGATCGGCGATGCCGATCTGCTTCTGCTCCTTGCCGAGATAGATTGTCCCCTCCGCCGCAACCGTGATGCTCAGATGCGGAATCTTCTCTTTCCCGATCTCTTCCGCCGTGCGCGCTTCGGGCAATGTCACTTTGACGGCGGTGGGCGCGTTGGACGCCACCCGAAACGTCGTCGAGGCGATGAAGAAGATCAACAGGATAAACAGGATGTCCACCAGATTGATGACCTGGATGCGCGGCGAGCGGCGCGGGGGAGGTGTTTCGAAGATGCGCATGGTCGGCAGCGGCTAGCGGTGGTACAAGCGTGTGAGCAGCTCGTTGGTGTGCCGTTCCAGTTCGAGCACGAGCAGTTCAATTCGTCGGCGGAAAAACATATACGCCGAGAGCGCAGGAATGGCGATGCCCAGGCCGACCATCGTTGCGGTCAACGCCATATAAATGCCGCGCGAGATCTGCGCCGGCTCGCCGAGGCCCTTGGCCGCGACGTCGTTGAACAGGTGCACCATCCCGATGACCGTGCCCAGCAACCCCAGCAGCGGCCCCAACTCGGCGATCAACGCCAGCGTCGTCAGCCCGCGCTCCAGCTTGCCGAGAATCTGGCGGGCAGCCGACTGCATCGCCTCGACGTTTTCCGATTTGTGCAGCGAGGCGTGCGCGAACGACACCTGCACCAACTGGCCCAACACCGTTTTGTCCCGTTGGCTTAACTGACGGACCTTTTCCAGTTGTTCGTGCGACATCGGCTGCTGCTCGATGGCCTCCGCCAGCGCCGCCGAGATGATCCCTTTGCGCCGCAACGCCCACACTCTATCCAGGATGATTGCCAGGCCCGCCACCGAACACACCGCCAGCGGCGTCATGACGATCCAATTCTGCGCAAACCATTCCGGCATTTGAGTACCCTCCAAGCACTTGACTAGTAATAAAACGTGAAATTGACTTCGCGCGGCTCTTTCCCGACCAACATCCGCAGCTTCTCAGGGAACGGCGCGAACGGAGCCGAGTCTACAATGGCTTTCTCGCAAAACAACGCCAAAATCTGTCCCGCCGTGTTCTCTTTGATTTCCATTCCTTGCACCATGCCATCGTCGAGCAACTGAAAATGCAGCGTCACTTCGCCCCCACGCTCGTACAACTGGTTCTTTTCGATCAACGCGTACCACCGGCTCTGCACCGCCACGACGATCTGGTGGTCGTACGCGCCGAACGGGCTGTCCGCCACGTCAAACGCCGCGACGCCAATGTGGTTAACGCCCGAAGCGACGAGATGCGATTTCGCCGCTACAATCTCGCGCTGCGAGCCGGTGCCCGCCGATCCGGGTGACGGCGCGCGATACTCTTGCGGCTGCGCTGGCGGTGAAGGTTCCGTTTGCGGCGCTTGCGGCGCGATTGCCGCTTCCGGGGGGAGCATCGCAAACTGTTTTTCCTCGGCGGCATTCAGTCCTTTGTCGGCTACTTGCTTGGGCTGCTCAGCGACAGCGACAGGTGGCGGCGATGGAGGCGATGGCTTCGCCACGGGCGCGGGCTGCGAGTTGGCGACGACGGCCGGCGGCGAAGCGGGAGGCGACGGTAGCGCGGGCGGCGCAACCGGCACGGAGGGCGCAACCGGCGCGGACGGCGGGCCAAGATTCGGCACGACGTTTTCGGTGCTCATCACCCGTGTCTCTTTGCCCTCCAGGTAGGGCGTGTCACCCGTTTTGCCTGTCGGGTTCACAGGATTGGCGGCAACCGTTGCCCGGTCCGAATAATACTTGGCGTCCTTCGGCTGCTCGCCGGTGACCTGGCTGCTGTCCGTCTCCATGAACTGTTGCGGAGGCTCGGGCTTGGGTTGTGGTGGTTGACGCTCAGGAACTTCAACGAACGTGATTGTTTGCGGAGCTGGCTTTATTTGCGTGTACTTCCGCGGCGCGAAGGCCGCGCTCACGACTCTGGCGATCGGCTCGAAAAGAGGAAGCCGGGCGAACTGCTCGCGATACTGCCAGCAGTCAAACGTCATCGCGTGCAGCAACAGCGACACGAGCATGGCTATTTCAAAATGAAGATTGTCGCGGGTCATCGGCAAACGTCCGCTCACAAGAATAGCAGATTCCGACGTTGCATCAACCCGGAGCAACAGCCATTCCCAGCTTCTCGAGCGTCGCCCGCAACCGCTCCGTCGGCAGCCCCATAACGTTGCTGAAGCTGCCCTCGATCCGCTCAACGATTCCCTCGCCGTGTTCCTGGACCGCATACGCGCCCGCTTTGTCCAGCGGATCGATCTTGTTGAGATACTCGCCTATCTGGTCGCGTGAAAGCGACCGCATCCAGACGCGCGTCGTGTCGGTGAAGGTGATTTCCGTGTCCAGCGAGCGGTGAATGAGGCAAACCGCGGTGATGACTTCGTGCCGCCGCCCGGCAAGCTGTTGGAGCATCCGTCCCGCCTCGGCGGGATCGCGCGGCTTGCCGAAGATTCTCCCGTCGAGCACGACGATCGTGTCAGCGCCGATGATCAGCGACTCGGGATGCCAGCGCGCGACGGCGCGGGCTTTGCGTTGCGCGTTCTGCATCGCCAACACGTCGGGCGCAGCGCCCGTCAACGCTTCCTCCACGCCGTCGGGCCGCACGACGATAAACCGCAGTCCCATCTCCCGCAGCAGTTGCTCCCGCCGCGGCGACGCGCTCGCCAGGATGATTTGTGGTTTGTTTGCCATCGGAAACTCGATTATCGTGAACGTCGAAGTATGCGAATCCCCGCTGGCAAAGTCGAGCATCTCTACGTCCACGTCCCGTTCTGCGCGGCCAAGTGCAATTACTGCGCGTTTTACTCGGAAGCGGGCAGCGCGGCGAAGATGGGCGATTATGTGGAGGCGGTCTTGAAGGAATTGGAAGTTGTAGCCGCGAATCTCATTCGCGGCGGGATTGGCAGCCGCGAAAGTGTTTCGCGGCTACAACCGTCCACCATCTTTTTCGGCGGCGGGACGCCGAGCATCCTACCCGTGCCACTGATGCGCCACCTCCTCGAAGCCGTTGCAAAAACAGTTAGTGGCATCCCTGCTGGTGGTGGCATCCCTGCTGGTGGCACGGGCGTCCCTGCCCGTGATAGCACAGGCACAGAGGCCTGTGCCACCAGTCTACAATTTGAATGGACGGTCGAATGCAATCCGTCCACTGTCTCGACCGAGAAGGCGAAACTGTTCCGCGAGTTTGGCGTCAACCGCATCTCGATGGGCGTGCAGACGCTCGACGATGATTTGCTCAAGACGATCGGGCGGGTGCATTCGGTGAAGGCCGCCATCGCATCGTACGAGAAGCTGCGGAAGGCCGGCTTCGAGAACATCAATCTCGATTTGATGTTCGGTCTGCCCGGCCAGACCGTTGCGCATTTCCGCAACATGCTGGAGCGGGTGATCGAACTGCAACCCGAGCACGTCTCGATCTACTGCCTGATTCCGGAAGAGGACACGCATTTCTGGTCGTTACTTCAGCAAGGGTCAATCAAGCCTGACGACGAATTGGAACTCGCCATGTATGAGACGGCCATCGAGACGCTCACCTCCGCGGGTTATCGCCAATACGAGGTCAGCAATTTCGCCAAGCCCGGCCGCGAATGCGCCCACAATATCGCCTACTGGCAAGTCGAGGATTACATCGGCCTCGGCCCGAGCGCGTGCAGCACCGTTGGTGACCGCCGCTGGCAGAATGTGGCGGACATCAAGAAGTACGTCGAAGGAGTCGGGAGACAGGAGACAGTAGTCAGCTACGAAGAACGACTTACCCCCGAATTGCGCGCCGCCGAACGCGCCGCATTCGGGATGCGGATGAACGCGGGTGTGCCCGCCGAACTTGTCCAAGGCCGCTGGGACAAAGAGATCGCCGAATTGCTCAGCGCCGAGTTGGTGCAATGGTGCAACGGTCGCCTCACGCCGACCAAGCGCGGGATTCTGTTTGCCGACGCAGTCGCCGCCGAGTTTCTGTAACCGCGAATGGACGCGGATTGACGCGAATAATTCGCGTGAATTTGCGGCGATTCGCGGGTAGATTCAAGGCCGCTATGGCGAAGAAGCTGGCACAGATTGTCGATAGTCTGGTGGATTCGTTCCACAAGTACGGCGGGATCAATCATCTCGATGGCGCGAACCTGCCGTCGCGCGACGCGGTGGTGGAGATCACGCGCGATTTGCTGCGGCTGGTGTTTCCCGGTTTCTACGACAAGGACTCGATTCATTCCGCGCAGATTGTCGAGTACACCTCTGAGTTGGTCTCATCTGTGGCGCGACGGTTGGAGAATGAAATTCACAGGAGCCTCGAGTACCGGCCGTGCGAACACCCCGACAAGGGTCGGGGCGATCTGGCAGGCACGGCAGCGCGGGTGACGCAGGAGTTTCTCGAAGAATTGCCGGGCGTGCGCGCGATTTTGCAGACCGACGTGACGGCGGCTTACGAAGGCGATCCGGCGGCGATCAGCAACGAGGAGATCATTCTCGCTTATCCCGGCATCGAGGCGGTCGCGGTGCAACGGATGGCGCATCTGTTCTACAAGCGGCACGTCGCGCTCATCCCGCGGATCATGACGGAGTGGGCGCATAACAAGACGGGCATTGACATTCATCCCGGCGCGGAGATCGGGCCGCACTTCTTCATCGACCACGGCACCGGCGTCGTGGTCGGCGAGACGACCATGATCGGCAAGCATGTGAAGATTTACCAGGGCGTGACGCTCGGCGCGAAGAGTTTTCCGAAGGACGAAAAGGGCCGCGTCGTCAAAGGCATCAAACGCCATCCGAACATCGAGGACAACGTCACCATATACGCGGGCGCGACCATTTTGGGCAGCGTGACCATCGGCGAAGGCTCGATCATCGGCGGCAACGTCTGGTTGCTCGAATCGGTTCCACCGATGACCGTCGTTTACCAGGAAGGCGGCAAGACGGTGATGAAAACCGCCGCCAAAGACCGCGACAAGATGGTGGGACATCTGCACGGTACAGGGATTTAGATGCAGCCGCGCTTCTTTGAAGCGCGGACGATTTCCACGGCGCTTCGCAGAAGCGCCGCTACACCAAGATGGACAGAATCTACGCAGATCACAACGCGACGACGCCTCTTCATCCTCAAGTGCTGGAGGCGATGCTGCCGTATCTGCGCGAGCATTACGGCAATGCCAGCAGCGTGCACGTCTTTGGCCGCGAAGCTCGCGCGGCGATCGACGACGCGCGGGTCCGCATCGCCAATCTCCTCGGCTGCCAGGAAAGCGAGATCGTGTTCACGGGTGGCGGCACCGAGGCCGACAATGCGGCGATCTTCGGTGTGGCGCGGGCGCGACGGGCAAAGGGGCGACACATCATTTGCAGCAGCATCGAGCACCACGCCGTGCTGCACGCTTGCCAGTATTTGGAAAAGCGTGGCGAGTGTGAAGTGACCTTTCTGCCCGTCAATCGCGATTGTCTGGTTGACCCCGACGATTTGCACAAGACGATCCGCAACGACACGGTTCTCGTCTCGGTGATGTCCGCGAACAACGAGACGGGCACGATCCAGCCGATCAAAGAGCTGGCCACAATCTGCCGGGAGCGGGGCGTGCCGTTTCATACCGATGCCGTGCAATCGGTTGGCAAAGTCCCGGTGAACGTCGAGGATTGGGGTGTCGACTTGCTTTCGATTGCGGCGCACAAGTTTTACGGGCCGAAGGGCGTCGGCGTGCTGTTCATCCGCCACGGAACGAAGATCAACCCGTTGCTGGTGGGTGGCAGCCACGAGAACGAGCGGCGGGCTGGAACGGAAAACGTCGCCGCGATTGCGGGCATGGCAAAGGCCGCAGAGCTGGCGACGGCGACAATGGCCGACGAGCAGATTCGACTGCTCGAATTGACGGAGAAGCTTGCTGAGGGAGTGATGAAGCGCATCGGCGGCGTGCATCGCAATGGTCATCCGAAGCTGCGCATCTGCAATACGGTCAACTTCAGCTTTGAAGGCTGCGAGGAGGAAGGGTTGCTCTTGGGGCTCGATTTGGAAGGCGTCGCCGTCTCGAGCGGTTCGGCTTGCGCCGTCGGATCGCTTGAGCCATCGCACGTGCTCAAAGCGATGGGATTGCCACATGAACTGGCCAGAGCGGCGGTACGATTCTCTTTCGGCGTGAGTAACACCGCCGGGGACGTGGACTACATTCTCGACGCGGTCGCGCGTGTGGTTGAACGCCTGCGGCAGTTCGCGCCAGCGTAAGCTCTTTGGAGTGCGGTGGCTCGACACCGCTTTGCCGTTTCTCTGCAAGAAGGCTGCGTCAAGCCGCAGCAGTCCAAAGTCTCAATCAAAAAACCGGTAGCGGAAAATGAACCACAGCGCTGCGAGGCCGTCTTTCCAACCGATTTTCTTCCCCTCGGTGTAATCGCGGCCCGAGTAGCTGATGGCTGTCTCGTAGAAGCGGTAGCGACGGCGAGCGAGTCTTGCGGTCAGCTCCGGCTCGATGCCAAAACGCTCAGCGTTCAGATTGAGTCCTTCCACGCATTTGCGTTGGAAGACCTTGTAGCCGGTTTCCATATCGCTGAGATTGAGGTTACACAGTATGTTGGAGAGCAGGGTCAAAAACTTGTTGGCCATGAAGTGCCAGAACAGCAGCACGCGATGAGTGCTGCCAAGGAATCGTGACCCGTAAACGACATCGGCGCGCCCATCGAGGATCGGTCGGAGAAGATTCGGATAGTCTGCCGGATCGTACTCGAGGTCGGCATCCTGAATGAGAAGGACGTCGCCGGTCGCGTGCTCGATCGCCGTGCGGATGGCCGCACCCTTGCCGCGATTGTGAGGATGTGAAAACAATTTCACGCCGTCTTTTTCCGCGAGCTTCTTCAGAATTTGCCCAGTGCCATCCGTCGAGGCGTCATCAACCAAGATGATTTCCTTCTCCAGGCCACAACTATCCGCGGCACAGACACGATCAAGGATTCCCTCGACCGTGCGAGCCTCATTGAAAACGGGGATCAGGATCGAAAGCCGTTTGAATTCTTCAGACATCGGTTGCAAAGTATAAGCCAAAGCGGTGCTGACTCAATGGGAAAATGCAGAATCTCGTAGCATTTGAGATGCTGGCGTGTTACGTTCGCAAGCCGAAGCAAACCGGGCGGGTTAGCCAAGTGGTAAGGCGGGAGTCTGCAAAACTCCTATGCGTCGGTTCGAATCCGACACCCGCCTCCAATTCAGCCCACGCAATCGCACCTGGTTGCGTGGGCTTTCTGTTTGGTGGCGGCGGATCTGTAGACGGCGTCGGAAGCTTTCTGCACGGCGAATGATTGCTCGGGCAGCGCCAGCGACGGTTTCCCGTCTAGGACACAGTCAACGAAGTGGTGAAAGCGCTCTTCGGAATAAGGCGGCGAGGTGGGTTCCGAAGTATTCATAACGCCGGCGTGTGATTACAACCCATCTGGCTCGCTCCGATGACGCCGAGGCGCAGTTTCCCTTCCATGCGCGCCATTGGCAGCATCGCCTCGGCTGATGTCAACACTGCGTGCTGGAGACAACGTCCGGTAGGGGACGGCAAACATTGTTGACGAAATGCCCCGGGGTGTATGAAAGGCTTGGAAAAGCAGGGGGCACTATGCAAACCGCCAAGACCCCATGTGGCGTGGGTCTAAACTGTTACCCCGGCCATGTTCCCAGACAACTCCACCGGTTATAACCCCCAGCCACCCGGTCCGTAGATCGTCGGATTACCTTCTCTCACGGTTTCCAGGCAGCAATCTGAAAGTCAGCTTTCTGCGGCAGCACAAACTGACGCATGGGTGCGGCCGAAAGCCTGACAGCCACGATCAAATCCACGACTGCACCCACGCCATGGGCCAACAGAGCGCTTGCCGCCGCGCCCACCATCCCGAAACTTTTGACGAGGGGGAAGACCGCCGTTGCCGTCACGAGGGCCGCCGCCCCTGATGACCACAACGTGAGTTGCGGCCGGCCCATGCCGTAAAAGTAGTTCCGCAATACTCGCGACGCTGCTTGGAAGATAACGGCGATCAGCAGAATGTAGAATGGTGTGGCCGCAGGCAGGAACTGCTTTCCGTAAACCAGGGCGATTCCCGGCCTGCCCAAAATAAACCCCGCCACCGCGCCCGCCGCCATGACCAGCACCGTACAGCGGCAGGCCCGGGCCGTCAGCGTTGCACCTGAGGTTTGGTTGGAGGCGACGCGCGGAAACAGCACTATCGCCACCGAGTCCGGCAACATCAGCAATCCTGCGCTCAGACCCACCGCCACCGAATACCATCCGAGGTAGGTGGAGGCGAGCAGAGCACCCACGACGAATTGGTCAAACATCTGGGTGAACAGCACCAGCAACACCCGCAGATGACCGCGGATTCCGTACAGCAGTCCCTCCTTGAGATAGCGACTCGAAAAGCGAAGCTTCCAATTTGCGGCTTTGCCCAGGCAAATCGCCAGCGTTGTCGCTGCAAAGACAGTGCTGCCTACGGTGGCGACAACGATGCCCAGTAAACGATCTTTAGCCAGGTGGTTCGCCGCGAGCACCAACAACAGGTAAACCGTCGATCCCGCAATTATGAGGACATTGTAAAGTTTGAACCAGCTCAACCCCTGCAAGATGCTGCCCAAATTGCACGCCAGGATATTGAACGGGATTGACGTTAGCAGGATGAAGAATACCACGGGGTTGCCGACGGGCCAACGGACGAATCGGAACGCGACGATAACAAACAACAGCAGCGCGTAAAGCAATCCCGACACCGAGGACAAAACAAACGACGTCATCGCGGCTTCGGAAAGAGAGTACCTGCGGCTTCCCAACAAGTAGATGTTCGCGTCAAAGAAACTCAAATTCCCAAAGGTCACTATCCAGGTTATCACCAACAGCGCAAAAGCCAGTATGCCTTTATCGGACGGACCGAGTGCCCGTGCGATGAGCACGGAGATGGCGAATTTCAGGATGTAATCCGCTACTTTCGTTGTGAAAACCTGAGTCACCAGTCTCATAGGCCGAGGCAGATTACGAAAGAGGCCCGTGGCATGCGAGCAAAAGTTCGCTGTCGCATCAAATTGGTACTCGTGGCATCACCGGCTGACCCGACGGTTCCGTTCGCAGACCAGTTCGTATACCCTGAGGGTGAGACGACACGTGGCGCCTGCCCAGCCAACGCCTGAGCGCGGCCCGCGGCGCCTAGTTGCCAGCGCAGTTCGGCGTCGGACAGCAGCTTGCACAGCGCGTCGTCCAGTTACTCGCTGCGGCCGGGCGTGACGAGCAACCCTGTTTTCTCATGCTCGACCGGCTCCGGTGTGCCGCCCGCCGCGGAGGCCCCAGCCTACGCTCAGTATCAGATCTCGGAGCATCAACCGGGCAAATTCGCCTGCCGACTCACTCCGCCCGCGGGACATGGCGGGGTGTGGCGGCATTTGGCAACGGGCCGGCCGATCTCCTACAATGGCGAATGGATTGAGGGAGCCGTCAGAAGTTCCGGTCTGCGTTTTGCCGATGGCTACATCTGGCTGTTGCGGACGCGGTCCCGGATGCGCCAGCAGTTCGGAGCCCTGCGGCGCCACTGAATCACCTATCCCGCCAGCCGCTTCACGATGGCGGGCGGAATTGCCAACCACGAGAGAATCCGTCGGGATGTCTTTCAGTGTGACTTGAACCATTGAATTTGCCAGAACCAACCCGCCTTACGGCGGATCGGGCATGGCGGCGACATCGATTGGTTCTGTTCTGAAACTTTCCTGATCCAGCGATCAGGCGGTTTGGCTCGGGGGTTCGGATGTGCGCTGGTAGATTCCATCCACCTGAAGCAGTTGTCCACTCCTACAGTCAACAAAACCAAACTCTAACGAGACCAGCATCAAACCTTTGTCCTTCAGGAAAGCGTGCATTTCATCAAAGAGCGATTCATTTCGGTACAAAGGCGTCAGAGACATTTCGAGTTGAACCATCTGGATGTGCCGCAGAGATCTGTTTGCTCCGTCCAAGACGTTTTTTCATAACCTTGGGTGTCGATTTTGAGCAGGATTCTGTCATTCGCCGAACAGATTTCCGAGAACAACGAGTCGAGTCGCCGTGCCGTGACTCGCTCTTTGCCGACGTATTTTGAAGTTGGTGCCGCGTGCAGGTGCGCCGGTAGCATGTCGAAGAACGAACTGCTTTCGGAGATGCCCGCGATGTTGATCTCACTGGTGGTGTCCGTCGCGCCGAGAGCCAGATTCAATGCTTTCCAAGAAAGGCGATCAGCACGAGCCCGACGGGCCAACTCCTGATAACGGTCGAGAGCGGCTCAAAGGATACGATCCGGCCACGGTAGCCAATTTCCCGCAGTCCGTGGCCGTACTGCCCGGTATTCGCCCCCACATCAAGCACAAGGTTGATTCCGTTCGTCGCGAGGAGCTGTGCCCGGCGTGCGAGTGGGTGCGCGAATTGAAGCGGACAATATCGACGCCAAACTTTCGAAGAATTCTGCGTGCGAGTCGCTTCACTGCGACCTTCTAGCATAGCAAATAACGAAGTTCGACCACCAAACAACCGTCCGTCAGATCCTTGCTGGAGAACCGGATGAATTCAAGATTTCACGGTAGGCTTTGAGTGTTTCCGCCGCCACTTGTTCCGGCGCGTGCCAATCACGAGCCACCCGCCGAGCGTTCTCGCCTAGGCGTCGGCGTTCCTCTGGGTGCGTGAGCAGCCAGACAATCTTCTCGGCCAACGCCTGCGAGTTTCGAGGCTGAACCAGCAGACCTGTTTCGCCATCGGTCACCATCGAAGGAATCCCGCCGACATTGGTGGCGATGACGGGCATCCCCGATACCATCGCCTCCGCCAACGCGTTTGGGCTGTTCTCGTTCTCGCTTGGCAACACGAAAAGCTGTGTCTGGAGATGCTGCTGTGCTATCTCCTCGGCAGAGCGCTGTCCCAGGAAAGTCACGCATTGCTCAATCCCCAGCCGCTCGCAAATCGCTCGCAATCCCTTGCTGTAGCCGGCGTCACTGCTGCCGATCACATCCAAGCAAACACCGGGCAGTTGCGCCCTGACCAAGGCCAAGGCCTCCAACAGAGTAGCCAGTCCCTTTCTCTTAGCCAGCAATCCCACAAACAAGATTCGGCGTGAGTCGGCCACCGACCACTGATTGGCAAAGAAAACAGGGCTCATGGCCTCGTGGATCATGAAGATCCGCGCGCTGGGATTAAAGGCACGCACAAAACCAGTGTCGAAGTGGGTCCGGCAGGTAAAGAACTTCGCCTTACGCACCACCTCTTGCTCCCAGTGCCTTATCACTCGGGAACCGAAGGTGGGGTTGGTCTTGTAGTACTCCGTGATGATACCTTGGATGGAAACGAGGCAGGGAAACCCCGAGGCCACTCCGGCCAGCCCGTAAGCTCTTTCTGTTCCATGGGTGTGCACCAAATCAGGACGGATCCTGCCAACCTCCTTCACCAAACGCCGGACAGTCCATTTGAACCCCGTCAGCACATCCAGTGGCAACCACGGCGGGAAGCCTCGATTCGTGAACGTGATACTGCTTTTCAGGACGTGAAACGTGATGTTGTCCACCTTGATCACTTGGTCTTCCGGCACCAGACGGCTTTCCGTCACCAGGTGCAGCTCGATACCGTCTCTGCGTGCAAGAGCACGGGAGAGGTTTACAATCCAGCTACACGGATGAAATGCAGCCACCTTTCTCGCGACCTTAAGGTGAGGCTCAAGGAAAGGCTCAGGATACGGAGCGAGCCACGCGATCCTCATTCGGCGCCCTCATCAACCAAATTGGCTTGTTTCGTCTGTAGGAATAGAGTGCCCGCGAAGTTCTTGTTCCTCAAGCGAGGCAAAGACGTCCTTTTGTGTTCAACCGCACTGATCTGGGCTAGCGCTTGGTTGATAAGGACACAGATCGATAGGTTCATGCGGTAACTGAACTCGTCAGGGGCCGAGCAGCAGGAGCGGCCGATAGTGACGGCTTGGAATCGAGGGCCACACGTTCCTTTTCTTCCATACGAATCACCAAACGCAGCAGTGCCGCTAGGAAAACCTGCTGAGGCATATCCATATTGTAAGACCCGTAAATGAGCGTGAAGTGAATCGGGTACCAGACCAGTTGCGCGGCCAAAAAGATGGCAACGGGAGAAAGGATCGTGCCACGGCAGCGCCTGACACACGCCACGGCGCAAGCTGCCGAGCCGATCATCAGAACGTAGAAGGCTGCCAGTCCGATGACGCCCACATACCGGATCGCGGACAACGGGCCGCTATGGTAGCCACCGGTCAGATATACAGACTCCTCTCCCCCCTGACGGAAGCTGCCGAGTACGGCAAGGTCCTGCATGCTCACTCCAAAACCGTCGCCGATCCACCAGTTCTTAATTTTACCTTCCTCAATTATTCTCTTCCACCATAGAAAGCGCCCTTCGGTCGCCAGGGAACCTGCCTGTTCCGCTTCGGCGGACCACTTGCCCGGCAGGAAAGCGAGGGCGCGCTGGGCCGCCAGAGGCAGTTGGTAGAGTCGGCCCTGCCCAAAGATCAGGGCGCTGCCGAAAAGACCGGTGGCTACGCCGATGACCACTGCTTCCCGCCAACCTTGGTGCAGCCAGGCACTCAAGCCAAATTGCATGACCGCCGCCCCGAGGGTATTGCGAAAGCCGGAAGCGAGGATGCACATCCACCCACAAAGAAAGACATAGGTACGCGGGCGCAACGGGTTGAACAGCGTCCAAGGCAGATAATAGGCGCACAACAGCAGGATCAATGTATTCCCGAAAGCTCCGAGACCCTTTAAACGCACCAAGGCCGTTCCTGTGATCTCCCCAATATACACATCCAGATCGACGTTGGAGTAAAGCCCGTAAAGGAAAGGGGTCTGGCTCGGCGCCAAATAGGCCACGATGTTGAACGCCGCCATAATGGCCGTTCCGGCCAGGACAAAGTACGGAATGCGCCCAACCGCCTTGACCGAGTCGGGCAGCCGCACAATCACCGCGTACGCGATCAGGGCCATGAAGATGTCGAAGAAAGGGCGTCCCCCGATGGTCTGCGCGCCAAGCGCGCGAATACCCACCGGATGGAAAAAAAACGTCACCCCGATCCAAAGAACATTCAGCAGGATCAACGAATTCAGGACGTGCCACTTCACCTCGAAGCGGTGCCTAAGTAACACGCGGTAGCCGATGTAAACCATCAAGCCAAGAATGATGCAAGGCTCACGAAGTGAAAATGGCAACCCCAGCAAAGGCGTCGTGCCGTAAAACGACCAGCCGATCAGGATGATCACCCAGATGCGACGCTGCAACCCCAAGGTGGTTAGTATGAGGATGCCCAGTGCCACGCACATAAACAGCCACACCCTTTGCCCCGTGGCGATGCCGTAGCCCAGCAAGACCGCGAGGGCCAAACCGAGAACCACAGCCGTCAATCGCGCGACAAACTCTTTGTCTGCCACGCGGCGCTCCAGTTCACTAAGCAATGTTCCAGCAGGTTTCACGATCCTGCCGTCTATTCTACGGCTGGACGCTTCATCGCGCAAGCCAGACTTGAGCCGATCCGGAACGAATTTGAGTCACGCTGAGAAAGAGGCGGACACAGAGCTGATTGGTCGGTAATCCGATCCAAGCTCGGGATTTTGGAAAAGACGCAAGTTTTTAAAATGATCGGCACAAACAGACCACCTAGCAAAAGCAGGGGGGCGAACAAAGCGAACCGCAGGCCGGCCCATGCGTCCATTTTTATGAGCAGTCCCTTTCCGAGACCGGTCACCATGGTGTTCATGAGGCAGATGACAAAGGTGTACTCGCCAAAGAGTAGCAGCAGACGCGACGGCCGCCAGCGAGGACGACGGCACAGCGCCCGTGCAAGGCCGGAATGGATAGCAGTCCGACCGGGAAACTCGGCACGTCCCAGAAGAAAGATACGCCCAACACAATGATGAACGTGCCAAGTGTGAGGTTGAAGAACTTGTCCACCAGCGCTGTCCAATCGTGGAGACGTGAGGCACAGTACCCACCAAGAAGAAAAATGAAAGCGTGCTCGCAGATTCGGTCCAAGCCGAGCAATGGACTGGCAGACACGAAACGCACGAGCAGACCCACCACCAGCAAGGGCCCCAGTCTATTTCCGCTCAACCACAAGCAGACAGGTAGAAGCATATAGAATTCGAGTAGAACGTACACGTACCACAAAGAGACGGCATGACTGTGAACCGGTCGCATCAGGATTTCCACTAAACCCAGCCAAAAGCTCTGAGGTGCTGCGTCCACGTACAGGAAACGTTGACCGATGACCTTGCCCGTGGCACGACCTTGGTGTGGAGTCTCTTGGGGCCATCAGGAGCTTCGATGACGATAGCCGTTTGGGTTGGACTTATGCCAATTCCACGCGTGTTCAATGATGGTTGCCAACTGCGCATACCGGGGTACCCAGCCGAGTTCTGCTTTGATGCGCACAGAACCGGCCACAAGTTGCGCTGGGTCGCCAGGCCGACGAGGAGCCGATTCCACTGGCACTTTTTTTCCCGTCACTTTCTCTACTGTCCGGATCACTTCCTTCACGGAAAAGCCGTAACCGTTACCCAAGTTGTAGGCGGTTGTACCGGCTCCTTTGCGCAGCGCCTGAAGCGCCAGCAAATGGGCCTCCGCCAGATCGCAAACATGAACAAAATCACGAATGCAAGTTCCATCCGGGGTTGCCCAATCCGTACCGAAAACTCGGAGTTTGTCTCGTTTGCCAAGCACTGCCAGGAGGGCCAAGGGAATCAGATGTTCTTCGGGCTTGTGATCCTCCCCGATCTGACCCTCAGGATCGGCGCCTGCAGCATTGAAATAGCGCAGGGAAATGGATCTAATTCCGTAGGCTTCGCCATACCATTGCAGCATGCGTTCCATGACCCACTTGGTTTCGCCGTAGGGATTGGTGGGGGTTTTCGGATGGTTCTCGGGAATGGGAATGGTGACTGGTTCACCGTACACCGCCGCCGACGAAGAGAAGATTAATCTGTCAATCTTGTGCGTCCGCATTGTCTCAAGCAACACATAGCAGCCTATCACATTGTTCTCATAGTACATCGCCGGGTTTTGCACGGAGTGGCCCACCGATGCGTACGCGGCAAAATGCATCACGCACTCCACCTCGTACTGCTGGAAAATCCGCTCGAGGTCATCGCGGCGGCGCAAATCAGCATTCACCAGCCGGCCTCCCACCAGAGCCTCCGAATGCCCTTTCTCCAAATTGTCCATCACGAGCACGTCTTCGCCCTGCTGGCACAGCCGCTTCACCATATGTGAGCCGATGTAGCCAGCCCCGCCGATTACCAGAATCATGCCACTATCCTCCCCGATTTGTCGGTTTCAATGTGCATTTGTGCTGTTGCGCCCGCCCGCCCGCAGATCACTCCGCACTCCCGGTCGGCTCGATGAACGGCGCATGAAATCGGGGGAGAAACTACCGCGGATTTAAGGCCCAGTTCAAGCGCTTTCGCCGGGATCCGGCGGTGCCCCTCACCAACTCCCAGCCACCAAGAGGTGCAACGTTCTCTGGGCGCGCGAGCCGATCCATCGATCCAGCAGCCGGGTGGTAACCCGTTCGCGGGGGATCGGTGGGACTTGAGATTTCTGGGCGCACAGGACCAAGTGAAAACTGCCCGGGGCGCCATACTTCGGACCGCGGACAAACTGGGTGCTGAAAAAGCGGACATATTCTTCCAGATGTTCCATACCCTGCTCCTTGAATTTGGCCACCCACCACGGTTTGGGCTGCACGGTTTGATGCAGGTTCATCCCGTCGCAAATATCGTCGTACGGCGCGATGCTCATAATCCACAAGCCGCCGCGCGCCAGGTGCTTTTTCACATTGGCAATCAGCTTGGCGAGATCGCGTTCGGCAATGTGTTCCAGCAGTTCCCAACTCGTGACGATGTCACACTGCAGGCGCGTTGCGGCGGCGGGTTCCTGCAGCAAAATGTCGAACTCACCCGTGACATCGCAGGTGAACAGGAATTCCGGAATGGTGCCCCACTCCGCCCGCGAGGTGGCCGGCATCGATGCAGTCTTTGACAAACCCGCCGCCCGCGCAACCGATGTCGAGGATTTTCAGTGACCGGGTCCGGGGATACAGGCGAGCAAGTCTTTCATTGAACCGCGGGTTGCGGCTGTTATTGCGACTCGTTCCCCAGGGAACGAGGTGGTCGGGCGAGGTATAAGCCACGGTTCGCTCCGCCCGTACAATGATGCGAATGGATTCAGTGTCGCCAGCACTCACGGCTGGATCGTTGGTCATTCAATCGGCTGCCGACTCGCAGGATTGTATCTTTTGATACTACATGGGGCGAATGATCGCAAGCTCAACCGGGTTCAGGAAGCGGATCCGGGAGCCGCTCCGGCGCGTACTCCGTGCGGGCCACAAAGATCGTCTCGCCGCGTTGGTGGCGAAAGGCAAACGCTTGCGCCGCCTTGTCAAAGGTTTGACTGCAACCAGCCTTTAGAGCGTCGTGCAACTCGATCATCACCACTCCCACCCGATCGATCCACGGCGCCACGTTTTCAAAAACCTCCTTCTCACTCCCCTCGATATCGACCTTGAGGATGTCGATGTACGCGATTCCATAATTCTGCATGATCGCCTCAACCGTCATCCCTGGCACCTTCTCAAGGGTTGGGTATGGCGCCGGGGCGCTGCCGTGGAACGTTCGGAAGCCCCACGGCCCGTCGCCGGGGTCAACCAGGTCAATCGCGGCGTTCCCGTTCCAGAGGGCGGCGCGGATCGGCACCACGGCCGGGTAGGGCGCCACATTCCGCTGGAGCAAGGCGAAATTCGCGGCTTCCGGCTCGATCGCCAACACTTTCGCCTGCGGATACGTGGTGGCAAAAAACACCGAGGCAAACCCGACGTTCGCGCCGGCATCGACGATCACGGCGGGGTCTTTGCGCAAGGCCAAGGCGTATTCATGATCAAAAAAAATCTGTTTGTAAACGCCGACATCTGAACTCTTCAGCCGCAGGTGAACGGGATGCCGGATGCCCGGTGGCGTGATTGCAACTTCGGTTGGCTGCTTCCGGAATCGCGTCAGCACGACGAACGGAACGGCGCGATAGCCGAACAACCGATAATAGAACTTAAATTTTTCGATGATGCCTTCTGGCATGTCAGCCCCTTCGATTGTTGTTCCACGTCTCACCCGGGCGTCGCCGAACTGGGCACACCCAAATCCGCGGACGCCCTGGCCGATGCCGGCAATCCTATAAAATCCGCAGCGACTGCAGCAACTCGCGCAACCGCGCCAGATCCACCAGCGCATTCAGCTTGTGATCCGACGGACAGATCACGGCGTGGTGCCCGGCCTTGACGCAGTGGCAAATCCACTCATGGCACCCCGCCAGGTACGCGTCGGCGAACAACTCGACGACCTGGCAGCCTGCGGGGCACCACACGGCATTGGCCAATCCCGATCCGTGGATTGCACAAATCGCCTCGGCGCCGGCAAACAACTGGATCTGCTCGACCAACCCCAAGGTCGCCGTGTCGATGATGCTCCAGCCAGCGGCGCGGAAAAAGTCGAGGAGTTCCGGTTCATTGGCGACATTTCTGGCGGAGCCGGTCCGCCGCAAGTAAAACCGCGCCGGCGTCGCCGGCGCACCGTTGGCAAACGGCAGGAAACTCGCACGCAGAAAGTCAACGCCGTACGGATTGTAGCACGCGACCATCGTCGTGGGCGAACTGAAATAGTAGTCTTCAACCAGCAAATGCTTTTCCGGCGTCCAGCGACAACGGTCCAACACCCCGAGCAGGCGCAGGCTTTCCACCCGGTACCGGAGTTGATGGGCGGGCACTATAATTCGCACATCGGAGGGAAATTCGTGCAGCAGCGCCAACCGGGGCAACGCATCCAGCAGCCAGTCTCCGTATGGCTTCGGCTCATTGTTCGGCACCCAGTGCGACACAATGCTGGTCCATGCCCCCGACAAATGCACAGGCGGACGCATCACCAGATAATTGTAAGCCGGGTCTTGTTTCACCCGCAAATGACGGTACGCCGACTCAACGCAAAGTTGTTTCCGTTCATTGAGGTGACCGAGGCTGGAGCCCACCAATCGCGCATTCTTGCTCCGCGTCCAAAAAACCGGCCATGGCTGCTCCTGATCCTCCCGTCGCACAGCCAATAGCGACCTGGCATGCTCCGGCAAGGACGGCGTCCCTTGATCCTCCAGAATCACTCGTCCCTCCAGCAATGGCGGCCGCCGGCAAAGAAGTTCATATGACGAGTACCAACCTCGCGGTAAGCCGATCCAACCAGACCGTGGCGACAACGGTCGCACCGCATTGCGCAACCAACCCATCATGGACTGGCAAGCCTTCCGCCTTAGCCACCACAGTGCTTTGTGGACGAGCGGAAACTGTTTGATCGCATACCGCATCTCCGCAATCCAATTGCGTACGGCACCGATCCGCGACTGCCTCACCGTTCCGACTCCTTTGTCTTGCCTACGGACATCCGGACCGTGCTCTCGACGCCTGAACGCAACCGTTCTCGCCACACAAACGTCGGATGCGCAACAGCAAACTCCGACCGCCGGTTCGCTTGGTCGAGGGTGTAGATTGCGTAGCGCAATGGTCGCTGGCAGTAGTTGCCGTGGGCAAGGCGGCGCAGCCAGTGCAGACCATGTAGCCCTAGCGCCAGCCGTTGCGCCCACCGGGGCGCCGCCCGAAACATCCTTTCCTTCTCACGCTCAGCGTTCGGTTTCATGTTCATGTTCTCGCCCGTGTCGGTAAACACGGAGGTGCAACGCGGCAGGACGCCCATGCGCACGCGCCGCTCCAGCAGCCGGATCACCCAGTCGGCATCGCCCAGATCGCGCCATTGGCTGTCGAAGTAGAGATCATACTGGTCAATCACGCGCCGGCGAAAAAATGTCGCACAGGTGAGCACCGGCAAATGGCAGACCATCACATGATGCTTGTGCGGCAAGACGACTTTGCGATAACAAACGAACCCGCCACGGGCATCCACGACAACGGCATGGGCAAACACCACCTCGATCTCGGGATGCTCCATGAAAAAATCATGCACCGCCTTCAGCGCGCCGGGCAGGTACTGCTCGTCGCAATTCAGGTAAGCAAGGATTTCGCCGCCGGACTTTCGCAAGCCGCGGTTGATGGCGTCGTACATGCCGGCGTCTTTCTCGACATAGGCTCTCACGCGGCGGTCGTGCGGCAGCCAATCCAGCGTGCCATCGTCAGAACCGGCATCTTGCACGATGTGTTCCACCTGAACGCCTTCTTGATCGGCAACCGAGGCAATGCATAACTTCAGCCACTGCGAACTGCGGAAGCTGGGCGTGATAACGGAGATCAACATCGTCGCTTGCCGTGGGTTGTCAGCGGGTCAGTCGCGGAGTTACAGGTGCGCTTCCGGATCACTTCTTGACCATCTGGTCGTAAATCCAACCGTAAGTTTTCTCCATCCCATCCTCCAGCCTTGTGCTGGGCTCCCAGCCTAACAGTTTTTTGATCAGCGTATTGTCGCTATTGCGTCCCATGACGCCTCGCGGCGCTTTCAGGTTATGAGTGCGGTGGAGTTTAACCCCTGCGATCCGTTCCACAATGTCCACAAGTTGATTGATCGTAACGAGTTGACTGCTGCCGATGTTAATGGGGTCGACGATGTCGCTGTGCATGAGCATCTGCGTGCCTTGCACGCAATCGCCGATCCACGTGAAGCTGCGCGTTCGCGTACCGTCCCCCCAGATTTCGATTTCGTGCGCGCCTGATAATTTTGCTTCGATCACTTTTCTGCAGATGGCAGCGGGAGCTTTCTCGCGGCCACCTTCATACGTGCCATAAGGCCCGTACACGTTGTGATACCGCACCACTCTCGTCTGCAGTCCGAAATCCTCACGGAAATGACGGCACATCCGTTCACTGAACAGCTTCTCCCAACCGTAGCCGTCTTCGGGCATTGCGGGATACGCATCCTCCTCTTTCAGGGGAATCACGTCCGCCGATTTCTGCTTGTCGGCAGCGTAAACGCAGGCCGAGGAAGAAAAGAAAAAACGCTGCACACCTCCCTCCCGAGAGGCCATCAACAGATGGGTGTTGATCAGGACACTGAGCATACACAGGGCTTTGTTATTCTCAATGAACCCCATCCCTCCCATGTCTGCAGCAAGGTTGTAAACGAGTTGAATCCCCGCAACCGCCTGCTGGCAGGCTGGCTTGTCTCGCAAGTCGAGACGGAGGTTTTCGACGTCGGGGAATTGCTGGTACCATTCATCGAACGGTTTGATGTCAACAGCCCGAATATGCCGGCAGCCTTGCCGGCGAAGGTCCGCGACCAAATAGCCGCCGATAAACCCTCCGGCGCCACACACAAGTACCTTTTCGTTTTTCATAACAACCCTATTCTGGCACATGATCCGCGCCTGTTGCAAACAAATATCACGGAAATTCCCTGGCCTTCCTCGCTTTTTTTCTTGGAACGATCGGCCTCTTGGACAAAACTGTCACACGTTCAATGGAGCGAGGTTTGCTCGCGTCGCATGCACCAGAACGAAGGCTGCCGATGCACACGGGCAAACTTCGCGCGGCAACTTTTTGTGACAAGATCACTGTGCACGAGAGACAACGATGCCGGCGCGCCCGCCCCCCGGGAAGACAACCCGCGCGGACGGAAACGGCGCATTCTGATGTTAGGCTATTTCCCGCCTCCGTATTTCGGGCCGAGTGTCGCCTACCAGGCGCTGCTGCGCTCGGAGTTCGCGCAACGCTTCGACGTGACGTTCATCAACCTCAGTGTCGTGCAAAGCATCCGTGAGTTGGAATCGTTTCGGCTCGGTAAACTGTTCAAGCTCGCGAAGTTCTTTCTCGTGGAGTTGTGGTATCTGCTTACGCGGCGGTTCGACGCTTGCTGCTATCCGATTTCTTTCAGTCGGAGCGCATTCCTCAAGGACGCGGTGCTGGTGGGGCTCGTGCGGGCCTTCGGGGTGCCGACAGTCTTGTTTGCTCACGGCACGGGCGTTCAAAGATTTCGGGGGTCCCTCGCGCCTCGCCTACAGCGTTTGTTCGACACCACACTCGGCAACGCCACAGCGGTGCTGGTGATCGCCGAAAGTCTCCGCTCCGAGTTCGACGGTCTCGTCGCGCCCGAACGGGTGTTCGTGGTCACCATCGGCATCGAGCCGCAACCGTCGTTGCCCGAGCCGCAACAGCGGGCCGGCGGCCTGACGATTCTGTATCTCGGCGCGCTGGTGAAAGCCAAAGGCATATTCGATCTGCTCGAAGCGATGCCGCTGGTTCTCGCGCGCCGCCCCGACTCAAGGCTGGTGGCCGCCGGCGAGTGGTTCCGTCCAAACGAGGAATTGACCGCACAAGAGTTCGTGCGCGAACATCACCTCGACGGCGCCGTGAACTTTGTCGGCCCCGTTCACGGCGAATCGAAATGGCGGCTGCTTCGGTCGGCCGATGTGTTTGCGTTTCCGCCGTACTCCAGCACGGAGGCGTTCGGCATCGTGTTGCTGGAGGCGATGCAGGCTGGCACGCCGATCGTGGCCACTCGTGGCGGGGCGCGCAGGGAAGTCATCGATGATGGCATCAATGGGCTGCTGGTCAACGAGCAGGATCCTGCCGACCTGGCTGCGAAGATTCTCCAACTTGCCGACGACCCCGGTCTCCGAGAGCGCATGGGAAAGGCCAACCTTGAACGGTTTGCCAGCTACTACACGCACGAGCACTACGGTCAGCGGATGATCGAGGTGTTCGATCAGCTATCGGCACGACACCGTTGATGAAGTGTCAAGTTGCCGCAGCCATCCTGAATACGCAACACCGGCGTAGGCCGTCAAAATGAGGTCCACAGGTAGCCGATACCGCAGGTACCACTCCACGAAGACCAGCATATCGAAACTCAAGATTGCGACGATCACCAACAGAGCCAAGCGCGAAATCGCCAGCCGGCGCAGACGCCACCAGCCGTACCAACCTGCCGGGAAAATTAGAAACCAGTAAAACGTGGAGATCAATCGGTTGCGAGGCGACATCTGGCCTGTGTAAGGCCCAAGTTCCGTGCGCAGTCGGATCCAGCAAAGCTTGGCGTACTGCCGCGGGTTGTCACGGATCCACAGGCAGGCAGCCTGCGGTTCTTCACGACCGGCGCGCTCCAAGTAGGCGGTGTATCGTTGCTGTTCCGCCTCGGACATTCGCCAGCGGGTCCACGGATTGCCCGGCCGCCGCTCCCACAGGCTCGTCCATCGCATACTCTCGTAATACGGATTGTTGTCTTCCCAAAGAATCCCCCCGCGATCCGTGGCGCGCCAGCCGTCAGTGGGGTCGCCGCCGAGATCCAACCGCGACAGCGCGATACGCACTCCGACGAAGCCCAGAAGCACCGCCGCGCCCAGCAACAGCACGGGGCGTCTGTCGCGGATGAATTCGATCCCCATCCACGCCGCGGCGGCGACCGCGACGATGAAGAACGCGGCTTGTGTGAAGGCAGCTAGTACCAGTGCGCCGACAAAACAAGCCAGCGCCCCCGGAGTTCTCAATCCCGAAACTGCGGCGCACATGGCCCCGGCGAAAAGAAACAGCAGCAGCACCGTCGGCATCATATTGCCCACATAGATGGCGAACCGCAGATTAATCAATACCATCAACGCGGCGAGACAACTCGCCGCCCGTGCCCACCGGCTCGCCAAGCGGAAAGCAATCAGCCCGACTAGCAGAGAAGTCAACCCTGACAGCACGGCTTGTGGAATGGCTACGGCCAGCAACCGAACCCCCCCGACCCAATAGCAAGCGGCCAGAAAGTAGTCGTAGACCAACGCATGAGCGGAAACTCCACCGGAACGGTTGCGCGGGATTCCCGTGTGCAGCACGCCGAGCGCCGCGCGATTGTACGCCGCCGCATCGTTCTCCCCCGGCTGCTCCCAACCCGGAAAGGATTTCAGATATTCCTCGTTGGTCATCTGCAACGTCGGCTTGGATTGGAGATTTTCGGCATGCGTCGCGTAGTGAACTCCAAACGCCAAATGCGCGACAAGCGTACCAACCGCGATCAACAACAGGGCAGCCCACGGCGACCGGCCAGCTTGTTCGAGTTGATAGCTCACGAGGTCGTCTCTCCGATGGGCAGAGTACCTGCTTGTCCGCCACTCTGTCAACTCCGAGGCCAGCGGCGCGTTGCAGTAGGGCACATCTCGACGCTACCACCATAGCCATCCTCGGGCGTTTTGCAGGGCTGTAGGTAGGGGTAGACCGCTGGGCTGCCCGTCCCCGAAAAACGCGGCGCGCCCGGCGGCCTGCTCGCGTGCCGTTTACGGAGTCGTGCCCTACCTCGCACAACACCAGTACATTCGGTGTTCGGTGGGTTACGGTGGTGGTGCTCGGATGCGCCCATGGTCAACCCGCGATTGCATCCTGCTGGACAAACGGTGAAGGTTTTGATAGCTGTTCCCGATATAGTCTTTCCACTATGAACGAAGGCTGTAAACCGCGAGCGTGCAACTGGAGAACACAGGGAATTCGTCGGCAGGTTTTGACGGTTGTCCACAGCGGGGGTTTTCCGGCTTGTGCTCGTAGGGTATAGCCAATCGACCGCGGTTCGAGAATTTCCATACCCACGAACATGGCGGCCAGCGGATGATTCGAGTTTTTGGGGCAAGCCGGGGCCTCGAACCCTTTCAAGAAGGAACAAGAACGATGCGTGAGCGGCTCACTTCGGGATGGTGGCTGGCGCTGCTGGTAGCGGTGATTGTGTGGTTCTTCCACGAGTCCATCTTTTTCGGGTTCTCGCTTGTGCCCAGTGACATCCTGCATCAATTGTTTCTGCCGTACAGCGCTTCTGTCACCCACATCGACGTGCAGTATCACTACGCAGTGGACGTGGTCACTGACCACTATCCTGATGCGGTTTTCTGGCAACAATCCGTGCGCTCAGGTGAGCTTCCCTTGTGGAACCCGTATCTGTTTGGTGGCCACCCATATCTGGGTGCCAGCATGCAAACGGCCCTCAGCCCGTTCAAATTATTGTACTTGGTGCTGCCGGCTGAGCGGGCTTTCAGCTTGGGGATAGTCTTGGAGTTTGTACTGGCCGGGCTGTTCATGTTCCTGTTTTTGCGCAGTTTGGACCGGTCGCACTGCGCGGCGTTCATTGGCAGTCTGGCATATTCCTTGAACAGCGCGTTTGTATTGGGCTATTGGTTTGCACCACCCTCGTTTGTTTGGGTACCCTTGACACTGCTGCTCTTTGAGCGCTCGGTGCAAAGGGATTCTTGGTACGCGGCCATTGGGAGCGGGTTGGTTCTGGGGCTTGCCTACCTCAGCGGCAACGTTCAGTCGGCATTCTATGCTGGGTTTGTCTGTGTAAGCTATTTTGCGGCTAGCGTTTTTGGGGTTGAACCAGCCCAGAGGAAACGTGCGATTATACGGGCGAGCTTGGTCGGACTGATAGGGGCGATGGTGGCACTGCCGCAGTGGTTGCCGACATGGGAGTTGATAATGCGCCAAGGCGGCGGCCAGGAAGGCATCACCCACAGGCAGCATCTCCAACCCAGCTTGCGGCACACAGTATTCGGTCCGCTGTTTTTGCTGGAGTTTGTGTTCCCGGCGCTCGCGGGCTCGCCCGAGACATATGACCTGACGAAGCTGGTTGGCAGCGGTATGAGCGAATTCACCGGGTACATCGGGGTGGTGCCTTTCGTTTTGTTCTTGTGCGGCGCGAGTGGCTCGCGCGACTGGCGCGTCCGCGCGTTGCTGCTAGTCTCTGCAGGGGTCTTTGTGCTTGTGTTTTTCACCCCAATGTCACGATATGTCTATCACCGTTTCTTTGTGGTGTATGTATTCGCCAGTGCCACAATTGCCGGCTACGGGACCGACCTGCTGCTGAACCCCTCCACGACTGTCCAGAGGAATGTTCGTCGCGCCTTTGCGTGGATGGCAGCCGTTTGCGCGGCGGTGGTTATCGGGTTACTCCTGGTTCAACTGCTGGTGCATGCGCGGCGGGATGTCTTGCTGACGAAAGCGAACCAGTATGTATTGGCGCACTTAGAAAGCTCGGCGTTACGGGGCAACCAGAACTGGGCCTTGGCGCGTGTGCCGCTGTTCGTCGATCGTTTCCGCATCACCAGTGCGTGTTTCTGGATCCCGATCATGTCCTTCGCCGCGGCAGGGGCGTGCTGGTTGGCGTATGCGCGAATGAAGATAGGTCGCGCGTTCCTAGCCGCAGTCCTGGTGGCAGCGACAGCCACAGATCTCGTAGCGATGGGACGAAGCTGGTTGCCCCAGATTGATCTACAGAAATACCCTCTTTACCCTCCGGTGAAGGTTCTAGCCCCTGTGCTGGCGGATCACGATTTGTTTCGAGTGGATCACTGGGTGAAGTCGAGGCGGCTGATATTACCTGACAGCTCTTTAATGATGTACGGGATTGCCTGCTTGCAGGGAAACGAGTCCATTTGGCCTGAAAGCATTGACTCATTGCCGCACGAAGTGAACGGCAAGTTCAACCGCCTCCTTGACCTTCAGAATGTCAAGTACCTCGTCACGGACGGCTCGACTGATCTGCCCGCCGAACGCTTTCAGCTCGTTGCCGAAGCGGCCGGCACGCGCATCTACCGGAACAAGGATTGTCTGCCGCGTGCGATGTTTGTGCCACGGTGGCAGGTGGAACGCGATCGAACGAAGATTCTGGCCATGATGACCGCGGAGAGTTTCGATCCGCGAGAAATTGTGTTTCTGGAACACGAGCCGTCGGAGAAATTTGCGGCTATGCAACCCGCCATGTTGATGGCACCGACAAATGGCGCTGCGCATGTGCAAGTAAAACGGTACGCCCCACGGCGGATGGAGGTGCAGGTGCACTCTCCGACTGACGGTGTCGTACTCGTGGCGGACACTTATTATCCGGGTTGGAAAGCACGAGTCGATGGTCAGGAGGCGCACGTGTATCGGGCCGATTACATATTGCGAGGTGTGTTTGTGCCGGCGGGGCGACACGATATTCAGTTTTACTACGACGCCCCGCAGTCGTTCCGCTTCGGTGCTGCGATGGCTATCACCGCCTTTGCTGTCTGGCTGGCCTTTGGGGTTCAGCGATTGGGGCGCTGTATTCTGGTGGGAAGAAGAAAATAGCTCGGAACGGTTTCAGCAAGGCTTTCGCGATTGAACTTCCGTTTTTGTTCCAGTATCATCGCGTCAGTAGTCTCGTGTGTAATATGCTACTTTTTCGTACCCCAACCCTTTTGGCCCAGTCAGCCTCCGCCGCAGCCCCTCATCCAACGGGGTTTCGGTAGGGCACTCGAAGAGGGAGCGCACTTTGATGTGCGTAGCGTGCGCATGAAGCACCTCTTTGCGCACGGGCAAGAACTGGATTTCCGGTCTCATTTCCATCGCCTGTCGCACACGCTCTGCCAGTTCCCGGACCGGATAGGGCTTGTCCGCCCCTACATTGAAGACGTCGCCACAGGCTCGTGGATTCAACGGCGCTTGGGCAATCACGGATGCAATGTCGCGCACATAGGTGAACGTGCGAGTCTGACTGCCATCGCCAAAGACGGTGAGCGGCTTTCCTTGCGTCAGTTGGTTCATGAAAATCCCAATGATGTTGCGGTAAGGATCTCCAAGGTTCTGCCGTTCCCCGTAAACATTGTGAGGCCGAAAGACAATGTGGTTCAGCCCAAATATCTCACGACTGATTTTGAGTTCCTGCTAGACAGCCAGTTTGGCGATTCCGTATGAATCTTCCGGTAGTAGGACCATGTCTTCACGCATCGGGAGTTGATTGGCTCCATACACGGCGATCGAAGAGGTGAACACAAAGCACTCCACGTCATGGTTCACGCTGGCGTTGATCAGATTCACGCTCCCAACAAGGCTGTTCAGGTAATTGTAGCGTTTGATGAAGTGACTCAAACCTTCCGCGGCGTAGGCCGCCAAGTGGTAGACAAAACGAAACTGATTCTCACGAAAGAGTCTGTTAACCAACTCGCGGTCCAAAAATGCTGCCCTGCACAAACCGGGCGCAGGCCGGGATGTTGTCAGGAAAGCCGCCACTCAAATCATCAAACACAAGCACATTGTAGTGTTCTGCCAAGCTCTCCACCACATGCGAGCCGAGAAAACCCGCGCCCCGCGTCACCAAAACGGCCTATTTTCCTGCACTCATTTCGGTATTCTCCCGTTTATCATCGTCTCGTTCCCTCTCTCAATGCACAATTGGTGAACTGTGACAGGGGTGGATAGGCTCGCGAGGAACACTCTGCACGTCCATCACCAAAGCTTGCAGCAGGAGCTGCAGGCCCAAAATAATTGGTAGCACGGCGATCATCACCGTGCCCGTCGAGGCCGTTACGCCCGCCCGTGCCGCCGCATACCAGTGATACGATCCCCAAGCCGTTCCGAAACACGTGGCGACCGCTCCCGCCACCAGGAACAGCGACACAGCATTGAAATCCCGCACGAAATATTGCACCACGATGCGCCGCACCAGTCCTCGCAGCAGCAGCGGCGGGAACTCCACCAACGTGCGGGATTCGGACAGATGGCTGGTCCCATCGTTGTAACGTGCCGGCATGTACACGTCCCGCACCACCGCGCGGTTCAAGCCCAGTTCCAGCAGCATGCTGTTCTCGAAGAAAAACCGCTTGTGAATCCGCGTTTGGTCCAGTAGCGGCAGCACGGCGGCGTGAAGCGCCACATAACCGTTGTTGGGATCAAAAATGTTCCAGTACCCGGAAGCCAGCTTGGCCATGAACGACAACCCGATGTTGCCCAGGCGCCGGATCCAAGGCATCCGCATCAATTCGCGAGAGTGCAGAAAACGGTTTCCCTTCACGTAGTCGGCTTCTCCGCGCAGGATCGGTTCGATCAACGCGGGCAGGCCGGCCGGATTCATCTGGCCGTCGCCGTCCATTTTCACCAGTACATCCGCACCCAGTTCCACCGCCTTCGTGAATCCCGTCAGCGTTGCCCCGCCGACGCCCTGATTGTGATCGTGGCTCAGCACCACCAACCGCTGATCGCCGAAAGAGCGCGCTCGTTCCGGCGTGCCGTCGGGCGACGCATCGTCCACCACCACGATGTGGTCCACCCACGAAGGCAGTCCGCGAATCACGTCCTCAATCCGCTCTTCTTCCTGGTAAGCAGGAATGATGACTGCAACTCGGAGGCTTTGATACATAATCGTTTGAAGATATAACAAGGGCAAACGTGGGATGAAAGAGCAAAGTCTTCAGCCACACCTTTCAGCCACCAGCAGCATGAGTGTGACAGCCGCCACCCACCAGCGCTGCCAAAGTCCCAAGTGAAGGCCGCGTCTGTCTCACAACATGACACTCTGCGCCAAGTCTGGGTCTCTGATAACGACTTTCTGACCATTTGACAATGTGCCGCGCTCACACTGTTAACCGTCGCGGTCTCGGCACTGTTTGCATTCGGACGGCTTTGCGTTGCTCATCCGAGCAAGGCGGAGATGAAGTGCCCGTCGTCAACGACGTGACGCAGAACCTGTCTGGCAAGGCCAAACTCAAGGACGGCGAAAAAGATTGTGTTGGTCAACTCCCGCGATCCGTCGTCGCCGCCGTAAACGCTCTATGGACAACTCATCCATGAAAAGGGTAGAAACGTCTGAACGGAAAGAACCAGCAGCATGAATGTCCCCTATTTCGATTTGAAAACCCAGTATGGCGAACTGCGCGAGGAGATTCTCGCCGCGCTGGACCGGGTCTGCCGCAGCGCCTCGTTCATCCTCGGCGAGGAAGTCGCCCAGTTTGAGAAAGAATTTGCGGCGTACTGTGAAGCGAAATACTGCGTGGGGCTGAATAGCGGCACGAGCGCCTTGCATCTCGGGTTGCTGGCGGCCGGTGTGCAAAGCGGCGATGAAGTGATCACCACACCCAACACGTTCATCGCCACTGCCGAGGCGATCTCTTACACGGGCGCGAAACCGGTCTTTGTCGATATCGATCCATCCACCGCCAACATCAACCCCGTGCAAATCGATAAGGCCATCACGCCGCGCACCAAAGTCATTCTGCCGGTGCACCTGTATGGCCGGCCCGCCGACCTTGACGCGATCATCGATATTGCCAAGCGGCGCAATTTGACCGTCATCGAAGATGCCTGCCAGGCCCACGGCGCACGTTGTCGCGGCAAACGCGTCGGCGGCTTCGGGCAGTCGGCGGCGTTCAGTTTCTATCCCGGCAAAAACCTCGGTGCTTACGGCGAGGGCGGTGCGCTGACCACCAACGACGAACACGTGGCGCAGTTTGCACGCGAGATGCGTGACCACGGCCAGGCGCGGCGCTATTTCCACGACCATGTCGGCTACAACTATCGGATGGACGGTTTCCAAGGCGCGGTGTTGCGGGTGAAACTGAAACACCTCAACGAGTGGACCGCCAAGCGGCAGGAGTTTTCGCAGCTCTACCGGAAACTGCTGGCTAACGCCCGCGTCGAGTACCTGCAAGACGATCCGCGGGACGAAAGCGTGTATCACCTGTTCGTGGTGTACGTGGACAAGCGCGATGCCGTCCGCGCCGCGCTGGAGGCGCGCGGCGTGCAAACCGCGATCCACTATCCAGTGCCGGTGCATCTGCAGGAAGCCTACGTGGCGCTCGGCTACCGGCGCGGCGCTTTCCAGCACACCGAACGCGCCTGCGACCGGGTGTTCAGCATGCCCTTGTTTCCAGAAATGAACCGCGAGCAGGTGAAATACGCCGCCCAAGCGCTGGCCGATCTCGTGGGAGCCGGGCACGCACACGGTTCTCTCCCGTTATGAGCCGGCGAGCTTGGTGCACCGCGAACGCCCGAGATATGTTACAGTGATACGGTGAATATTCAGAACCGTGTAGGGGTAGTTCATCAACCGCCGCATTACGACGAAGCGTTGGCGCGCGCGTCTGTGCGGAAAGCCTTGGAATCGATTGGCGTGACCTGGGACACATTCGTGCGGCCGGGCGAGCGAGTGGTGTTGAAGCCCAATTTCATCCGCGAGTCGCATACCCAACGCCCCAAGGAATGGGAGCAGATCATTACGCACGGCGCGTTGATCGCCGCCGTGGCGATGGAAGCGGCGGCGGCGATGGACGGGCGCGGGACAATCACCGTTGCCGACGCTCCGCAGACGGACAGCGATTTTGACAAGATTTGCGAGCGCGCGCAGATTCCGCAGCTTCGCGACAAACTCGCTCGTGAGTTTCCCGATTTGAGATTTGAGGTTCTGGATTTGCGCCGCGAGGCGTGGCGCACCGAGCGCGGCGTGATCGTCGAGCGCCGCAAATTGCCCGAAGACCCGCACGGCTACACGCTGGTGAATCTCGCCGACAAAAGCTGCTTCCACGGCAAGAGCGGGCGGTTCTACGGAGCCGACTACGACACGGCGTTCACGGCAGCGCACCATTCCGACGGCACACACGAGTATTTGCTGTCGCGCGGCGTGATGGACGCCGACGTCTTCATCAATCTGCCGAAGCTGAAAACGCACAAGAAAGTCGGCGCCACGCTCAGCCTGAAGAACCTAGTCGGCATCAACGGCGACAAGAATTACCTGCCTCACTTCTGTATCGGCACGCCCGACGAAGGCGGCGACGAGTTTCCGCGCAGCGACGCGGCCACGAAAATCCAAAGCCGCGCAATCAGCGCGTTCAAGGCCGCAGCCAAGCGCACGGGCGCAGCCACGAAGCTCTGGGCGCCGGTTGCCAAGCGCGTCGGCTCGAGAATCTTCGGCGACACCAATACCGTTGTCCGCAGCGGCAACTGGTACGGCAACGACACGACTTGGCGGATGGTGCTCGATCTCAATAAAGCGTTGTTGCACTTCGATGGCGAAGGCAAATTGCGCAAACAGCCACTGCGATATTTGTCGATCATCGACGGCATCATCGCGGGCGATGGCAACGGCCCGATGGAAGCTGACGCCAAGCCGTGCGGCGTGCTCATCGCGGGCACGAATCCTGTTGCAGTTGATTTCGTGGGAGCAAGAATCATGGGATTCGACTGGCAGAAGATTCCGATGCTGCGCGAGGCCTTTGAGATTACCGACCTCAAATTGGCTGACTTCTCTCCTAATGAAATCGAAGTGCTGCCTGAACTCGGCGAAGTGTTTCACTTCAAGCCGCATTTCGGCTGGAAGGATCATATCGAAGCGTCAACGCGATGATTCGCGGCAAAAAACTCTACGATTCACTGCCCGTTTGGGTGCAAACACTGGCGGCCAACGCCGTCAGCTCCCGCAACTTTCGCCAGAAGTACGGTCCGGTATTCCATGAAATGCTGGAGAGACTGGCGCAGAACGAGAAAAAATCGCGCGACGAACTGATGCACGATCAACAGCAGGCAGTCAGTCGGCTGCTGGACTATGTCCTGCGGCATGTGCCCTATTACCGCGAGCGGAAGTTCTCCCGCGACAACCTTGGCGACTGGCCGATTCTGGACAAGAAGACAATCGCCGCCGCACCGGAAAGATTTTTGTCGGACGAATTCTCCCTCCACGACTTGATGGAACTGCACACGAGCGGCACGACGGGCACGCCATTGGTCGTGAGATTCAGCCAGGAATATCATCAGACGGAGATGGCGTTTCGCTGGCGGCACAAAGCTTGGGCGGATGTGCCGTTTCTCAGCAGCAGCGCGTACGTGTCTGGTCATCCGGTTGTGCCCGCTGATCAGCAACGTCCCCCGTTCTGGCGCGTCGATCGCGTTGAAAAACGTTTGCTCTGCTCGTCCTATCACCTTGCGCCACAGAATCTGCCGTACTACATCGAAGCGCTGGCAAAATTCGCACCCGATTTCGTGCACGGTTATCCCTCATCGCTTTACGTGCTGGCGCAGTACATGATCGGGAAGGACGCGAAGCGTGTTCGACCGCGCGCGGTGTTCACGGCCAGCGAGATGCTGCTGGAGTTTCAACGTGCGGCCATCGAGCAGGCGTTCGGCACAAAGGTCTTTAACTGGTACGGCAACAGCGAGATGACCTGCAACATCGTCCAGTGCGCCGCGGGCGGCTTGCATTACCGCACCGACTACGGCGTGCTGGAGTTGCTCGACGACGGCACGATGATTTGCACGGGACTGAACAATCGGGCGATGCCATTGATTCGCTATCGCGTCGGCGATGTAGCTGCACCGCGGGCCGGCGTCTGCGCTTGCGGCTGTGCGTTTCCTTTGATCGAACGCATCGAAGGCCGGATCGAAGATTACGTGCGCACGCCGGACGGACGCCTGATCGGCAGGCTTGATCACCTGTTTAAAGACGTTCAGCACGTGCGAGAGGCGCAGATCGTGCAGAGCCAACTCGATGAGATTGTGTTGCGCATCGTGCGCGCCGACGGCTACTCGCCGCTGGATGAACAAATCGTTCTCACGGAAGCTCGTCAACGGCTCGGCAACACGATGCGGGTGCGGTTCGAGTACGTTGACGCCATCGAGCGGACGGCGGGCGGCAAGTTTCGTTTTATTGTTTCGCAATTGACCCGCGAGCAACTAGAATTCGCGAAGCCATGAAACAGCTCGTGCAGGACTTCAAAACAGGGGAGATCAAGGTGGTGGACGTTCCCGCGCCAGTGGTCGGGCCGGGCTGCCTGCTGGTGAGCAACGCTTTTTCGCTGGTCAGCGCTGGCACCGAGCGGCAAACGGTAAACCTTGCCCAGCAATCGCTGGTCGGCAAGGCCCGCTCCCGGCCCGATCTGGTCAGGCAGGTCTTCGACACCGTGAAACGCGAAGGCGTCGCGGCGACAATCCGCAAAGTCCAATCTCGTCTCGATCAATGGAAGATGCTCGGCTACTCCACCGCTGGCACAGTGCTGGAGGTCGGCGAAGGTGTCGCTGGATTTTCTGTCGGCGACCGGGTGGCCTGCGCGGGACAGGATTACGCGAGCCACGCAGAAATCGTGTGCATCCCCCAAAACCTGTGCGCGAGAATCCCCGACGGCGTCGAGTTCAATGAGGCCGCGTTCACGACGCTCGGCTCAATCGCCATGCATGGCGTTCGCCAGGCGGAGGCGCGCCTCGGCGAAGCTATCGCGGTCATCGGTTTGGGATTGGTCGGGCAGTTGACGATGCAGATTGCGAAAGCGGCTGGCTGCCGCGTGCTTGGCATCGACGTGAGTGAGGCGGCGTGCGAACTGGCCAAGCGTCGCGGCTGCGACGAAGTCGCCGTTGTCCCGCGCGATGAGGTGGAGCGAATCGCGGCGGGGCTGACGAACGGTTTCGGCGTGGATGCGGTCATCATCACTGCTTCGACGGAAACGAACGAACCGATCGTGCTGGCTGCAAAAATTTGCCGCGACCGCGGGCGCGTTGTCATGGTTGGCGTGACAGGCATGGAAGTGCCGCGCGATCTGTTTTATCACAAGGAACTCGATTTCCGATTCTCCCGCAGTTGCGGGCCGGGCCGCTACGATCCGCTTTACGAGGAAAAGGGGCTGGATTATCCCATCGGCTACGTGCGCTGGACGGAGCAACGCAACATGGAAGCGTTCCTGCAGTTGCTGGCGTCGCAGCGCATCGATGTTGCGCCGCTGATCACCCACACGTTTCCCATCGATGATGCGCCGAAAGCTTATGAGTTGATCACGGGCAAAACCGGCGAGCGGTTTGTCGGCGTGCTTATCAAATACAGGGCGGAGGGCGGAGGGCGGAAGGCGGGAGGACGCTCTGCGCTTCACGCTCCGACGCTCCCACGCTCCTCGGTTGTCCTCGGTGTGATCGGCGCGGGGAATTATGCGCAGGGAGTTTTGCTCCCGCAGTTCAAGGCGAATTCCGACGTGACGCTGCGCGTCGTCTGCACGGCCACAGGCGTCAAGGCGCAGAAGGCTGCGGAGAAATTCAGGTTTGAGACGTGCACTACCGACTGGCGCGAAGTGATTGCGGACAAATCGGTCAACACTGTGTTGATTGCCACGCGCCACGATTTGCACGCGGCGATTGTTTGCGAAGCGTTGAAGGTGGGAAAAACGGTGTTCTGCGAAAAGCCGCTGTGCTTGCGCGAGGAGCAGTTGGACGAGATTCTGGCGGTCATCCAGCAGGCCGGCAACGCGCGGCTGATGGTCGGATTCAATCGGCGGTTTGCGCCGTTTGCGCCGAAGGCGCAGGGATTACCTCCACCGGTGGTGATGCGGTACCGGGTCAGCGTGCAGCCGTTGCCGCGCGGGCACTGGCTGAATGATCCCGAAACCGGAGGCGGCCGGATCCTCGGCGAAGTGTGCCATTTTGTTGATTTCCTCCAGTTCGCTGCGCGGGCGAAACCCGCGCGGGTGTTCGCGCAAGGGTTCGGCGGCGACAACGTGCAAGTCTCGCTACGCTTTACGGACGGGTCGGTAGGCGCGATTGATTATTTCGACGCCGCTGACCCATCGCTGGGCAAAGAGTACTTTGAGGCGTTTGGCGGCGGAAAGAATCTGATCGTGGAGGATTTCCGCGACAAAGGCCAAGCCGAGGAGGTGCGGCGATTCGTTGAGGCGGCGAAGAGCGGCGGCCCGATGCCGATCCCGCTGGAGGAGATCATCGCCAGTACGCAGGCCACGTTTGCTATCGTGCGTTCGCTCCGGACGGGGCAAGCCGTCGAGTTGTAAGCGCGCATGGACACGACCCGGTTGCGCGAAGTCTGGCAGCGGTTGCACGAATTTTGCTCGGCGCGCGATTGGAGAGGCTACGACCCCTACGACGGACTGAATTCCCCCTTGTTTCAGGCAACGCCCCTCGCAGACAGTAAGTTTTTTCGGCAGGCGTGGACACAGTTTCATCGGCGGAGCCCCATCAACTTTCGTCCGCTATGCGGCATTGAACCGACGCTGAACCCGAAGGCAGTGGCGTTGTTCGCAATCGGCAGCGGCGACTTGAAACTGCTGGATTTGCTGGAGCAGTTGCGCACGAAGGACGGTGGCTGGGGATATCCGTTTGACTGGCAGTCGCGGGCGTTCTTTGCGCCGCGCGGCACGCCGAATCTGATTTGCACGGCGTTCGCCGCGCGAGCGTTTCGGGAACTTGGTCGAGCGTGCGACGTCAGCTTTATCGAAAAGCATTTGCTGCTGGAGCGCGATGGGGAGTGCTGGATCGCCTACATCGGTGGTTCGGACATACAGGTGCACAACGTCAATATGATCGGCGCGGCGCTGCTTGGCCGACGCGATTGCATGGAGTTTTCGGTGCGGCGGCAGCGGCCAGACGGTTCGTGGTGGTACGGCGAAGCGGAGAACCAGCGTTGGATCGACAATTTCCACACGGGCTACTGTCTGGTGGCGCTGAAGGAGTACGAGCAGGTAACGAGAGATCGTCGCTTTGCAGAAAGCGCAGGGCGTGGGTTCGAGTATTGGGACAAGATGTTCTGGCACGACGACGGAGCACCACGGTATTATCACGATGAGACGTATCCGTTGGACTGCCATTGCAGCGCGCAGGGAATTCTGACGTACTTGGCCTTCGGGAATTTGACCAGGGCCAATTTCGTGGCACGATGGGCGCTTCAGAACATGTGGGATGAACGTGGATTCTTCTGGTATCAACGCGGGCGTCGGTCTGCCAATCGCACTTGTTATATGCGCTGGACACAGGCGTGGATGTATTGTGCGCTGGCCAAATTGATCAAAGCGAATGAAACTGCGCATCGTTAACGTCGCCGGAGCACGGCCGAACTTCATGAAGATCGCGCCGTTGATGGTGGAGTATCAAAAGCATCCGGATCACTTCGAGCCCGTGCTGGTGCATACGGGCCAGCACTACGACGACAACATGTCGAAGTTGTTCTTCGAGGAGTTGCAGTTGCCGCAGCCAGACGTCTATTTCGGGGTTGGTTCCGGTTCGCATGCTGAACAGACGGCGAAAATCATGGTGGAGATGGAAAAGCTTCTGGTTGCCGATCCTGCCGACTTGGTTGTGGTCGTCGGGGACGTCAACTCGACCATGGCTGCCGCAGTCGTCGCCGCCAAGTTGTGCATCCCCGTGGCTCACGTGGAAGCGGGGTTGAGGAGTTTTGACCGGACGATGCCCGAGGAAATCAACCGGTTGGTGACCGACGCGCTCAGCGATTACTGCTTCATCACGAGCGAGGATGCGGAAGAGAATCTGCGGCGGGAGGGCGTTGCGTCGGAGAAAATCTTTTTTGTGGGCAACGTGATGATCGACACGTTGCTGCGGCTGAAGCAGGAAAGCTTGAAATCGAATATCCGGCAGAGCTTGGGGTTGGATGGAAAATACGGCTTTGTCACACTGCACCGCCCAAGCAACGTGGATTCGAAAGAAGTCCTGGCGGAAATTCTGTCCGCACTGGAAGTGATCCATAAGGACTGCGCGTTGGTATTTCCCGTCCATCCCCGCACCGCCAATCGGATGAAGGAGTTTGAGTTTTGGAATGAGTTGCGTGGCTGGAAGAATCTGAAGCTGGTCGAGCCTCTCGGCTATCTGGATTCGCTCTGCCTGATGGCGGGCGCGACCTTGGTGCTCACGGATTCTGGCGGCGTGCAGGAGGAGACCACGGTCCTGGGCGTTCCCTGTCTGACAATCCGCAACAACACCGAGCGGCCCGTCACGATCACCGAGGGGACGAACACGTTGGTCGGGACGAGCCATGCAAAAATCGTAGCGGAGGCGCGGAAGATTCTCGACGGTCATGGAAAGCGCGGTCGCGTGCCGAAACTTTGGGACGGAAAGGCTGCGGAACGAATCGTCCAATGTCTGATCGAACATCCACCGAAGAAATAAAGCTGGATCAGCCGAAGCGGGTTGTTCTGTTCGGAGTCCCGATCGACAATCTGACTCTGGAAGAAACGCTCGACCGCATCGAAGAAATGATCCGCAGCGGCACCACGCATCAGCACGTGGTTGTCAATGTCGACAAAATTATCAAACTACAGTCCGACCCTGAACTCCGTGCGGTGATCCTCGATTGCGACCTGATCAATGCCGACGGGCAGCCTATCGTCTGGGCATCCAGGCTCTTACAAGAGCCGTTAAAGGAAAGAGTTACAGGAATAGATTTGTTCGAGGCTTTAGTTTGCCGCTGTGCGGTGCGCGGATTTCGTCCGTACTTGTTGGGCGCCAAACAAGAGGTAGTGGAAAGGGTAGCGGAAATCTTGACGGCGAAGCATCCGAATCTACACCTGGCAGGCTTGCGGAGCGGGTACTGGAGCGAGAACGAAGAGCCGGAGGTTGTTGCGGCAATCAAGGCGGCGCGTCCTGATGTGTTATTTGTGGCGATGAGTTCACCGAAGAAGGAGATCTTTCTCCGCAAATGGAAGGATGAGTTGCGCGTGCCGTTTGTCATGGGAGTCGGCGGCACCTTCGACGTCGTGGCAGGCTTGGTCAAGCGTGCGCCTGTGTGGATGCAGCGCTGCGGATTGGAATGGTTTTACCGTCTGGGACAAGAGCCGCGCAGGCTCTGGCGCCGCTATCTGGTAGAGGATGTAGCTTTCTTTCGATTGTTTTTCCGTGAGTGGTGGGCGCTGCACCGAAGGAAGTGAGAGGATGATCGTTTATAGGCTTGCCTTTTTGGAGATTTCATTGAAAATGTCCCCTCTTTTTAAGGGATAATCCGTGACAAACATTACGAAATCGGGCGTTGGTTTTTTTGAGCAGTTTGAGCCTGACGTCTTCTGGGAGAAACATGGGCGGAAGGTTATATCAATCACCGTAGTGGTCTTGGGGCTTGGCGTTGCCGCGTTTCTTTGGCAGAAGCGCGCGGCTCAGGAAGAAGAAAATGCGGCGGCAAGACTTGCGGAGGCGAGAGACGCTGTCTCGTTACAGAGAATCATCCAGGACTACCCAGGCAAAGAAGTGGCCGCCGCCGCCATGATACGCCTTGGAGACATTTATTTCCGCGACGGAAAATACAATGAAGCGGTGGCCGTTGATCAGAAGTTTCTGACCGAATATCCCCGTCATCCTCTCGTACAGGCCGCACGGCTCGGGCTGGCAGCCGTGCAGGAAGCGCAGGGGAATCTTCAGGCGGCGAAAGAGCAGTATCTTCAGTTGGCGTCATCCGATTCCAATGGATACGTCTCCCTAGCTGCTCGAATGGGCGCAGCGCGGTGTGCGGAGGCTTCGGGGCAGACGAAAGAGGCCCGCCAGATGTACGAGGAACTGCTCGCCGCGGCACAGGGATCGCCGTGGCAATCGGAGGCTTTCAGAAGGTGGACGGTTTTATCGAGAGAACAACAGCGGGAGACTTTGTCAACGACTCAACAAGAGTTGAACTTGCCTTTCAACCCCACCAGTACACCTGCCCCAGTTACGGGACGCCAGCCGTAAGGGTTTGGCCTTTAGGCGGTTGTGAGGCAAAAAAAAGCGGGTTTTTCGTGCTTGACAGTTCTTGTCTCGGGTTTGATACTCGCCGCAATTCGGAGGAAGTCTGCCGCCAAGGGGGTGGGAAAAACGGTTTTTCCCAGTATGGCAGAGCAGTGGCTGTGACGGACAATGAAAGGGGGTGGCCCTAAGCATATTCAGATTGTCCAGTTAGCTGACGTTTCGTATCAGCAGGCAAGCGAAATACGAATTGCCCACACGCCAGGGCAACAGAAGTCAGGTCAATTTTGGAGCGCGTGAGGAGTTGCTCCAAGAAAGCAGTGCTAAATCAGCAAACGCAAACAAAGGAGGACACAAGTGAAGAAACTATGGCTAGTAGTTGCGCTGGTGGCCCTGGGGGGGTTAGCCAGTAGAACTTACGCCGACGTACAGAATATCCGCCTGAGCGGTGACATCCGCATCCGCGGGTATTTCTTGGACAATGCAGGTGCAGACCTCACTACTCCCGGTGCCGACCAAGCAAAAGCGGACACATCGTTCATTAGCCAGCGGACTCGCGTGTCCGTGGAAGCGGATCTCGAGGATCACGTGCTGGTGGTGGTCACGCTCAAAGCCGAAGGCACATGGGGCAGTAACGACCAAACGCTGGACAATTCAGGCGCTGGCATCAACGGCGGCAGTTTTAACATCAACCGCGGATTCGGCGTCGGCATTGACGAGGCTTACGTTCAACTCAACGAGGTGTTCTACACACCCGCCACGTTGAAGATTGGCCGTCAGTATTTGAACTATGGTCATGGGTTGATCCTCAGCAGTGCGGAGCAGGAGTACAACTTCGATGCGGGTCGGCTGGTGTTGGATTACTATCCGCTGACGATCGACTTGGTGGCTGCTGAGGTGGTAAACAACCAATGCTTTGCTGCCGCGCCAAACAAGATTAGCGGTCTTGGTGGCGGCACTGGTGGAAGCGCTGACCTGTTGTTCCTCAACGCGCGGTACGAGTTGACGGATTCGATCATCAAGAACGTTGAAGCTTACTTTGGCTGGCTCGCGCAGGGTGCGAGCGGCGCGGCCGGATTCATGTCCTCACGGGTCCCGCCGTCAGTCAACGGTGCTTCGCCGTGGATCATCGGAGCGCGCAGCGATTTGCAACCTGCTGACGGCTTTCAAGTTTGGCTCGAAGGCGCCTATGAAGGCGGAGCTAATGGCGTTAATGATCCTGTGAATATCAGTGCATTCTTGGCAAACGTTGGCGGTCGTTTTACGATGAAGAACGCACAGTGGACGCCGGCCATTAATGCGAATTACATCTACGCGTCCGGCAACTTCGTCCCGTGGTTTGATTACGCGGAGGGCTACAATGGCTACCTGTTTGCTCCTGCGCTGTCGAACATCCACATCTTCAATCTGGGCGCTTCAGTCAAGCCTTATGAGAACACAACTCTGTCTCTGCAGGCTTACTATTACATGAGGGCTGACGGCGACACCGGGGTGGGCGTGAGCCCGAGCGGTGCCAATGTGGACTTCGGCGGTTTGGCCTTTGCGGCCAATGGCGACGGCGATTCACTGGGTTGGGAAATCGACTCGATTCTTGGCTACGACTACAGCAAGGATGTTCGGGTCCAGTTGGTGTACGGCGTGTTCATTCCTGGCGGCGCCTTCAACAAGGGCAACGCGGACGCGACCGCGCAAGAAGTTCGTGGCGAACTCAACGTCAAGTTCTAATCATGCATTAGAACGGACTTACCGAAGAGCCCCCCGAGAATTCGGGGGGCTTTTCTTTTTGCCAGTGTAAGTTGCGGACTCTTGTGCTTTCATTACAACATGCATCAGGACGATGTGCGCGAAGAGATCTTTGACGTTGTCAATGATCATGACCAGGTAATCGGGAGTGCTTCACGCGAGGAAGTCCATGCCCGCGGGCTCAAACACCGTGCGGTTCACGTTTTTGTCTTCAACCCGGCGGGTGAGCTTTTTGTTCAAAAGCGCAGTGCGACGAAAGACACGTTCCCCGGTTGTTACGATTCCAGCGCCTCTGGCCATCTGGGCAGCGGCGAGGAATACGACGCCTGCGCCGTCCGCGAGTTGCAGGAAGAACTGCGACTGGAAGTATCCCCACAGCTTCTGCGCAAGCATTTCAAAATTGCGGCCTGTCCGGAAACGGGCCGGGAGTTCGCCTGGGTTTACAGCATTCAGGGTGATTTTACGCCGACCGTCAACCCAGCGGAGATCGACGCAGGCCGCTTCTTCCCCGTGAGTTCTGTGAGAGCATTGATCGCTCAGCATCGCGAGTGTTGCGCTCCCTCATTTCGTCGCGTCTTCCACGAGTTTCTGGAGCGAGGGCTGTTTCCATCTGTCCGCTGATCACCTAGTGCAAACCATTGCAGTGATTTTGAGTTTTTCGTATACAGGTTGTGAAACCGTGACAGAGAAGGAGAGTTATGCCAACGGTTGAATTCTTAAACGCGGGTAAAAAAGTCGGTTGTGGCCAGTACGCCAACCTGCGCAAGGTGGCGCTGCTCAATGACGTTGAGGTGTACAAAGGTATCAACCAGATTGCCAATTGTCGCGGGAACGGCCTGTGCGGCACCTGCGTCATGGAAATGGTCGAGGGCCTTGAGAATCTATCTCCCAAGACTTTGCGGGAACATTTCAAACTGAAAGGCAAACCTGCCAGCCATCGGTTGAGCTGTCAGTGCCAGATATTGGGTGACATTGTCTGTATCACGGCGCCAGCCAGCGTGCAGCGCAATAAACGTCCGACTTGCCATTGAACCCTCTCTGGAGTTAGACTCGGCACGGTTTCAGCAAACCATCGCGGATATTTTCAGCCATGACGCCGGCGACGAACCTAAAGGAAATCACCAAGACCTTGTACGGTTGGTCCAGCTTCCACGCCCAGTGGAAAATCGATTTCGACAGTTACGCGCTGAAGACGCCTGCTGGCGTCGTGTTCATCGATCCCATGAAACCCGCTCCCGAGGTGATCGAGAAACTGGAAGCCTTGGGCGAGCCCCTCGCTGTTTTCCTGACCAGCGCGGACCACGACCGCGACGCCGATTGGTTTCGCAAGCGATACGAGATACAAGTTTACGCGCACGAAAAAGCGAAGGCGGGTTGTGATACGAAGATCAACGTGCTGGTGCTCGATGGCGAGAAACTGCCTGGCGGCGTAAGAGTGATCCCATTGCCGGGAACGGCAGCAGGCAGTGTTGCATTCTACACTAGGCAAAGCGGTGGCATCGTTCTGATCGGCGACTCGCTGCTGAACATACCGGGGAAGGGTCTTGCGCTCTTGCCCGCGCAGTACCTGGAAGACAAACAGCAGGCCCTCCAGTCGCTGCGCCAACTGCTCGACCTGAATTTTAAGGTCGCCACGTTTGCCCACGGCGATCCGCTCATCAAGGACGCAAAGAAGGAAATTACAAGATTCCTGAAGAAGGCGAGCCACTACCGGATCATCAAGTCGACGCCGTCCGCGGCTTGATCGAGGCGCCCCATCCGAAGTTCGTCCGGCACAATTCATCAATCCGCGCCATTTCTTCGTGCGTCAAGTCGGGTGTCTGCGGAGCGGCGGCGAACTCAACCAGTTGTCGATCATTGTAGGCGCTCGGTAACACCGACGCAATCGATGGCTCGGCGAGAATGAACTCGATTGCGGCCTGCCCCAGACTTCGCCCGGTGTTCTGCGTCAGAAACGAAAGCTTTTCCGCTTTCTTCAATCTATCCAGCAGCCAAGCCCTGCGCTTTTCACCGTCGGCGACGCGGAAACTACGGTGGTCATCCTGACTGAAGAAGGTTTTGCTCGGTGTACTCGCCTTCCAACAACCCGGAACTGTGCGGCACGCGCGTGAAGACGGAGATGTTGTGTCGTCGCGCGACGGCGAAAATAGGCCCGCCGAGCATTTGCTCGAGCATGTTGTAAATGATCTGGACGTGTGCCCCTCGTTCCTCGATCGCCGCGACCCCTTCGTTAATCTGCGGCTCATCGATCGCCGGCCCGAGCGCCACGCCGAACGTCAGGATCTTGCCGTCGCCGCGCAGCTTGTGCAGGGTTTCAAACAGTTCGTCATTACGGATCGCGTCAATTCGCAGGTTGTGAAACTGATAAAAGTCAATACGCTCCGTTTTGAGCCGCTGGAGGTTGCGCTCGCAAGCCATGCGAACAAATTCAGGCGACCAATTCTGCGGATGCTCACGCTGGCGCGGTTGCACGCCGGGATGATTATAGAAATCGTGGCCGGACTTGGTGGCGACGACAATTTGGTCGCGACGTCCTTAGAAAGCCTGCGCCAGCAGGACTTCTCTTTTGCCGTCGCCATAAACATCCGCTGTGTCGAAAGAATTGATGCCGAAGTCGAACGCCCGCCGTAACAGCCTGACGCCCGTGTCGTAGTCCTCGTCGGGTACGCCCCACATTTTGGTGCTGACTGTCCAGATACCAAAACCGGCTTCGGAAATTTTCAGGCCGGTGTTCTTAAGGCTGCGATACTTCATGGAGAAACAGTTCTCTCATAGCCCAGACGGAGCGTGTGCTCAAGCCGACTGGACTGCATCAAGAAATCGCGTGCGGCGAATCGGACTGGACCCGAGCAGGTTTAACGGTTTGTCACCGACGGTGCAGGCGCGTTGGTTATTCTGCTGGGCGTGCTGCTCGGCGGAGTTGGTTGCTGTGCCATCTGAGAAAACGCCCGTTGCCAGAAGTCGCCCCCGTAAGTCACCCGTGGAATGTCGCTCCAAAAACCGTTCACCGCAGGGCCTTGCGGCGGACGATAAATCCATGTGGCACCCTCCTTGGTATCCACCAAAAACAGCACCGATCCACGTTCACCTTCCGCCGTCACGACGATTTGGAAGCGCCCGACTTCAGGAGAAGCAGGCAGTGGCGGCGTTACCACTGGCGCCGGTTGAGAGCAGGAAACTGCCAGCGCCATGCCCGTTGCGAGAGTCGCTAAGATGCCCCACCTGAATGCAGATAAACTATTCTTCATCGTGTAGTCCTTTGGTTCGTTGCGATTGTAGTTACCGAGTCGCCGCGCATTGGTGTTTTGTAACAGCCGACGACCGTGCTGTCAAGCAGTGCGATTTGATTGTGGACAGGGCCAAGCAAATGCGCTAAATAGCTTTGGCATCATGCAGGTGAGTTGCGAAATCGCGTTTAGGGAATGCGCCCCAGTCGTTGACGCGCTGGGGCGAGGCGAGCAAATCATCATTTTGCGCAAAGGCGGCATCCGGGAAAACCGCGGCGAGTTCCTCGTCGATCACCGCGAGTTTTGGCTTTTCCCAACCCAGTTTCACGAGGCGGAACGCTCCATTACCGCCGACGTCACACCCGTGCTGACGGATGCCGAATTCGCAGCGCAACGCGAAGAGATTTGCGAACTTATTTCAGGTCATGCCCTCGCTCATCCATAAACGACCGGACGGGACGGAGAAGATTCTCGAATTCGGGAGCAAGCCGCTCATTGTCGGCCGCTTGCCGGGATCCGATATCCAAGTGTTCGATGCATTCATTTCGCGCGTTCATTGTGGGATCGGTTACGCCAACAATCAATTCACCCTGAAGGACTTGGGCTCTACCAACGGCACGTACCGAAACGGAGCACGGGTGTTCGAAGGTAATCTGTCCTCGGGCGACAAGATTCAGGTCGGCAACACCACCCTGATTTTCGAAATTGATTCCGCCAGTCGCAATGGCATCCTCCAGCAGATTCCCCAAATGGCCGCGCCGCCGCGGGCGGTCGTCGTGCCTGTGCTTCCACAGCCGAGTCAGACAGACCATACTGCTGAAGTCAAACTTCCAGGCAAAACTCTGCCGTCGTAGTCGGGCGTTGCGGCGCGCTGGAGAAATTGGAGGTTCCTTTGATCAAACCGGCATCTAGAATTGCGTTTGTCGTCGTCATTGCTTTGGGCGTTGGCTACGTCACGCCGCCCTTGCGATCACAGCAGACGAACCTTCCGCCTCCTTCCGAGCAGTATCCGTTTGCCAGCGGAACGATCGAAAGGCTGGATCTGGGCAGCAAGCGGCTCGACATCAAGACTCCAAAGGGAGCACGGAGTTTTGATGTGACGATTCGCACGTACATCTTTCGGGGAAAAGAAAAGATCGCCTTGGACAAACTCAAGATTGGCGATAGCATTAAACTCAGCTACTACACGAACGAACTTGGACAGGCGCTCGTGAAGCGCATTAAAGTCGATCAGCCCGAGCCGATGACCGACTCCGCTCGTCAGCCCGAAGCGCCCAAGTGAACTTGCCGCGTCCGGGTTTTCAGCTTTCAATTCACTCGCGGCAGGGTAGGATGAACTTGGGAGCCCTATGAAGGCTGACAACTCAGGGTGCGTGGCGTTGACCGTGGCCGGTTCGGACAGCGGCGGCGGAGCGGGCATCCAAGCCGACTTGAACACGTTTCGTGCGTTTGGCGTGTTTGGCACGTGCGCCATCACCTGCATCACTGCGCAGAATCCTGATCGAATCACCGCTGTGCAGGCGGTCGACGCGGGCATCGTTGGCGAGCAGATGGACTGCGTGTTTGCCGCGTTCCGGGTCGGGGGCGCAAAGACCGGCATGCTTTACGATGCAGAGATCATCGAGACAGTCGCTTCCGTGTTTCGCAAGCACGCATTCAAATCCCTCGTCGTCGATCCTGTGATGCTGGCAAGCAGTGGCGCTCTGCTGCTGAAAAAAGACGCCCTTTCTGCGCTGAAAACCAAACTGCTGCCTCGGGCGGCTGTTGTGACACCGAACCTTGCGGAGGCGGAAGTTCTCTGGCAGCAGAAGATTCGTACGGTGGATGAGTTGCGCGAATCAGCACGCGCCTTAGCAGAGAAATTTGAAGCCCCTTTCCTCACGAAGGGCGGGCATTTGCCGCAGACAAAGCGCGCTGTGGACGTGTTGTTTGACGGGAAGGATTTCCACGAGTTCAGCGCCCCAGTCGTGCCGAACACCAAACCTCACGGCACGGGATGCACGCTGTCCGCTGCCATTGCCGCCAACCTGGCTCTCGGACACGGCTTGGTGGACTCGATCAACCGGGCCAAAAGATTCGTTACCAAAGCCATTCGTGGCGCCATTCAAATAGGACGCTACCGTGCACTGAGAATATGAAACGCCCGCTCACGGGGCTGGTGGTCGTCTACGCCTCGGGAATTTGGATTGGTTCACTGCTGCCGGCACCGCCGCGGGCGCTGTGTTACTGCGTTCTCGGATTGCTCGTCGCGTTTGTTCTTTTGCGACGGAGCCGCTGTGCCTTCGCTGTTCTGATCGCCCTTGTCTTTTCGGGCGGAGCGCTCGCCTATCGCCACGCCGCGACGGTTTCCTCGCCCAATCACATCAGCCGGATTCTCGGACTGCATGACCAAAACACGGTGTTTCGCGGCACGATTGTGAGCGATCCCGTCTACCGTACCAATGAAACTGCCGGCGACAACCTGACGGCCACCAATCGCCACAGTTTCAAGTTACAGTTGGAAGCGCTGGAACAGTCCGGCGAATGGCGGCCAGCCGAGGGAAAGCTGCTGGTGTTTGTCAGCGGCGAGCTTGATCAAAAACCGTTGCGCTACGGCGACGTGATCGAGTGTTCGGCGATCTTGCGCGTGCCACAACCAGCGAGAAACCCCGGGACGTTCGACTGGCGCGACTGGCTGACGCGCCAGAACATTCCCTTCACGGCGACGATTCGCGGCACGAATTCCTGCAGCATCGTCGCACGCGACCGTGGCAATCGCCTGATCGCGTTGTCGCTGCGGCTGCGGGAACGATTCGAGCGGGCGCTACGGCTCGGCTTGGAGAAAGAACCGAGACTGGCAGGTGTGCTGGCGGGGATGGTGATCGGACAACGCTCGGAGATTCCGGCCGATACGTACGAGGATTTCCAGCGAACGGGCGTTTTCCACGTGTTCGCCATCAACGGACTGCATGTGGGTCTCGTGACAGCTATTGTATTGGTTTTCCTGTGCACGATGCGGATTCCGCGACGCTGGTGCGGGCTGGCGGGGATTCCGCTTTTGGTGCTGTACGTCTTCGCGACTGGTGCCCATCCCGGGGCGGTGCGCGCGCTGGTAATGGCGGGCGTGTGGCTGATCGGCTGGATGTTGGTCCGCCCAACTGATTCGTTGAATAATTTGGCAGTAGCGGCGCTAATCATCTTGGTGTGGGATCCGACGCAGTTGTTCGACGGCAGTTTTATTCTCTCATTCACTGTGGTCACGGCCATCGTCGTGTTGTCGCCGCGGATTGAATCGAAGTTGAAACCGCTGGTTGCACCCGATCCGTTGTTGGCACGCCAGTTTGTGCCGAAGTGGAGGGTCGCTTTGGGTTCTCTGGCGCGCTGGGGAGTCAAGCTCTTCAGTTGCTCGTTGGCGGCGTGGGTCGGGTTGGTGCCGTTGCTGGCGCTGTACTTTCATCTGTTTACGCCGATCAGCATTGTGGCGAATCTGCTGGTGATTCCCATGCTGGGCGGCATCATTGCGCTCGGTTTACTGGCGGTGATGGCGCATCCGTTGTGGCCGTGGCTGACGTTGACGCTAAACAACGCAAACTTCTGTTTGTTGGGTGTGATGATGCGCGGCGTGGACTGGCTGGGGCGCGTGCCGTGGGGGCATTTGTTTGTGCAAGAGCCGCCACGGTGGTTGGTGTGCGCGTACTATGGTGTCGGAATTGTGTTGCTTAGCCGGCGCATCCCATGGCCGCGACCGCGACTGATGGTCGCGATTGCGACGACCGCCATTTGCGCGGTGGCAGTTTTTATAGCGCGGCCGAAAGAGGCAGCGGAAATTACAGTGCTGGATTTGAACGATGGCGTGTCGATGTTTGTGAATTTGCCGGGGGAACGCGACGACTGGTTGATCGACGGCGGAAGCGAGTGGAGCGGGCGGCACGTTGTAGTGCCCTTTCTGCGGGCGCAAGGAGTGGATCGGTTGGGAGCGCTGGTGTTGACGCGCGGCGACGAGGCGCACGCTGCCGGGCTGAGCGCCGTCGCGCAGGAAATTCCGGTCACTCAGGCAATCGAGAGCAGGGTGCCGTCGCGGTCGAGATTCTGCGAGCAGTGGCGGCAGACGGCGCAGCAAGAGCGGATCGCCACCCGGAGCGTTCGCGCGGGGGACGAGATGCTCGTGGCGAACAGACTTATGGTGCGCGTCTTGAATCCATTGCCCGTCATCCGCTCGGACCGCAGCGATGACAACGCTCTGGTGTTGATACTGGAATTCGGCCCGACGCGTGTACTCTTGATGTCGGATGCCGGCCAGACGGTTGAACAGCGTCTGCTCCAGAACACTGAGGATTTGCGAGCGCAGATCATTATCAAAGGTCGCCACGGTAGAGAGCCATCGTGCACGGACGATTTTCTGGACGCCGTGCGGCCGGAAATGGTCGTGCAAACAGTGAGCGCGCGCCCCAGTTCTCGGTACATGGAACCCGAGTTGCGCGAACGCTTGCAGCGTCGCGGCGTGAAATTGTATCGCACCGACGAAACGGGCCCGGTGATGATCCATCTGACGCGCCAGGGCTACACGGTCCGCACTTGGCTGGAATGATTCGGACTTGTGTCGCTTCTCACCGACGGCCATACTCTGAGCATGTTGGTGATCATCAACGGACGTGTCATCGGATCGCGTGCCATCCTCGAACAGCATTGCGTGGTAATCCACGGCAGCACGATCCAGCAGGTCGCGCCGACCGCGCAGGTGCTCTGGTCAGACGATGCCACGGTGATCGACGCGCACGAGGATTTCGTTGCGCCCGGATTTGTCGATCTGCATGTGCACGGCGCGCTGGGACACGACACAATGGAAGCGAGCGTGGAGGCGCTGGCGCAGATTGCAAAATTCCATGCCAGCGGCGGCACGACAGCGATGACTCCCACCACTGTGACCGATTCAACAGAAAAAATCGGCGCGGCGCTGGATTCGATCGCGCAGGCGATGGGACACGACTTTGGCGGGGCTCAGATTTTAGGGGCGCACCTGGAAGGACCGTACATTTCCCGGGACAAATGCGGCGCTCAACCCGCGCGTTTTATCCGCAATCCCGAGCCGAGCGAGTACAGCGCTTGGTTGAATCGCGAGGGGTTGGTCACGCAGATGACGTTGGCGCCCGAGTTGCCGGGGGCGCTGGAACTGATTGACGCGTTGCTGGAACACGAGATTATTCCCAGCGGCGGCCACACGGCGGCCGATTACGAACAAGCGCGCGCAGCGATTGAGAGAGGGCTGTGCCAAGCGACGCACCTCTTCAACTGCATGTCGGCGACGACAAAGACAGGCGTGTTTCGAGCGCCAGGCGCGTTGGAAACGTTTCTGGCCGACGATCGCGTGCTGGTCGAATTGATCGCCGACGGGAAACACGTTCATCCTGAACTGATGAAACTCGCTGTGCATGCCAAAGGAGTCGATAAGGTTTGTCTGGTGACCGACGCGACGGCGGGGGCAGGACTCGCGGAAGGCACGGAATTTCGAATCGGCGAGACGCGGGCGGTTGTGCGCGACGGTGTTGGCCTGTTGGCTGATGGTTCAGCAATCGCAGGCAGCGTGTCGACGATGATGATGACGGTCAAAAGCATGGTCGAGATGGCCGGCGTGCCGTTGGTCGATGCGGTGCGAATGGCGAGCCTGAGCCCGGCGCGCGCACTCAGTCTGAGCGGACGCAAGGGAAGCTTGGAGCCGGGCAAGGACGCGGATGTTGTGATATTTTCATCGGCCTTTGAAGTGAAGAAGACGTTGGTGGGCGGGCGGATAGAATTTGAACGTTGAGAAGGGCCGTGGGGAATCGATGATTGCCATTACTGGAGCGACTGGGTTTGTCGGACAGGAGGTCGTCAGGCAAGCGCGCGCCGGGGGCCATGCGGCGCGCGCGATTGTGCGTGACCCGAAGCGGGCGCAATGGCTCGCGGACAAATATGGCGTGGAATTGTTCCACGGCAATGTCCTGTTTGCGCCGTCGCTGGACGGCGCGATGCAGGGCGTAAAGTGCGTCATCCACCTGTTGGGAATTATCAATGAATGGAGGGAGAATACCTTTCAGCGGGTTCACGCTGAGGCCACCATGAACGTGGCGGACGAGGCCAAGAAAGGCGGCGTGAAACGATTCCTTCACATGAGCGCCTTGGGCACGCGCCCGGATGCCCGGAGTCGGTATCACCAGACCAAATGGGCTGCTGAGGAGTGTGTCCGCAAGAGCGGCCTCGCTTGGACGGTTTTTCGCCCTTCGGTGATTTACGGCCCACAGGACAAGTCGATTAACGTGCTGGCAAAGGTGATCCGCCTGTTGCCTTTCGTGCCCGTGTTGGGCGACGGCAATTCGAAGATTCAGCCCATCTCGGTGCAAAACGTGGCGAAATGTTTTGTGGCAGCGATTAAAAGCGATGAGACGATCGGCAAGACGTACGACCTGTGTGGCCCCGAGGCGTTCACTTGGAATGAACTGTACGACAAGCTGATGAAGTTGTATTGCATCCGCAAACTGAAAGTGCATCTGCCTCTGCCCATCGCGCGTCTGCAGGCAGCCGTCTTTGAAAAACTGTTGGCCAACCCTCCGTTCACCCGCGATCAGCTCATCATGACCGAAGAGGACAATGTCGGCGATCCGAAGCCGGCGGAACGCGATTTTCTACTGGAGCAGGAAAGTTTCGAGGCGGGGATCGCCCGTTATCTACAGCGTCCAGCCTGAACAAAAAGGGCAGGGAATCCGTTTACAGATTCCCTGCCCCAGCGATCTATCAGCAGAATCGTTGCTGGTGACTACTGTTTCTTCTACTTGGTTTTCTTCTCTGCGGGCGGCGCTATCTTCTGCGCGATCAAGGCTCCGCTTTCCTCGGTGTAGCTGACCGTTACCTTGTCGCCGACTTTGAGGTCGCTGAGTGCCGCTGTCTTCTTCTCGGCGGTGCTGTACTTGGTTTGGTCGCTAACCTTGAAAGTCTTGCTTTCTTCCTTCTGCTTCACCTTGACGGTGTTCGCCTTGACATCGATGGATTCGACGGCACCGGTGAAATGATGCGGCTTGGGCTTGGCCGGTGCTGTGCTCTCCTGAGCTTGCACGGGAAGCGTGAACGCGAGAGCCACAGCAATGAGACTGGATGCCGCCACAGCGCGCATCAGATACTTGCTCATAATAGTCCTCCTTGAACTAGGTTCGAGTTTTGCGTTTGGCTGGGGTGTACGATAATTCGTTCAATCCGTCAAACAGAAAAAAGATGCACCTTGGGAACGGATAGGTACATCGTGACCACCCCTATGGGTGAAGATCAGAGAAGGGAGGTCAGTTCTTTAAAGGCTGTTGCTCTTGGCTCAATGACGCGAGTGCGCACACAGTTGCGACGCGAGATTCATCGCCCCAAACCAAGGTTTGTTCAGCGGCTTCAGAAGATGTAACTCCGATGCACCCCTTTCGCACTTCTCGGTTGCTCTTAATTGGAGTTGATTCGTTCTTCGCCAAAGGTCGCGTTCAAGTTCGCCCGGCGGGAAGGTGTACGAATCTTCTTGTACCATATGGGGCATGGCGTCCGCCGTGAACCAAAGGCCCACGCAGACCTTATCATTTAGCGTCCTAGCAACAATCCATTAGCACACGACCCGGCGCTTGCGGACTTGCGCGCCGCGCCGCGCCGTGCTAGCATCTGCACCAATCGGAGTCATGGGCGATGTATAAAGAATTCTACGGGCTGCGCGAATATCCTTTCAACATGACGCCCGACCCGCAGTTCCTGTTTCTCAGCCGCAATCATCGCGTCGCGCTGGACGTGTTGCTGTACGGAATCCAGGAGCGAAAAGGCTTCATTGCAATCACCGGAGAGGTCGGTGCGGGCAAGACGACGCTGTGTCGCGCGCTGCTGGGTTCGCTGGATGCCACCACCAAGACGGCCTTGATTTTGAATCCATGTTTGTCCGACTCCCAGATTTTGCGGGCCATCTGCGACGAGTTTCGTCTGCAACCCGCGAAGACCACCAAGAAGGATCTGTACGACACGATCAACTCGTTCCTGCTGCGCGAACTGGCCGCCAATCACAACGTTGCGCTGATCATCGATGAAGCGCAGAATCTTCGGCCGAGCGTTCTCGAACAAATTCGCCTTCTCTCGAATCTCGAGACAGAAAAAGAAAAACTTCTGCAGATTGTGCTGGTCGGCCAGCCGGAGCTGGGTGAATTGTTGGCGCAAGACAACTTGCGGCAACTCAAGCAGCGCATCGCGTTGCGGCATCACGTTGCGCCGCTGGCGGCGGAAGAGGTCGGCGAATACATCCAACATCGGTTGCGCGTTGCCGGCGACGACGGGCGTATCCAGTGGAGTCCCGAAGCGCTGGCGTTGATTTACGAATACTCGCACGGCGTGCCGCGCATCATCAATGTGCTTTGCGACAAAGCGTTGCTGGCAGGCTACGTGGCCGAGGCGTTTGTGATCGGCGGCCTGATGATCCAGCGCGCGATCGACGATACGGAATGCCGGCAGACAGTGGAGGCGGTGGTCGGATGAGCCTGGTTCATGAGGCATTGCAGAAAGCCGGGCGGGAGAAACTGCGCAAGACGGGCATTCAGCCTGCACCCGCGCAGAAACCTGCACCAAGGCCCGCGGCACCGTTTGGCCCGGCGGAGTCCAGGCCTGTGGAAACGGTCGCCACCATGTCTGTCGCCAGCCACCCTGTGAGCGTGGCCAGCACGTTCGCGTCGGGTCAATCGGCCGATCAAGCGGCGGCTGTTTACCCGCGGAAGAAGCAGTCGGCGTTGTTGCCCGTGCTGATCGTGTGCGTCAGCCTCGCGGCCATCGTTGCCATTGTGTTTTTGGTCAGCTTGGCCGCCTCGACGATCCGCGAATCGAGACAAACCGTCCACGCAGGCGGCGGAGCCCAGCCCCCGACGGCGGCCACCGAGCCGAAGCCGAATGAACCCGCGCCGCAGCCGGTTGTCGCGAGCGCTCCCGTGGGAGTGGCAGCGCAACAACCTCCCGCTCCACCCGCTGGATCCGCTGAAGCGGGCTTCCGTCTCACCGGCGTCATGATCGTTCCCAACGTCGCTCCGTCGGCAGTGATCAACGGCCGGATCGTGAACGAATCGGGTTACGTGGACGGCGCCACGGTGAAAAAGATCGAGCGCGACAGCGTCACGCTGGTGGACGCGCAAGGCAAAGAAATCGTCCTGCGGTTGAACTAGCCGGGTTGTTAAAAAGGTTTGCTTCCCGTTGTGAGCCGACTCTGTGAGTCGGCGAGTTTCTGAGAAATTCCGCCGCTTCGCAGAAGCGGCCTACAACGACCAAACAATTCTTTCCGCAGCCTGCCGGCTACTCCGCCATGGTTTTGGGTTTGTCGTTTTGCAGAGAACCAACTGATATGACAAAGTGAGTTTGCGCTAATAGCACTGTTAGGTGACAGCGTATGAAGACGAATTTATACTCGCCCTGCTCGCTACCGCAGTCGTACATGATTTTCGGCGAGCGCATCGGAGGCCGACTGATGCGAACAGCTAGTCAGTGGAGCGAGCGCATGCCCGGCGGATTACCGCTGCCGACACTCACCCTCGCTTGCGCGCGTCCCGCAGGGCGCGGTTGATCTCGCGCTCGGCGGTCTTGCGTTTGAGAGCCTCGCGTTTGTCGTATTGCGCCTTGCCTTTGCCGAGGCCGAGTTCGACTTTGGCAAAACTCTTTGTGAAGTAAATCTTCAGCGGCACCAGAGCCATGCCTTTGGCGTTGAGTTGGCCCTCCAGCCGATGAATTTCCTTCTTGTGAAGCAGCAGCCGACGCGGACGCAGCGGATCGACGTTGTAGCGGTTGCCGAATTCGTAGGGAGCGATGTGCGCGTTGCAGAGCCAGACCTGGCCGCGCTCGACGCGGGCGAAGGCGTCGTCGATGGAAGCGCGCGCGTTCCGCAGCGACTTGACCTCGGTGCCTTTCAACTCGATGCCCGCCTCGCACGTCTCGGTAATGAAGTAATCGCGGCGGGCCTTGTGGTTGTGGATTGTCGGCACCATCGCCACTACTATATCGGCCGGCGCGGCGCGTTCCTAGGAGAAACTCGGCCGGAGCGCGTCAGGCCCGTCACAAAACACGTCAGACAACCGTAACGCTCGCCCTACTTGTCGCGAGACGCCTGTCCTACCATCAGATTTCTTTGCTCTCGCTATCGGCGACGTCCGGGCCGGAGTGAATTTCGTAGGCGATCTTGCCTTCGCTGATTTCCTTCAAGGCTATGTCGGCAAAATCCATTTTCGCATCGGTCTGAGTGAGGGGCCGGTGTCCCTGCGTCAATTGGCGGACTCGTCTGGAAACAAGATTGATTAATAGCTCGGGGTTAGGGACTTGTTGCATGGCAGGATCAAGGTATTTGCTTTTCATTTGGTAAAGAGCAGATAATTTTGACCAAATGGGCTGCGATTACAAGCCCTATTTTGCACGACCCGGTAGGGGCAGCTTATCCAGCCGCCCCTACCGACGACGAACTTCTGGTACGACTTAGTAGTCCATGCCGCCGCCGTAGCCGCCGGGGCCGGGACCTTTTTCCTTTTCCTTCTCCGGCACTTCGGTGACGCAGCATTCGGTCGTCAACAACAAGCCTGCGATGCTGGACGCGTTCTGCAATGCGAACCGTGTGACCTTGGTCGGGTCAATGATGCCCGCTTTGCCCATGTCGGTGTACTCCAACTTCTCGACGTCGAAGCCGTCCCAGCCTTTGCGGGATTTGACTTCCTGGACGACCAACGAGCCTTCCCAACCGGCGTTGTTGGCCAATTGCCGCAGCGGCTCTTCCAGAGAGCGCAGCACGATTTGCGCGCCGATCGCTTCATCGCCCTTGAGCTTCAGATCCTCAAGCACGGGCAGGCAACGGATCAACGCCACACCGCCGCCGGGCACAATGCCTTCCTCGACGGCCGCGCGGGTCGCATGCAACGCGTCTTCTACGCGCGCCTTCTTTTCCTTCATCTCGGTCTCGGTCGCCGCGCCGACATGAATCACGGCCACGCCACCCGCGAGCTTCGCGAGCCGCTCCTCCAACTTCTCGCGGTCGTAGTCGCTGGTTGTTTCCTCGATGGCTTTGCGGATCTGGTTGATGCGGCCCTGAACATCGCTCTGCTTGCCGGCGCCCTCGACGATCGTGGTGTTATCCTTGTCTATGACAACCTTCTTGGTGCGGCCAAGGTCGTCCAGTTCCACCTTCTCGAGCTTGATGCCGAGGTCTTCGCTAAGGAACTTGCCGCCGGTTAGGACGGCGATGTCTTCCATCATCGCTTTGCGGCGATCGCCGAAGCCAGGGGCTTTGACGGCGCAGGCTTGAATCGTGCCGCGCAGTTTGTTGACGACGAGGGTGGCGAGCGCTTCGCCTTCGACTTCCTCGGCGATGATCAACAACGGCTTACCGAGCTTGGCAACCTTTTCCAGCAACGGGAGCAGATCCTTCAGGCTGCTGATCTTCTTCTCATGGATCAAGACATACGCGTCTTCGAGCACGGCTTCCATCGTCTCGGCGCTGGTGACGAAGTAGGGCGAGAGATAGCCCTTGTCAAACTGCATGCCTTCGACAACGTCGAGTGTGGTCTCGATGCTCTTCGCTTCCTCGACGGTGATCGTGCCGTCCTTGCCCACCTTGTCCATCGCGTCGGCGATGATGTTGCCGATCGTCTTGTCGCCGTTGGCGGAAATGGTCGCAACCTGCATGATCTCGCTGCGGTCTTTGACCTTCTTGCTGATCCTGTTCAGTTCCTCAATAGCGCGCTCCACAGCCTTGCTAATGCCGCGTTGCAGCGCCATCGGGTTGGCGCCCGCTGTCACGTTGCGCAGGCCTTCGCGATAGATCGCTTCGGCCAATACCGTCGCCGTGGTCGTGCCGTCGCCCGCGACATCGCTGGTCTTGCTGGCGACTTCGCGCACCATTTGCGCCCCCATGTTTTCCCACGGATCTTCCAGTTCAATTTCTTTCGCCACCGTCACACCGTCCTTGGTGATCGTGGGCGAACCAAATTTCTTGTCGAGCACCACGTTGCGGCCCTTCGGGCCGAGCGTGACCTTGACGGCCCGGCTCAGTTTCTCGACGCCGCGCAGCAACGACTTGCGCGCATCCTCATCAAACCTCAGTTGTTTTGCAGCCATGTTGAATCACTCCTTTTGGTTAATCGTTACTGAATTATCGCCTTGATGTCGCTTTGCGAGTACAATCGGTACTCTTCGCCATCAATTTCGATGGCGTCGCCACCGTATTTACTCACATACACCTTGTCACCCTTTTTGACATCAAACGTCGGAATGACCTGGCCCTTATCATCACGTTTGCCTGTACCAAGGGCTATGACTTTGCCCACTTGAGGCTTTTCCTGAGCGCTATCAGGGATGATGATTCCGCCCTTCTTCGCTTCTTCCTTCTCGATCAGTTGCACCAGCACCTGATCGCCCAACGGTTTCACGTTCATGGTTCCTTCTGACTCCTTATTTTTGAGTTATTGTACCGGCGGTTTATGACCGTCGCTTCTCTCCGTTCCCGACAATCGGCGCTCGTTCACCCCGAAAGCCTTCGGGGCAGGGCGCGCTGCTACAAACTTCACTTCTTCTTGTCTTCGTCCACCATCTCGAAGTCAGCGTCCACGACCTCGCCTTCCTTGCCGGACTTCTTGGTCGGCTCTTCCGTCTTGCCCTCGCCGCCCGACGGCGTCGCGCCGGCCTTGTCGCGGACCTTCGAGTAAATCTCCGACGACACGCCGTGCCATACTTCGGTCAGCTTCTCCTCAGCGTCCTTCATCGCGTCGAAATCTTCGCGCTTCAAGGCATCCTTGACCTTCTCAATCGCCGCATCCAGTTTCGACTTTTGATCACCGCTGATGATGTCCTTGTGTTCCTTCATCAGTTTTTCCGTCTCGTACACCCGCGCATCGCACCGATTGCGCAACTCCACCTTCTCGCGCAGCTTCTTGTCCTCCTCGGCATGCGATTCTGCTTCATGGCGCATCTTCTCGACTTCGTCCTTGTTCAGGCCGCTCGACGCGGTGATGGTGATCTTCTGCGACTTGCCCGTGCCGAGGTCTTTGGCGCTGACGTGCAGGATGCCATTGGCGTCGATGTCGAACATCACCTCGATCTGCGGCACGCCGCGCGGTGCGGGCGGAATATCGGTCAGGTGGAAACGCCCGATCGTCTTGTTATCGCGCGCCATCGGGCGTTCGCCCTGCAACACGTGCACTTCGACGCTTGTCTGGCTGTCTGCGGCCGTCGAAAAGATCTCGCTCTTGCGCGTCGGAATCGTGGTGTTGCGCGGGATGAGCACGGTGAACACGTTGCCCAGCGTCTCGATGCCCAGCGACAACGGCGTGACGTCGAGCAGCACGATGTCTTGTTTGACCTGGCCCGTGAGCACGCCGCCTTGGATGCCCGCGCCGACCGCAACAACTTCGTCGGGATTGACGCCCTGATGCGGCGCTTTGCCGATGAGCTTGCGCGCGGTCTCGATCACCCGTGGCATGCGGGTCATGCCGCCGACGAGCACCAGTTCATTCACCTTGGAAATGTCCAGTTTGCCGTCACGCAGACAGGCTTGAACTGGTCCGATCGTCCGCTCGATCAGTTCGTCGCAAAGCTGTTCGAGTTTGGCGCGCGTGAGTTTCTTGACGATGTGCTTCGGCCCCGTCGCGTCGGCAGTAATGAACGGCAGATTGATTTCGTACTCCATCGCGCTGGACAACGCGATCTTCGCCTTTTCAGATTCCTCCTTGATGCGCTGCAAAGCGTCGGGCTGTTTCTTCAGATCAACACCGTTCTCCTTCTTGAAATCGTCAATGATCCAGTTCATCACCCGCTCGTCGAAATCATCACCACCGAGATGCGTGTCGCCGTTGGTGGCCAGCACTTCAAACACGCCGTCGCCGATGCTCAACAGCGAAATATCAAACGTGCCGCCACCCAAGTCGTACACGGCGATGTGCTCGTCCTTCTTCTTATCCAACCCGTAGGCCAGCGAGGACGCGGTGGGTTCGTTGATAATGCGCAAAACATCGAGGCCCGCGACGCGTCCTGCGTCCTTGGTGGCTTGCCGCTGCGAGTCGTTGAAGTAAGCGGGGACGGTGACGACGGCCTTCTCAATCTTCTCGCCGAGGTAGGCTTCGGCGTCGGCCTTCATCTTGGCGAGGATCATCGCGGAAATTTCCGGCGGAGAGAAAATCTTTTCCTCGTTGCCGACGATCACCTTCACGGCGGCGTCGCCGTTGTCGGCACGCACCACTTCATACGGTACGCGGTTGCGCTCCTGCTCAACCTCGTCGTACTTGCGGCCCATGAACCGCTTGATGGAGTAAACGGTGTTCTTCGGGTTCACGACGGCCTGGCGTTTCGCCGCCTGGCCGACAAGTCTTTCGCCGGACTTTGTGAACGCGACGATTGATGGAGTAGTTCGTCCGCCTTCCGCGTTGGGAATGACGACGGGCTCGCCGCCTTCCATCACCGCCATGCATGAGTTGGTTGTGCCTAAATCGATACCGAGGACTTTAGCCATTTGAATCAAAGCTCCTTTTGAGCGCAGAACGCCGCCTGTTGTTTAGCTATGCCCGTGCCACGTGTTGGACACATTCTGCAACATTCGCGGCAACAGAGTGTTAAAGTTTTCGCACCGATTCCGGTCAGTGTGCCATGTCTCAGTCCAACGTCTCATTAGAACCCACTGACTGTGCCACGCGCGTCATCATGTCCCACCTGCCCACAAAGGAAAAACAGACGATCTCGGCGCACAAAAACCGCGCGTCTGCACTTTGGCGACGACCTCAAGTGGCTGCGCGATCTAACGGAGGACAGACCAGAAAGCAGAGATCTATCTCACACAGTTGCGGAAAGAATGTGAAGGTCTTAAGCAGGCGACGTAACTACACCCAAGGCGAGATCCACACACGCCAGTCAAAAAGGGAACGCTTCCTCGCGCCAGCGCAAGATGTCGAATTGAAGCTCGTCCAGCGGGCAGACGAAGTCAGGATATGGAGGGGGAACGACGGCGTGCGCGCCTCACCACGACAGCATCCGTGGCATCCGTGTAATCCGGGGATAAAACCTTCGTGCCCTTTGCGCCTGTGCGTCTTGGCGTGAGAGGTCGGGCCATCGTTCCGGACGTGATTCCCTCGAAACGCAGTTGCTTCATTTCGGCGGCTACACGGTCAGCAGCAACGGCGCAGTATTTCTTGGACAGATCGAGGTGGACGAAATGTCGGCCAGTACGGTGCGCTACTGCCGCCACCGTGCCGATACCGCCGAACGGGTCGAGCACCACGTTGCCACGGTAGCTGTAGAATTTGATCAGCCGATAAATCAATTCTTCGGGGAACGGAGCGGGATGACCGGCTGCCTTCGCTTCCGGCGCCTTGCGTCCGCGGCGCGGCGGGTACAGGCTCTTCAAGAACGGTTGACGACCGCGCGTTTCGGGCGGGATTTGCCAGAAAGCGTCGGAGAACTTGATGAACTCCGCGCCGGTAATGTCGGCATCGGCCTTGTTGCCTTCCAGCGTCCAAGAGCCTTTGGAGAAGACGAGGACGTATTCCCAACTCGGCACCATGTGCGGATTGTGCGGGCTTTTCCACGAGCCCCACGCGGTGCGGCGGCGCATGGTCTGTTTGTACCAGAGAACCTCGGTGCGCATAATGAACCCGAGCGAGATCAATCGCCGCGCCATATCGTAGTGGATGGGGCGGAAGTTCTTGATGCTGGTGGGGGCAACGTTGAGAGCGAATCGGCCACCGGGAACAAGGACGCGGTAAAGCTCAGCCCAGAAAGGCATCAACCACGCCAGGTACTGCCTGTGTGTCATATTGTCGTTGTGTGAGTCGTACTCGAGGCCGACGTTGTAGGGCGGCGACGTGATCGCCAGATGGATGCATTTGTTTGGCAATGCGTGCAAGATCGCTCGCGAGTCGCCGCAGATGATCTGATCCTTCCACCATTCTCCTTCGGTGGAGGCCGGCGGGAAATTGAGGACGTGCGGTAGCTGCTTCATCGAAAAACCTGCAAATGATTCCCTAACGCTTTTACCAGAATCAAAACTGCATACCAGCAAGAAAGTTCGACGCAAGGCGCATTCGTCAGCGACGGGCGGCGTTTCTACCGGAGAACATTGATTGCACTCGCCCCGCGGGTCACTTTCTGAGCTTTCTGTGTCTCTGTGGTGAAGTTCCAGTCGTCGTGGCTACAACCGAAACCCCAAAGCCGCAAACTTCTGCCGTAGCGACTCGCCTGCGCCGCGCAGCGTCAGCTTCGTATTGAAGAACTCGCGGCGGACGGGATACCCGGCACGCAGTTTGTCGAAGCTTGCCCCGATTCCATCGGGGGCGCCGACGATCCTCCGCAACGCGGCGTCATCGGCGGTGATGTCGTAAACGTGCTTGATGACGCGGCGCAGTACGTCCTCGTCGTTCTCGCCCGGAGCCGCCGCGACCTCCATCTGGGGCACTGGCGGCGGGGGCAACTGCGGCTGCCATGCCGCGTTGAGCTTGAAGAACTCGCACGCCGCCCAGTAAATCATGCGCGTGCCGTTGAGCTTGCCATCGAAGCTGTAACCGGCGATGTGCGGCGTGCCGAGGTCAACGGCGGCCAGCAAGTCGGCCTTAATGTTCGGCTCGCCTTCCCAAACGTCCAGCACGACGCCGCTCAGCTTCTTCGTCACGATGACTTCCAGTAGCGCCTTGTTGTCCACGATTGCGCCGCGCGCGGAGTTGATGAGGATCGGCCGCCGCGCCTCGTGCTGGGTGCCCTCGGCATGAAGCGCCAACGCCGCGAGGCGCTTCGTGTCGAACAGGTGAAACGTGGCATCCTCGGGAAGGAAGTTGGGCAAGCTGGAGGCTTGCCCCACGCGCGTCAGCGGAACATGGAGCGTAATGATGTCTGCTTCGGCGAGGAGACGTTCCAAAGAAACGAATTGTGGCAGGGACAGACCGCCGGGCTGTCCGTCCCCCTCGCGGCGCGCCCGGCGGCCCGCTCGCGTGTCGTGTACGGAGTCGCGCCCTACCTCGGCACGTTCACGCGGCGGATCGTTTTGCAGAACGCGCATCCCGAGCGCTTCGGCGTGGCGAACAACGCGCCGGCCGACGTTGCCGACGCCGACGACGCCGAGCGCTTTGTCGCGCAGGCGAAATTGGTTTCGATGCGCGATTTCCAGCATCGCGGTGACGACGTACTCGGCAACCGAATTGGCGTTGCTGCCGTCGGCGCTGGCGAAGCCGATGCCGCGTTCGCAAAGGTATGCCTGGTCAACGTGATCCGTCCCGATGGTGGCGGTGGCGACGAATCTCACTTTGCTGTTGTCCAGCAACGCCGCGTTCACAGACGCGACCGAGCGCACCAGCAGCATGTCGGCATCGCGAACTGCGGACGCGTTGATCTGGCGGCCGGCCACAAACTGGATTTCACCCAGCGCGGAAAACGCTTCGCGAACGAACGGGATGTTCGGATCAGCTACAATTTTCATACTTTTGGCAACGATCCTACCAGCGATTTTGGCATTTGACGATACTGCGTGTGGCGGGTATCCTCCCAAGGTTTTACAGGGAACTACACAATGTTTATTGCTCACGGTGAATGGTTTCGAAGGAATACGCGCTGGATTTTGGCCATCTTGATGCTCATCCTGATTCCGAGCTTCATCGCGTTGTTCACGACGACGAGCGGCACGTCGGCGCGTCAGGAGGCGGATTTGCCGATGGTGCAGGGCAAGCCGGTGAATAGCGCGGAGTACGATCAGGCTCACAATGCGGTGGTGGCCTGGTACATCGTCAACACCATCAACACCGGCCGCGAGTTGCCGCACACGGCGGAGTTCGAGGACGCCGTGAAACAGCAGGCCGTCGTACGAATGCTGGAGTTCCGCAAGGCACGGGAGTTGGGCGTTCGTGTGCCCGACAACGATGTGATCCAGATGATTCGCAGCCAGCCGTTTTTCCTGAACGAAGCCAGGCAATTTGATCCCGATCGGTACCGGCGGTTCATTATCTACCTGAATACCCGCGGTATCAGCGAGGCGCAATTTGAGCAGATCACGCGCGAACAACTGATGCTGGCACAGCTTGAGATGCTGATCACCGCCGCAGTGAAGGTCACACCTCAGGAAGTGATCCTGGCGTACGCGCCCCTGCATGAGAAGCTCTGGATTGAACTGGTGGCATTCAATGCGGCCAGCAATGCCGTGCCCGTCACCGTGACGGACGACGAAGCCAGGGCGTTCTTCGAGAAGAACAAAGAGGCGTACCGCGTTCCGAAGCAAGTCAAAGTGCGCTACGCCTATTTCGCGATCGCGGAAGAAAAGAAGTCCGTGAAGATCGCCGACTCGGACATCGCGGAGTTCTACGAGCGCAACAAGACAGGGTACGCGGACACCAACAACGTCGCGAAGCCGCTCGACGCCGTCAAAGACAAAGTCAGGGAAGATCTGCTCAAGCTGCGCGCCGATCGGCTGGCGCAGGACCACGCCACCGAGTTGACCGTCAAGCTTGTTCAAGAGCCCGGCGCTGCGAAGCCGGATTTTGCGAACCTGTGCTCCGCGTCCGGCATCACGCCGCAGGAGACGGAGTTTTTCAGCCTGCGCGGCAAAGTGCCGGGAATTCAGGCAGGGCCGCAGTTCAACCAGGCGGCCTTCGCGTTGACGCCTGAAATCCTGTTCAGCGATCCCGTGCCGGGCGAAGACGGCTATTACGTTCTGGAGTATTTGTCGGCAAAACCGAGCGAGATCCCGCCGTTCGAGCAGGTCAAGGGAGAGGTGATCGACCAGCTTAAGCGGCAGAAAACTTACGAGGCCACAGTCAAGCAGGGTGAAGACGCACTTGCGCAGGTGAAGAAACTGATTGCGGAAGGCAAGACCTTCGACCAGGCGTGCGCGGAACTGAAACTGAAAATCGAATCGCCCGGGCCGTTCACCCTCTCCGACGAAAAACTCGATTCTACAGCCGCAAGTCGAATCCAGCAAACCACACTCGGCATGGCGACCAACACCGTCAGCGAATTCATTGCCACTGAGAACGGCGGATTGTTCTTCCATCTCAAGGATCGCCAACCCCCCGAGCCTGCGGAGTTTGAGAAGGATAAGGCGGATTTCGCGCAGCAGGTTCTCCAGCGCGATCGCCAAGCGATGTATCAAAGCTGGGTTTCTGCGCTGATCCGCAGCGAGCGGGTCAACTTTGGCCGCCTCCGCAGTCGCGAGCAACAGCCTGAGCCTGTGGAAGCACCAGAAGCTGAGCCCACGCCGGCGCCGGTTCCCGCGCCTGCGCCCGCCAAAAGTTAGCGGCGTCGCGCCTCGTTCACGAGCGCCTCAAAAAGCCGCAGGAATTGCGGCGCGACCTGCAGCAGTCGCTCGGGATGAAACTGCACGCCCCACATCAATCGCACTTGAGAATTTTCGACGGCCTCGACAATCCCGTCGCTCGTCCGCGCCGCCACTTTGAACGCGGAAGCCACGACATCCAGTGCCTGATGATGGGTGGAGTTGACGCGCCGGCAGTCACCCAACAACCGCGGCAACCGACCATCGCACGTCCACTCTACCTGGTGCATCAGCGCCGTGGACTTCGCATGCCGGTGGTTCGGGATGTCGGCGAGCAACGTTCCGCCAAGCGCCACGTTCATCACCTGAATGCCCCGACAAATCCCCAGGACCGGTATGTCTTCCTCCATGAGCCGGCGCACCAGACACAACTCCAACTCATCGCGCTCCTCGTCCACACTCGACAGCGTCTGGCGTTCGCGCGCCGTCAACTTCCGACCGTACGCGCCCGACGCCTCCGCCATGTCGCCTCCGCCCGTCAACAGGAAGCCGTCGCACAATGTCAAAAAGCGTTCGATCGCTTTCGTTTCGCGCGTCAGCGGCAAGACGAGCGGGACACCGCCGGCTTTCTCAATCGCTTGCGAGTACGAAACGCCGCAGAACGCGCCGCGCCCGTCTACACGAGAAAGCTTGATTGCTTCCGGTGTGATGGCAATGACCGGTTTCATCGGATCGTTATAACCGTTAAAACCGGAAAAATCGTTAAGAGAAAAGTCAGCACATGTTCCCTTTTAACGGTTTTAACGATTTTGTCGGTTTCATCGACTCTAACCTCTGCCCACGACGAGCACCCCGGCCCCACGAATCTGGCTGTGCTTCAGCGCGGCCAGTGCGCGATTGGCGTCTACCAGCGGGAATGTTTCGACTTCCGTCCGCAACGGAATCTCGCCCGCGAGTCGCATCAGTTGACGCGCGTCCTCACGTGTCGCGTTCGCGACGGAGCGCACGATGCGCTCGTGGTAAAGCAACTCGTGCTTCATCTCGGGAATCGGCGTCATGTAGATGCCCGCAAGGACCAGCGTGCCGCCTTTCCGCAGCGCACGCAGCGCCTCGGGCACGAGTGCCCCGGTCGGCGCGAACATGACCGCGGAGTCAAGAGCGGCATCGGGAACTTCTTCCGCACGCCCCACCCAGGCCGCGCACAACTTTTTCGCGAGTTGCTGATGTCCATCGCCGCGCGTGGCCACAAACACTTCGCAATTCCAGTGGAGCGCAATTTGGATCACAATGTGCGCCGACGCGCCGAACCCGTACAAGCCCAGCCGCTGCCGCGGGCGCACGTTGCTGAAACGTAAGGCGCGATAGCCGACAATGCCCGCGCACAGCAGCGGCGCGATTTGAGCGTCAGCAGGATGATCGGGCAATCTCACCGCGAACGCAGCCGGCGCAACAGCGAACTCTGCGTAGCCGCCGTTCACATGGAATCCTGTGAACTGCGCTCGCTCGCAAAGATTCTCGCGGTCGCTCTGACAAAACTCGCATTCACCACAGGCGCGATACAGCCACGGCACGCCAACGCGTTCGCCGATCGCGAAGTCGCGCACGTCGGCACCGAGCTTCTCCACGACACCGACGATTTGGTGCCCAGGCACAATGGGCAATTTGGCGGCGATCTCACCTTCGACGGTGTGCAAATCGGTATGGCAGATGCCGCAGGCCCGCACGCGGAGCAGAACTTGATCAGCCGCAGGTTCGGGTGGGCGAAGTTCGACCAGCTCCAGTGGCGACTCTTCTGCCGGCAGCGGTTTCTGCAACAGCATTGCCTTCATCGGACATTCTAACCGCGTACCAACAAGACCGGAACGCCTGACTTACGGATGACATGCGAGGTGGTCGATCCCAGAACAAGCTCACGGATGCGGGTGTGACCGTACGCACCCATCACAATCAGGTTTGCGCCGATCTTCTTGCAGAGCTTTAAGATTTCAGTTTCGGCGTTTCCGTGCCCGAGTTGGGCATGAGCGGCAAGCTTGCTGTCGAGGGCCTGCTGGTGAGCCTGTTGCAGGATTTTGGAGGCGGCCTCTTCGTTGTCGCGCTGGCAGACCGTGACAATGGTCACTTCCACACCGAGATTGGCGGCAAGCTTGATACCGGCGCGGAGAGCTTTGTTGGATTCGGCGCTGCCATCGTGGGCGAGCAGGATGTGTTTGATCGGGCGAAAACGGTCGGAGGTCACCAGGCAGGGCTTGACTGAAGCGCGCACCATGCGTTCGACGCTCGAGCCAAGCATGTCTCCGGACCATCGTGCGTGTTCGCCGCGTTGGCCGAGCACGACCAGATCGGCATGGCGTTCGTAATCGAGCATCGTGTGCAGGAGACTGCCGGTTTCGTGAGCGACTTTGTGTTCCACGCCCCGATCGGCGCAGCGCCTGGAGATCGCTTGAAGAATGGCGTCGGCTTTGTCGCGTTGGATTTGTTCGAGCTGCGGCAATAGCGCCGAATATGGTTGGGCGCCCAGCGCGCCCGAAATGTCCGCCAGCAGCGGCCCTTCGAGGATGCGAACATCGGTCACGTAGAGCGCAACGATGCGCCCCCCGAGTTTTTTCGCAAGCCCAATGGCGCAATCGGCGGCGACATCGGCGGCGGGTGAGCCGTCAGTGCAAAGCAGGATGTTTTTGTACATTGTTGCCTCCCGTGGTCAATCGACTTTGACAAGCCATCATACGCCGGGTCGTTTGGGAAACAAAGCGTGATGGATGGAAAAGAAACGATCGTGGCAACCGAGCCGAAGAATCCACGTGGCACGGTCACACCGAACCGCACCGCCACTTCGCGCTCCGCCGCCGTCAACATGAATCGCCCGCACATGCGGGCAAAATTACACCGCCAAACTTGCATCGGGAAGCCGCGACTATCAGGTGATGCGCCAGGCGGGGCCAAGCTTGCGGCGCATCGGTAAATGCTTCATAATCCGCTTGTGAAACGGTTGGACCGCCGCGAGGAGTGCGCAGACGGAGGGAAAACCATGATGGATCATAAGATTTCGCGCCGTGGTTTCCTGAGGGCTGTTCTGGCCGCGACCGCGCTCCCCAGCGGCTTGAACCGTGTGCTGGCCGATGCCGCAGTAGCGGCCGATGACATTCCGATCATCGACACCCATATCCATCTCTTTGACCCGACGCGTCCGCAGGGCGTGCCGTGGCCGGCCAAGAACAATGGCATACTGTACAAACCCGCCTTGCCGGACCGGTACCGTCAGGTTGCCGTGCCTCTGGGCGTTCGAGGCGCCATCGAGGTGGAATGCAGTACGTGGCTGGAGGACAACCAGTGGGTGCTGGACGTTGCCGCCGGGGATATGATCGTCGTGGGGACTGTGGGCAACCTGGAGCCGGGCCAGCCGGAGTTCCGTGGGCAACTGGAACGCTTTCACCGGAACCCGCTGTTCCGCGGCGTCCGGTACGGAAATCTGTGGGGACGGAATCTGGGCGCCGAGCTGGCGAAGCCGGACTTTGTTGCCGATCTGAAGGCGCTGGCGGAAACCGGACTGGAACTGGATACGGCGAACCCCAACCCGGCGCTGATTGAGGCGGTGGTCCGGCTCACCGACAAAGTGCCCGGTCTGCGAGTGGTCATCGATCATCTGCCGCAGTTGAATCCTCCGGAGCAACCCGCGGCTCGCGACGCATACCAAGCCCACTTGCGCGAGCTGGGGAAGCGGCCCCAGGTATACGTCAAGGTTTCCGAGGTGTTGCGCCGTGTGGCTGGCCGTGTGCCGGAGGATCTGGACTTCTACCGTTCGCGACTGGATGAGATCTGGAGCATTTTCGGTGAGGACCGGCTGCTTTACGGCAGCGATTGGCCGAACAGCGACCAGTGGGCGGCATACCCGAAGGCGCTGAGCGTGGTGCGCGAGTTCTTCATGGGCAAGGGACGGGCGGCGACGGAAAAGTATTTCTGGAAGAATTCCGTGGCGGCGTACGGATGGGTGAGGCGCGAGGCCGGTCAGCCCGCGCTTGGCAAAGGGTGAGAAAGATTATTGGGCCACGAATTACGCGCGCAGCGTCAAAAAAACAAATTCCTATCAGTATCCGCTCGGCCATCAAAGCGGCGCCATTCTTTTTGGCCCGTCTCACTGATGGATTTTCAAAGTAGCCCACTACCTCATTCTGCGCTCGCCACGGTTGACGACGCCCGGACGCTGACCAGCTCGATGCCGATGCCGGTGCCGAGGTTGCGGCTGTACTTCTTGTC
>Ga0187889_10000149_pt1 | contig 79980 bp, 71 predicted proteins | sample June2016WEW_7_10_2_FD_132992 | JGI IMG/M metagenome (GOLD analysis project Ga0187889, IMG submission 132992) | Peatland microbial communities from SPRUCE experiment site at the Marcell Experimental Forest, Minnesota, USA - June2016WEW_7_100 | ecosystem: Environmental > Terrestrial > Soil >... | reverse complement strand
GGCATTGGTTTCATTGGTGTTTGTATCGAATGACGGCAGCATGAAATAGTATGAAAGAGCAGACAGGGCCAAATGCGAAGGGGGACCAGGGAATTGAACCCAAACGAGTGCGGGCCCGACGGGTTCTGCCCTCGAGGGAGGTCGGTTCCGGCCGTTAAATGCGCGCAGCGGCCTCGAAAGCGTGCAGGCTCAAGAAGAAAAATCCGCAGGTGACCGGAAGGACCGCGGCCCCCTGAGGCGGAGGAGAGAGTCCAAGTACGCCCACCTCCTCGAGGAGGACCCCGCCTTCAAGGCCTGGTACCAGAACGTCCTGAGGGGTTCCTTGAACACCGGGAAGAGCTACCTCCTCCGAATGGGGAGAATCTGCGACGAACTCATCCCCATCACCCCGGCGAAGATCGCCACCATGAACAGGACCGAGCTGATGACCTTCCTCACCGGCATGATCTCTGCCATGGAGGAGAGGGGGATCTCGGGGGTAACGATCAACTCCCACGTGAAGGCGGTAAAATCCTGGGCCAGGTTCAACGGGCTGAGGCTGGACGAGAAGGTGAACGTCCCGGACAGCGAGCCACGGTACGCCGAAGAGGTGATACCCACCCTGGCCCAGGTGCAGACCTTCCTTGACCACTGCGACCCCAGGGTGAGGGTGGCCGGGTCGCTCATGGCCTTCAGTGGGCTCAGGCCTGCGACCATCGGGTCGGCGGACGGTCTGGACGGGCTCAAAATAGGGGACCTCCCGGAGCTGGAGGTGAAGAACGGGAAGGTGGCATTCGCCAAGGTCCCGGCCCTGGTAATAGTCAGGAAGAAGATCTCGAAGATCCGGAAGCCGTTCATCAGCTTCGCCCCCGCACAGACGTGCGAGTACATCCGCCAGTACCTGGAGGACAGGGCCAGGGGGGAGGAGCTGACCCCGGACACGGCCGTGGTGAGCGTCAGCGAGTACAACCACAAGACGGACAAGGCACCTTACAGTCACTACAAGAAATACTACGGGGAGCACGTCACCACGGGGAAGCTGAGGGAGGTCCTCAGGCACGCCATCCGGGACGCCGGGTTCCCCTGGAGGCCGTACATCCTGAGAAGGTACTTCGACACCAGGATGATGCTGGGAGAGGCCGACGGGCTCCTGATCAGGGACTGGAGGACGTTCTGGATGGGGCACGCTGGGAACATCGAGTTCGTCTACACCCTCCACAAGGGGCTGGACGAGGAGACAATAGAGAAGATGAGGGGCGCCTATTTGAAGGCGGCGAACAGGTATCTCTGCACCGGGACGGGGGCGCGGGAGGAGGACATGGTAACCAAGATCAGGAAGCAACTCCTGCTGACCGTGCTTACGCCGGAAGAAGTTGAGAAGCTGCACGTGGACGAGAAGACGGACGAGGAGGTGATTGGGCTCCTGCGCCAGAGGCTCATAGAGGTCACCTTCAATCAGGGGCTGAGGCAGAAGGTCGTCCCTGCGTCTGAAGTGGAGGGGTGGATGGCGAAGGGGTGGACGTGGAAGGGGAACCTTGGGGACGGGAGGGCGGTCCTGGAGCCGGCTAGCGGACCCTAGCCAGGCGGAGCCACATCCGTGCGCTGGCGAGGAACTCCTCGGGCGTAAGCTGATCAGGCTGGGAGAGGATATCATCGCGGAGTGGACCCACGGGGAGCTCCTGAAGGGCTAGACGTTTCATCGCCGAGAGGCTGACTGTCCCATGCGTCGAAGATTCGGACTGCACAAGGGAAGAGAGAACAGGAGCTTAAAACGGTCTGAGGAACGCTTCGCCGCCCTGGCCTATGCTGAGCCAGGCCTCCTCACGCTAGGTAGAGGTCGCAAGGCCAAGGTTTAGAACCGGAAGGGGTCAAGAACCAAAAGATGAGTTCGAATCCCGGCCAGACTAGGGGCGGCTTAGTTCGACCTGGCGCGGTTGTTCTTCCTCTTGTCTGATCGGGTGGAGCGCGCTCGCCTTTCTTCTCCCCGATTCTTCTTGGCTAGCTCCTGAAGCGCGTAAGCTCGGTTGTTATGGAAGGCATTGTCATCAGATTTCAGCCTTATGGCCTCGTCATACTCGGTTACCGCTTCGGCGTAACGCTTGATATGCACGAGAGCATTGCCTTTGTAGAAATGCGCGTAGGCATCCACGGGATTGAGCTTCAAAGCTCCATCTAATGCCGTGATCGCCTCTTCATCACGTTCAAGCTCCTCGAGAGCAATGCCTTTGCTATGAGGCCAGTTTGGGATTTTGTTGTCAAGTACTATCGCTCGGTCGTATTCTTCTATGGCTTCTTCGAATTTTCGCTGTTTGGACAGGTGGAGGCCCTTGTTACCGTGGTAAATCGACTCTTTAGGATCGAGTTGAATGGCTTTGTCGTACTCCGCAATGGCCTCATCGTCGCGACCTAGCGCCGATAGAGACGTTGCCTTCACGTTATGGTATCGCGGACTCTGGGGATTCAGAGAGATAGCGCTATCGAACTCTACGAGGGCTTCTTCGTCGCGCCCCAAGTCGTGAAGCACGTTCCCCTTGTCGTAGTGTAGGTTGGGATCAGAGGGGTTGGCGTGGATGGCTTCGTCATACTTCGCAATCTTTTCGTCATCCTGTTTGGAGAAGACTTTGGAAAAGGCTTCAGAAAACATTCTGTTGCCTTCCTCTGCGTCGATTGGAATCAGAATTTGTCGGCGACCAAAACTGTTCAAGTCTTGCATTACTTCCACGCAGCCCTCCCTGTCCCTTCTTGCTAAACAATCGTAAAATCGAGCCTGAAGAGTCTCGGTTATCAAATAGTAAATTTGACCAGGGTGATCAATCGATATGCGTGGAATCTCCCTCATTGACGCTCGATAGACGGTACTAGGCGATGGCAAGTTGGGCTCAAGTCTGACAGAACCCAGCTTCTCCTTGGCTTGTCGGATTGCGATGCTATATGTGAGAAGAGAGAGTAGGTTGGCCAAGACTATCGGCTGATTCGAATACAGTGCATCCAGGTTGCTTTCGTAGAAGTAACCCTCGGCCAGGTCGAGATTTCCGAGATACAGGTTGCAAAGGAAGATATTCCGGTAAGCTTCCGATTTCCCAGAACTGAACCCCGATTGCTGCGAATAGATTTCGAGTGCTGACTTCTGAACTCCTATTGCACCCTCGAAGTCCGACGACATGATCATACCTTGGGCCAAACTCGTTTGAGCGTCGGCCCACCCAGTCTCGTCGTGCAGTTTGAGGTATTTGTTGGCGGCCTTCTTCGCCCACTCGATCCGATCCTCGGGCTTTGAACTGAGCTGTGCAACGCTCATCGATGCCATCGCGACAACCTCCAGGAATTTTCCTCCCTTGATTCTACGCAAGGCGTTCGTAAACATCTCCAGCGGTTTGAGGGGCTCATCATACCTCAGAGGTTCTCCCGGAGTAAGCGAGATGTTTCTGCCATAGAGATGCGTGCTGTATTGAGGCGCCTCATAGAGCAGCATCGCTCCGCTGGCGGCACATATCAAAGTCAATGCTTCTGCTTCCTCCGGGTACCTATTCTCGAATTCTAGTTGTGTTGCCCTCAGAAGCAATCGACCGTAATGAACTGTGTCCATGTCTAGCTGCGATGGGTCGGATGCACGAGCTAGATTTGAGACGGCTCCCAAGTTGAACAGGACAAGTTCCACGGGTGTAAGGGAGGAGAGTTTCACCTTGTTGGACCCATCAATCGCGAGCAGGGCATATGACAGGAAATGACCTTGGAATCCGGTCCCTCTTCCTGTTCTCGACCACAGCCCAATCAAATCTCTTAGACAATCAAAGTACTTTCCCGCCAAGTCGTAGAAGAAGATTGCTTCTGACTCGAAATGCCTAGTTCTCTCTCCGTCTGATCGACGCGCAAGCCCATGATAGCCCTTCGCAAGGCGGAGGAGAACATCCCTATCGTCGAGTTTTGCGCGTCCGTCCAGCAAAGCTGACGAGGCGGTGGAATGGTTATGGGAGTAGATCTCCGGATCAAATTGAGCTGCGGATGAAGAGCGGTACTTGGCATCGAAGGATCTGTAGAGGTACCTATTTGACCTGACTTCCACCAACCCTAACTTTGCTAGATCGTCTACAAGTGACCTGGTTACTCCTACATCCATGCTTTCAAGCGTCGGCAAAGTCTCCCCGAACCGCAGGTTCGACAGTGCCAAGACGGAACCCACCTCATCGATTTCCATGCCCGGAGGAAGAGCTGCCGCGGCGTTGTCACTAGTGGTTGTAAGTTCGAAGGCCCCGACATCGGCGGCAGTCATGGAATAATCTTGCGGCCATACCGAGGTCATTCGAAAGGCCTCGTATTCCTTGAATCCTTTCTCCCGGAACCGGTCGGGTAACTGCCCAGTTGGAGTCCCTGGTGAGTTGTCGCCGAGGACAAGGTGCTCCTCCATGTAATAATGAGTGCCACTGAATGTTTTCACAGCGCTATTCCAAGGATTAAAGATGGGCGAATCCCAGTCAATTCTACCAGACTGGTTCTCCTTTGTATTCGATTGACTTGCTTTCAACCCAGCATGCAGGATAGTCAGGAGGAGTGCTTCCCTGAGAGTGCCGGATTTACCGTAACCCCTGGGGTTCCTCTCGAATTCATGGTATGATTCTAAGAAGTCCGGTATGACTAGGACGACATTTCCCCGGCCGGCGATGGAACAAGAGTACACCAATTCAGCGATGGTTGGGAGGAAACTCCGAAGCCCAATTCGAGTACCAAGTCCATCAATCAGTACTACCACGTTCTTGCCGAAGAGTCTTGTCAGGATATCTCCGTAGGAGTTGCATTCTGAAGCAGGGACGCCTAGCGTCTCCGAGTAGCGCGTGAGTTGCTCAGAGAGATCATCCTGTGGAGGATTGCTAGAGTATTGGACGTCGAAGTAAAGGGCACGTTCATGCCCTATGGTCGAAACAAGCTCGCTCACTAATGATGATTTCCCGGATGATGGAGGCCCATTAATCAATATCACCCGCTTCGAACTCATTTGTTCAGCTAGACGTCCGACTGCATTCTTGTCCCTCTCATGCTTCTCTTCCCATCGCGAGGGCGGAGGGAATTGAATTGGCGCTCGCACGAGATGTGGCAAAGAGCCGAATGTCCCTTCCGGGCCATCCCTAGAAAAGCCGAAGTGAACAGGAGCCTCCCCCGATGTTCCTGCTCCAATGCATAGCTGTTTGAGCAAGGGCGTTGCATCGGTTGGTCCGATAAGCCTGAATGGCTTACCCGACCTCGCCATTGCGTCGCTGAGTGACACCAGCAGAGGGTTATCCCGTTCGCTTTCGCGGTGGATGGCCCAAAAGACGCCTCCATCCAGCACCTGAGGGTTCCTTGCCGCCTCTTGCAAGATCCCCATGACGGAGTTGTCTTTCCCTGCATACCCCACAACGATTAGGCCTTTGTTTCTTAGGTGGTTGACAATGCGGTAACGCATGTTATCGGTGAGTCTTGCTTTCATTTCGACGTCTAGGTTTGCGAGATCATCGTAGAGGAAATCTCCATGAAGCTTCACCAAACGCGGATTTGCAATTGCGAACTCAAGCGGCTCAGGGTCTACGTCATGAGCGTACACGGACAACGGTGTCATGTTCGAGCTATAGGAAGCTGCTTCAAGGAGGTGGTCAAAGTTCGTCGTTAGCACCACGGAAAGTGAGCGGTTCCCAAGCAACCTGAGTATGAGGTGATGTTCATCGGTCGGCTTCTTTCCTGCGAAAAGTTGCTCTATGAACTGCCTCCTCTTCCCCCGATTCTCTGTTCCTGGGAGAGCTAATTCGAAAGCCTCGGCGTAACCGTATTCTTTGTTCGGGTCCAGCCTGTCTGGGAAATGGGACTTGAGTTCCTCGACGACCTTGCCAGCCCCGGGAACTCTCGCCGAGACAGAGATTCCAGCTCCGGCAAGCATAGCGAATCGTCCCTTTTTCTGTATCGCTGTCTGTATCTCACTGAAGAGGCCGGCACCGCCCTCAATCGCATTCTCCAAGGACTCTTGGACTCCCCCTGCTACCTTCTGCATGAAGTAACTTAAGCGCTGAAAGACTTCCCCTCGCTACCTTTGTTTTAGTGAAATTCGTCTATACTGCAATAGCGGAAGCGGGATTTTCAGGGTCCAGTCGCCCGGAATGGCACACTAACCCCCGTTTGCGGTACTTAGTTCGGAGTGGTTCTCGTTTGGGAATCTCATGCATATGGATGAGCGAGGGTGGGTCCCCCACCTCGCTTGGCAGGTGTATCTAGGAATGTGTGCGCCCAGTTTGTCGGGTTACTCGAGCCTTGCCAAGAAGGCATTCCATTTCTTGGATTTCGCGATCTTGTCCCATGCCTGGTCAATCTGAATCGATGAGTACTGCGGTTTCTGCTCATTCAGAAAGCGCGAAATCTTTGCCCTGCTTGAAAGCCCTTTGGAAGGCCCGTGCTTGATGAGGTAAACCAAAGATGCAATCAACTCCATGCCTTCGAAGGAGTAGAAGTCACCCCCGAGAAAGTTGCGTACCTCATTGACAATCTTCAGCTCCTCGGAGGAGAGTTCGCGCTCGGTACTGATATCTCCTTCAGTGGGGTTGAAGAGAGTGCGTGTCAACGAAGGGCTGTAAGGACCACGAATGTACCAGGTATATCCGAAATTCAGGTCAGCACCGAACTGCTTCAGGAGGTAGACAACTTTCTGGATGCGAATGCGATCTGGGAATGAGTCTAGACCGTCTCCCAGCCCGAGATTCGTGAGGAACGCCATCACGTCTGAATAGGTTGTCACGCGGGAATCGCTTTGCGAATTTCTACGAAGTCGTTTAGCAGCGTTTCGATCGACTGGGTGCCTTTCTGGGTTATCAGGTATGCGGTCCGATTTCTCCCCCCTATACGTTCTGGTTGAGTCACAATCAACTCTTCTTTGAGTAAGGACCTCAAATGGGTGGCAAGAGCTCCGTCTGTCAGGTCTAGGTACTGCTTCAGTTGGGTGAAATCAGCTCCCCCGATATGGTACAACACGAGCATTATGCGAATCCGATTAGGATTGAAAATGGATGCTGGTAGTTTCAACAGTCGGTCAGGAAGGCTCGCATAAGCAAGATCGAACTGCTCGACCGACAAGCCCGTCACACTCTCCTCATGTTCATTATTATAGTTACTCGAAGAAAAAGTTCGGGGCGCTCGAACTATCTGGACGGGATACACTCGCATATCGCTACCGCCACAGTAGGGCAACACCCTAAAGCTTTTAAGCTGATAGTGACAGCTACAGCCCGATAATACAGGTTGGCGAAGGGTGAAGCGTTAGTCGTACTTCTTTTGGTTGCTGTTTCCCTAGCGCTAGGAGCACTAACCCTTCAATACTTTAGTTTCGGTGAGTGGCAGAATCTGGCTGGAATCGCTGGGGTGTTTTTCTTCGCGTTCTTCGCAATCGTAATCGGGGCCATAACCAAAATGCTGGTTCCCTCAATAATCGGATCGGCAGCGTTGACTGCACTCGTGATGGTCTATGTCTACCCAGTGTTCGCGATTTTCATGGGTGTAGTTTTCATTATCGCCCTAGGGCTCGAAGCTCTTGACGTCTACTCGGAGTCGAGGACATCGTATGGATACTAGGAAGCCTGAAGGATGACTAACCCCTTAATGTCGCCAGAGGTGTCTAGCTAGGTGCCGGTCAGGAGGTTCAACCGGAAGCGGTTCGGCATCCAGAACATACTTTCAGTGCCGGATGTCAAAGGCGTCTATGTCATCCTGGACAGATTCAACAGGCCTCAGTACGTCGGAAAATCCAACGACCTTCAGCGTAGGTTGCTCGACCACTTTGATCGCGGCGACATCGGCGACGCGAGACGGTTCACTGCGTATCAAACTAGAACTGACAGCGCGGCGAGTAATCTAGAGAAGAAGCTGATCAGGGATTACTGCCCGCCCTACAACATCCTGCATACGGAAGGGTGTGAGGATTGAATCAGGCAACAGGTGGGTGCAGTGAGGGGTTATCTTCCCCTTGTGAATTTCACATTGTCTTTCCCGCAACTGTCGCGACGGAGCGAATCAGATGACTTCGATTAGCCGACCCAGTGTGATGAGAGGTTCCGGTGTGGGGTCAACAACGACAATCATGGCGGTGGTGGTCATTGTTATCATCGCAGTGGCTGCAGGAATCGTAGTGTACCTCTCATACCCCCGTACCTCAGGAGGAATCTTGACTGTAACCCCACAGTCCAGTAGAGCTGTACTGTCAATTAACGAACCCAATGAGCCTGCTATCTACTCAAACAGATCCGCCTTTATCTCGGTGTTTGTCTCTGACAGCGGGTCCGCAGCGAGTAACGTAGTCCTTACTCTCTCGTCTCCGGCTTTTCAGAGTACATCGAGTTCCCCACAGGATGTTTCTACCAACTCCACTTTCCAGTTCAGCGTCACTTCACACGATATGGATGATGGCCAGTATTCAGTCAATGCGTCAGCCAGCTATTCCGATGCTACGGGCAGCCACCAAGTCAATTTGGGAACATTCAATGTCATCCTCGCACCCATCGTAAAGTTCACAAATGTCGGATGGCTGTGGCCCCTACTCGCGCTGCAGCCAAAATCGACGATTGGGCCAAACGATTCAACGGATTCCTATGTGACGGTCCAGAGCCTAAGTTCGAGGGCACAATATAGCGACATAACCGTGACCGAGACGTTCACTGGCGACCATCGGGGCTTGACAATAGTGCCTAGCTCCTCGTCCGCCGGTTTGATTGGCGAGCAGGGAAATTCGAAGGGCCTTGACTTCAAGATAACTTCGAACAACGCGCCTCAAGGTCACTACACAATCATTATTCAGGCGCTTTCGAACGGCATCGTTGTGGCCCAAACATCAGTAGTTCTCATCGTTTCAAGTTGAGGACACTCGGTGGACTTGGAAGAATGATATCCGAGCAGAGCACGCGTTATTCTTCACCTGGTGGAGTAGCTAAGCTGGTGGGCACGAATTGGACAGTTCGCTACACCAGGCCAAATCGGTATGTGAAGAATGGCATTGCCTACCACGTAGTAGATTACGCCCGCTCGACCCAAAAACACATTCTCACAATCATGGACGTCGGGTGCTCCAATGGCGTTGCTGCGAAGACGCTGAAGAAGAATCTCAGCAAGCAGGGGATTACGTCACACGTCCTAGGTGTTGACCTCAACAAGAGGGTGGAAAAGAAGGCGAAGAGAAACTTGGACGAATTCGTCTTGGCTGACATCGTGGATTTGGATCCGAGAGGCTTCGCGCCAGCGGATGTGGTCATCTGCAGCTACGCCGCAATCTGGGTACCTGTTGGGATTAGGCATAGGATACTTCAGAGCTGCGTTCAATTCATGAAAGAGGATGGCGTTCTTCTGACGAATGCTGGACGTTTTGAGCGCGTCAAATCCCCCCCGCTATCGCACACGATTCGCTATTGGCTTCAGACCCTCTGGTACCTGACTAGAGGATGGAAATCCTTCAGATCTGAGCTGGACATGCGATTGGCGGAGCAGAGAAAGAGGGGGTCCTCTGCAACTCGCGGGCGAGCTCAGGCGCTGAAGTTCGTGGAAAGTGTACCCGCTAGTTGGGAGAGGCTTAGCCCTCGCTCGAAGTACATGTGGCATTGGAATATCTTCCTACGAGCCTTGGACGTACATTTCTGGCGACTGCTGACGTTTTTGTACAACAAAATGCGGCGAATCACGAGAAACTCAACAAATTAGTTGGCGGAATCACCAAGCCTACGTTGGTCGGCAGAGGATAGTTGGATGACCTCTTGTCAAGCTGCGTAGCGGCTGAGCAGGAATATCCTTGACAGTAGGCTTAAAAGGAATCGAAGCAGGTCATTACTTGCGCTATGCCCACCGATTCACGGGTAACTGTCAGTATCAGAGTTGCTCCACAAGGACGGCTAGCTTGGACCCTAAGCTTCCGAGAGGGTGCCACTAGCGTTGAGCCTAGAACTACAGATTTCTACAACGAGCCGCCTACTGCTTCTCAGGACCTCTATCTTACTGCTGTTGACCTGCCGGCCTAGTCTCCCACTTATCCCGGTCTAACCGCACCGAGTAACCCGTGATGGGCGCCTGCCTACGGAGTTCTTCTTGGACAACCTGCTGAATGACTACCTGAAGTTGTTGTATTGCATTTTGGTCAAGTTGCGGCGCTCCTCCCGGAGTTGAGGGGGGCAGTCCCAAATTGAGATTGAGGTTGACTGTAGGCAAGGGGCGCCTGATGCGATTTACAACCAGGTCTCCCCCATATTGCGATTGTAACTCTCCCGACTCAATTAGAATGCCCTTTATTCCCGCTACCCTCTTCTCGTCTGGGTCATTCGGCTGGAACAAGTCTTCCACTTTGATGAAGCTTCCAAGTCCCATCTCACTTTCGTAGGAAAGGTAGAGGTCCCACATCGTGTCTTCTAGGGCACTGTCAGGCGTTATGATATTGCCCAATCCAAAATCCTTCTTGGCTTCCTCTCTCGAGATAGCGTGTTGGTGGAAGAAAGCCTGGGTTATCAGGCTCTCTACTACAGACCCAGTCGCGGCAGATTCAGGGCTCTCTTTTCGCAATTCGAGTAGCTTCCCAGCCACCCTCCTGATGTATGATTGTTGCCTGCTTATAGTGCCCAAGGCAACGGGCCCCACCTTCTCTGCCAGCTGTTGGAAAGCTTTCCCAAGCTCCGCTTGGTCTGAAAGACCCATGCCTTCCTTGGCAAGCTTGATGAACGACGTAATGTCTTCAACGGCAATGGTCGTCGCCTTCGTCTTTGTAGGGTCCTCTTGGTTCACCTCAAGTATGCTCATAGTGGGATCAATCGGTCCGAGCTCGGCGTGTTTGCCCATCACAATTGTGTCGGCTCCCAACGTCACCATCGTTGCTGCGCTATGAGCCCTGTAGGGAACAATCACCTCGAATTGATCACAGTACTTCCTAATCGTATTATCAAGAACCCATGGAACCGCAACGTCGCCACCCCGGCTGTAAAGGAACAGTCCGATCTTATCTACATGACCAATCTTGCCCAAGTGGTCAATGAACCTTCTAGGGAGGTCCCCCGCCATCTGGAACAGCCCTGTTGTACCAGGCCCGACCTTTACACCACGATCGCTTTGTATGTATGTGATCAGTCTACAGGAACGATCAGTCTCAATCTTCTTGATTAGTTCAGGGCGCAGCACTTCAGGCATCATGACGAATTAGGAAGCCTCGTGTAATATAGTTTTCAATTGGTTTCGTCGAAGTATTGTCTCAAATGTGGAGTAATCCAAACCGAGCCTGAATGGGGAGCTTTACGCTGTCGGCCGGCTCTCGTGAGAAAGCAGGAACCGTAGACCGACCGGAACAGACGTCAATGTCCCGACAACGAAGCAAAACACATGCGCAGTCGCGTCCACCTTCTGGGTGGAACTGATGTTGAAGAAGTCGGCCGGGTCCCTCAAGGCGAAGCCCAATAGTCCTATCACTAGGGCGATTCCCAGCCCGATCGCCCAGACATCGCGCGCGCGGTGCAAGGCCCGACTTGTCCGAAGCCATACGATTGAATTGGAGGCTGCAAACCCTAGAACTATCCCCAAACCCGCGAAGATGGCCGTTGAGGGCCCGATCGAGCCAGGCTCCCTTAGCAGTCCGAGATAGTTCGAGACCGCAGAAATGGCAATGATCATCACAGCGTAGAAGGTCGACCGGACCGCAAGCTCCCGGGTGCTCTGGCCGAGGTTCACCACAAAGAAGAGGACGAGGTAGGCACCAAGGCTGCCAGCAGACATGACCAGCCAAGCGAGATAGCTAGCATAGCAGACGGATGCCTGGAAGCTCCCAGTGTAGCAGAGGAAGACCTGTGAATCAGGAGTGAAGATCGCGGTTACCAACCCCAGCGGGAAGTTTGTCCAGTTGTTCAGAAGTCGTAAGGGGAACGACGTGTCTTGCAGAAACAGGAGGAAGACAAGTTCGTTAACCAAAATGATGCCCAGCGTGATAAGGGGCGCAGACAGGATTCCGGCCCGTTCTCGTCGCCTCATCCCAATTTCACTAGATACAACCACTTGATCTTCACCGGTCGTTGGCGGTTTATAGTTTCCCGCCAAGAGCGGTCCAATCCCGCCTCATGGGTGAAGAGCTTTTAGGCCCATAACTTCATGAAACCCCTAAATGATTGAAGCCGCATCCGAACGCCTTCTAGAAGCGGAGAGCAAGCCTCTCGATGATCACGTCATAGACTTCCTCATTGCCCACGACAAGGAAGAGCCCTACCTAGACTTCAAAGAGACCATTAGTATTGCAAAGGATCATCCATTCTCCGAACTGGCGAAGGATTTCCTCGCCTTCCTCAATTATGGAGGAGGGTGGGTGCTGATTGGATTTCGAGACAAATCAAAGTCAACCCTCGACGAAGACAAGAAATCGAACCGGCAATATATCCCCGTTGGCCTCCCAGACGACTTCCACATCGACCAGGCGGACCTTCAAACTAAGTACGACGCATACCTGATCCATCCGGTTTCGATTGAATACGCGGAATTCAGACGAGATCTCGGGAACGGAGAACGCAGGTTTGCCGTAATCTTCTTCCCACCCAGTACGGAGCTAATCAAAGCGGCCAAGGGGGGCGCATACACCGATGCGCAGCGACGAAACCATACCCCGTTCCTAGCGGGTTGGATTCTGTTTAGACGAGGTACCCAGAGCATGCGGGCTTCCGACGCCGAGATTGATTTCGTTCAACAGCGTGTCCTAGACACTCAATTCGAACTCAGTGTCCTGAGTGGGCGGCCTGACAGAATCAAGGAAACGATATTCTCCAACATGTTTGAGGTCTCGATTGCTGATAACGCTGTATTCACAGGTGTTCATAGACAAGGTCTTTTCGGACCCGGGTCATCAGACAGATTACCCGACGGCTATGTCACCAAGAGGTGGGAGAGTGAAGAAGCCACCTTCGAGGACCTATCAGACATCAGAAACCCTCTGTGGAACCGGATGACAACCGATTCCATCAGAAAACATGAGGTTGGCTCGTGGCTTGCCGACGAAGACAAGAGCAAAATCCTGATTGAACTACTGAACAAGGAGCTTCGATTCTTGGCAAGAAGGTTGGGACTAATGAAAATGGAAGGTACAGATCGCTATTATTTCCCATGCGATGGAGAATTCCTAAAGGTATCGTGGAGGCCTAGGTTTAGAGAGTCGTCAGACCTCACTGTCGCGAGGAAGGCCTACCTTCCCGTACTCAGCAAGACCGTCTTCATCCACTATGCGGTCAACGCTGGCTTTGATCATTTTGAGAATCGGGTGTACCTGGGACTCTCCCCAACTCTCATTCTGACGGATGATGGGAAGACGCCTTCTGCAGGTGAGAAGGAAGGGGCGGTGCTCACAAGTTTATTGAACAAGAGATACAACCAAACCTTTCTGAATGAGGTTCTCTTCTGGGCTCAGCAGTTCTCAGAAGGAAAGGAGAAGTTAGGGCTTGCGCATGGACGTGTACTCATCTCCTCTCAACCTGTCAGCTCTACACTAGGCGTGGGGGTCCTGGCCGATAGACCAGTGTCGGAGGGAATACCAGAGTTCTCCCATCAGGGAGCGGGAACATGACTTCCCTAATAGCAGACTACATCGAGGAACCCGACCTCGTATTCGGAAACAAGAAAGAGGAGAAGGACCCCCGCGTAGGACTAAAGTATCTCGGCCCGTATTTCTACCCAGATGAATCAGGTCCCTCCCCACCGCAGGTTAAGGTTGGGATCGTGAGCGACGGGGTCACCACGACTCTGACTAAGCGGTTCATAGAATCTCTCAAAGACCCGATACGCAGTCAAAGTGAAATCACAAACAGGTGGCTGTACCCAGACTTTCCTGGGTTCAATCTGAACACACACATCAAGTGCGAATTCGCCTTGTCAGACAACTGGAACGCTACACTAAACGAGGTGGACGTCAAGCATGCTGCCGACATTGACCAGGTGAACGAACGGATAGCCGCGGCTGTCAACCTCTACACCGCCGCAGTGCAGAGAATCTCTGACGAGGACGACAAACCGCACGTCATCGTCTGCGCCCTACCTCCATTAATCGAAGAGAGGTGCGGGATTTCGAGGTGGACGCGCGGGGCAAAGACACTCCAATTCAGCGATCTTGAGGAGCTTGCAGCACAAATGGCGAAAGAAAACCAGAGCCTCCTTGAGGAATGGTTCCCCGCTGAGGCTGAGTTGGCTCGTGAAACTCCTCAGAGAGACCTAGATTTCCACAACGCACTCAAGGGCAAGACGATGAAGTTTCACATCCCAGTACAGCTCCTGCTAAGCTCCACGATGCGCGGATTTTCCGAGTGGGGCAATCAGCGTGGACGTGGTGTCCAAGAACCGGCCACTGTTGCCTGGAACTTTGGAACCGCTGTCTACTACAAGGCAAACGGGAAGCCATGGAGGCTGGCCAAGTTGCGTCAAGATACCTGTTTTGTTGGCGTCTCCTTCTATCGCAATCTGAGGAATCCTGACAGAGATATCGAGACTTCGATGGCGCAGGTCTTCACACACAATGGGGAAGGCATAGTACTACGAGGAAGAGACGTGGTCAAGGACAGAGCCAAATGGGAGTCCCACCTATCCAGCTCTCAAGCTCTAGAACTAATGACAGATGCTCTGAAGAAGTACCAAGACAAGGCCGGACACGACACTGCCAGAGTCGTCGTCCACAAGACTTCGTTTTTCTCTGAAGAGGAGAAGACCGGGTTTGACGAGGCGATTGGAAGCAGGGCAAGAGACTACGTCACGATTCACCGAGACAACGACATTCGATTCCTGAGAACAGGCAACTATCCCGCCCTCCGAGGGACGATGGTCTATCTTACAGACCAGAAATGTGTCCTTTACACATCGGGTTACATTCCAAGGGTCAGAACCTATCCAGGTAGCCGAGTGCCGGAACCGTTGCTGATTACGCACCAGGGAGATTCAGAACTCAAGGAAGTGTGCAAGGAAATCATGGGGCTGACGAAACTTAACTGGAACACAACTGCCTTTGCTACGGTTCTGCCGATCACATTGGAATTCTCCAGGAAGGTGGGAAAGATTCTTTCTGAGCTGGAGGAAGAGACGCCTCCTGAGAGCCACTACAGATTCTACATGTAGCCATTCATAGCGGACTACTTCACCAAGCCGACCGCAACGACTCTCGAGTCATTAGAGAAGTGCCAACATGATCTAGTGTTACCCCGTCGTGATGTGCATCCAACAGATCAATTCCAAAGAAGGGTCTCGGCCTTCAGGCAAGGGGGCTGCTTCCCTATCGACTTCTTCCTCCACATCCGTTCTAGGGACTTGTCCCGGAGGGTTGGCTTGCTTGACTTCCTCCTCTTTCTCCCCAAAGGCTGAAGCCAATTCCTCCAAGGCCCTCGTTGCCTCCTCCTCGTCATCGAACCTCATTGTTCTGAGTTTCCTCTGAACTATGGGCTTCTGCCAGGACATTTGCAGGAACCGGTCTAGGTCTGCTCTGCCAATCTTCATCACGAACTCGAATGCCTTTCTGATCGGTCCTTCCATTCGCATCGTGCGCTGCTTCGCATCCAATGCGGCAAGATCTGTTTCGAGAGATACGCGTGCCTCCCTCAGCCTCTTTAGCGATTCCTCCCCGAATCTGTCCAAGGCGGGATGGCTCCTTAGGAACCGGATTTGCTCGACGATTTCCGTCTTATTGCCCAGAGGTTGCAGTTTCTCCTCTGGGTAGAAACGCCAAATCCTGTCGACGCTTCCGTCGGGCCTCCTTTTCCGGTAGGCCACGAAGAATCCCGAATACCTGCCTTTGATTCCTCCTGGAACAGTCGTAAGGCTCCCTGCACCGTCGGGTATCCGTTCAATCTCCTCCTTCGAAAGGGTCTGTAGGATTGCTATCAGCTGCTCCTGCGGGTCGAGACCAACGAGCCCTTCCATCTTCTTCTCGATGTCAGTGAGGACTTTCTGATCACCTTTTCTCACCCTTTCCAATGTCACGGCGAAGTCGACCGGGACAGGAGCTTCCCCTACCAGGCTCCATTCTAGCCCGACAGAACGATGAGCCTGCGAGATCTTGTCCAATAATCGCTGCATCAATCCCAACAGTGTATCCAGACCAGCATTTGGGAATACGTCGTATATTCCAATCCTATCATGCAGGGACCCGATACGGTCAATCCTGCCTGCCCGCTGCACCAGCTTCATCGGATTCCAAGGGAAATCGTAATTCATTACTGCGTCTGCATCTTGCAAATTGATTGCCTCCGACAGCACATCAGTTGCTATTAGGACCTGAATCTCCTTCTCCTCTGGCGCGGGCGTGTATGAATTGCTAACGGGAGAGAAGAGCTTGATCACTTTCTCCCTTCCGATGGGCACGTCCTCTGCTCCGTTCCAGAACTTTGCGCCTTCTCCAGTTACTAGCCCTACCGAGATCCCCTTGCGCTTGAGATGCCTGAAGAGGAACTCTGCGGTGTCGACGAAGGATGTGAAGATCAGGACCTTCTTGGAGCTGAAGGCGAGAGCTTCAACTTTGTGAAACTTCTGGTCAAGTTTGACCAATTCGGATTCATCAACGGGGAGGAGGGCCAGGACCCCCCGTAACCCCTCTAGGTCTTGCTTCATGTCGCTTCTCATCGCACGAACGTCCAAGTCCGAAAGGTCTGTTATCACGTCAGATGGAAGACTGTCAGATCCGCCATCGTCTTCTCCGGCCTGCTCGAGCTCTTCGAGATAGGGCCTGAGTGTGTTAGGGGGCCAGACTTGTCCCTTGTCCAATAACTTCAAGCTAGCATCGTACAGGTCAACAATTCTCTCTATGGTACGTCGGAGAGCGAACAAACTGCTCTCCAATCGCTTGAGGAGCAGAACCTTGAACAGGGCCGCGAGTAGCTCTCCTCGCAGTACCTTCGTGTCATCCCGAATGCCCGTCCTGTAGTTCTCAAGCCTGTAAGGTACCAAGTGGCTGCTCTCAATAGCGACCGCAGCATCTGTGTGAAGCGACTGGAGCCTCTTGTCCACATCGTATTCGACAGGTCTAAGCTCACGACGAGGGAAGGTGACCTTCACTCCCTGCAATGTCGCATTAGGATAATACTCGCGGATGAAGGTTCGTGACCTTCGGACTGCAACTGCCTCAATCAGGTCATAGACGTTTCCGACACCCTCCTCCGCGTCCTTGAAGTACTCCGCGACATCTGCGATTCCCTGTCGGGCCGCGATTTCAGACAGTTTGGACCCGAAGAGCAGCACCAGCTGCCAATATAGATCCCAGACGCTGTTGTTTACTGGTGTGGCTGTGACAAAGACGACCTTACGCTCCACTTGCTTGAGTTCACCTTCAAGTTTGACCATAGGCTTTGGAAGCCCCAGGACCTGCTGAAGCCAAAGATAGCGACCAGCCCCGGGAGTCCTGAAGTGGTGCGACTCGTCCACGAGAATGAAGGAGAAATCCCTGTAGTCAGAGGGATCCTCTCTGGGCGCCCCACTCTTGACTCCTCTCCCCAAGACTTCGGTGTGCAGAATGTTACTGACTGGAATATTATGCGACCTCGCGAAGCGGTCCCAGATATCGTGGACCTCAGCGGGACAGATAATGAGGGCATTCTCCCTCAGGTGATAAGCGTAGTCCTCCAAGAGCTTCCCGGCGATGTAGGTCTTGCCGAGCCCCGGCGCATCCGCGATTAGCACACTATTCCACAGACCAAGGATCCTCTTCGCCGCTCGATAGCCCGCAGTCTGGAAGTCGGCTAGTTCGATGGTTGATCCTGGCTTTCCCTTCTCCGGAGGCTCGAGCTCCTCCTTGTACAGCTCCCAGAGAGCCTTCGCGTAGATCCAGAACGGCGCGAATGGCTTGTAGTACCCTTGTAGTGCCTTGATGAAGTCTGCCTTGACGTCGGCTGAGTCCTGCCACATCTCCTCGAACCAGGTGAGCAATTCGACGACGCTTTCGCCGCTTGAATCCAGAAGGTTCAACTCCGAATTGTGTACGAGACCGCCATAGGTGAAATTTGAAGACCCGACCAAAGCAGCAGAGCCGTTCCCTTTGATGACAGGTTCCCCTGAATAATTGATTTCGGCAGGCCGCACCCTCCCTATCCCACTTCGCTCCTTGGGAGCCGGTTGAGATTCCGTTTGGGCAGCGCCATATCCAAGCAGAGGATTCAGGAACACCGGCTCAGGATGATTGACAATGTACGCCTTGCCGTGGAAGAACGAACCCTGATGAAGGTGCACATCAACCTCCGGTCTCGAGAAGAATCCCACTGCCCTCTCCGCCTGCTTGATTGAATCTCGAACGTCTATACTCCTCCAGACGTCGGCTATCATCATGTTCAACGGGTCAGAGCCGGGCTCTTTGCCGAGAAGCATCCGCAATTTCCTTGTCTTCTCAAGCTCGTTGGCGATGAGGTCGAATCCTGAGACAGTGAAATAGGCAGAAGCTATCGAGCAATAGGATTGCTTCTTGATTGATTGTTTCAACACTTCAGCAACCGTGTTCCCGCCGTTGTTGTCCACTACGTAACGGAAATCGGTCACTCGAACTCCCTCAAGTCTGCCTGCCCACCCCTTCCGCCGAGGTTATTGACTACGCTCTCAGGGCCGGACTTCGCCTTCAACAATCGTTCTTGAACTCTGGCTCGGAGCCAGGAATAGATCTGCTCAAGGACTTCACCGCGCTCTTTCTTGTCTGTGAAACCCATTGATTCCAGAACCAATTGATCGAGCTCCCTTCGGTCTTCCTGGTCGAACTCCAACGGTCCACTTTCCGAGATGTTGACGAAGCGATGGGCAACTCTCGACTTGAATACTTGGAGCTTCTTGAAACTCCCAGAGAGCGCTGGTAGCGGGATTAAGGCCGGACATTGGCGATATTCGTAGGCCATCACTTGCAACGCTCCGGCTCCCTCCGACCTCCCGTTAAGCTCCATGAAAAGCCGAAAAACACTCGAGTTAAGGTATAACCAAAGATCAAGAGGATTGTTTGCATAAAGCATGTTATAGTTGTCAGTTGCATAAACTTCGTGCTCGCACAGGGGAATCACATGCCGATTCTTCACGATCTTGGGGAGAAGTAACCTCGTGGGGAGCGTGTTGGGCAATTGATACCACTCTAATCTGCCACTGACTGTGGCCAGGTCTGGGATGCGAACTTTCTTGCCCTTGTCCTTCCCTCGTAATACCTTGACCTTCGCCTCATCCGAAGTTTCCCCCCACTTTATGTAATCTAGAGCATGAGTCCCGCGAAGTCTGCTTCGAGGCAACCTGCACAAGAAGACGCGGTTGGAGACTTCGCTGGATTTCAAGAAGTAGGTCGAGACGTCTTCGGGGTCCCTTAGGATTGGAGGACAAAACTCGTTTTCGACAACAAACTTATGCCCGAATCCATTCCGACATCGAACGAGCTTAGTTGACTCCGACTTGATTCTGGATAGAATGAAGAAATCAATATTCCCGCTTGTGAACCCGCGTAGAATCCTCTCCGACTTTCCCAAAGGCACCAACTTGGTTCCTGCTCGTACTAGCAATTGGTAGTATACAGAGGGAGCCCGAAGATGGAGGTTGCCCCATTTAGTTCCGACATACTCCTTCTGCCCACCTATGCCACCGGAGTTTGGCCCCTCAACAATGACAAGCTTTTCGTTACCTGCTTCTGAGGGCGCGACTTCCTCGTTCTCCTCAGAGAGTCCATCCTCGCATAGATGCTGTTGCGACCTGGCCGTTATTCGGTACATCTTTCGGAAGTGTACTCCCTCGTTCATTTCGTCAGCTACTTCTCGTAGCAGGTCCGCGGAAACATCCCCAAAAGGTGACTGGAAATTCACGAATCGAACGATGTTGTCCAGTGACCTCTCGCTCGTTCTCCTCACTATTGTGATCACCGTGTTGACTTCGGCTGAGAAAGATTTGCGAGCCGAATCGTACACGCATTCCAAGGTTGCATTCTTGAGGAGATATTCCTGTAGGGGGACACCGTATCGGGCATCAAGCCACTTGTTCGTCGCAATGACGACCGCCGCGCCGCCATCCCTCAACAATGACAGGCTTCTGATGTGGAAGTACACCGAAATATCTGATTGTTTGTTGGGAGAGAACTTCTTCTCCGTTAGCAGCTCTGCGTCCAGAGCTATGTCAGACTTGTATGTTTTCGGGTCTTGTGATGGCAGCTTTCCGATGTCTTCCTGCTGAATGTAGGGGGGGTTCATCAAGACAATGTCGAATCCTCCTCCTGCCATCAAGTCAGCGAAGAAGAACCTATACGAGAACGGGATTATCCTTGGTGGTCTTACGCCCGTCTCCACCTCCAAGAGTTTGCGAAGGGCGGCATCCAATTCGGTTCGTTTCGTCTCCTTTTCCTTTCCGTGGGAACGCGAGTATTCCTCTCTGACCGAGGTGATCTCATTCAAGAGTGCGCCCCTGATTGTCATGTCGACGGTTAGCTTAGCTTGGCGCTGCTTCTCGAACTCGGGAATCTTGAGGCTGTCACCTTTGTGGAGGTTGTAATCTAGATTCGGCAGCGGTCTCACGTTTTCGACTGGTTCGTCTACCACGAGGGTCAGCCACAATCTTAGACGAGCTAATTCGATTGCTTCTTCCTCTATATCAATGCCGAATAGACTGTTTTCGATCATCTCAAGTTTAGAATCGTAATCCCTTTCGACGGTACCGACTATGCCGTTAAGTCTCGATCTTGTCTCAAGCAACCTTTGGAGCATTGCCATGAGAAAGCCACCCGACCCCACCGCAGGGTCGAGCACCTTGATCGCTCTCAGTCGGTCCTTCACATCTCTGGCTAGTTTGGGTTCAATCTTTTCTGATGTAGGGAGCTCTAAACCATGGACCAGATAGAAGATTTGCGCTTGGCTCAGCAGATTGTGAAAACGCTGAAGGTATACCCGCATAGCCTCACCAGCCATGAAGAGCATTTCCTCCTGATGAGTGTAGAATGTTCCCTTATCGCCTCGTTCCGTCTCGGGGAGCATGGACTCGAAGAGACTTCCAAGCAATTCTGGATCCACCGCCACCTCCTTGTCCAAAGGAGTGCTCTCAGATATCGTGAAATTGTACTGGTCAAGGGTTTTCATGAGATCTCCTAGGAACGGGGCGCAGGCTTCTCCAATCCGTCTAAGCTGAGGTCTTGGATATCGCTCTTCCTCGAAGAGGCTGCCATTGAGATAGGGAATCTTCCCCTTATCAGGTGGGTGATCCTCCGTGTTCAGCCTGTCAAAGAGCTCCTGAAGGAAATCGAACAACTCTAGCCCGCCAAGTTTGCCTGTCCTTCGTTTTAGATACGACCTATCCCCGTCCAGCCAACCCTTTCGCTGGAGGAAATAGAGGAAAGTGATACGCCCCATGAGCCTCTGGACATAACCGTAGGCCTCCTGGTCCGACCCTAGAACCTTGGACACTCGCGTCGATAGCTTGGAGAAGAAGTCATGGTATTGTTGGAAGAACTCGCGTCCGACTTTCAGGTATGGAAGTGCAGCTCTGAATCGCTGAATTATCGTTTCTTGTGTCATCTTCGAGAAGAACAGACCGCTAAGAGCATCGACATCGGTACGAGCGACGTTGTCAAGATCGACAATAAGACGACGAACTTGTGTCTTGTCTGCCGTCTCAGACGCTTCGTACGTGATGACTACAAAGGAACGACTCTTCGGAGCCACTAGGAAGAATAATGCTTGAGTCGCTGGAAGTCCGAACTTGACTGCGTACCTCGAAATCTCAAAGGATAATCGGGTCTTAAGAACCTGATCGTCTGTTGTCTCTATCAAGACGACCGCAGCTTCTCTCTTGAAGGTTTGACCTGTGGATGGGTGCTCCCATGTTGCTTGCATGGAGAAAAGCTTGCGTGCCCCGGCGATTCTTTCCCTCAATTCCTTTTGCTGGAAGAGAGTATCTGGATCGAGAGGCTGCTCCTTCTGTGGCAGAATAGGATACCCCAGAAACGACAGGAACCTTTCAATGCCTGCAGGGTCAGCCTCTATTGAACCGAGAATGGTTTTAACGGCTGTGAGACTTTCCATGCTCATTCAAGACCACCAATGATTCAAGCGGTGCGCTCGTCCACTCTCATCAGGATTCTCCGTATAAACTGAACTTACCTTCCATGCCTTGAGGATTGGGCGCGTCACTTCTCAAGCTCAATGTCAATCTTGGGGTCAATACCGAAGAAGTTCAAAACATGAAAGCTGCGAAGAACGATGGAATTAGCGTTCTGATTGGTTTCGGCGAAGATGTCTGTGCCCCTTATCCTAACCGGGTCGCGAAGATCTCCAGGATTCCGAGAGAACCAAGGGCTCTTGGTGCCTTCTAGACCTAGGATTTTGGGAAACTCTGAGGGTCCTCTTGCATTAGCTATCTCACATGTCCTCACCAAAACCTCTCTCCAGTTCTTTACAGGGAAGGTCTTCCCGTCTATTGACATCGATCGGGGAGTATGTCCGCTGAACTCAGGCCTGTACTCCGGGAATATCCTCCGGCGTCCTCTGCCCGTTGGTCCCTCTTTCGGAGCCTTGGGTTCCTGGCGTCGGGTCACTCTTTCTTCTGCTTGCTGCCTATTTCCACTAGCTGGAACTGGCATTGGTACCTCTTCCTGTTGATCTCCACCTTATGAGTGGCCCAGTAACCAATAGACCCCGTGCTGAACTTCTTTTCGGGGAGGCCTATGTCTGCAATCTTCTGCGACCCTTCGTAGAGTTCGATTCGTGGCATGTTCCACTAGAGAAGAGTCATGAATAGTTAAAGCTGTTCAATCTTGCGGGGAATTGTATCGTGCCGAATGGGGTGACATTGCCCGACAGTTTCCGTCATCTCTCACCAGCAACTAGGCCTAGAGTACAGTCGAATTCAACGGGGCGACTGCGGGGTTCTGAACCATCGCCCCCCCGAACTTAGAAAAACCGAATCAACCTCCCAAGCCTGCCTCATCTCCTAGGTGCATATGAATTCCGCGGCGTACTGGTTCAATTGAAGACGATTCGGCTACAAACAACCCTCTATGGAATAAATACCATTGCTTACATCCTCCAGTCGAGAGAAGTGAAAGACGTTGCCGAAGTGCCATTTAGTGATGTAGTATCTTCCTTCCGCACCCAATTCGTGATACCAGTTTGGCAGAGACTGTATGCATGGGACGCTAAGGAATGGGCCGACCTTTGGGAGGATCTTTGGGCGGTGTATGAGAAACAGGCGAAAGGTGAACCTGCAGAGCATTTTCTAGGGCCTGTCGTTCTCAAGACCGTCGAGGAGAAGATTGGTGAGATTACGAGGCGAATAATAATTGATGGACAGCAAAGGCTCACTACGCTTATCTTGCTACTGGCAGTTATACGAAATAGAGCCAAAGATAGGGGTGACAATAAACTAGTCAAACAAATCGAGGAGCACTTCCTGTTCAACGAGGACGCTACCAAGAGTGAAGACAGAGCCAAGCTGCGGTTGACGAAAGCTGACAGAGAGGCATTCGACCAGATAATCAGTGGAGAGGACCCCAGCTCCTCTGACGCGAGCCAGCTGATTCCTGCATATGGATTTTTCACTGAATTACTAGAGACCTTCAAAGGAAAGTACGATTTATCAAAGCTTTTCGATACAATAAGGAAACTGAAGCTAGTGACAATGCGGCTCGACGAAAAAGATAATCCGAACAGGATATTTGAAACGCTCAATTATAGGGGAAAGGAACTCGCGCAGTCAGACCTTGTGAGAAACCTCTTCATGATGTCAGTAAGAGATGATACCAAGGCTGAACACGCATACAACCACACATGGCTTCCGATGGAGCAAGGTTTCGGAGTAACGACACGAGAGCGAACCAGCAACCTAGAGTTGTTTCTGCGACACTACCTGACGATGATCAAAAGCGCGACAGTGAAGAAGGAAAATGTCTATGCCGAGATTCGGGAACGTGTCAAGAATGCTGACGAAGGTCACACACTAGAGGAGCTCCGAGCCATTGGCAGTTATGCGAAGTACCATCAACGACTACTCTTCCCTAGCACTGTGCATGAGCCTGGAATTGCAGAGGGTCTCAGGCGGCTCAATGAGTTTGATTTCACTGTACATTATCCTTTCACAATGAAAGTGTATCATGCGTATGAATCGCGGATCGTTTCACTTGATGAGTTCGTTTCGATTCTCCGGACAATTGAATCGTATGTCATTCGTAGATATTTCGGGAAACTGCCGACGAATGCGCTCAACAAGCTCTTCGCCTCCCTTTGCAGTCTGCCGGACAAAGATATCTCGTCAGCCTTGGTCAAGGAACTGAAAGCAAAGGAATCAAGGAGTACCCAGTACTGGCCATTGGATGCAGAGTTCAGAGAGAGTTTCGAGTCCTTCCCAATCTACCAGGACTCCGACTGGCGATGTTGGTTCGTTCTGGCAACCTTGGAGCAGTCGTTCAAACACCCTGAACCGATACAGTTCAATCATTTGACAGTCGAACACGTGTTACCTGAAACAATTACGGACGAATGGAAGAGATATCTCGGCGACAACTGGGAGTTAGTATTCAACCAGTACGTACACACGGCGGGAAACCTCACTTTGATAGCAGGACCGCCGAACTCATCGATACAACAGGACCTATTCAAGGACAAGAAGGCAAAGTGGTACAGCAAATCCAATGTTGAACTCACTAAGGAACTAGCTGCGAAGTGGAACGAGTGGAAGGAAGGCGACATCAAGAAAAGAGCTGGCATCTTGGCCGACCGGGCAGTTGAAATCTGGAAACGATCATAGCCTGATGGGGTTTCTTTAGACCTCCAGTTGGAATTCCTCTTGGACCGCTTTACAAATCAGATCCCGCGAACTTTCGCCCAGCTCCTCCAGGAACGAATCGGGATTCTGCTTCCACTGCCAGATTCTCCTTACCTTGTCCTTGAACGTTCCAAAGGCATCTTCACGGGGCTGCATTTGGTCGAGCGACGCTCGAGTGTGGTTCAGGTTCACGCGACCGCGCAGCCCAACATATCCGATCGCAATCTTGACATTTTCCATTGGGACCCCCGATGAAATCGAATATGCATGACGATAAGCCTGAAGCTGCTGCCGATGACTGGACGCCCTTTTCTCGTTCATGTCCGTCTTCCAGTCCACGAGGAGGTGCACCCCAGCCGAGTTTCTGAAGATGGCGTCAATCCTTCCTTGGAATTGCATCCCTTCTCCTTCTCCCACAAGCTTCTCGAGTGGGACAATGATCTCCTGTTCCGCAGTCATAGCCTCAGGGTAGTCCTTCTTGATCTGGTCTATCAGAAGTTGAACGTTGCTCACGAACGGGCTCAATCCTTCAGGAACAGCATACTCGTTGCCAAGCAGGATCGCACTGGCGATCTCGTGGACCTGACTTCCAATCTCAAGGCTCGTGGAGGGTACTTTGATATTCAGAACCTTCGAGACAAGGTACTCCTGCGCTCCCCGTTCTCCACCGCCGTTAGGCAGCGATGAGAACGACACGTGATCCAGCTGGTTGAACCAATCCTTGACGAAGTCGCGCAGCCATGCGCTCCTGGCTTCGATCAGCTCTTTCGCTTTCTCTGTCTCGCCGTTGACGAAGAGGTTGAACGCACGCTTCCACCTGTCTGATGTATCGGTCCGCTCTATTCCGCCGAGCTCGATTCGTGCAGGTTCGGCGAACTCGTTCAGATAGTCCAGCGCGTCCTCCACGACTATGTGGAGCTCATCCTTGGCCCTGGTCAGGGCAACGAAGTCGATTCGGAGAGGCTCCTCTTCGAGCTCTTCCTTGACGTTCACCGAGCGGGTCTCGAGTATCCTCTTCACAACCTCGTCCTGGAAGTTCTCACGGCCTGTGGCCTGCGGAACGTAGACCACAGCGTCGAACTGCCTTCCCTTCGCCTTGTGTACGGTGGTAAGAATGACTTCCTTCCTTCTTTGAAATTCGTCGGCGGCGAGGTCACACGACGTAAGGTACGCGACGACGCCATCCAGGTCGATCTCCCCGAGGACGTTGATGGATTCCGCAAAGGCCTTCTGAAGGCTAACGGCAGCGAGCAGATACTCTCTTCCATAGGATATGGCTACTGGGATGATTTGCCTTCGGAAGAGTGTGTCCACATCGGGCAACTTCTTGACAGCGTCCCGCATCCTTTTGAACTCAGGACATTTGATGGGAAGGTCCTCTCGAAATTCATCGTCTTCGAGCTGGGCAAGCGAGAAGGCATCCCGTAATGAAATAGGGAAGAAAGGAGTGAACATCGCGTTCCTTACGTCGTTCACTTCGTTGCTGAAGATTCCAAGAAGGAACCGGACGACGTAGGTGTGAGCGTCATCCGAAGCCTGGAAGTAGGTGGACGAATGCTCGATGCGTCGCATGTTCAGCTCTTGAGAGATTTCTCTTATCCGACGGTTAGTCCGCGTTATTACGGCTACTTTCTTGTCTTGACGTCTCAGTTCTTGAACAAGCTCGCAAACGGTCGGGACGATTGCCTCGGCTGTAACGCCGTAGACTCTGGGCATAGGGCCAGGCGCTTTCTCGTCGTTCCGTAGGTCGCGCATCTCGATTGCGGCGTTGGGGTCGGCCGTCCTCCCGAGGAAGAAGGCTCTAGCGTAGCCCAAGATTTCATTGGTGCTCCGGAAGTTCTCCGACAGGACCGGTTTGGAGGAGTTTTCGAACTTGTGGAAATTCACTATGGATCCCCCTTGAAACGCGAAGATAGCCTGTTTCTTGTCGCCCACGACGAAGAATGTGTCGCAGGATTGGAGGACCATGTCTGCTTCGATTGCACTGGCATCCTGCAGTTCGTCGACCAGGGCGTACCTGAAGTGTGGCTTGTTCTTCAGTTTCATGAACTCAAGCAGCATGTCGGCGTAATCGATCCCCTTGCCAGCCTTCACTGACTCGTAATGCCTGAAGATGTTGAGGAAAGCCTCGGCGTACTTGTCCATCTCAGGCTTGGATATGTCCCTGTATTCGGTCAGCCCTTTCTGGACCTCGGCCAGGTTGATGGCGTCGGGCATCACGCCGAAACTCTTCAGATACCGGATTGAGTCTTCGATCTTGGGGACGATCGTCGAGATGAGATAGTCATCCCCGTAGTTGAACACGCGGTTTTCGACAAGGTAGCTGTAGATGGCGAACCTGAGCAGGTTGTTGGAAATCGTCTCCTGCGCCCCGATGGCGTCTAGAGCGTAGGAATGGAAGGTACTGACTTTGATTCCGGACAAATCGACTCGAAGACTGCTCTCTCGAAGCGCTTCGATTATCGCCCCTCTCATTTCGTCGGTTGCCTTGTTCGTGAAGGTCAGGCAGAGAATTTCTTCGGGTCTTGCCCCCTGTTGAATCAACTGAACGTACTTGTGGGCCAAGAGCAGAGTCTTACCGGTACCAGGATTGGCGATAACCAGCACGTTGCCGCCAGCCTCTAATGCCCGAATCTTCTCTTCGTTGAGCTTCACAGGTACCGACGCCTGGGGGGCCGATAGAATCTCGTGACTTGGGGGCTGCGGTTCTCCCAGAACCTCGGCTCCTCGTTCTGATATTGTCGACGGGACTTCGACCAAGCAGAACCTCATCCACTAGGTCTCATCAGCGGAATCCGTGGCCGTCTCCTCGACAAGGACGGGTGTCGGAGTCTGAAGCTGTGAGGATGTCGATTTCGCACCTGCTACTTCGCCCAAATGCGTCGTTATGTTGTCCAGCTCGCTCCTGGTGCCTTCTATGGCCTCTGCTGCTTTGGTTGCGTATCTCCAGGCGCCCTTCAGATTTTTTGCCAATTTCCCGACGTCGTCACCCACTTGCTCGAGTTTGCCGTCTATCACGTTGACGTAGGTTGTCAAGCGTTCCGCGCTTTGAGCGATAACCATGGCCTGGTGCGCGCGCATGGCAAGGCTGCATAAGATGATCACCCCTTCAGGAGGGCACGCGACGACTCTGATGTCTTGAATTGCGCCGACCGTCTCCGAGGTCAGGGCGTAAAAGACGGATGTCGGCACAACCATAACGGCGAAGTCTGTAGTTACACCAGGGGCGATGTACTTGACCAACTCCTCGGCACGCTTCCTCGCCAACTTGTTCGCCTCGTCCTCGAAGCTTTCTATTCCGTCGGGTAGGCTGAATTTTGCGTCGATCGGCAGGAACAGCTGGACGCCACCGTTGTTCATCCGCAGGGCATAGTCGACCCGGTCGCTGGAACCAGGGAGGTAGAATTGCTCTTCCCACATCTCTTTCGGAAGCCTTTCCAAGTAGCTGCGTACAATGATTTCTCCCGCAGCTCCTCTCTTCTGCGAGCTTCCGCTGAGGAGTTCAGCGAATTTCCTCATTTCGACCATCCCCGAAGAGGTCTCGCTAGTGGCCTGTTTGATCTCGCCGAACATGGAATGCAGCTGATTTACCGCCGTGTGGAGGTCAGAGACCGATCCTTTGACCTCCCCAATCGTCGACGCCAGGCCTCCGGTATCCATTTCGTTCGGGGTTGCTCTCCGTCTGATCGTAATTGCGAGAAGGAGGACCGCGGCGAGGGTGACCACCGAGAGCGCCACAGCCACGAGAGTCAGGGGGTCAGCCAACTACTAGTCTCCGCCTGTCGTAGACCTTTTCTCTATCTAAGTCTTCCAGGGTTCTGGGAACTTGTCGGTTAGGCAAGGGTTTGTTCTCCTTGGGAACTTTCGGTTGCTGGCATTGGCCCCATCTTCGGCATGAAGATAACCACGCTACCAGAAACGGGACTAATCGCTCCAACTTCGTAGGAAAGTGGTGTTGTAGATGGGTCGAAGTATTTCCTTGCTTGATACGGAATTATCTCGTCCGACAGGGCCTTGTCAAACATGGCTTGTAGAGAAGTGTCAGAACGAAGCTCAGATTTGTAAATGAAGTAGGCTTCCTTGAACTCTTCGAAGTATGTATCCGCGAAGAAGTAGGTAATCCCATCGCGTTCGTGGATGCCCTTCGTCTTCTCCAGAGCAACCCTTGCCACTGTGCTTTCTCCCTTAATGAAATACTGATGAGCAAGTCCACAACGAATGTCTCGATAGTATTGCTCGCACTTCTTGGGTTCGTATCCCATGCGTCCAAGAAAAGTAGAGTAATTTGCCTCACTCTCTCCCTTCGCCGTAAGGTTTCCATTTATCAGACCACCCAAAACATCCGTGTAGACACTTAGAGCCAGAGCCGCGGCAAAGTTGGCATAACCTTCCAGACAGACCTGAATATCACGGAACATGTATCCCTCGACGAATTTCTTTAACCACTTCTCGCGCTGTTCGCTCTTCATTTCTCTGTCAAACCCCTAAACCTCTAAACTTCGGGTTTGTCAAATCAGCCCAACGTTTCTGTAAGAAGTCTATCTCGTGGGAGAGGGCCAAAGCAAGCGTCTTCACAGACTCGTCTCTGGGGAACAGTTCTCCTAAGTTCTTGATTGCCACAGTCAGGAGGGCCAATTCCTGACGCTGTTTCCTCATGACCATCCCATAATAGAAGGTCGTTCTCTTCATCGGCCCTACCTCGCCCTCTATGTGCCTCTGGGCTGTGTTGGAGACCTCCCCGAGTTGGTTAGGAAACTCGGCCTCGAAAGCGGGGATGATTGACGCCTTCATCTTGTCTATCGCTAATTGAGTTTCCCTTGTCATCGCTTCCACAGTTATCGTGTTCTCATAGCCTTTCTCTTGCTCATCCGACTGTTTCAGGTAATACTTCGTAGAGACCTTGAACGGTGGTTCTATTATTGGGTGAGTCTTCGAATACTCTTCCCTCGACGTGATGGGAGGGTTCAGCCTTTTCCATTCGTCCGTCCAATGTTCGAGAGCGAGGAGGTGGATTATGACGGACGAATACCCGCCTCTCAAAGCACTAAGACTCGCACTCTTGGCGGGAGACTCGAACCGAAGCTTTGGTTCATCCTCGGGTTTTATGCTCGGCACACGCCACCAATCTTTCGCATCTGCAGGAAGGGTCATCCAGTCTATCGCATCATTCATCATCTGCTCGACCCTTCCCCTGGCTCTCAACATCGGGCCGTTGTCATGGTCGATATAGATGGAATCCAAATCAAGTTGGATGGCCCCGTCAAGTTTCTTGCGCACAGCATTTTTCCTTTCGATGAGAGACAGCCCTCTGATGAAGGAAAGGGCGTTTGGAAAATGGGCAAGGTCTTTCTTGGCATCGTCCGTAGAAACCATTTCCTCGACCCGCTTACGCATTTCATCGTAATATCTTACCTTCATGAACGGGTCTATCGTCTTGGACTCTGGCGATTCTTCAGGCCCGAAGATGAGGTCGAGGGCCCTGTCTGAGAATCTAAGGGACAGGAGGGCGCCTGCCGTTGAGAGAGTGTATCCGAAGGGATAGGGCGGAATTAGCGAGAATCCCGTCAGGGCGACTAGTATTCCAGCGAAGACTACTATTCCGATTGCGATTTGCCCGAGACGCCTGTTGCTTAGCATCTCTTATCCAGCTCTCCAAAGGCGGCATCCACCCTTCGCCACTTTTAAGCCCCAACCAGCCAATCCGCCAACCGTATGGACGCGAGTGTTGATGTATGTGGGCACTCAGCCGACCTCCCAGCAACCGAAAGCTTCCAAGGTCCCGATTTTGGTCGAGAACCCGAGAAGTTCCCAGAGCCTCTTCCAGACTAATCATCGTTTCGCCTGGCCAACGTCTTTCCGGCGGTTCTTGTACCCAGCCTTGGGGGTGCCAGGGCCTCTAGGCGTTGAAAGGGCGGGAGACGGACAAGGTCACCGAGTGCAAGCCCATTGGTGTCCCAATGGGGGGCCTCCGCAAATCCCCTGAAATGGATGCAAGAACCCATGGAGAGGTATCCTTCACATTGCGAAGAGTTTCAATGACCTACGCTGCTCGTCGTTCAAGTGCAAGATGCCCTTGTCTCCAGGATAGACTTCACCGGCATCCCACACTTCGAGTCTGACGCTGGTCGCAGTTCCGATCCTTACACCCTGTGCACTGAGTCTCCTCAGCAGGTTAGTCCCTTCAAAAATGTACACGGACTCGATTGCCCACGGTCGCTCCGTTCCCCTTGACGATCCTAAGCTCGACCTGGGACCAGCAAGAACGAGATAGTAGTCCGGACCCCCAGAAAGGCTCAGGTCAAGAAGATGCTCGTTCTTCGGGTACCATTTGATGTTGACCCTCCTTGCCGCAAGCGGACCGGTCCTGAAGTATCCGTCGCTCCCTTTGGTGGTTGCGGAGCGGTTCAGTTCAATCTCGAATAAACGAGCCGCTATGTACTCACCAACATGCCCGATCAAGGCAGGCCTCCCGACGATTTTCGCAATCTTTCTGTCTATGGAGTTCTTGGTTCTGATGAGCCTTGCTAGCTCGGTGAGTTCTTCAATCATGACTCAGTACTGACACTCCAGTTGCGCAGTTTCGGTTATTAAACGAGAAAACTACCGAATGCCGTCGAGATATGACTAGTTGAAAGCCACAACTCTTGTGGTTCTCCTGGTTGCAGCGGCTGTGCTCTACTATTTCTCGCCGGTCGTATTCGTCATCGTCCTCTTCATCGGCTTCCTGTACGCGGTCGGCTATTACAGGAGGGAAAAGTGCCCATCATGCGGGGCGAGAGGAACGATCGTCTTTGACAGGTCAGAAGTCGTCAAGACGGAGCGTGCCTACGGAATTGTGACCAGGACAGAGACTGCCACGAACCGGAGGCGGGACAACCAGGGAAGGATGGTGAACGAGGAGTCGACCAGCGAACGCGAAGAACGCGCTCCGGTGATCAGGACGACATCTCAAGACTATCACAAGTGCAGCAAGTGCGGGTACTCCTACTCCAGCGAATCTGTCGACGAAGAGGAAGACTTCTCGCGGGTGGAGAAGCCTGTGGAGAAGCAGACCGTTATCGTACAGAGGGAGGTCGTGAAGGTCCCCTGCAAGTACTGCGGCACTCTGAACGAGATAGCCACGGCGAAGAACTGTTCGAACTGTGGTGCTTCACTGAAATAAAGGGGCGTCGAATGGGATTAAGCCACCAACCCAGCGACAATGAGTGGAACGGCCACCACAAGCATCTGAATACCCACGTCATACAGCTTGGGATAAGCCTCCAACCATGATTTCAATGTCAGGCTCACTTCTGCGTTCGAAGTTCCACTATGTTCGTTCTTGAGCACGACCGCATAGGTTCCAGGTCCAAGAGCGAGTTCCTTGTGGTTTTCGCCGTTAGACATTTTCTGGTACAGGGTTGGTGAGATCCAACCGACATTCGCCTCTGGCACCATTGGAATCGGAACCTGTCTTATCGTGATTTCGAACCTTCCTTCGTTTCTCTTTATGTTGAGAACAGCTTCGGAATCCACCTGAACCGTGAATGGTAGCCGCCTCTCAGTTATGTTGTCAGATAATCCTAGGTTGACGCCCTCCCTTTCGAATACCCGCACTTCTCTCGCTCTCTTCACTCTACCTAAAGAAGCCAAGATTAGACTTGCCGCAAGAATAGCAACCCCCGCAAGGAGTATAGAAAACTGAGTCATACTTTACTTGACCTCATCTCTTCAATCCTCAATATTTGTCCCTTACCTCGCTTCCATCTCAAGCTCCTATCACCTATCGTCGTAGTTCTTGCCCTGCACGAGGTTTGTGCCTCTGGCGAGGACGGTCGTCTGAGGGCATCCGTATAGACGCTGAAAGCGGTACAAAAAACACAGAAGGGGGAGGGGTATTAACTAATGCGCAATCATCTGCGGTTGCTGAGAGAATGCTGCAGGGCTTGCGACTTTGGCAAGCTGGAGTCGTGGCCTATTTGCGAAATTGGCCGTGGAGGCGCAACACACTCACTGCCCTCAGCCTACAGCGGATGTTCCCTCCGCCCCAGAATAGAAAACATCTGAACTTGACCAAGGGATTACCGGTCAATGTTGAGGAAAGAAGGCAGTAGGCGCAGGGCAGGATGGCAGATGTGGTTCAGGACGAGAAGTCGAAGGTGATGGCTGATTGTCAGACGATTCTCTCATTATCGTTTCGAAGATCTTGCCAAGAGGGGTGGTCCAGATACAGGGTGGAGCATTATTACGAGCCGCGGGAGGATGGAGATTCGAACCTGCCGTGCAGAATGTCGATTTGGAGCCCAAGCTTGGGAGCCTGGCGCAAGGGAGCCTGAGGCCAAGTCCTCACAAAAAGATTCAAAAAAAACACAAGGAAAAGGAGAAGAACATCCGCAAGCGTGCTTCAGTCGCAGTTCATTGCGCCTCCGCGGGTTTCTTGACGATGACCTTCTGAATTGCTAAATAGCTGAAAGGATCCTGATTCCGCAATTAATGGGCAGAATAAAGCTGTCTGACTCTCAGAAGAAAGTTATCCTCGACAAACAAGATTACGAATGTGCGCGGTGTAAAGCTAGACTCTTCCCAAAAGGTGTGATGGTGCCCGAATTCGACCACATTATGCCAGTTGCATTGGGTGGGAAATCCGTGACAGACAACGCCCAAGTGCTCTGCCCGAACTGTCATAGGATAAAGACGATTGAGGATCGCGCTAAGATTGCTGATTATCGCAAGTCAAATGCGCCTGCAATTCGCCGTTTGGATGAAACTGGAGCAAGAAATAAGAAACGTTTTGTGGGTGCAGGAATAGTAACTGGTCACCAAACACCGGAGCGGAGGAAGCTTGTCAGGAATGAATTGAAACCGTATGTTGCTTTGCTCTCGAGCAATGATTCTGAGGCCAAGGCAGAAGCCCTGAAGCAATTGTCAGGAATGGCATTCACTGCCGCAATTGAAACAGATAGTAGTCTACTTCCCAATCTTGCTCGTCTTGTTAATGATGAAAACCTCAACGTTAGGCGTGCCGCGCTTTTCCTCTTCGAGAGACTATCTTGGAGAATCTTACCTTCCTACAGAACCCGCTATACTAAGATTCTCTTACCTATGATTATCCAGCTTGCATTGAAGGATGAGGATATGGAGGTCAAGAAGAACGCTATCGAAGGTCTCGTTGCCTCAAAGGCAAGTGATGCCGTAGATGTCTTCGTTAGGTTGTTGACCACACTCACTGACGAGCAATACAAGCGGGTAATTCAAGACAATACTTGGAGCAGTTTGGTATACAACGGCTTTGGGCCAAAGCTTCGCCAGAATCTTCTCAAAGCTTATGAAAAAAACGGGCCCGCAATAAGAGAGAGAATATCAAGAGAAACTGCCAATAGGTATCTCGGGTAGTAAACGCACTTTGTTCTATACTTAACCTGAGAAGGCATTCAATGCCATGTATAGGGTTCATTGTGAAGTGTGGGAATGCTTTGAAAATCAATCGCCCCAAGCATGAGGGCACGAGTTCCCAGGACCATACTGATAATCATAGTCTACTATATCGGTCCCGACACGTCCTCCACCACAATACACCCCATCAAGGGTTAGCATCATGGCTTCAGCAGACGTGTTTCGGCCCCACCATCCTTCAGGATGATCAGGCCAACCCCTTCACGTTGAAGGAGCACCCTCGCCCTTTCGGGTTTCGGGATCGTCAGGGGAATCATCAGCCAATTTGGCTGGTATCGGCTCGCGATTGTATTCGTGAGCGCCCTCCCTGAGACTGGGTTCTATTCGGAACACGCAGTCATCTTCATTCAGATTGCTTGTCTAGCTCTCTCAGTATCTCGCGGTGCAGCAGCGCCTCGGCCCTCTGCCTGACGTCCTTGGAGAGGTAGAGCACCGCACTTTCGCTCGCGCGCACATCCTTCCTCATGAGCGCGACCGCCTCGTCGTACCTACCGAGCTTGAGAAGCCTGTTCAGCTCGTCAATCAGCCCTCGCTCTGGCCTGGCCAACGGTCACTTCACCGCCGTCTTCTGGGTGGGGAACCGGTTCAGGAACCGCTCCTTGCTGATGCGGTAGTGCCAGCCGTCCAGGATGGCCTCTTTCTCCTTCCTGAGCTTCTCGATGAACTCTTTCGAGGGTTCGAGCTCCGGGAGCAGTGAGTCATCCGGTCCGAGGAGGAAGGTCCACTCTCCGCCTCCGCTCTTGAACCTCGTCCACTGAAGCGAGTTTAGGACGGCAGAATGCGCTGCCATGCCGTTGCCCGCCTGACCGTTGTTTCCGTTGCCCTGCGCGCTTCGTTCGCTGACGTCCTTCGGCAGGCCGACCACGTAGACCATCCTGTCCATCACCTTCACGAGGACGAAGCCCTGCGCCAGGAGGCGGTTGGCCTCTTCCAAGGTGGCTGCCTCCTTGATCTCAGTCATTCCTGAATATGGCGTCTCCAAATGTCGACCACCTCCGAGTCATTCTTCCTAGGTTTCTGCATCTCGATCTGACACTATTGCCGCTGGACTGCTTTTAACGTCGGATTCGGGCAAGAGTTTCCGGTATTCTTCGAGGAAGCGATCTTTGTCGAGGGACCCGCTGATGAAGTCAGCGAACATCTCCTGTCTGTTCTGATTCCTTTCTCTGTCTTCCCCCTCGTAGCTCCCGTACGCGGCAACGCCTCCCCAAGCCACGTAGTTGTCGTCGACTATCATATCGCGGAAGCTTTCGGCGTCTTCCTCGGCAATCTCATTCTCGACTTCGCTGAGGGCCCTGTCCTTAGCTGCCATCACGAAGTTCCCGAAGTTTATGCTGCCGAGCTCCTCCTTCAGCTCGATTGCTCCCTCGACGGTGCCTGGATGATTCTTTTCCATGTCGTAGATGCACTCAAGGTCGAGAGTTCCGCAATCCAGCACCGAAGAGAGGATGCTCTCCGCAGTTTCGAGCTTGTCCCGGAGCTTGGGCACCTCGTCCCTCAGCTCCAAGACCCACTCGCAGAACCTCTTGAGATCCCTCCGGAGGTCGTCCTTCAGGGAGTCTAGCCTTTCCGACTGACCGTTGTCTTCGGCCATCAGGTCCTCACCGCCTTATTACTCAGTGGTTGCAGGAGCATCTGCAGTCCCCGTTTCCGGAGGCCCTGTGTTCGTCTCTTCCTTTTTGATGGTGACAGAATCGACAAGGCCTCTTTCGCATCTCTGCTGTGAGTTCCCTTCCCTTCACACTGTCGAATGGTACGAACTCCGGCACCTCGCCGAAGACCATTCTCCGGAACTCCCTGAGCCGTAGGTCTACCGTGTAGCCTTTGAATTCAGGTAGTCTGTGTGCCAATGGGATGCACCTCTGCACCTTCGCGAATTGTTGGCTCGCTATTCCGAGATCTGTCGGTCCAGCGAGAGCACGTCCTTCCTCATCTTCGTGACCTCTTCCGCGTTCTTGCTCCACTGTGCTGCGTTGAGGAAGAGCTCCCTCAGGCGCCCGTCCTTGACCGCCTTCACGACGTGCATGACGCTGTAGAGTATCTCGGAGTCTCCCAGCTTCTCGTAGTCAGCGTATCCTACGAAGTGATACGCGTAGAGCTTGCGGGGTTCTCCGAACTCCTTGAACTCCTCGTGGCCGGAGAGGTCCGTTTGGAACTTGGTGCCCCTGTAGGTCAGGAACACAGCCAGCTCGAACAGGAGGTCCTCGTCGCCGAAGACCAGAAGGTCGTCTCTCTCCGTGAAGTGCCTGGAAAGCGCGGGGTCGCTGTAGAGGACCAGGTGTGGGTCGCGTTGGAGGGTAGCCACCTCGTTGAAGGTGAGCTTCCCCCTGTTGGTGAGGACCTTCTTCCCGCTCAGCGTCTCGGCGAACTCGTGCAAGGAGACGCCGCCGCCCATCCTCGTGTTGTCCTTCACCAGCCTGTGCTTCGTCTTGAAGGTCGAGAGCAGGCAGAGGTAGGGCTGCATTTTGCCCCTCGGAATCCTGATTGGTGTCCCGTCGAGTGCATCGGCCTCCACTCTGGTGACGTGCCTCCTCACCGTCTCGAACCTACCCCAGCTGAAGTAGGCCGTGCCGGCGGTGTGGACCACAGCGTCTCCTAGCGGCACCTCCTCCCTCTTGACCAACGGCTTGTTCTCGCGGAGGAACTCGTCGGCGAGCCTGACGCCGTGCCTCTGGACCAGCTCCAGCAGCTCTTCGAGAGGTGTCTCGTTGTCTCTCACGAACCTGAATGCTATGGCTTCGGGGTCCACCGACCTGATCATTGCCACCTTGTGCCCATTGAGCGTCGGGAGGTAGAACAGCCCGCCTTTTGCGGGAAGCAGTTCAGCAAGGCTCTTCTTCTCCTTCTCGCCGTAACACTTCACCTCAAGGGTGACGAATCTGCAGACGTCGAGCGTCTCGGGCGGGAGGAACTTCTCCATTCCCAGGGCGTGGTATCCCTGCAACACTTCCTTGAACTGCGAGTCGTTGTACTCTGCGACCGAGCCAACGAGGATGTGCCCGATGGCCTCCGGGATTCTCGACTCCACCCTCTGCTGGATCGTCTTCGTGGACTGGTCGGTCAGCCTTTCTCGGTCCGCCGTCGGAGGGTACTTGCGCTCATCCTTGAGGTTCAGTATCCAGGCCGAGAAGGGCAGCTCTATTCTGGAGTCGACAGGGGCGCCAAGGAGGCGGACCTCCTTCTCGTCCGAGCCCTCCGACGTGACGGCGAGGCCTTTGTAGTCCTTCCTCACGACGAAGGCTGCGTAGAGTTCGAAGTCCTCGTCGGATATGTGTACGGGGAAGTAACTGACGACGTCGTGCCAGGCGTTCGTCTTCCTGACCATCTGCTCCAGTCGCTCGTCGAACTTCTTCGGGCCGAGCTTGTGCCTTCCCTTCTCTTTCGGGATGTCGGACCTGTAGTAGCTCTGCAGGTCCATGCTCTCTTCCAGATTGAGGAACGTCTCCACACCGGAGAACGCCGTACAGTCAATGATGTACTCAAGCAGGTCGGGGAGGGATATCCTCGCGTCGAGGACGAAGGTCACTCTCGTCCCATAGCAGTCTAGGTCGGGCTGCGGAAGCAGGTTGTATGCGACGCCGCTCTTTCCCATGACCGCGTACTTGCTGTTGTCCTCCCGAGAGAACGTCTCTAGGACCATAGTGTCGGTCAGAGTGGTGTATGCGGCCCTGCCCAGGCCGAACATTCCGACCTCGTCGCCGGAGAAGTTGTCGCTCCTGCCCAGCACGGAGTAGACCTGCAGGAACTTGTCCTGCGACATGCCCAGGCTGTCCACTCCCTGGATTACGAGCTTCCTCTGGGAGGGGGATATGGTGATCTCGACGCTCGGCTTCGCGCCGTAGATGCGAGAGGCCGTCCTGCACGCCCTGCACTCGTTGTTGTAGAACTCTCTGAAGCCCGACTTCGGGTTGGCGTAGAGGTCCCGCGACACCCTCTGGATTGTCACGTCTTCTTCCAGCCTGACCTTGATCATCCCTCCGCTGGAGGCCTGCTGTAGCTTCGGAGCGTAGGAGAGCTCCTCGCTCCCCAGGGGGAGGGGATTCTCCTCGACAAGGGTGGGCTTGAAGATCCTGATCTCCTGTGTCATGCCTTGAAAGCGCCTCCTGAGACGCGAGGGGGTGAGCGTTTGCCCCCTCCTCTCAGATTCGCGGTCCTGCTCAATCCAGCATGACCCGGCCGATGTAGTCCCTTACGGTCCTGACTTCATACGACCCGGGCTGGAGAGACAGGGGCGCGTGCTGCGGGTGGGTCATCTCGGCCGGCTCGTCCAGCACGATGTACTGCTGGCTCCCTGAGGAGAAGACCTTGCCCTTCAGGACGTGCGGGTTGCCCGTCTCGCTCGCTATCCGGACCTCAGTCCCAGTCTGCTTCGCGCCCTTCGGTATGCTGCTCGGCGCTACGATCACGTCACCTTGTCGGAATATGTCCATTCTACATGCACCTCCAAGTGCTTTCTGGATTTGTCAAATTATTTGTCGAACGGTTTTCTCTCATCGCAACGTCCAGAATACGATGGTGTCTCCGAGTCCGCCTCCGGCGAGCCAGGTTTCGCAGTCGATGAGCGCCCTGTCCCTGTACTCCGGGGGCGCGTAATGCAGCCAAACCTGAGCGGTCTCATCTCTGCCTATCAGGGCGACCGCGTAGTTGTGGTTCCTGAACGCCCTGTACAGCCAATCGTTCTTCCCTGTCGCCGTGAAAAGGATCTTCGCGACCTTGGACCCGTCTCCGTAGGTGCTGCGTTCGAGGACATCCACGCGCACCCCCGCTGGGATTGAGAGGACGCCCTCCCGGGTCACGTTGATCATGCCTGAGTTGGGCTGGACTGTCAGCCCCAGCTCCTCAAGGAGGGCGTGCCACTGCCAGAGTCTGAGCAGGGGATCGATGGAGCCTGTGGCCGCTTGCTCGATTATCGCCTGCGACACCGAGGTCACGTCGCATACGCGAACCCCACGGCCGTTGAGGTCGCACAGGAAGGCACTCCCATCTTGCTCCTCTTCGACCCTGAGCGTGTCGGTCTCGTTTCTTGCTACGTACCTTATCGTCAAGCCATTGAACATCTTGTACTTGACGACGTTGTAGGGGTCTTTCTTCACCACCCTAACGGCGGAGTCGTCGAGGAATACCAGCGACTCGGCCCTCTCTTCAAGGAACCTCATGCGGGGCCTTGCAAGCTCAATATTCGCTTGCAAGCATGATCACTTCGTCCGCGAAGAAAAGTTCCAGCTCTTTCTTGGCGTCGGTGAAGTCGTAGCTCTGTTCGAAGAGGACGTTAACGTTCCCGTCCTCATAGACGACCTTGGCCTTTCCTTCTGGGAGCAGCTTGAGGCGGACGACCACGAAGTCCTGTCCGCGCACCTTCGGCTCCATCCTGAGGATCACGGCCGCATCGCTGACCATCCAGGAGTACCCATTTTCCATGATGTAATGGACCCCGTCGGTCGCGTTGATGCCGCCCATCAGGCGATAGTAGTGTTCCGACCCGTAGAAGCTGCCGAGGCTCTTCAGTTCTAGGTCTGGTTCTTGATGGTTTTCCAAGCTTTCGCCTCCTTTCACTGCAGGGGAGGGCTCTGCCCCCTCGCCAGGGTCCGCGGAGGCAGGTAGTGGATCCCATGCTTGGCGAGCAGCTGGCTCGCGATCGCCAGGTCCCTTCCCCTGACCTTCTGCGTGAGCTCAGAGTAGAGCCTCCCCTTTATCGCGTCGACGACCTCGCACATCGCCCTGTTGATGTCGGCGTAGTCTCCCTCCAGCCACCACGTGCTCCCGTACTCGGCGGACCGGAGACCGTTGTCGCTGTCGAACTGGTTCAGGAACCTGATCGTGGCTTCGGGGTTCTCGAAGAAGGTGCTGTAGAAGCCGTTTCTGTCGAAATGTGCGATAAAGGAGCAATGAAGGGTCAAATGTTTGTAGATTCTGTCCGTGAAGTGTTCGAAGCCGAAGCCCCGCTCCATGAACCTCTTCCACTGGGCTAGTACCAGCTCCTTCTCTTTGGCGCTCATGAACTGTACATCCTTGAAACCGACCATCTTTCATCTCGCCTCCTGTTGCTTTCTGAATTTGCTGCAGAACTCTCTAACGGTATACTCGGCGATACCAAGGGCCTCCGCCGCTTCTCTCTGCCTGATCACCTTCGGTCCGAGGTGTAGGGCTGCAACCCAGACCGAGCCGGCAGCCACTGTCTTGGGATTGAAACCTCCCAGGCCGCTGGCGTCTTCGGCCGTTCTCCTCGCCTCCTCAAGCAGGCTGGCGAAGTACCTGCCTTCGTCCAGGTTCGCCCTCTTGATCCGGTCCAGGACCGCGGCGTCGGACCGCAGCTTCGCCACGGCTCTCTGCATCAGCCCCTCGGCTCTGATTGCCGGAAGAGGAAGGGACGACTCCCTCCCGATGCGCAGCAGCTGAGACCTTGAGACAATGTGCCCTGTCTCAGAGTACGCCTTCTGCAGGTCGCTGAACCCAACGTGGGAGATTCCCGCCGACCTGCAGGCGTAGAGGAGCGAATAGGCAGATATCGCCGGCATCGCGACGCGGTACATCCTCCTGTCCGGCAGCAGCCTCCCGGCGATCTGGATCGCGTTCTGAACGATCCCTTTGGGCAGAAGGAACCTGCACGACACCCTCTCTATGAGCCTTGAGCACCGAATGGACGAAAGGTCGCGCCCGATGGCGTTCGCCCTCAGCCTCGTTACTCCGAAGACGTAGCCGGCCTTGGGGCCGTGTTCTCCCCTGCTTGGTACTCGCCCGACGTACGAGCCCAAGACTTCCAACGTCGTCCCTGACGCTTGCGAGATTCCAGACGACAGGCTGGTTCCTATCACCATGCCGCAGGAAGGGCATGCGAGCTCCCCTCCGGCGTCCACCAGCTTCGTTCGGCACTCAGGGCACTTGTCCTGGCTGGCGAATTCTTCGTACGCAGTCAACCCTAGTTTTCTCAAGGTTTGATACCTCCTTTGGTCGCTGGATTGATTCGGCTAGTCGGAATGCCTAGTGTGTCCCGGGTTGATGCAGAACAGCATCCATTCGCCTCTCTCGTCCTGAACGGCGAACGATCCCGGGACCTGCCTCGCGCTCTCCACGTCTTCCTCAGACCTTATCGTCCCGAGGTAGGTGGCACCCTTGGGAAGGCGCCCGCAGTACCTCAGGTGGCCTTTCACGTAGTCCTCGATTTCTATGCCGTCGGGTTCTCCTGTGGAGACAACGGCCGGTATGCGGTCGCAGACGCCGTTTGGCGGGCTTATGCCTTCGGCAGCCGCTTCCCTGAGCGTCTGCTCGGCTATGACTTCATTGGGTATCCTTACCCCGTTCACGGTCCACGTGACCACGTCAGGCCCGCACAGCCCGAGCCAGGTCCCGTGCCTGAGCTCTTCTCTCACGCGCACTCTTACGCTTGCCGCGGGGATGGCGGCGCTCCAGTGGCGGACGCGCCTTCGCACTTTGGCGGGGAGTCTCCCGAGTTGCCTGTCCTCGACCTTGGAGAGGAGTTCAGCGACTCCCATCTCGAGGAGAATCCTTGCTGTCACCCTGCCCCCGAAGAGCTTCTCCCCATCCTCCACAATGGGGAGAATCGACTCGTCAAGGAGCTTGGCCAGCCTCTTCGCGCCTGCAGTGTCCCCCTTCATCATCCAGAGGGCCTTCATCCAGGTTTTGTGGGGGACGTTTTCGATGTTGTAGGGGACCGAGAGGATGGCAGTCGTCTCACTCGCCCTCCTTCTCCGGTCCCTTGCGCGCTGGTCCTGGCCCAGGCGCCGGCTTGGTGCAGACCCTGACCGACGCTCCTATTCCCTCCATGACAACGTCAAGGAAGGCCAGCCTGCCGTTGGTCCATGCCACGACCTCGGTCGGCTTGAGGGAGTCCATGGTCGCCAAGATATCGGCCGCAGCGTTCGCGCTGTTCCCGAAGTAGCCCCGGTCCAACGCCTGCGCGTTGTCCGGACCATGTTCGGGCCCGCGGTACTCGACTGCCGTGACTTCCCTGACGCCGAACCCGATGTTCACGATGAACCTCAGCAGGCCGAAGCACCTGCCGCTGGCGGTCCTGCGGACATCGATGTGCGACTCCTCTGGCGATAGGCCGAGCTTCTCAGCCAGAGCCTCCATACTCTTCGTCACGAGTTCTTCCTTGATGCTCCAGAGCGCCGCCTCGTTGGCTGCGCCGAACCTGCTCATCCGGCTCTTCGATGCCTGGCCTGCTTTCGCCCGCACGTCTGGGTCGGATGGGATGGCGGCCTTGCCTTCGGCCAGAGCCTTGATCTCCCTCAGCATCCTGCCTCGTCCTCCTTGGGAGTCGCTTCCAGGACTGCAATCCAGGCGTCGGCCTCCTGCTCCTGCATCCTGCAACCCCTAATCGACTCAAGGGCCCTGACGTTGTCCCGGGGATCTCCCCCGAGTCCACTCTTCAGAAACCTAGGAACCGCGTACATAGGTGTCTACCTCCTGCCTTCGTCCTGGCGCGCGTCCATGGTTCGACTGGAGACGGCGCACCACCTCCTCTTCTCGGCTAGAAATTATGCAGCAAGAAATTGACAGGCTTCGGACGCTTCACTTCCTCCCCAACGGGAAGGCACGGGCCAAAAATGCGCCCGGTGCGTTCTTTCTTGCGGGTCCTCCGGTCACAGCGGCGTTCCCTCCCGGTGGCGGGTTGGAACTTGGTTTCAGCTGTGGCCCGGACCTGTCAAGGTCGGGGGTGGAGCCTCCGTGCATGCCATTCTTCCTGAGGCCGATAACAGAGGAGTTGTTTTACATCCGTCTGGGTGGATAGAGGGCATCAGCATGCCCAGAGGATGGCCGTTGATCCCAGACATTGCTATCCGGGTGGATGACGGTCAACCAAAGGTCGCCGCCGACTCTCATCCTATAATTCGAGTGGGGCGTCACCAGGAAATTGGAGAGAGGGTCGCAAAAATCGAACCTCAGCTTTCTCCGACCGAATACACTTGGTCGCACGTTGTGAGGGAACAAGCTCAGATGATGGCAAATGGCACGAACTCGTGACAAGATGGCGCGAACTCAGATGATGGCGTAAGCTGATGGCGCGTACTCAGATGATGGCGCGAACTGATGGCGCGAACCCGTGGTAAAGTGGCGCCAACTCGAGGTTTGGCGCGATGTGATGGCGCGAATGTGCAGCAAAGTGGCGCCAAACTGGGTCGATGGCCCGTACAATGGCACGAATTTGCGCCAAGTTGGCGTGAACTTCTTGCCGAGGTAGAATCGTCTCTGGGACGGACTTTCGCGCCGTTTCTTCAGGGGAATCCTTCCCCGACGGTCAGGATGTCGAGGCATCTGCACTCGACCCCTGCACGAACCCATCGTTTGTGACGGGATTGGTGGTTTCGCTCAGCCACTCAAAGATGTGACCAGTGTATTTTGGTGAGATACAAGCGCGCTAGAGTATTTAACGCGGAAAAAGTCGGCGCGAATTCCTTCGTGGCTAACTGCTCGCTGGAGGAGAATCGTTCCTCTCAGACTGCTTTTCTGTTTGGAGCTCCTTCTTTAGCTTCTCCGCAGCCTCCTTACCCTTCTCTGTGACGAAGTACTTCCTCTTCACTGAAACAAGGAGGCCCCTCTCCACCAGCTTCCCCAGTTGGCGCGTAGTCGTGCGTCCGCTCAGCCCGCATTCCTTTGCTATCTCGTCCCACCTGCTCATGCCACCGACGCAGACGCTGTAGAGCACCCGCCTCATGGCGGCCTCGTTCCTATCATCCTTCTTCGACATCTTCCCTACTGCTTGAGCTAGGACAGGCTCAGGCTCCCCGCGTTCTTTCTCAGTCGCAGTAGACTGATGTTGTTGAGGTGCTGCTGCAGGTCCCGCCCCTTCTGGTTTCTCTTCCGCGGCCTGCGCGTCGCGAGAGGGGACAGTCGCAGGTCCCTCAGTCGACTCAGCCGGAGGTAGGGCGGAACCTGCGGTGGGGAGAAGGGTCCCGGCCTCTCCCTCGCTCGGAACCCTCTCCTCCTCCTCGATCGCCTTCTTCAGCGCCTCGGTAGAGAAGCCGAGTTCCTTCACCACTTCGACAGAGAAGCTCGTCGGGTCCTTGTCTGCGAGTATCCTCTCAACGTCGTTCTTGTGTTCCTCCGTGATGACGGCGAAGATGATTTTCCCAAACTCCCTGTCCGTGCACTTGTCGTAGTTCTTCTTCACCTGCTTCTGGTTCTTTTTGGGGTTCGTCTCTATCTCGATGGCCGTCGCGCCTTCGTAGTCCCAGTGGTAGGGGTCGATCTTCGTCCCCTCCTCGTCTTCGGCATCCTCCTTAGTTTTGCGCTCCAGTGGCCTGAAGACGATCAGGTCTGGGAGCTTCGCGTGCCGCTCTCCGTAGTCGGCGGTGACCCAACAGAACTTCTTCCTGTACTTCGCTATGTAATGGTCCATGACCCTCAGGTGTATCGGCCCGCCGGCCCTTGGAGAGACTATCCTCGGCCTGGCGAAGAACTTCTCTCTGGCGAGGGGGGTGAGCTCGTACTTGAAGGACTTCGCCCTGTCCACCTCGTCCTGATTGGTCATGGCGGGCTCCCTCCAATCGGTCACTCCTGTGCCTGGATTCGCCGCCAGCACCAGGTCGAGCGTCGCGGCGCTTCTCAGGAAGCCTAGGTCCTCCAGCTTGAACGCGGCCTTGAGCAGTATGTTGGGGTCCTTCCACCGGAACTTCTCTCCGAAGTACCACCTCATGTAGCCGAAGGTCGGCCTGTGCACGCTGCCCGGCAGGGCGAAGTAGAACAGGTAGAAGAGAATCGCACCGTTCACGAAGTCGACCAGCGGGCGCCCCTTCTCGACGAGCATCTCTTCGAGGAGGTTCTGGTATATCGGCGCCCTGTCCTCGACTGCGCCCCCGTACTTCTTTTCCATCTCAGTCCGCATGAAGTTGATGACATCCTCCTGAGTGTGAACCGGAGAGGGTATGGGGTCGATGGGCCACGTCTCCGCCCCCTGCAGGCCAGAGGCGCTTTGCGAGTTCCTCTTCACTGCGATGTGATACTTCGGCATCAGTACCAGCTCTTCCTTGTATTTCTCTCCCAGGACCTTGGAGAGCTTTGATGCGTCGTCGGGACTGCAGCGCAGGGCGCATACCGTCCCGGCGTTGGCGAGTATCGCGTCTACCAGCCCGTCCGACTCTATCTGGGAGAGGTATTGGTGGGCGAAGCAGAGGCTGAGGCCGAACTTCCTCCCTTCTGAGAGCATCGTCGTCAGCATATTGAGCTTCTGGACGTTCTGGAACTCGTCTATGAAGAGGATCACCGGAGTCCTCGCCGAGGGACCCTTCCCCTCCTGCTCGAGACTTCGCGCCCTCGCCTGGACCAGGAACCAGATCTTCATCACCAGGGCGCCGGTCACCATCTCCCGAAAGTCGCCGGGGAGAGACTTGTCGAGCCTCAGGACGGTGGCGCGCCCGGGCACCAGCATCCCCTCCATGTCGAGCGTCGTGTTCCTTGCACAGAAAGTCCTGGAGGTGAGGGAGTCGGGCGGCATGACGAAGTTCGATATCCTGTTGAGGACGGGGGCGTAGGCGTTCTTTTCGAGAGCGGCGATCGCTTCCATCGTCCTGACGAGTATCTCCTCGGCTATGTCCGCCCTCCTGAAGATGCTCGACACCTCCTCCCTGTCCCGCCTCGACAGCTCGGTCATGAAGTTGTAGAGGTCGAGGAACGTGGGGTTGTCCCCGAAGCTGTAGAGGAAGAAGAGCGTGCCCCTATAGATCCAGTGCAACCTGGGGGCCATCGAGGGGTCCGTCTTCACCAGGTCCTGCAGAAGAGAGACGAGCTCCCCTACCTGGGTCTGCATCTGAAGGGCCTTCTCGTGCTTGTCCTTCAACGGCGGGTAGAGCCCGACAGGGTTGAAGGCGAAGCTGACGTTTAGCGGGTCGAGAATCGTAAGGTTCTTCCAGTCCTCGAGGGTCTCCGCGAGCAGGAGAGATGCGTCTCCCGCGGGGTCGATGAAGACGACGGAGCAGGGGAACTCGCGCTGCCCCTCTTCCCCCAGTAGGAGGAGCATCATCCGAAGAAGGAGGTTCGTCTTCCCTGTGCCCGTTCCTCCCAGGACGTAGATGTGGCTGGTGAAGTCATCAGCCGAGAAGTAGTACCCGTCTTCGTCGCCCATTGAATCGAGAATGCTATCCGGTTCTTAACGAAGGGCGATGGCGCGCAAGGAAGCTTCCGAGTCTACTCGCAGGAGGACGTCGCGCCAGTTGCTGCGAGACCTCCCCTGCCAGTATCTGAAGATGCGCCGGAATGGGGCTCTTTTCCCTGAACGAGATGCCACCGTAGAGCGAAGACAGCATGTCTTCGTACCGCCGGAGGTCTCCCGAAGTCTCCGAGCCAATCAACAGCTCCGTTTTCTCGCTCTCCTTCGAGTAGGTCAGCTCGAAGGTCCTCTCAGTATTCGAGGCCAGGTGTCTCAGCCTTGCGGCGCCAGCCTCGTCAAGCTTCTCCTTGAGGGCGGGGATCTTCGAGACGGCCGCAACTCGGAAGCCGTCTTCCTTCCCAGCCTCATTCTCTCCCTCCGTTCCTCCCTGACTCCCGCCGCCTATCCTCCATTGCGTCCTCTTAGTGGTGCTCCTGCTTACCGCACCGCCAAACGCATCGGCGAGCGACCCGAGGCTGCCAATAATCGGTCCTGTCGGTATGTGGATGTAATAGGGCAGCTCGTCCGTCGTGAGCATGAGCTCGGGGGAAGCCTTCCTGGCCTTTGTCCCGTAGTGCCGGAGATACTCCGCCGGGTCGGCCAGGACCCTTCTCCTCACAAGCCAGGCGAGCATCCTTGGGTCGCGCAGCGGGACTACGGCGAGCCTGTCTGTCTCGTCGCTGCAGTTGCTGAACGCGCCGAGGTCGGAGAGCGTGTCAACGTCGCCGATCCACATCCCCCTGATCGCCATCGAAATCGTCGGCTGCGACTTGACAGCGTCTATCTTCTTGACCTTCTCCTGGATGCTCCTGTACCATTCGGTGCCCCTCTCCTTCCTCTCAACCGTGTACTCCTTCCCCTCGCCGTCGGTCTTCGTCTCCGGCGTGTCGGCGTACTTCCTGTAGTAGCTGAGGTCGGCCTTCAGGCCGACCAGCTGGGCGTGGTAGTCCAAGTTCCTGAACACGAACTGGACCCAGGCAAACTCCGGCCCTTTCAGGGACACCTCGTGGATAAGACTGCCCACGAACTCCTGCGCGGGTTCGTACTTCGGGGTCGACATCACGTGGCCGTTCCTGAGCTCCACCGTGAAAAAGTGGACACTGTCGAGGTCCAACGCCCTAAACCGCCTCGCTTTCCTTCTCTCCCAGGCACCTTATCATCGAGCTCATCCGGGGCAGCGGCAGCGTAGTTCTGTTGCGATGGATCGGGAGCGGCCCGAGGTAGTTCCGCCGGAGGAGTGCCAGGAAGTACGAAGCGGGGATGAACTGCAGGAGGAATAGTACCAGACCCTTGAGGCCTGTAAGAGCCGGTACCAGAGACAGGGTTACGGGCAGGAAGAGCTCAGGACAGAGCGCCGCGAGCAGAGCGGTCGGCAGGATCAGCTCCAGTACGAACTTCCTTGTCCTTGTGTCCGACGGCCCCTCCACTCCCTGCTTCACAAGGCCGACCTGCACGAGGGCTTCGGCCCATGCCTTCATGCCCGTCTTCTCCTTCAGCGGATGGGCGAGCCTAGAAGGCTCGTGCCTGTAGAGTAGGGCATACAACATGAAGAACTGGACGAGCGGTGTATACATCACCAAGATCTCAGGAAATGTCGACAACCCAGCAGCGAATGTGCCCGGGGCCGTTTAACGCAGGGGCATCGTCTTCAATCAGTCCTGAGAATGTTGTTGAGTTTCCTCGAATAACCGCCTTGCCTCCTCAACCTCCTCCGCGAAGTTCAGGCTGTCTCCCCTCCGATAACATGCACCCTGCCCTCGGTAGAACCGCCCCAGAATCCTTGCCTCGATCAGGATCGCGCCCATGGGCTGGAACAGGTGCACGAGAGCGTCGTCGAAGTCTTGCGGCCTTCTGGAGCAGTCCGAGAAACTGACGCCCGACTGACCGAGCCACCAAGAAGTCGAGCGCTTCCCGCTCGCGCTCAAGACCTCTGCCATGACAGATTCGCAGGCTTCATTCAAGCACGACTCGAAATCTGGCATCTGAAGCAGGAGTTATGGAGTGGTTAAAACGAAGTCGTCTGAGTCAAGAAACGGACTATGCGGGCTGGAGGATTTCATGCACCTTGATAGACAACCATGAATGCGCCCGCCTTCAACGTGACACTGCCACAGTTCTGTGTGCAATGGAAGTCGATCTGTAAGGTGCCACTCGTACTGCCGACTGTGACTACCCCTGATATGACAACAAGCCATTCCTCGCCGAGTGCTCCGAAAGAAAATGCAGTCGTGTCTTGAATGTCAACTCCAGCAGAGGTTATGCAACCGCCGGGCAAGTTAGCCCCACTCTCCGTCGAGGCGCCAGTGCAGACAATCTGAAGCGCAGCCCCAGCCGGCAACGTGTGTATCTGGAACGCGAATTTTTCCACGCAGGTGCCACAGATAACCTCGGTATAGGCTGTGAAGGCATAGTTAGTACTCGCCGACATGGCGAATGTCAGTCCCGTTGACCTGACTGTTGTTCCTGCCGTGGATGCGTCGGCGGTTGTCCTGACAAGGGCTGCTGCTCCCCCGCCCGAACTGCTAGATGATGTGTACCAGAATGCGTTCCCGAATGAGGTAACAAGGCCCACCAAGCTACCGGGCGCTGCGCCCGAGATTATCGAATTGTACTTTGAAAGACAGGTGGCTCCACCGCAGCTGCCTCCCGGGATGATTGACTGCACCAGGACAGAGGCTCCCGAGGGGAGGATTGTGGTCTGTGATAGGCTATACACGGTACCGTTCGCAAACTTCAGGACCACTGCCACCACGTTAGAAGAGATTGCGCCGTCGTTTGTCACAGTAAGACCTGACGAAGGGGAGCTGTAGATCAGCTCTTCGGCCCCACGCTGGTTCACGAGCTGCTGGACCTGTTGCGCCGCCTGAATAGACTCAGCTTGAATACTGGACATGTAGGCTTGGGCGCCAATGGCGACCATGAATACGACAACGAATAGGATCGTCCCGATTATCGAAGCGACCCCCTTACGTTTGCGTCGAATGTTCATCTCGGATTCACTCGCTCACGGCCTTTAACGTTCACGACGGGACAGCCACAGCGAGTGTCTGTTGCCAGCCCGACCCTACTGCCCTGAAGCCAGTTGGGATGCCGTTCTCATTCGCCTGTGACAGTCATGACCGAATCTGGGACTAGCGTCCCTGTCGTGCCAGCAAGCGTCTGGAATTCCGCATTGAACGCGCCGCCGGTGGAGCCGAAGGTGACATAGATGGTAACCTGATACCAGCATTGACTCGACGAACTTGTGCAGTATGTCGCCCCAGTTGTCACTCCGATTGGGGTATTGAAGCTGGAAGTACAATTCTGTGCTGACGCGGGGAGAGCACCTGCTATCGACCCGCAGGCAAACATGGTCGCTCCGGCGGGACCCGATACCCCAAACTCCATTCCTGGGGACTGCTGCACTGACTGATAGTATCCCAAGGACAGAGTCACCTGGTAGAGCGTGTTCGCAGTTCCGGTGAATGAGAACGGGGTGATTGCAATCCAGCCTCCCCCGGGGTTGGTAGACTGCAAGGCCGTGGTAACCCAGACAAGAGGAGAATCCTGACCGGAGGGCTGTGGGGGGCCAGCCCCTGCAACGAAGTTCGCCGTCTCGGTGATCAGGCTGTTGACCGCGGCAGTTGCGGGGTTGGCGTTCCCTGTGTAGGAGCCGGTGCCCGTGCCCGTCCACGAGGAGAACGTGTATCCGGGCGCCGCGAAGGCCTCTATCGGAACGAGCTGCCCATAACAGTACGCGGTGACCGAGCCCGGGTTCACGTACCCTGACCCTGCGGGGGAGACCTGGGTGGACAGAGTGAAGACGCCGTTCGTGCAGGAGTTCGGCGGGAACGTCGTCATCAGGTTGGACCAGTAGGTACTGCCAAAAGATGTCACCAGCCCTATGCTTCCGAGAGTGGGGTTGGCGACGAGAGCGTTGTACCTCGAGACGCACGCCGCGGTGCCCGGGGTGCAGGTCCCCGAGGGGACCATCGACCCCACGAGCGCGTTGGTCTCAGCCGGGAGCGTGGTTGCGGTGAACGGCGGCGTGGACCCGGGATTGAGGTTGTACACTGTCCCGTTCCGGTAGCTCAGCAGCATGGCCATGAGCTTGGACGTCGCTGCTCCGATGTTGGATATGGTCAGGCCTGACGAGCCTATCGTGTACTGGAGGTTCTCCTGCCCCTTCATGTTGGCGACCTGCTGGGCCTGCTGCCCGATCTGGTTCGACTGAGCCTGCAGACCTGAGATGTACACCTGGGCGCCGATGGCGACCATCAAGACCAGGACGAAGAGGATCGTGCCGATGACCGAAGCGACGCCCCGCCGTCTGTTCAAGAGCCTCAGCATGAGCTCAGCGTCTCCTATTCATTCAGCTCGTCCACCCAATTTAACGGGGCAACCGTCGTCATCCCTGTCACGCCCCGACCACCACAGCGGACACCTGCTGCTGCGCGGCTGCCGAGGTGCTCACGATAATGGACTGACTGGTGCCGATGAAAGACGCGAAGGGGTTGCCGTAGACCACGACGGTCACTGTCAGGGACTGGCCTGCCCCGACCGCGACCGCGGCCGTGACGGATGCCGCGTTGGCACCGGGCGGGCTCGTGCTGGAATAGAGGGTCGAGACCTCAGAGCTTGAGAGAGCGCGGTTGTAGATGCGAACATCATCGGCCCTACCGGTCAAGTACCCGCCATAGTTGTTGCCGCCTATCCAAATCGGCTGCGTTCCAGTACTGTAGGCAGGCTCTGAGTTAGTGCAGGTCGTTTGGGCGCCGTTGACATAGCCGCAATAATACGTGCCATCATAGGTCACTGCGATCTGCACCCATTGATTGTTGGGCAAGGAACCGCCGAGATTGAAACCTGTAGTAGTGATTCCCACATACAAAGCGCCAGAGACACTTCCAATCATTATGCCCTGATTGACGTTGGTCCCAAACATTTGGTCGACCCATGCGGTAGCATAAACCCAGATAGACAGTGTAATCCTTGGCGGAACTGCAAAGGACGAAGCGGTTTTGACGTACTGGCTGCTTGCACCTGCGAAGCTCAGGCAATCCCCGAACTTGCAGCTCGCTCCCGACTGCCACGTCGGCGAGTTATACAGCGTTCCGGTGTTCCCGCTCCCGCTCAGGTCGAGTGCGGAAGTCCCCGATCCTTCGTCCATCGGCCAATACCCCACCAGTCCTGTCGTCAGCGTGTTGATTGCCGAGCCGGTGGCGGTGTTCGTCACGACGAGGCCGTACGGGCCCAGCGAGGAGAATCCTATGTTGGTAATCGTGAATGATGTGAAGGGGATGGTCCCGGTGTTCGAGATCACCATCTTCTCGAGCGCGACCCCCGACCCCTGCCTGATCGATACGTCCGAGAGCGTGATGGAAGACGAGTTCTGGACCGGGGCGGAAAACTTGGTCGTTGTTGCGTACACCAGAGCAGACCCGCCTATGACCACGCCAATCAGGATGAATGTCTCTAGGTAGGTCGAGACGGCTCTCCTTCGCGATTTCCTAGTTTCCAACCTGGACCTCGTCTCCACTTGCGTCCACGAGCAGGAAGGTCTGACCCGCAGGATGCGCGCACGAGCCGAGGGTCAGGGTGAGGACGGTCATGCTCCCTGCTGAGAGGGTGCCGTAGGGCCCGCCTGCAATCAGGCTTCCGTTGATGAAAATCTCACCCGGCGTGAAGGCCACCGAACCGTAGTCGTAGAGTGCCAAAGTGTAGCTCTTGCCCTCCGTGTAGCCGTGGTATGAGGGACAGCCGGCCGTGCCGGGATAGGGTACGGTCCCGTAGACCAAGGAGATCTGCTTGCCTGCCGAGGCCTCCTGAACGAGGATGCCGAGGGAAGCCGAATTGCTCGAGAGATTGAACTGATTCACGGCAGCGATGGTGACGACACTGCCGAATGAAAGCGTGACACCGATCATCATCAGGGAGGCGTACAGCTCGCTGACGCCGTGTCGTTTCGAAAGTCTCACGGCTGAGGAGGTGGCTGTGGCTTAAAAGAAAAGGGGAAGGGCTTTCGAGTCAGCCCTATTCCTATGGCAGCGATGATGTCTGGGCGGAGGCTGTGCCGAGGAGGACGGTTATCGACTGGGCAGTGCCAGAGCCGTGGACGGGCATTGAAGCGAACGTTCCTGCTGAGAATGGACCGTTGAGGATCAGGGTGGTCTGAGCTCCGGCAGCGATTGTTGTTCCTGTGCAGGTGAATACGATTGGTCCTACCGCGGCCATCAGGGCCCAACCTGACGGCGACGAAACTATGGAGCACGGGGCGGCGCATGCCGGGGCCACGGTCGCACTTGTACCTGCGAGGGTGACCAGACATGTTGTAGTGGTGCAAGCGATGGCACTGCTCCCAGTATTCTTGATGGTGATGGCCAGGGATACGGGGCTGGCGGTGGCCGACGCTCCTCCGGTGAGCGACACCGATACCACCTGGATGCTCGAATTGGTTGATGCTGAGCCCGCCAGGCTGAAGACGGCCGCTGTTACGACTCCGCCGACGGCCAGGACTGCTGCTATGATGATGAATAGGTCCATGCTCTGTGAGATTGCTCTGCGCTGATGTGTTGCGATTTGACGGTTGATTTTCATCGGTGATGGAGAGTTCCACCGCTTATAACGGCAGACCCGACGGTTTCCGGCAGAACCCAAAGCGTTCGCGGCTTTACAACACGTGAAGCAAGGAGGCCAAGTTGACCGACGACAGGACATACGTCACGACCGCGGCTACGAGGACGTTCCCCGAGGGCCTTAGCGTGTTCTTGACGGTGTAGTCAGTCATCTTGGCCCCAATTATCCCCAGGGCAGCCGAGGATACCACGACCAGCAGCTTGGAGACTTCGAGCAGCTGCGGGGGGATCGTGCCGATTGACACCCCCAGCAAGTGCGCCCCAGCCAGGCCGGGCTTGATGGTGGAGCTGAAGGACGACAGGACCCCGCTCATGAAAGCCACGCCGAAGACCAGGAGGATGGGCGAGATGTACGAGAGTATGATGTATGGCTTCATCTCGGCCCGGGTGTTCTTCCTCATCTCCACCACCTTTGTGGTGTACGCCGTAAGCTGGTGCATCGTGTCCACCGTGCCACCCCCGGAGTGCCACATCTGGCCCAGGACGAAGAAGACCATTCTCCCCAGCCTGCTCCTCGGGTCGATGCCCTGCTCATTAAGAGGGACGCCTGCCTTGAGCTGGGCGGCAACCCCTGCTAGGACCCTGTCAAACGATGGATTATACCTGTCGTGAGCCGCAATGGACATGATAGCCTTGTTGAGGTCGTATTCCTGCCTCTTGAACTCCGTCAGGTCTTTCATGAACTCGGGGAGCGCCTCGTCTATCTCATTCATCTCCTTGCGCTGCTCGTTCACCGAAAAGCCGTAGAGGACCAGGAAGAGGAAGAGGGCTGACGCCGCAGCCAGCCAGAGTTCTCCGGTGACCAGGCCCATTCCCAGCCCCGGGATGGAAAGCAGGAAGCTCCGCCTGCCGTTCCCCACGAGGGGCTCCTCGCCCACCGGCTGCATCCGCCCGGCCATGAAGACGAGCAGTATGGTGAAGAGCGGGACGCCGACGGCAGTGAAGGCCGTGAGGCCTATGGTCGACTCCCCCGGGGAGAACATGCCTACCACGAGGAGCATCAGGGGAATCACGCCGAACACGGTGATCATCATGCTGCCGATGACCCCGGCCCTGCTCGCATACCTAGTCCAGCTCTCCTCGAGCTCCCTGAGGAGGGACCCGCTCTCGCCCTGGAGGTACAGGGGGATGTCCCCTCCCGACCGCACCTTGCTCGTGTACCCGTAAAGGAAGGTGCTGAACTTCTTCGAGGGATGGTACGATGCCAGCCGCTCGAAGGACGCGGTGGGGTCCATGCCGAAGACCTCCACGTCCCGTTTGACCAGCAGGGCTTCTCCCTTTATGGCCCTGAAGATCTTGGTGTCGGCTACGTCCTTGAATATCGCGTACAGGGGGACGCCGGCGCTGCCGAGGACGTTTACCAGGATAGAGAAGAAGGGCAGCTCACGCTCGACGCCCTCCTGCCGCTCTCCGCGTTTGCTCCGGAGCTGCATCTCAGGGTAGATATAGACAAAGGCAGGGACCAAGACCAAGAGGGCCAAGGGGTACCAGACAAGCAGGCCCAGGAGCACTGCGGCTGGCACCAGGACCATCGCGGCTATGATTGCCTGGGTTATCGACTTCGCGGCCATGGTGTAGGGGTTCCCGATGACTCCGGATTGCGAGAGGAGAAGGGAGAACCTCTGCGCCCTGAACTCGGCCAGTTTCTTCAGCCGGCCCCTCGCCGTCACGAACTTCACGAACTTGTCTTCGGTCAGGGGCTTCAGGGAGGGCCTCTGGACCGTCCCCCTGAACGGGTAGATGTTGCGCAATGAAAGGGCGGTGAATATGAGCAGGGCGGGGACGGGGACAAACAACCAGTCTTCCCCGCCTGTCCGGTAGGCGTAGAGGAGTGCCAGGGCCATGCTTGTCGTAACCACAGCGGCCGGAAGGCGCAGGTCGAGCTGCAGCCCGTTCTTGGAAAGGCTGCCGAAGCTGAGGTTGCGCACGATTGAGTAGAACAGGGCGACGAGGGCCCCCAATCCCGCGTTGAGAAGGAAGAGGGCCTCGACCTGGCTCCCGATTGTCGTGGGGTTTGGAACGAGAGAGGACGCATACAGAGAGAGTATGGCGAATGCTAGCATAGTCAGATAGGTCCGGTTGAATCTTCGATTCATGGCTGAGGACCCCCGGGCGGAAGCTTCTCGACCGCCTGCAGCTCGCGCGGGAACTCCTTTGCGACGTAGCTCCGCACCATTGTAGAGAGGTCCGTGGATGAGAACCCCTTGTTGCTGATGGCGTTGGAGACGTATGCTGCCCGATTCGTGAGGTTGCTCAGCACGTGGGAGGGCGTCCACCCGAACCCCTCCGCGATCTGCTTGAGCCTGAAGCTTCGCTCTGCGACCTCCTCCGGGGTGGTCGGGGAGAAGGAGTCTGCGGCGTGGTCGTACTTGAAGACGTTCAGAATCTCGTGGCCGTTCGGGTCCACCGGCCGGATCTCGTCGACGCTGACCACCCTCCTGACCACCCTCCCGTCGGGGAGGATGACCTTCCTCATCGTGGCGATCGCAGTGATGTCGCGTACGTGCCCTGCTGCGAACCTCATCGGGGGCGTGGTCACGCGCTGGACGCACCTCTCGGCGTCTTCCGCGTGGACCGTGGTTATCGTGGAGAAGCCGAGGGTGATGGCCGCGGCGACCGTCTCAGACTCCTCACCTCTCATCTCTCCGAGGCTGAGGATGGTGGGTGAGAACCTGAGGGCGAGCTTGAGGAGGTCGGACAGGCCGTACTCGTACTTCCCGGAGGTGGGGGAGAGCCCGGCCCTGTAGCCCCTGGTCTTCAGCCTCTGCCAGTGCAGGTGGTCGGGGAGGTTGATCTCGAGCACGTCCTCCGCGGTGACGACCTTGGCCTTCGGGTTCATCATGGCCAGAATCGCGTTCATCAAAGTGGTCTTGCCCGAGCTGGTCTCTCCGGCGATTAGCACGTTAGTCGTCTTCTCGAGGAGGAGCCAGAAGTAGGCCGCCATCAACGCGGAGAGGGTCTTGTGGCTGGAGGCTTCGTCGTACTTCAGGGGAGCTTCGACTACCCCCGGCGGCGCGGCTCGGTATGGCCCGACCAGCTCCGGAGTCGCCAGCTGCACTATCGTCAAAGGGTTCTCTTTCTGCTTCCTGATCGTGAAGGTCGAGCCCGGTCTCGAGATCTCGTCTCCCAGGGTGGCTGAGACTCTGCGGTCCGATGCCCCGTGGAGGGTCACTTCGAGAGAAGGCTGTGCAAGAGAGACCGTGGTCCCCCCGAACTGGGCCATCCTGCGGATGAATGCCTGGAGCCTCTCTTCGCTCCCGTACGCGACGTTCGTCTCCATGAACATGTACTCGGTGTACCTGCGGTGGAAGATCCTGACGGGCTTGTCCCAGCGGGTCAGCGATATCTCCTCGATCAGGTCGTCGTTCACCAGCGGGTCGACCTCCCAGAAGCCAGAGAAGTCCTTCAGCAGGTAGTAGAGGAACTTCCGGTGCGCCTCCTCCACCACGGAGAGAAGCCCTGCCTTCTCGGCCGTCTCCCAGAGGTACCTTTCGAGGACCTGCCGTGGGCTCCCCGAAGTCTCGACCGGTATGGCGTTCCGCAGGTTGTCCTTGAGGAGGTTCAGGGCCTGCAGCTGCGCGTCGGTGAGCGGGGGAAGCCGGACGACATACTGTCCGAAGGAGTCGTTGTCGACCAAGAAGACCTCTGCGGAAGAGTCTGGCCCGACGTTCGCTGGCACGCGGTACGAGTCGATCACGTTGCCCTGGAGGACCAGAGGCGGGGGCTGCTCCGCCCCTGCCGGCTCTATCACCTTCGCAACAGGTGCCTTCTTCCCGAATGGCTTCAATTGGACAAAACGTGAGGGCTTCTTCACTTAAAACGCGGTCAGGCTGTGACAGAATCCCGCTCGTTGGGGTCTTGCAAGAGGGCCCTCCCCTTTTTTTCCACTTCTGCCACGACTTCATACAGGAGGTATGCGCCTATGGCACCCATTGCGACGGAGTCGAGGACATTGGGGAACCAAGGGAAGTAGACCCATCTGCCGAAGTAGCGGAGGAAGCCGATAGCAAGTCCTATCGCCAGGAAGCCGAGAAAGAACTTGATGGAGTTAAGCCGGGGAGGCTTCATCGAACTCAACCGCCAAAACGCGGGGGATTACGCGCAGGACTGCGTGAGTACGATTTCCTTGAGGACCGGCCTGAACTCTTTTTCCATATTCGAATGGCCGGCTCGCGCTTAAAAGAACCGGGCCTGGGTCAGGCCTTTGAGAGTATGGACGAAGTCAAGCTCAAGCCGATCGGGGAGGTGCACACGCGCGCCACGCCGGACGAGATTAGGTCTCGCAAAGGCAAGCGCGAGGCGGAGGTGGAAGTGTACGAAAGGTTCGAGGATGCGCTGGACGGCCTCGAGGGCTTCTCGCACATATTCGTGATCGGGTACTTCCATCAGCTGAGGCGGGAACAGGTCGGACCGCTGAGGGTGAAGCCCAGGGGCCTCCTGAAGCAAGGCCTCAGCCTAGAAGAGCTGCCGACGCGCGGAGTCTTCGCGCTCGACTCTCCGACCCGACCCAACCCGATAGGACTCTCCCTGGTCCGCCTGGTCAGAGTGGAGGGCAGGACCCTGCACGTCGCCGGGCTGGACCTGTTCGATGGCACCCCGGTTCTGGACATCAAGCCCTACCAGCCTCAGTACAGGGCGGAGGACTACAGCTTGCCCGAGTGGTACATCCAACTGCGCGAAAAAACAGGTCACGTGTAGGCGGGCTGGTTGAAGTGCCTTCGGCAAGACGGGATGTACGTGCGGCCATTGACTCGGGCCTTTACCAGCTGGTCGTCAGGCTGCGTGAGACGCGCGAGATACGCGTAGGCCGTCACGGTCGCTTCTCCTTCCCGGCAGGTTTCTATGTCTACACGGGCAGTGCCAGGCGGGGCCTCGAGTCGAGGATCGCGAGGCATGTGAGACGGAGAAAAAGGATGAGATGGCATATCGATTACCTCCTAAGACACGGCCGGATCCTTGCGGTGAGGAGGTATGACAGCGACCAATCGGAGTGCGAGCTCTCTAGGAGGGTGGGGGACTTGCCGGGCAACAAGATCATCGTTCCTGGCTTCGGCTCATCGGACTGCGAGTGCCCCACCCACTTGTTCTACTTCCGGCGGAACCCGGCTCAAGAGCTGGGCTGATCCGACCCGGCCGGAAGTCTTGTCATAACAAAGGGGAGGAGAGAGTTGTGTCTCTCCACTTTCTACTCGTTCCCGCCGCTCACGGCTTCGAAGAGGGCAGGCCCCAGTTTCACCGCAGCTATCACGCCCAGCACGAGGGAGGTGAAGATGAGGAGGGCATTGAAGAGGTTTAGGAGGCCAGTGGGAATTGTGGGCGCGGTTGCTCCCGTGGCGACGTTCCAGACAGTGCATATCCCTCCGGTGTTGGTTGCGCACGTGAGACCGTACCCCACGCCCGGAAACGGGGCGACGCCGAACGAAGAGGCCGCTATGTACTCCAGGAAAGAGGCCAGAAGTGGTATCGCAAACAGGATCAATATGATGAGGGCGTGCTCGAATAACACGCTCATCGAGCGTGCTCTTCTGCTGCTCATTACTTGTCAGCCCTCCGAATGACGATCTCCTTTGCGTCCCAGGTTACCGACACTTTGTTGCCGGCGCTTAATCCCAAGCTCCTGAGCTGGTCTGTGAGAGTGAGGAGAAGGCTTTTGCCTGAATGGGCGACTGTTGCGATGATACGTTGTTTTTCTTCGGACATTGTTGGATGAGGTCGAAGGAGCTTATAACGAGAAACGGGCGGCAGGTCTGACCTACTGCGTTATAGAAAGATCAGAGTCCTGGGATTCTGTTAACTCACCTGCGCGGGCAGTCAGGACATCTCACGGAGATGCAGGATATCTCATATCGAGTCGTGATTCATCCAGATATCCATGAGGAACCTGCTTTCGTTGCGCGAGATATCAGAATCAGTGACCTATGGGCCCGAAGCAACCACGATCTGATCAGGCTCTACTATTAGCGGAAGCGTGAATTGTCCGGTGTATTCGTGGCCTATGACCATGCCGGGCCCCTGCAGCGCGAGTTGAACGCTCATGCTCAATGAAAGGTTCCCACTGACATAGGGCGGAGAGAGCAAAAGGTCAATGGTGACGGATGCAGCTCCAATCGGGCCGAAGTCTGCTATGTTGATGGTTTCAAGGCCACTGGCCTGGTTTACTTGGACTGGATTCCAGGGATAACCTCGCTGTGTGCCGAAGAAGACGTCAAGGCAACACGCGGTCCCCATGGAGAACTGAAGCTGCAGGGATCTTAGGTATGTTCCGTCTTGGTGCGCGATTTGCAGGTCCAGAGGGAGGAGCCTCTCATGCTGCGACTGGTTGCCCAAGTTGGCGCCGGCCAGCGCGAAATTGAAGTAGCCGATCGTAGTTCCTTTGCTATTATTGAACTCAATCGTGCTCCAGCCCGCTGGGAAGTAATGCAGAGACCCTTGAAGGGGCTCCTGAGTATTGTAGAAAGTGATACCGAGGGCGGCGCTCGCGACAATTGAACCCACAAGGATGATGGCAACCGCTATGGCGGCCAATCCGAGCAATTTCCTCGTGCTTCTCGGCCGTTTCCGGGTAGAAGGCACCATCAACGCTGTCTCTGTTCCATGAACTGTCTGGATGAGGCGCAGAGCCTCGCTGCCATCGTCGGTCAGGGCGTAGGTTCCATCCGCTGTGGACTTGATGAGATTGCTGAGCTTCTCCAGATGAAATGAGAGATGCCCGCTGCTGTCGATCCCCACGCGCTTCTTCAGCCCGGAGAAGGTAAGCGGCTCTTGGCTTATGGCCTCTAGTATCCTGATTCTCGTCTGGTGCCCTATAGACTCAAAGAGCTCGGCTCTGGTCCGGTTGAACTCCGCATCCTTTTCAGCGTCTGGGGCGCCCATCAGAGTCAGGTGAGAAATTAGGAACAGGGGGATTTAATCCCTCACTCGTAGACAAAGTCTCGATTGAAATTAAATGAGGTCTACGTTAGTGGACTAGTGTAGAGCTGGACCAAGAGAGAAGGAGTCACGGCCACCTCGCAGATAAGTTAACAACCATGACCGGCTATAAGCCTGCCCTCTAATCGATCACTCCTCTTCCCTCAAGAGGCTGGCATCCAACCATTCGGGGATTGTCCCCATATTCCTTCTTCGCCCCTACGAGGCGCACCCTTATTCAGAACCCGAGGATTGCCTCAAGTTAACTTCCAAGGAGACAGCTCCTCGTAGGTCACGTTCCTCTTGAGCATCCAGTACGCGTACGACACAAGCTTCCTCGCCACCGCTATCAGGGCCTTCCTCTCTCCCCTCTTGTGACTCAGCCTGGTGTAGAACTCCCTCAGGTGCTCGTCCTTCCTCACGGCGACCCTGGCGCACTCCACCAAGTTTCTACGGAGCCACTTGTCGCCCTTCTTCGTTATGTGGCCCAGGTGCGTCACGTCCGCTGACTCGTCCAGCCAGGGGACGAGGCCGAGGTACGCGCAGGCATGCTTCGAGTCGGGGAAGCGGTCCACGTCGTCCAATACCGAAGCGAGGTACAGCGCGGTATAGGGTGCCACGCCAGGAAGGGTGTCGATGAGCCTCGCCCTCTGGTCCCTCGAGACGATGTCCAGTATCTGACGGTCGAGCCTTTCTATCACCGATTCGACCAGCTCGAGCTCGTCGAGCCTGATGTCGATCTCCTGCAGGTGAAGCTCCCTCAATCTCTTCCTCCCCTCGTCGCTGAACGGCCTCTCCACCTCGATGCCCCTCCTCTTGAGGAGCCACCTCATCGTACCCCTGAGCTCGCCACCCCTCAATCCGTAGGTCACCCTGTCGTTTATCACGAAGAGCTTCTCTCTCGTCTCCTCATCCCGCATGTGTGCCATGGGGAGGAAGTTGGTTCTGAGCAGCTCCCCTAATGTCTTCGCATCCTCCCTGTCATTCTTCTTCCCGGACCCCGAGATCAGGCGCAGCCTGCTCGGATTGGCGACCGAGACTGTGCAGTCCTGGATCGTCGACAGCTTGTCGTATATCGGATGGATGAAGCCGACCGACTCGACCGCTACGCGCTTCTCTCCCGGCAGGGACGAGAGGAACCTGCCGAGCTCCTTCGTTGGCAGCCTCTCTTCCATGAGAAGGGAGCCTCCCTTCTCAAAGACAGCCAGCTGTGATTCCTTCTCATGAACATCGACCCCGACATACAGTGTGCCATAGTTGCTCATACTCCTCTTGATCGGACCCTTCCTCATTAATGCCGGTCATAGGGTCAGTATCGAGTCCTGGTGGGGCTTTAATATGCGGAAAGCGCAATATATTCAGGAATGGAAGCGCAAACGATGCGGAGGGTCCGGCTGGAGAAGGGACTGCCTGAACTGAGAGAAGGATTGTCCGTGGCAGGCTTGGGTGAAGGAACTCTGACCCTGACGAACGACACTCTCCTTTTCACGGACAAGAACGGACGGTCGGTGGGATGCGACCTGGGCACGATGAGGAGCATCAGCATCCCAGAGAGGCGCATCCTCGCCGTCGCATTCTCGGCTGGCGGGAAGATAGAGACGCTGCAGTTCGACTTCAAGTGCGAGATACCACACCATGAGACAGATAGGCCTGGTTCCGTCACTGAGCAAAGGAGCGAGGCAGAACGCTTCTGCGTCAGACTCCACACCCTAGCGCCCGATGTTCCGGTGGTGGGCTACAGGACCATGAAGGACGAAGAGTGGAGGGAAAAGATGGAGAGGGTGCGGAAAATCCTGGCCACAGAGTACAACGGTCCCTACGGCGAGAGATACTGGGAGACGTGGAATCCCGTCATGGAGTTCATCACCAACACAAACTGCCACGAGTTCATGTGGACCATTCAGCAGGCCATAGAAGTGACTCAATTGGATGCCGATCGCTTCCGAAAGGACCTGGAGATAATCGCACGAGGTGAAATGGTAGATCATCCGAAGGAAGAGGTGGAACAGTACCTGAAGAACTGTGAAGAGTTCCTCACCCCCCTATTCGCACGCTACGGGGAACTGCACGTCTGACTTGGTTTCACTACCCGTTTCTTTGCCTGCCCGTTAACCCTGCGTTTTTGGCCTGCCGCTGCCGATATGAGCCGCATTCATGTTTGTTGCAATACGGCCCAGCGCAGCTTCGTCATCCTTGTACGGACGAAGCGACTGGATGAAACGGGCACCGACTGCCGCCTTTGTCTCTGGTGAAACCGACTCAGTGGGAGACATACCATTCATACCGAAAGCGTTTCTGTGCTCATAGGCATAGTTGTACGCCCCAGCAAAGTCATCCGAGCGGGCGAGCCGCTGCAGAGACTGAACTGCCTCTGGGTGGGCGTTTTGGCCGGGGTCGAATCCCTTGAGGCCCTCCGACACAAGACCTCCTGGCGCAGGAGGTCCTGCAAAAATCGGTATGGCGCTACTAAACGCTACGCTCGCCTGGCCAACGGCTAGTCGGTGGCTCGTTGCCTCCTGTTCCGCCGCGTGAGCCTTCATCACGTCCCCCGCGCCCGTGGTCTGCGGCATGACCATCCTCATCGCCCTCGATGCCTGTGACCCGCCTACGGCGGCCGTCAAGCCCGTGGCCCCAACGATGGCCGCGTTCTTGATGGCGGGCGCGGCCCCGAGGCGAGCGAACGTCCCGCCGAATGAGCTCAAGCCAGCTGCGAACTGACCCCCAAGCCCCTTGCCTGCGGCCGCGGCCGCGCCCATGGCCCCGGACGCCGCCTTTCCCCCCGCGATGGCGCCGCCCGCAGCGGGCACGGCCGCCCCTGCCCCCACGGCAACTCCCACCGCACCCGCTGTCATCGCCGCCTGCGAAACGGTCTGCATCATCATCGCCGTGAGGGGGGCGAAGACCGTCGGCATCAGGATAATCGCGAAGATCGCTGCTATGGCCACCCAGTTAGGGTAGGGGCCGATTGCCTGCTCGAAGTAGCTCCCTGAGAAGTGCTCGATTATCTGGAGCGCCACCCCCGCGATAATGGCAGACATGATCGCGGCCAGCATCAGCCCGAAGAGGGTGTCTTCGACCATCTGGCTCAGCTTCTTGGTGAACGGGATCATCTTCAGGGCGACCGCCAGCGGGAATGCTGCGACCATCACCGCAATCAGGAGGATCCTGACGGTGCCGAGGAAGTAAACCATCAGGGAGGCAATCAGCTCCATGATCCAGACCGCGAAATCTATCAGCGACGATGTGATGATGGAGGCCCAGGAACCGCCCCCATGGGTGGCCGCGTTCCACAAGCTCTGTATTGCGGCGTTGTAGAATTGTGGAGGATTGGGGTAAGCTATGATCGTCTGCGACATGTAGTTGATCAGCTGCGCGACCTGGTCGTAGACCAGGGGGAAGACGAGAACGATCACCACGCTGATCACGACCTGCATGAAGACGGCGGAGAAGCCCCCGCCTTTCTCCCGGTCGCCGCCCATCCCGCTGAAGAGCATTACGGCCGCGCCCACCGCGATGATTATGAGGGCTATCACCATGATGAAGTTGTAGATCCCGCTGACGGGAATCACCGGGCTCGGGTTTCCGACCTGGTCGGTCGCGGGGACCGTGGCCCCGAGCATCGGGTCGTTGATCAGGGGGAGTTGAATTGCGAGGAGGTAGGTCGGGTTCCCGCCTTCATTGTTCGAAGTGATGGGTTGGCTCTCCCCGATGACAGCGCCGCTCTGGTCATAGGCGTAGATTATGCCCGATACCAAGCTAGCGCCGAATACAAGATATGGACCCTCGGAAATCGAGAAGTTAGCTGTGTCAGTTGACGGGTAGTCTGTCAGCGACGATGGACTGAAGTCGTTGCTGGACAGGGTGAAGTTTCTAGGGGGTGTGGGCAATTCATTGACTTCCTTGACTTCTACCCATCCGCCGAAGTGGATTGGTCCCCCCGACCACTGGCTCTGCCCGGATAGCAGAACCGCCCCAGATACTTCGACATAGAAGGCATAGGAGGTAGACACGCTGACGTCGTAAACGGTTACGGTGAATTCCGGTTGTGGTTGCGCGCTCTGGGCAAGCGCGATCATGGCGAAGGGGGATGATATGATTAGGACCAGAGCGAAGACCCTGGCAGCCTTGACATACCCTCTCCCGGTCACGCCCAGCGCCGCTCTGATGCCCAACCGTATCGACTGAATGAAGGGCCGATTTCCGCTTAAAACGCGAGGCTCAAGTCTTCATGTCCCTTGGCGCGGTTGAGAAGAGCTTCTCCTCCAGGCTCCCCAGCCTGTTGTGGAACGGGATCCTTCCCTCGCTCGTCACCAGTATGCCGTCACCGGGGCGTGCGTTCATGATGGCGTCCCTCTCGTCTTCGCTGAGCGCGAACTTGTCCCTCAGCGTGTCGGCTGCCGACTTCTGGTCCTGCCTCAGCAAGTACTTCGTCGCGCAGAGCTCCACCACTTCCCGCCCCGGGCCCTCCTTATCGCCGACGCCGAAGAAGTCCGAGACGAGCTGCGTCGCGATCACGAACAGGAGGTTGTGGCGCCTCCCGGTCCTCGCGATTTCAGGGATGTACCTCACCGCGAGGGGGAAGTACATCTTCCCAGTCGAGGGGTCCTTCTGCATGAACGCCCACGCCTCGTCCAGGACCAGGGCCTTCTTCCTCTCCGCAGGGACCTTCCTAAGCTGCTGCCAGACGGCCGACAGGGTGAGGAAGGCGGCCGCGTCCCGCGTCTTCTCGTCCGGGATGTCGTGGAGGACGAAGACCATCCTGTCATAGATCTTCATCTCACCTGCGAAGAGGAAGAGGTATGGGTCCAGGTTCGCCTGCAGCCTTGTCAGTAGCAGGAGGAGCCTGTCCCGCGTCTTCTGCGGCAGCTCTTGGCGGTCCACCTCTTTCTTGAGCCTTTGCAGGAGCTCGTCGACGCTGTTCACCTCCTTCTCGAGCACCGCGAGGTCCGCGTACAGCTCGGGGTCCTCGTCCAGCTTCGTGAGCGACGCGATGAAGTCGGTCGCCATCCTCTTCTCAGGGAAGACCGAATACGGGTCAAGGCCCGCGCCCTCGTCGCGCCTGTAGTGGTGGACGACGCACTTCGTCAGCCCGGCGAAGGAGTTCTCGTAGGTCCCGTCTGGGCCGACGGAGTACTCTGGCTTCACTATGGCGTCGAAAATGTACATCATCATGTCCTGGTTCTTGAACAGAAGCCGGGACATCATCGACTTGATCTGGGTGGACTTGCCAGAACCGGTCGAGCCCAGGATGCTGACGTTGAAGTTCTCCTTGTCGTAGAAGTCGTAGACGATATAGGCGCCCGTCTGGCCGTTCTGGCCAACGACCACTCCCATCGGGTCCACAATGTCGAGGCCGGCGAAGGGGAAGAACGACGCCGCGGTGGAACCCGACAGATAGAACCACCTCCCCGTGGCCCATCCGGGCCCTTTCCCGGTGAAGAGCGGCCTCTGCATGTACTTCGGGTGGTCCACCTGGCACATCAGCAGGCCCGTCAGCACCTGGTTCATCCGCTTCCTCTTCTCGCGCAGCTCGTCGAACGCCTTCGCCCTGAGGACGACGTTGAACCTCAGCCTGAAGAGACGCTCCACTCCGGCCGCTATCAGCTCCGACGCGAGTTTCGAGCGGGCGTACTCGAGCTCCTCCTCCTCGAGAAGCGCCCGGCCCTCGCTCTCCCTTAGCCACCGGCTGGTCCCCAGGGAGATGTAGTGCTTGCGCGCAATCCTGCCCGCCTCGTACTGGTCCACTGGCTCCAGTTCGACCCTGACCTCGTGTGCAATGTCGTAAAGCCTAGCGAGGAAGCCGACCCCGAGGCTCCCGCTGAGGTTGGTGATGTTGAACGCCTGCACCAGGTTCGACTCGGAGTCGACCATCATGAGAGGGAGAACCGACTTGATGTCGAGAGAGGGGACGGAAGGGACCCTGACGTTCTTCGCACCGAGATAGGATATCGCGGGCTCCAAAGGCACTTCGCTTTCTATGAAGAACCTCTTGTACGGGTTGTTCCAAATGTCTCCGCCCACGTCGACCTCTCTGGTGTCGCTCAGAACCCTGAAGGTGACCGGCTCCGCCAGGGAGCCGAGGAAGTTCATGAAGTCCCTCCGCACGCGCAGCTGCTCTTCCGGCGGGAGGGTCCAGTAGTTGATCGACCTTAGCTCGTAGTTGTACTTCGCCACTTACTTCTTCACCTGCTCGAGCAGCGTCTCCTTCCCCTTGGGAAAGACAGCGATGGACTTCTGGAAGATGGGTTCGGCCATGCCCTCGGCCTTGATGGTCAGGTCGTGCGTCCCGATGTCCTTGGCTTCCGGCTTGTAGAGGAACCAATATTCGGAGGAGGTCGGCGTGACAGTATACTCCGCCAGCTGCCGCGAGTCAAGGAAGAGCGAGAGCTTCGTGGGCTTCTGAACCCGCAGCCTACCCCCGATGTTGTAGGGTGTTGGTTTCGTGAAGTCTTCGATTGGGAGCATGTCGACGTTTTCCTTGTCTTCCTTTGAAGGCTCTTCTTCGGCAGTCTTGGACGAGACCTGCTTCGGCCGGGCCCCGTACTGAGTGAACCGGTAAAGAATGACCAGCTCCAGGGGAGTCATCTTGACTCGCTTGGAAGAGACCAGGAAACCTGCGAGGGTGAAGGTGCCGAGCACGCCCGCCTTGACGATCAGGGCCAGAGGGAAGGGCGCAGTGACTATGGCCCCGACCGCCAGGGAGGAGAGGGTCAGCAGGAGCGTCCTGGGAGAGAGATGGAATCCGAACAGGTATACGTTCTTCACTTCAAGAGTGGAGTTGACGCGCCACCAGACGCTGCTGTCCTGAGCCTCGGACAAACCAGAGAAGGGGACAGAATGGCCTTAAAACGAAACGGGGCGCTTAGGCTCGCCTCCTTTGCGTGCCTCCTTCCAGTTCAACAGCGATGCGAGGGCGCCTATTCCCAACAGAATGACCGTGATGAGAATGACAAAGCTCCAGGACAGGAGTGGATGGGGTGGGACAATGACAACCACCGGAATCCCCGTTATGACGGTCTTCGCGCCCCAGGCGTTCTCCAGGGTCACCGTCATCGTTCCGTTATGCACGACAGGTATGGCCGCGGTGTAGAACCCGAAGTAGCTAGGCGGGGAGAACGAGGTGATGCTCGGGGTCGAGGGGTAGAGCGACATGTTCGTCAGCGTGGTCCCTTCGCTGTCGACGGCCCACAGGCGCGTCACTCCTCCGCTCTCAGGGTATATCGCGAATGTGAGCAGGCATGTGCTGCCCTGTGAGACTGGCGGCTGCAGCCCGATGCCTCCGCCCTCCGTGTTCACATAGACCGTGGAGTTTTGGCCGTAGATGAACTGGTACAGGTTCGTCAAGTGGCCCGGCTCCTGCGTGACCGGCAGGTCCGGGTTGATAATCGCGCCGACGGGAGAGGTGGCCCACCAGTTCACGTAGTCCATTGGGCCCTGGGATGCCGTCGAGTTCACGGGCAGCGTCGAATTCAAGGGAAGGATGAGGTTCTCGTAAAGCGGATCCAGGTAGTATGCCGTCGCGTTATCGAAAGGCAGCGACGGGAGGGCGCTGTCGTTGACCAGGAAGAGGCTGAGCCTGTCCGGAACGTCATAGGAGAACTCGTTGCACGTCAGCCAGGGCGGGGGCGCGGTTGTGCACGCGGTCGTCGTCGCTCCTGTCAGGAAGGGGGACTGGCTGGTGAACTGGTACAAGGTCCCGCTCAGCTCGCTGGAGATGGTGACATTGAACGACGGGAAGGCGCGGGCCCCCATCGTCGCCAGGTTCGTCTGGTTCACCAGGTAGGTGATGGTCCCGTTCAGGTTGGGTTGGAGCTGCGTAAGGGTCATAGTGTAGTTTGAGGGGTAGAGGTCCTTCTCGAACGCCTTCAGCACGGACGAGTCGTTCCCGAAGGTGCTATCCACCCTCCCGATCAGGTAAGCGTTGAGCGGACTCGGGTTCTGGGCCGTGATGGTCACGTTTGCGGAGAGGTCAGGACTGCCGTCGGCGTTGTAGAACTTGAACATGAGGTAGCCGTTGTACTGGACCGGCTCGTAGAGGTAAGTGGTGTTGAAGAGCCGCATCGTGTTGCCGGCGAAGTTCCTCGAGTAAGACGAGCTGGTCAGGTTGTAGTATGTCACTTGGTGGGGGACGTATGCCTCGAAATCGGTGATGTTCCCCCCAAAATAGTACTTCTGGACCCTGTCGGCCCACGTGATCATGGGGTAGTAGGTCTTGTTGTTGTATTTGGTCTGGTTATGCAAGTAGCTGTAGGACATGGAGACAAAGTAGTTGTCGAACCGGATGTCCTGGCCGATGCTCGCATTGACAAAGCGCACTGTCGTGTTCCACCCCTGTGTCGAAAAGGTGAAGTTGTCGACGTACGCCCTCTCCCCCGTGTCGTTGCTGTTGGTGATTGGGGCGGTATCGCCGTCCCCCGCATATGAATATCCCGGGTTGTTCCCGTCATACCTGACCAGCGTCACAAAAGGCCTCTGATACGTCGAAGGGCTCCTCGAGTTGTAGAGCATGTATGTGAACTCGGCGAAGAAAGGATGGTACTGGACCACCGCGAATGGGACTTCGGACATTCTGTGGGCGATCGACATCCCGAGCCAGTTTATCGCCCTGAAATCAAGCGTCAAGTTGTACGGCCTATAGGGAGCGTTGAGAGCGACGCTATAGCAGAACATCCCCTGCCTGACGCCGGGATCACCTAGAGCGAAGGCGCTAACAGTAGTCGTTGATGAGTTCAGGAGGATGAGGGATGACAGGGGGACCGAGAGCACGCTGACGTTGGTGTCCTTCCTGACGTCAGAGAACTGAAAGGTCGCGTTCCACTGGACGCAGAACGAGTCGTTCCTGTAGAAGGAGCCGTCGGGGTTCCTCAGCACGTAGCCGGTCGCTCTGTCGGTCATGTTGACTATCTTGGTCGATACCTGTAGCTCGAGTTGGATCACCATGACCTGCTGAGTCGTGGTCAGCGAGGATTGGGCATAGGAGGTCGAGCAGACTGTTACCGGCGGGTTGCCACCGGTCACGCATGTTACGATTGTGACGAGGAAAGACGCGGTGGCACTGATGGTGTAGGTGCCCGTGGAGTTGCCGACGACGGTGAACGCCGCCGATGTTTCAGAGATACCCGCCTCCTGGAATTCCGTCTGGTCAAAGGACCACGTCAAGCCGGCGAGAGAGCTGGACCAGCTCTCCGAGCACCCGGACCCGCAGCCGGCGGAACCGCTTCCCAGAGTGATGGAAAGAACGATGGTGAACTGATCCCCTGGGTAGAGGCTGTCGTCGGGGTTGGCCCTGGTGTACGTGACGCTCGAGCTCACGCAGTTTCCGTAGGAGTCACAGGGGTCGGGCGCGCTACGATGCGGGGTGATGGTGGCGAGTCCTGGTGCCAGCAGCGCCAGGCAGACTACGAGGATCAGGAGCGCCCTCAACTACAGACAGACGCTGTGTCGGGATAAAAGAGAAGGCGTCGGCTCAACGGGGAGGTCGGGTTAAATCCGCCCGCCCCGTACTTGGACATGAACAACCGTCGTTCGAAGCCGGCCACCTGCGAGTCACAACGACGAAAGGATGGCGGTTCGCAGCCCACGATTACTCATTGCGTCGTATGCAACTACGAGTCCAAGACTGACTTCGACATCTGCCCAAGGTGCAAGGCGAGGGGCATGGCCGTCCTCGTTGTCAGGCGCGCCTGAGGCCGTGAATTATCCGCCCCTGGAGCCTTTCTGTGTCCTGCATCATCGGTCAGACTCGCCAAAGGGTGCGGACAACCCTTGTCGGTAACTCGCTACTTACCGACAACCCTTGTCCGCAACTTGACCTCGAAGATACCGACAACCCTTGTCGGTAAAGTTACCGACAACCCTTGTCCGCAACTTGACCTCGAAGATACCGACAACCCTTGTCGGTAACTCGCCACTTACGGACAACCCTTGTCCGCAATCAATTCCTGACTCTCCGCGTGCCCTTTCAGCGACCGCGCTTCGATCGGCCAGACCTGAGAAGCCAGCGAGCCTTCAGCTTGCTCGTGTAGATGTCAAGCTCCTCTTCCGTCCAGGTCTCTATTCCTGCGACGTCGAAGACGGCAAGGTCCGGAAGGGGGACGAAGATCTGACGCCTCATCCCCCTTGTCGTCACCGCCTTTACTGCGCCCAAAAATTCGTCAGTGAGGAGGTATTTCCCCCTGCGGGTCGACTTCGCGACAATTCCTGAGTCGACAAGCGCTCGGAAGACCCTGTTAGCGAGCCTTTCGTTGTAGGGAAGCTCCTTCATGCTGCTCGAGTCGAAGAAGACCCCCTGGACCAGCATCAGCGCCGCGATGTTCGCAGCTATCTCCTCTCTCTTGCTGCTCGGCAGCCCGCTCACCCTCCGCCCCCAATAGCCACGCGCTCCCCCAGCTTGCCGTCGACCACCTTCAGCCAGACGTTTTCCTTGGAATCGAAGTGAAGGTCGACCGCCTCCACCGTCGCCTTCGGTTCCCTGAACTTCTTCAGGAGGGACGGCTCGAAGGCGTACATCCTGCCCTCCAAATGCTTCACGAAGATGTGGAACTCCTTGTGACAGCTGGAACAATCACAGCTGACCCTGCTGACGCTCTCGGCCACCTGCGTATTGCGCTGCCCATCGGGGTCGGTAGGGAGGTGTGTCGCCTCGATCTCTCCACGCATGCGCACCATGTTTACGCTGCTGCAGATCGGGCATGCGACCAAGATCACCTTCTCTTCGTGGACGACGAGCTCCTTGGATCCTTCCTCTTTCTCCTCCGTCTTCTGTTCTGGCTTTTTGGCGGGCTTCTGGGGCGGATTCTTCTCGGCTCCGGCCGCATGTTCTTGCTGCTCATAGTCAGGAAAGAGCCTGTTGAACCATGGAAGCAAGTGGGCCCCTTCCCTCACTTTCGCGGCTTCCTCCATTTCGTCGCTGCCGAAGCCGAAGCCGGCTATGGACGCGGCCGTCTCGTAGAACTCCCTTTCGTCCTCGACCTGGCCGAGCTTCTCGATGTGGGCGAGCTTGAACTTGAAGTGGGCGGCCACCTCTATCTCGAAGAGCTTCCTTATCCGCTCCCCGTTCAGCCTGCCAGCAATGTCGTAGAGGCGCCTCAGGTCCTTCTCGAGCCCTTCCGGGTCTATCGAGTCCCTGATCCTTCCGATGCCGTACACCTCCTCCAGGACTGAGAGCCCCTGCCTCTCTCCCCTCTCTTCGTCGTTCTCCCTCTTGGCCCTGACGAACATTTGGAGCTCCGATAGCCCCCTGTCAATGTACGCGTTGTAGACACCGAACCTCTCGTCCTTTGTCGATTCGAAGAGGGACTTCAGGGCGTAGTATCTCCTGACGCCGATGTAGACGTAGTAGCCCTCGTCGTCTACTCTCAAGACTACCCTGCCTGGGTTCAGCTGCCCGTTAGGAGAGTTCTCGTCTGCCATGCCCCCGATCGACTCCGCCAGGGCATCGACATCGTACCTGAACCTGAAGGCTAGCTTGGGGTGGGGCTGAATCAGCTTGAGGGGGATGGCCGAGAGCTGGGCCGGCATCTAATCCTCAACTCTGCCAGGCGTCGAGCTCGCTCTTGACGACGAGCGACCTCATCGCTGACTCCTTGAGGTGGAACTTCCTGAAGAAGAGCTTGCAAAGGGTAGGTGATACGACATCATTGCACGCCTCGACCAGGGCCTCTTCCGCGAGCTTCCTCGGAGACCTTCCATGCCCGTTCTTCACCTTCTCCGCGCACCTCCTTGCATACTCCGTGCTCACGCCTTGGAGAAGGCCCACCTCCCTCAGCAGCCACTCCGTCAGGGGCAGCTTAGAGATCGAGTACTTCCTGAATATGGCCTTCTGGTCCACCCCGCCCTGGGCTAGCGCTCCGGAGAGCCTGGCCTCCTTGAGGACCTTGAAGAGCTCGAAGTTCCTTTCGTCGGCCTTGAGGACGAATGTCGAGGCGCCCAGCGGCTTGACCCTCCTGTCGTCGTAACCGCTCTTGGTCAACTGGGCGTTCTTCAGCTCGACTGTTGCACCCCCGTCCGTCACGAAGATAGGGATCCTGAGCCTGCGGTACGGCTCATTGGAATGGGACTTGAATTCGACTTCCCGTCCGTTTATGAGTACACTCACGTCCGGTGAAAGAGGGTAGACCTCGACGACGAGGTCCTTCAGCCGCCCCATCTTGGGGTGCACCCTTGAGATGCACAGGCTTACGTCGAGCACGTTTCTGCCCAGGTTCATGAACTCCTGTGCCACCGAAGCGATGGCGGCGTCCGTCGGCCCCAGCTCGCTCAGCAGCTTGACGGCAATATGTTCGGCGTTCTGCTTGACGGAGTTCTTTGTCTCCGGGGAGGCGCTGAACTGCTCCACCAGCGACTGGATCTCCTTCCTGAGGGGCGCCAGCCCCTCTTCCTGCTGCATCGAGAGGGCGTAGGAACCGTGCGCGCGCTGACCCACGCTCCTTCCGAGCACCCTGGAGAGCTCCCGCCTGTCGAGCGGCGCCGAGCCCACAGGGCTGGCTCCCTCTCTGAATCCGACTCCGCAGCTACGGCAGAAGCCGTCTTCGAGAGGGGAGCCACATTGTTCGCATAATTCGAGGGGTTCCCCGTCCTTGACAGCCATGTGTGGGGAAGCGAATTCGCCTTTTAACGCGGGTTCCGCGAAGATGCAGACGAAAGAACCACCGTTCTTCCAGCGTCTTCCCCCATCAGCCTGTACGGAAGCTCCACCGATAACCCATGAATCTTCCAGAACCATGTCATGCTTTTTAGCTTCAGTAAACATTTAAATCTTCTGCAGAAATACCGTAGTCCATGCCAGACAGGGGTTTCAAGACTATTACGGTCCCCGCGCCGCTCTACGATCAGGTCAAGCAGAGGGCTAAGAAGGAGAAGAAGAGCGCAGCGAGCTTCGTAAGCGACATCCTCGTGAACATGCTCTACGTCGACGAGAGGTTCGCGAACTATGTCCCGCTCCTGGAGCTTGTCTCTCTGGAGGCGAACGAGGTAATCATAAGGGACAACAAGAAAGACAGAATCGTCGAAGTGAGGGCGAGGAAGGAGGATGGGGGCAAACTCGAGCTCCACTGCACTCTGGACAACACAGACTACTGTCCCCACACAGCCTTCGCGGCTGCTCTGCCTCAGGTGATTAACGCCACAAGGCGCTGAGGCGGAGCATGCTCCCGCCAGGGTTCGTCAGGTACTACGAGGGGAAGGGGCTTCAAAGACCGTACTGCTTCGAATGCGTCCATTTCGCAACAGAGAAGGGAACTTCTCAAGGGCTTTGCTGGGAGTATGGGGCGTACGTTTCGCTATATTCCAGCTGTGGAACCTTCGAGAGGAGGGTAAATTCGTCCACGCCCATAGTCGATGAGGGCGAGATCAAGGTGAGTTACCGGTTCGGGCTCAAGGACCTCTCGAAGTAGCTGTTTGCAACCGAGGTTGGGGCTATTATACTCGCTCCCTTTCGTAGGGCATGATCGAAGATTCGCAGAATTGCAAGGTCAAGTCCGAGACAGGGATTTTTCTGTCGTAGGACCTAGGAAGTCGCCATTCTGTACTCAAATGGTGGGGTTGCCCCTCAATAGGTTAATTGCGCCTCCGCCGAAATCGATGTCATTCCGCAGAAGGCCCGGTTTGTGACCAGAGGGTTCGCCTGGGCGATCCCGAAGGTGTACAAGGTCATGAGTGCGCATGGTCAGAAAGCACTTCGGACCAATAGGGTCTGAATCGCGACTTAATCGCCTCTCCTTTGCAAACTTATAATGAGTAGCACCACGCTATGCGTGATTGGCTAGGCGGGCATCAAAGATAGAGACTCTGCCAAACAGAAATAGAAAGAAGAAATTCGTTTCACATCACGTCTTCAGGGAGCTCACTTCTCTGTGCCCCGTGACTAGACTTCCCGATTTCTACACAATCAAACTGACGTACGAACCCGACCGACTACTCCCAGAACTGAAGTCATTGAAACTCTATTTCATGACTTTCAGGGATGTCGAAGTCCTCCATGAGGAACTGGCAAATCAGATCCTTGATGATCTTGTTAGCTCGATTGGTCCGCGATGGGCTAGGATCGTCTTGAATGTGAACAACAGGGGAGGAGTATTGACAACAGTAGCTAGGAAATGGAGCAGGTCTAAAGGAGACGAGGCAATAGAACCCAACGAGCTGGAAAGGCATTTTGATTCAAACACAACTGATTGAAAGTGGTCCGACCAACGCCAGGCTACTAAAAGTGACCGTGGGCAAGAAGCAATTCGCTACCCCGACCTACTTTCCCGCTATCTCCAAGAAGGAGATTCGCGACCCAGACGATAGGTTCCTAGAATTTTTGACGTCATTCCGGTACCCTCGTCTACTTGTATCGGCTTATGACTACGGGAGATTGGACACTGCATCGGAAAGGCGGGCCATCGGGAGACTCAGTGACTACTACAGACGGGGATCGATAATCTTGCTCGATAGCGGTGTGTTCGAGTCCTATTGGAGAGGAGACGCTCGATGGACTTTCCGCCGTTACAGAGAGGCGGTTAAGAACGTCGACTCGGATATTTATTTCGGTTTTGATCTCTTAGCTGAGAACAATGACGCAAACAAAGCCTCACACCTGAAGATGACATTGAAGAACATCTCCGATTCGTTCGAGCTCGCAGACGGCAACCAATGCGTCCCTATAGTCCACGCAAAGAACCCCACCCTTCTGATTGAGCTTGTCAAGGAATTGATCGGAAGGAATTCGGAAATGTTCGAGAGCCTTGGAGTTTCCGAAAGGGAACTTGGTTCCTCCATTTCCGAGCGGAGCATCACTGTTATGAAACTCCGCAAACTGGTTGGTGGAAGAGAGGGGGGCCTTCTTCATATCCTTGGATGCGGAGACCCCGTCTCGATGGCAGTGTACTCGTACGCTGGCGCCGACACATTCGACAGCCTAGATTGGGCAGTATCGGCCTGCGATCCATTTGAAGACAGGCTTGTCGATTTTTCGCACTTCGAATTGCTGCACTGCAAGTGTGAAGTGTGTAGAAAATCCTCCGTAAACCCCCTCTCCAAAGTCTTCCTTCATAATCTCCTCTTCTACCAGAACTACTCGCTGAAACTCCAAGCCATGATAAAACAAGGAACGCTAAAGGACTACCTGCTGGCGATGACTGGCAAGGAACTCCTTACCCGACTCGCTCGAAACGGTTAGCTGGATGCCCCGAGCCGATTTTTCTTTTCCTTCAGCTCCATGATCTTGAGATACTCGAGGAAGGCATAGTTAGCCACGTCGGCTAATTCTTGCGCTATCTCTTCATATAGGTCCAGACTTCGGAACCGTTCCCCTCGTGGTTCTTTCTGCTGGTTTAACCTCGCATAGCATATTGTGAAGAAGTCTTGGAGCTGCTTTTTCATTTGCTCTTCCATGCGTCTGAGCTCCCAGTATGGTGATTTAAGGCGTGGAGGGAGCTCGAACACTAATATCATCGTATTCGGAGTGTCCAATGAGCAATGTCCACTGATTCTGTTGGTGGTCTTTGCACCCTTCCCCCGAGACTCATTACGAGTTACGAAAAGCACATCGACGGCTACAATAGACGACCTAGCTGGAAAGACCTCCGAGAAGATGAACTATGGTCGGAGCTCTGCTTTTGCATCCTGTCAAGCAACGTTCCCTATGAAATGGCAGCGTCAGCGCTCCTTCAATTGTCACAGAAGGGTTTCCTAGACACTGATGCCTTCACGGAGAGGTGCGCAAGGGCGATTGCCGAGGAGCTTTCCAGGCCTATCTATCATCCAGAGCGGAGGGATGGGTCGTTACGTGTTTACCGGTTTCCTAGAAGGAGGGCGCACGACCTAGTCGGAGCTTGGAGATACATATACAAGCAGAACGCTGGTCTGACCCAGTTACTTCAGGAGAGATCCTCGCCCCCAGACCTAAGGTTGGTCTTGGTATCCGGCGTGCCAGGCATTGGCTTCAAAGAGGCCTCGCACTTCCTGAGAGATGTAAAATACACCGACTCGATAGCAGTGCTTGACTCTCATATTATTTCATTCATGAACCTGTTCGTAAGACCCCCACCGGGGCATCATAGCATGACCCCACGTTGGTATGTACGACTTGAAACCTTGTTCGTAGGATTGGCCAGAGACCTAGACCTCTGTCCAGCGATACTTGACATGGCTATATGGGAGTATATGAAGCAGGTTTGAAGATCGTGGTGATGTCGTCGGGAGGCGTCGACTCCTCGGTAACTATGTTCATGCTCAAACGTGAGGGCCACGACGTGCACCCGGTTCACATTGACTACGGCCATTTCGCCGAAGAGCGAGAATGGCAATCATGTCAGAAGATATGCGACTATCTTGACGTCAGTAAACCAATCAAACTAGGAGTCAGAGGGCTGGATAGCATACCCAGCAGCTTGGTCAGGAACGGGCTCGACATCGAAAAAGACGCATTCCTTCCAACTCGAAACCTACTGTTTATTGTCTTGGGTTCGGCATACGCCTTCAGCATCGACAGCGAAGTAGTCGCGTTAGGGATACTTGCGAACCCGATATTCCCGGATCAGAAGCCAGAGTTCTTCCAGGCGGCAGAGTCCTGCGTCGCAGCTGCTCTGGGGAGAAGAATCAAGGTTCTTACTCCTCTCATTAGACTTGACAAGCGAGAGACTCTGAAGTTGGCCCGAAAGTTCGCGATACCGTTGGAAATCACATATTACTGCCATGCCGGCACAGTTCCACCTTGTGGAAGATGCATATCATGCAAAGAAAGGATAGCGGCGGAAGAGATGCTGAGCAAAGAAATCTTCCAAGCGTAGAAAGCTTTTCATAATCAGAAGGGTGGTGCGGAACCAACTGGTCAGAGAATGGGAGGCAGCTCAAGTTATGTCGCGACGAGCAGGTCTGCAGACGAAGCCGAACAAATATTCAAGGATGCGACAAAAGAAGTCGAACTCGCCGGCGAGAAGCCTAAGGTTCGAAACGTGTTCATCAGCTTCAGCGTCGCCGACGAAGCACAGGTCAATCTCTTACGATCGCAGGCAAAGGATCCCCGCTATGACTTGGAATTCCGTGACTACTCGGTGAAGGAGCCCTTCGACGAGAAATGGAAAACTCAGTGCCGTGAAAGGATAGCCCAAACGTCTGCCACTATCGTGGCGATAGGTCCAGACACAGCCTCAAGAGACGCAGTGAACTGGGAGATTGAGGAGAGCTATAAGCAGGGGAAGAAGGTCATCGGCGTCAGAATCTCAAAGGAAAGAAGCGACCCCATCCCCACCGCTCTAAGGGAGCACAATGCCCCAATAGTTGATTGGAACCTTGAAGATATCAAGGCTCAACTGGACCCCTGATTGAAGACGTCTGGCTAGAAGGTTCGTAGTAGGGCCACTACAGCCACGATTGCGTACATAAGCATGAAAGCAATCGGTACCCATTTCTCTACGTCGGTGAGTGGCTTGTACCTATGAGGGTCGTTTCCCTTTCCCAAAGCCCTCCATTCCGCCTTGTAAACTGCTAATGGGAGCCTCGTTTCGATTTCATGAATTATGTCGAATTTTCCGGTATTCAACTGCTGGTAGGACTTGATTATTCGGAACCATGAGTAGCAGAGAACCACGGGAGTAATTGAGGCCAAGAAGACCAGGATACCATTTGCAATCAATTGTGGGGGAAAGATAGCCGTAACTATGCCCAATGCCGAAAGAATCGCCGTGTTCGCAGTAAGGAAGAAGGTGTTGGCCAAAGAACGCCTCTCCGTTACCTTGTCTGCGGTTTGTACGTATAGCAAGTATTGCTGTAACAAATGTTCGTCGTATTTCTCCCCATACTGATCCCTGGGCATAGAGAATACCTCGTTGATGTCGGTGGCTTGTTCGTGCTCAGGCATCATTCCCGTTACCCAACGCTTCGTATTTGAACCTAGCAGCAGATGCTTACGCGCGTCTACCATGTACCCTACTTGTAGACGAATCGAATCCTGTCGGTGGGGAAAATCGCCAACTCTGACCTCTTCAACCGGGTGTTGACGAGCGTCTTAACGTAGTTGATTGTGTTGACGCTCGTCCTCCCGCAGAAGACGCAGAACACCCCCTCGCGATGCGAATTGAGATGGCCCGCAATCTGGGTGAAGAGCTTGTCGGCTTGAGCTTTTGAAGAGAAATCGAACTTGAGTTCGATGGCGACCTTCGTCCCTATCCCGAGGTCTGCGAGGCTCGGGCTGGCTTCCTTCTTCACAGGATGGCGTCTGACGTTTTCAAGGAGGAACTCGTAGAGATCCTCTCTGTAGGCCTTCTCACTACGATGAGGCCCAGGGATCCAAAAGTCGAGCAGCTCGCTGACTCGGTCGAAGATTGGAAGGTCCCACACTGGACGGCGTCCCCCGCCTTTTCACGAGCCATCCTTGCATTTATGCTCACGGCTCGAGTCGGCCTCGTAATCGGATAAATGACTGTCCCTGCAACCCACTGACACGACCGTAAAGAACCTGACCGCCAAGCAGACCTACGACTTCATGGTGAAGGACTTCGAGGGCCTTTGGAATGCGGTAGCGCGCAACACCAATGGTGCGAGGGGGAATTTCATGTTCGCGATGCTGGCGATGATTTTCCTTGAGTTCACTTGCAGGTTGTGTTCCGCTGACGATACGGGCCGAGCCTCAGAGGAGTTCTCCAAGGAGCTCGATCTAATCGACGCGCGGTACTTCACGAGAATCCATGGACTTCATGCGCCGAGCGAAAAGGAATTCGTACTTCCATTCATGGCCAAGAAACAGGAGCATGACACACTAGTCTGTGCTCTCTTCGACCTGATACGGAACGGCCTTGCTCATCAGTACCAACAGATTGCCGTGACCTTGAAGGGGAAACGATCCTGGGCGATAGAGCTCAGAGGCCCGGCACCTGACAGAACTTTCGGTGCCATCCACCAATCGAAGCTGAGCAGAGAAAGACATCTGCGGCACCAACGTGACGCCAATGGGGACATATGGATGGTAGTGGACCCAGGGCTGATGTTCCTCGACTTCAAAGACGCGTTCGACAGAGCCCGGCTATTGAAGAAGGGTCTTCGGCTGTCACGTCTGCAACGTTCTTATCAGAAGAGTTGGGGGAAGGTGTACGCTTTCACTTCAGTTCAACTAGAGAAGGACCTTGCAGCCGGGCGAGTTGGAAGTTTCAGACGGCCTAATTGAACATCCTGTAAGCGTGTGGACTGTGCTGGAATCTGGGCTGTGCCCACATGAGAGGGGCAAAGCCGGCATTGACCCGGCAAGCTTTAAGCCGACCCGCGGCACTCAACCGACTAGACTCTTATTCGCACGGATGCCCAGATGAATCCGCCCCGATTCGACGGCGATGGGGGAGAAGTGAACCCGTAGGGTTAATGCCCCGGCCGGGATTGGAGCACGCATATGCGGGTTCGAATTCGCTAGGTTGGTTTGAGGAAAACGAAGGCGACACAGCGAGAGGGCCAAATCTTAATAGCTTCGTGAAGCTCCGGAGGCCCCAGTGGTCTCCAAATACGGCTGGGGGCTGGTTGTTGTCGGTGGGATACTTTGGCTGGTCCAGACGGGGATACTAATTTTGGCTCAACCGAACCTAATCTCCTTTACGGGTAATCCTTCCAATACCTCAATCTACCCTCCGGAAGCTTACAGCGACCTGGTACAGGCAGGTACGGTCGCAGGAGTTTTCGGAATAATGGTAGGACTCTTCCTGATATTCATTGGCATGAAGGCTTTCAGGAAGGGGGAAAAATGGGCATGGTACGCGGTCGCCGTTGTGCCTATCTTCATGGTGTTGAACAGCTATTCAGATTACGTGGGAGCGGGACCGGGTTACATTTACTCAGGGAATGCATTTCCAGCCTACGCAATCCTCAGTTACCTCCTCCTTGCAGCCCCAACCCTCATTGGGCTCCTAATCTCAACCAGGAGTTTCTTTCCTTCAAAGCCCAAAGCCTCCTAGGCCAAGTTCGTCCACTCGAACCAGCATCAAGAAGGCTAGGTTGCCCCGGCCGGGATTCGAACCTGATTCGTCTGCAGGAACAACCGTGGTATTTTTAACGGCCACTGGGATTAGTTGTTTGCACATTGGAACCCGGAACTGACGACAAAAGTGCCGGGAACCGACCTCGAGTGAGTGCGGGCCCGACGGGAATCGAACCCGTTTCGGGGGCGTCTCCTGACCCTCGGGTTAAAAGCCCGATGCTCTACCTGATTGCACTCCTTTTGGAACTAAGCTACGGGCCCGCGTCACTGCT
>Ga0187889_10000139_pt1 | contig 82390 bp, 67 predicted proteins | sample June2016WEW_7_10_2_FD_132992 | JGI IMG/M metagenome (GOLD analysis project Ga0187889, IMG submission 132992) | Peatland microbial communities from SPRUCE experiment site at the Marcell Experimental Forest, Minnesota, USA - June2016WEW_7_100 | ecosystem: Environmental > Terrestrial > Soil >... | reverse complement strand
TTGGGGTGGCCTACGGGGGTCGAACCCGTAACCTGCGGATCCACAGTCCGCTGCTCTGCCGGTTGAGCTAAGGCCACCGTCGGGACCCCTGGCGCAGCGTTCCATTCGGTCGCGCCGGCAAATGGGGCGACCGGGAGTATAGCGGCTGCGCGCCGGCGGGAGTAGGGAGCTGGCACTCTGATGGGAAGACTGCGCTCCTGACACTCACTTTGGGCGAAGCCGGGACGGCGTCTTCGACCGACCGGGGCCGCGCCAGCTCCGACGGGCGGGTGCCGCCCCGGATTCTCCGCGGAACGGCGTGGTACCACCTGACGGAGAAGGGGGGACCTCAGGGCGGGTTATGGGGCGACCACTCCCGGCCTAGTGTTGAGGCGTCAAGACCAGTTGGGATCGGATCGCCGAACATGCTGGGCCACGCAATCCCATCCGCCTCCGCGTCACACGCTTCGCTGCACAGGCGGCGAATCGCTGGTGTGTCTCTGCTCCTTGCCGCCGCGGCCATCGTTGTCACCGCGGGTACTGCGTTCGCCTGGGACGCCTCTGCTTTCAGCCCCGCCGATGAGCAACTCCTCTTCACCCTCACGAATCAGGATCGTGCTTCGGCCGGGCTCAACGCCCTCGTCAACGACTCCTACCTCCACAAGGAGGCCGAGTGGCGGGCCCAGGACATGGGCGTTCGCAACTACTTCTCGCACCAGATACCGCCGACCAACAACATGGTCTTCAGCTACATGCAGGCCGACGGCTACTGTTTCAAGGTTGCCGGCGAGAACATCGGCCTCAGCACGTACCCCGATGATGTCGCCACCAGCCGCATCGAGGCCGGCTTCATGGGTTCACCGACTCACCGTGCCAACATCCTCGGCACATGGGCGGACATGGGCGTCGGCGCGTACAAGGCGGCCAACGGCGACAAGCTCTACGTCGTCCTGTTCTCGATCCCCTGCGGCGTGACGGCATCGACGCCGACCCCGGCCAAGACTCTGGCGCCGACACTCGCTCCCACTAGCAAGCCCACGCCCAAGCCGACTGCCCCACCGACCGCGAAGCCAGCAGCGACCGCGAGCCCCACCGGGACGCCTTCGGCCAGCCCGACCGCTACCGACGTTTCGACGGCAGCTCCCAGCCCGGCGCTGCCGGCGCCGTCGAACGCGGCCACGGCGACCGTCGCCCCGAGCCCCGGCCCGTCGAGCCAGACCGTGGCGGTCAGCAACCAGGTTGGGGTGGAGCCGGCCAGCCTCCGGGTCTACCAGACGCCAGCCGCGCAGGGCCCCATCGACTCGATTCTCGGCTGGTTCTTTGGCGGCCTGTTCGGCTTGTAACGCCGTCACGGTGGAGCCCTCCTTGCTGACCTCAAGGTAGCTGGATGCAAGGCGCGTGCGCGGAACGCCAAGGGTCCGTTCTTCGCCTGCCCGATTGACTACACTGCCGACGTGTCAGCTCAGCAGCCAATCTTTCAATCATCCGAGGCTCGCGCAGCCGGGTCTGTTGACGGGCAGGTCCGCGGTGACGGCACGATCCTCGAAGCCCGCGACCTGACCAAGCGCTACCGGCTCGGCAACCGCGATGTGGATGCTCTCCGGGGCGTCTCCCTTCAGGTTCGCCGCGGTGAGTTCGTAGCCCTGATGGGGCCGTCCGGCTCGGGCAAGAGCACGCTGCTGCAGCTCCTTGGAGGGTTGGACCGGCCGACCGGCGGCGAAGTTGTGCTCGACGGCGAGGTCGTCAGTCGGTTGAGCGATGCTCAAGCCACGCGCCTCCGCCGGGAGAAGACCGGCTTCGTCTTCCAGTTCTTCAACCTGATCCCGCTGCTGGACGTGTACGAGAACGTGGCGCTGCCGTTCACCATAGCCGGCATCGATCCTCGGCACGGTGACGCCGCCGTGCGGATTCACGACATGCTGGCCCTCCTGGACCTGCTCGGCCGCGAGCGCAACAGGCCCGACCAGCTTTCCGGCGGGGAGCAGCAACGAGTGGCGCTCGCGCGGGCTCTCGTGAGCCGGCCTGCGATCCTTCTCGCCGACGAGCCAACCGGTAACCTCGACTACGCGACGGGCGGCGAAATACTCGACGAGCTGTGGCGCTCCTGCGACGAGCGCGGCCAGACGATCGTGCTGGTGACTCACGACGCTCGCGCCGCGGCGCAAGCAGATCGAGTCTTGGTCGTGGGCGACGGCCGGATCCGCGACGAGATCGAGCTTGGCCGGCGGGCCAACCGTGACGCGGGACCGCTGATCGCCCGCCTCGCGCAACTGGGCCTCTAGCCCGTGCGGCGCCTATCGTCGCTAGCCTGGCGAAGCCTCGGCGCCCGCAAGATGCGCAGCTTCCTGACCATCGCCGGTATTGCGCTAGGAGTCGCAGTCCTCTTCGCCTCGCTCTCGGCCGGGGCGACGATGGATGCGGCCGTGGACAGGGCCGCAGCAGACGAGATGGGCCACGCCGCCCTGCGGGTTCAGGCCCTCGAAGAACTCGGTCTCAGCCAGGCCACGGTCGACGCGATCGCCCAGGCGCCCGGCGTGGTCGTTGCCGCTCCGGCCCTGGAACGAATGACGTACCTGTCTGCGAGCCTCGGTCAGACGCCGTCGGCCAAGCTGCCGCCTCCCGTCACCGTTCTCGGCATCGACCCGGTCAGAGAGCCGCAGCTCCACGACATGCCACTGGCCGCCGGTCGGGCGCTGGCGACCGGAGACGTCCAATCGGCCGTGATCACGCAGACCCTCGCCGACCAGGAGCACGTCGGGGTCGGGGGCACGGTATCCCTGAACGGCACCCTCGACGCCGGGCCGCAGGCCTACCAGATCGTCGGCATCTTGACGGGCGACGGGCCGCTCCCCGAGGCCGGAGGGCGGCTCGTCCTCATGCCGCTGGCCTCTGCCCAGACCCTCTTCGGGACGACGGGCGTGACCCGCGTTGACGTGGGCGTGGCCGCCGGTACGTCGGTCGACGAGATCATCGGCGAGCTCGGTGTGAGCATCAAGACAGAGCCATACCTGCTCCAGCGGAGTTCGGATCTCGCTGCCTCGCTTCGCACCGAGATGGCCGACTTCGGAAGCGCCCTCCTGCTCGTGGCGGTGGTGGTTCTCTTCGCGGGTGCGTTCCTGATCTTCAACACGCTGTCGATGACTGTCGCCGAGCGGACCCGCGAAGTAGGGCTGCTGCGTGCTGCCGGAACGACTCGTTCGCAAGTCATGGGCCTCATCCTGCTCCAGGCCTTTGCCTTAGGGGTGCTGGGCTCGGCCGTGGGTGTCTGCGCAGGCGTCGGTCTGGCGGCGTTGATGCTGTCATGGGTTGGTTCTTCCGGCCCGATCGCCCTGACCGCGCCCGCGCTCTCGGCCGGCTCCATTGCCATGGCCCTCCTCATCGGCGTCGCCCTCACGCTGGCGGCATCGCTCGAGCCGGCCTGGCGGGCCGGTCGTATCACGCCGGTGGATGCCCTTCGCCGGGGCGCCCCGGGCGCAGCCGCCGGCGCGGCCCGCCTTCGCTGGCTGGTGGTGGTCTTCGGGGTCCTGGCAGTGGCGGCGCTCGCCGTCTGGCCCGGCGGTCAGGCTGGCGGGAGCGCCGAGGCGGCTTCTCTGGCCGCTGGAAGTGGTTCCGGAACGTGGGGGCCGCTCGTCATCTACGGCCTGCTGCTGGTCAGTGTGCTGCTCGTGCCGCTCGTGCTCGTGCCGCTCGTGCGAGTGGCCGGGCTCCCGTTCCGGATCTTCCGTAACGAGGAAAGACTGGCGCGCAGCTCCCTGTCACGCGACCGGAGCCGGACCGCGCTGACAGCCGGCGCTTTCGTCGTCGGCCTGGCGATGGTGGTCGCCCTGGCGACTGCGGCCCAGGATGTGCGCAAGATCGGATCGAGCTGGTTGACCGAGACGATCCCCGGGAGCGAATTGCTGACGTCGATTCGGCCTGTCGCTTTGACGGATCCGATTCGAGACCAGCTGGCGGCTACGCCAGGCGTCAAGTCCGTCTCGCCGATCGGGATCTTCGGTGTGCCGTATGTCTCTACGTCGCTCAATGGCGGCAGCACGCAGGAAACGGTCGTGCTCCAGGAGGCGGCAGCCATTGTCGGCAGCGACTATCTCGCCGATGGCCGCCTCAGCTTCATCTCCGGCGATCGAACCTCGGCCCTCACCGCGGTCGACTCGGGCGGCTCGGTAATCGTTCCGGAGTCGCTGGCCGACGCGGCGGGAATCCGGCTCGGCGATTCGCTGGCTTTCGCGACGGGCCCGTCGCTGACCCAGCTCCGCGTCGTAGGCATCGTGGCCCATTCCATACCGGCCGGCTCTCAGGAGGCGATTCTCGTGGGCTGGTCGGATGCGCTGACCCAATTCGGGGTCGCCGGCGCCGACTTCTACGCGGTTCGATATGTGGCCGGCCAGGAGTCGACGGCGCGAACCGCGCTCGATGCGGCGGCCACCAGCTACGCCCTGGAACCCACCGAGTTGGATCAAGTCTCCGGCACTGTGGGTGACGCACTGGACCGAATCTTCCGGCTGCTCGATGCTCTGGCTCTGATCGCGGTCCTGGTCGCGGGGCTCGGCATGGTCAACACCCTCTCGATGAGCGTCCTCGAGCGCGTCCGCGAGATCGGCGCGCTGCGAGCGACCGGCATGACCAGCCGTCAGGTATGGGGCATGGTTGTCGTCGAGGCCGCCGTCCTCGGCGTCGTAGGGTCGATCGTCGGAGCCGCTGTCGGACTGCTGGTGGGCGCTTTGCTCATCGCCTGGTCGAGCGGTGGCTTTGGGCTCGGCTTCGATCCGCCGTGGCAATCGATCGCCCTGGCCGTCTGCTTCGGCATCCTGGTCAGCATCCTCGCGTCGATCTACCCGGCCAGGCTGGCCAGCCGCCTTTCGATCGTGAGGGCCCTCCAGCACGAATAGCGGGCCGGCGGCCCGCTTCCGCCCGCCCCTCTCGCGCCGGTTGCCCCGTTTGTTACACTCGGCCCATCCGGAGCAGGAGCAGAGTCCCCGGTTGTGCCCGCGCCGCAGCCCGCGCCGCAGAAGGATCAACGACGCATGCTCGCGACCCACCAGCTGAACCGTCTCCCCGCCGCCGAGCGCGGCATCACGATTGCCGATTTCCTGGTCCCGATTCGAGTCGGCGAGCGAATGAGCGCTCGACTCCGCCACATCGCCCTGATCTGCCTCGGCGCAGCGTTCATTGCGCTGACCTCGAACGTGGCGATCTGGCTTCCCGACAACCCCGTCCCGATCACCGGACAGACTCTGGCGGTGCTGGTCGTCGGCGGCGCCCTGGGCTTTCGCCGCGGCGCGATGTCGGTGGCCCTCTACTTGATCCTCGGTTTCTTCCTGCCCGTCTACGCCGGCCAGTCCCACGGCCTGAACACGATCGTGGGCGTCGGCTCGAGTGGCGTCGTGCTGGGGGCCCGGGGCGGCTACCTGATCGGCTTCTTCTTCGCCGGGGCCCTGGTCGGGTGGCTGGCGGAGCTGGGCTGGGACCGCCACGTCAGCGGTGCCGTAGGCGCCATGATCCTGGGTGAGGTCGTGATCTACGCCGTGGGAGTGCCGTGGCTGGCGATCGCGGCACACCTTTCGCCTCAGGCCGCGATCGACAAGGGTTTCGTGCCGTTCCTGATCGGCGACGCCATCAAGCTCGCAATCGCGGCCGGGATATTCCCCTTCGCCTGGTGGCTGGTAGGCCGAAGAGCCGACGACCGTTAGCGGCGTCCCACTCCGTTGTTGGCTCCTGTGTTCCTCGCTCACACAAGTCAGAGTGCCCTTGCTCCGGTGCTCGGATCTGCCCGGGCCCGAGCCGCCGGGATCCCGGCGGCTCACGGGCGTCGTCAGAAGGTTGCCCATTCGTCGGGCCCGAGCTCGCCGACACCGAATAGCCTAAGGCAGGGCTCCAGGCCCTCGATCGTGACCGGGACGAGTTCTCGCTGCCAGGTCTCGCGGGTGCAGCGCACCTTGATCTCCAGTGCACGTTTGCCCTCGATCGCGAACACCTCGTCGCCGGCGATACGGTAGCCGAGCTTCTCCGAAACGCGCGCGGAGGCGGCGTTGCCGTCGATATAGCCGGACTCGGCGGCCTCCGTATCGAGCCCGTCGAAGGCCAGGGCGAGTACTGCGGCCCGAGCCTCGGTTCCCAGCCCTTGGCCCTGGAACTCGCGTCCCAGCCAGCTTCCCGAGTTAACGAGTCGACGGATTGCGAAGTCTCGCGCCATCACTTCCTGGACTCCGATCGCGCGATCGTCCTTGGTAACCACCAGTCCAAGCGACCAGGCCGCCGGGCTCCATCGACCGCGTTCGCCCCACCAGTGAAGCAGGAACTGGCGCTCGAAGGCCGGTGATGGGAGCTTGTGCCAGGGGACGAGGAATGCCGTTCGGTCTGCGTCGACGATCCCGGCGCGGGCAACGCGCGCGAGCTCCAGGAGATCTTCGTCGGTCGGCAGGCGCAGCTCCAGGCGCGGCGTTCGAAGGCGCAGGTCGAAGAGCGGCCAGGGGTGTCCGGGCATGGACGTAGGTTAGCGGACCGGTCGAGCGGGGGAAGAGAGGTCTCCGTTCCAGGCCGGATCGAGGTGCTGCGGGAGACCGCTCCGGCTAGGCCGACTTGCGGCGGCGAACCGGTGCGACCTCGACTTCGGGCTCGCCCGTGACGACCTCGGCCGGCGCCTTGGCTGCCTTGCGGAGCGGTCTGGCCTTCGCCTGGGCCAGGGTCTCCGGTGCGGCGCCCGAACGAGCGGCCTTCGCCGCGGCGACGCTCGCCTGGAGGGCGGCCATCAGGTCCGTGACTCCCGCCGCCGGAGCTGCTGCCGGTTCGGCGATCTCGGCGCCCGCGGCCTTGGCTTCGATGATCGCCAGCAAAGCCCCCCGGTATTCGTCGTGGTAGGCCGCCGGCTCGAACTCATGCGTCATTGCCTCGACGAGCTGCTCGGCCATGGCCCGCTCGGCGGGCTTGAAGGTCATCTCCGCCTCGGGCAGTGACAGCTCCCCGAGCGAGCGGACCTCGTCGGGCCAGTGGAGCGTGGACAGCAGCATGGTCGAGGCAAACGGGTCGATGGCGGCCAGCTGTTCGCGGTCCTTCACCACGACCTTGGCAATGGCCCGCAGGCCGCGCTCGGCCAGGACGGACTTGAGGAGGCAGAACGCCTTGCGCGCAATCGGCTCGGGCTCCATGTAGTAGGCCGCCTTGACGAAGCGCGTCGTCTCACGGCCGGAGTCGATCGGGACGAACTGCTCTATCTCGATGGATCGGACGGTCTTGAGCGGTACAGCCGCCAGATCGTCATCGGTAACGACTACGTACTGACCGGGCGCAATCTCGTAGCCTCGGACGGTGTCGCTCCGCTCGATGTAGGCGTCGTCCGTGGGGCAGTAGGTCTTCATCTGGATTCGACCGTGGCAGTGGGCGTGGAGCATGTTGAAGCTCACACCTTTCGATTCCGTGGCCAGGTACAGCTTCACCGGAATCGTCACCAGCCCGAACTGGATGGCTCCCTTCCACATCGAACGCGCCATTGGATCGCTCCTTGCAACGCGCCCCTTCACAGTGGGTCCGCGAGGCGCGAGCATAGCGCGGCCTCGGGCAGTGTCCAGCGGGGTGCGCCCCGTGTTCCGCGGGGCCGGTCGGCGGCCGTTCCGAATGCGCCGATCGTCTCGGTTTGGACGGGTCAATGTCGGCGGAGCTCGGCCTCGGCTTCGGTGAGGCGGGCCAGGATGCCGTCGCGCAGGCGATCGAGGCCGGCGTAGACCTCCTTGGCACTGGTTCCGATCGACGTCAGGGTCGACTTGAGGGCGCGTAGCGTCTCCAGCTGTTCGCGGACGCCCCTGAGGGCGTCTGCCACGGCCGCAGCGTCCACTTCGACGTCGTGGTCGCGCAGCGTTTGCAGCGCCAGCAGCCTGGCCAGCCGGACCGCGGCCTCGAGAGTGGCCGGATCGGGCATTGCCGGGTCCACGACGCAGTAGACGTCACCGGCTCGGACGTCGAACGGGGCGATGCCCGCCGGGGCGTGAGCCGGGGTGAAGACGATCAGGGCCACGGCCGCATCGCGGTTCGCCTTGGCTTCGCGCAGCTCGTCCCGCATGGCTCGACCCGAAACGTAGCGGTCCTTGCACTCCACGACAACCCGCAGCTCGGCCCCGGCCGTAGCCTCGGCGTTGAGCGTCAGGACGAAGTCGCCCTTCTTCGAGCTCATGAGGGCGCCGGCCTCCGTGCCGGTTCGCTCGAGGATGTCGCCCGAGCCGCGCGCCAGGTCTCCGAGCAGCTCCTCGACGGCGCCTTCGAAATCCCCGCCTTTCGCCGTCGATTTGGCTCGCTCCGATGCCCGGGCGGCACCGGCCGCCTCCAGGGCAGCCAGCTTCTCGCCGATGGCCTTGAACCCCTCTGCCATCTCGGTCCGGAACTGGTGCAGCGGCGAGCCCAGCCGGGTGGGATCGAGAAGCTGGGCGAGCCGCGACGCGTCGCCGTCGAAGTACGTACCCAGCAGTGTCTTCATCCGGCCGATGGCGCTGTCGCGCTTCGCCTCGTCGAAAAGCTCGTCCACGAAGCCGCGCAGCTGGCCCTTGTCGCCGAGGAACTTCTCCAGCGTGCGCGGCAGTCGGCCCTCGCCGTCGGCAAAGTTCTGTCGCAGGACTGAGTCCAGCGCGGTGGCTGCGCGTTCGTTGGCCGCCTCCGTCTGCCGTAGCAGCCCCTGGAACTCGGCCCGGACCGCATCGACGTTCATCGTGACGCCCACGCTCTGGATCGCCGTCAGGCCGACCCGCAGGGCGCGTTCCATCAACGCCGCGTGCCCCTCGGCCGGGCGTTCGGCGACGAACGCTGCCAGCGCCGGGTCCTCGAGAACGAGATGCTCGACCACGATCCGATCGGGCTCGACGCGGACGCTGATTTGTCGGATCGGCGATGAGGGGAGCTGGACCAGCCTGGCGGTATCCACGCGCCAAGCCTGGCCCAGGCGTGTGCCAGCTAGCGTGTCACGGCCACGCGACGGCACCGCGATGTGGAGCGGCGCCAACCTTCGGCCGTCCCCAGTCATCGGAGGTCGGATACTGCGCGGGATCGACGGTCGCGGTGGGCGGCACTGTTCGCTGTGCTGGCTCCCGGCCTCGGTCTCGGGGCGTCGATCCGGGGCGGTCGTTTCGTGGAGCCATCCGTCCGGATCCCGCTGACCGCTGCCATGGCGGCGTGATCACGGGACGCGCCCTGTCGCGGGGGGCGTGGAGTGGTTTCGCCATCGAGACGGTCGGCCTGATTACCTGGATTCCGGCGATCACGATGCGTGGGCTCGCTAAACCCGTACCTTCACGTAAACGGTAATGTTGCGCTAGAATGCGGTCATGCCAGAACCGAAAGAGCTCGAACCCGAAGACGTGCGACTGCTGCGCATCCAGGAGGCTGCCGCCGAAGTCGGTTTGACGCCTCGCTCCGTGCGCTACTACGAGGAGCTGGGCCTCCTTCGGCCGGCGGCCCGATCCGAAGGTGACTACCGGCTCTACGACGAGACGGATGTGGAGCGGCTCCGCTTCATAAAGGAGCTCCGCGACGATGCGGGCTTCTCACTCGCCGAGATCGCGCAGCTGCTTGAGGACGAGGCAGCGCGAGAACGCGGCCACGCCGCCTACCACGCGACCACCGATCCGGCCGAACGAATGCAGATTCTGCGCGACCGGCTGGTTCGCTACGACCACCAGATCGAGATGCTCCGCAGCAAGATCGATCGATTGGGAACCATCGTCAGCGAGACCGAGGGCAGAAGGTCCCGGACGGCAGCCAAGATCGAGGAACTCGGAGCGACCGAAGCGTGAGAAACCCCGTCCGCAACCTCGTCAATCCGACCCACTCGAGCTATCGCTGGTGGGTCCTGGCCGTGACGAGCGTCGGCGCCCTGATGGCCTCGCTGACCGGCGGCACCCTGATCATCGCCCTGCCCGAGATCCTGCGAGACCTCCATACGGACATCTTCAGCCTGCTCTGGATCGTCGTCGGCTACACCCTGGTGGCCACCGTCCTGGTCCTGAACGCCGGGCGTGTCGCCGACATGGTCGGCCGGGCGCGCTCGTATACGTTGGGCTTCGTCATCTTCACCGCAGCCTCGATCCTGTGCGCCCTTGCGCCGGACGCGAACCAGCTGATCGCCTGGCGTCTCGTCCAGGGCGTCGGTGGGGCCCTGTTGATGGCCAACGCCACCGCCCTCGTTACCGACGCTTTCCCTCGCCTGGAGCTCGGTAAGGCCCTCGGCATCAATGCCATGGTCATCGGTGCGGGCGCGATCATGGGCCCGATCCTGGGCGGCTGGCTGACCGGCTTCGGCTGGCGGACCATCTTCTGGTTCAACGTCCCGATCGGGCTCGTCGGGGTCGTGGCGGCCGGCCTCATCCTTGTCGAACAGATCCCGCACGATCAGCGTGTCGAGATCGACTGGGTCGGCTCAGTGCTGTACTTCGTCGGTCTGATGGGCCTGATGATGGCCCTGGCGTTCGGCGGCGTGTACGGCTGGACGACATGGTGGGTCGTCGGCGGCTTCCTTGCCTTCATCCTGGCGGCGCCGGCCTTCCTGTGGATCGAGGCGCATCACCACGCCCCGCTGCTCGACCTGTCGCTCTTCCGCGATCGACTGTTTGCCATGGGCAACCTGGCCGGATTCCTCAACGCGATCGCCCGGAACGGAGTGCTGTTCTTGCTGGTCTTCTACCTCCAGGGCGCCCGAGGCGAAGACCCGGTAACGGCCGGACTCATGCTCGCGCCGCTGGCTATCGGACTGATCGTGCTGTCGCCGATCAGCGGCGTGCTGGCCGATCGCTACGGCTCACGCGTGCTGGCCACGGCCGGCATGGTCATCACGGGCTTGGGCCTGGCCGGTCTGATGACCCTCCAGACCGACACGCCCTACTGGCAGCTGGCCTTCTGGCAGCTCGTCGTGGGAGCGGGTTCTGGCATCTTCAACTCACCGAATACCAGCGCCGTGATGGGCGTGGTCCCGCCGAACAAGCGGGGTATGGGTGCAGGCACGCGGATGATGCTCATGCAATCCGGGTTCGTCGTCTCGATCGCGCTGGCGATCGGCCTGGTGTCGGCCTCGATGGACCCAAAGGTGCTGGTGGCCATCTTCTCCGGCACCCAGATCGGCGGCGGTGGAATCAGTCTGGCGCCGTTCATGAACGCCCTCCACCTGGCATTCCTGGCCGGAGTCGTGGCCAGCGCCCTGGGGGCGGTGGCGTCTCTTATGCGCGGCCAACACCGCTCATATGAGGGCGCCGAGCACCGGCCCGCGATGGGGCGCGAGGCGGCCGGGTGATCCTGGGCGGGCGAGTCCGGTTCGGGGCCGCCGGCCGCGCCCTGCGGCACCGCAACTTCCGCTTCTTCTTCTTCAGCCAGCTGATCTCCGTCACCGGAACGTGGATGCAGACCCTGGCTCAGGCCTGGCTCATGGTGACCCTGGTTGGGCCGAACCAGGCCATCGTGTACCTCGGCCTGCTCGGCGCGGTGCAGTTCCTGCCGGTCCTGGTGCTGGGCCTGTTCGGCGGGATCATCGCCGACATCTGGCCCAAGCGGATGACGTTGATCGGAACCCAAACCACGGCGGGCCTGCTCGCGCTCGTCCTGGGCGGGCTCGTCTACTTCCACCTGGTCGCGGTCTGGCACGTGTTCGTGCTCGGATTCCTCCTTGGCCTGGTAAACACGGTGGACATGCCTGCGCGCCAGTCGTTCGTCGTCGAGATGGTCGGCGGTGACGACGTGGCCAACGCCGTTGCGCTTAACTCGGCCGTCTTCAACAGTGCGCGCATCATCGGGCCGGCCATTGCCGGGGTCCTGATCGGCCTTCTGGGCACGGCCCTCTGCTTCATCCTCAACGGGCTCAGCTACGGGGCCGTCGTCATCGGCTTGCTGGCCATGCGCGACAGCGAGCTGAGGCCGGCGGCTCGACTGGCAATGCCAAGGAGCCTGACGGCGGTCCGCACCAACCTGGGCGAAGGCCTGCGATACGTCTGGAACACGCCGGTTGTGCTGCTGGCCATCGCAGTGATCGGGTTCGTGTCCACCTTCGGCATGAACTTCAATGTCGTTCTGCCGGTCATGGCCGCCAGTGTCCTGAACGTTGGACCCAATGGATTCGGAGTCCTGTACGCGTCGATGGGCGCCGGGGCGCTCGTGGCCGCAGTGTCGGTCGCCATGCTTCAGCGGCCGCGGCTCCGAGTTCTGATTGGCGGCGGCGTGGTGCTCGGCGTAGCCGAGTTCGTACTTGCAGCCACCCACTCATACCCGATCGCGCTGGTAGCCGTCTTCTTCGCCGGCGTTGGTGCCATCGCGACGTCAGTCAGCGCCAACTCGCTGATCCAGATCACCGTCCCTGGTCCGCTCCGGGGCCGGGTCATGAGCGTCTATACGACCGTCTTCTCCGGCTCGACGCCGATCGGGAACGGGCTGACCGGTGGCGTCGGCGGCCTGTGGGGCACACCGGCTGCGCTGGTCATGAACGGCGCGATATCCCTCGGGGCGGAGGTCGTGGCGGCTGTGGCAGTGCTGCGGGGCTATGCGAGGGTCGGTGGGGGCCGAGGTGATGGATCGGCTGATCCGGCGCGCGCGGCCGCGAGCCTGCCTTCTATCGATTAGTCGTTCGCCGGCAGAGGCCACGGGCACACGGCTGGCGACGCGAGGCCACCGGTAGAAGCAGCCCGCCGGGAGCTACGCAACTACTCGGCGACCGCTCCCAGTTCGAACGAGTATGCGATCAGGTCGATGCCCCGCACCGGCGCGAAGTCGCGGTCGGGACGGCGGTCGAAGCCCATTCCTTCGTAGAGCCGGATCGCGTCGGGCATCCACGTGCCGGTATGCAGGACGAGGCGCTTCCGGCCGTCGGCGCGGGCGCGGTCCAGGCAGGCCTGCGTAAGCGCTCGCCCGAGGCCCTGCCGCTGCCGGGCCGGATCAACGGCCAGCATGCGTATTCCAGCCTCGCCCTCGCGCAGTTCTTCGGAATAGGGGTCGTCGGGACCACTGACGTACGTGGCTCCACCGAGCAGCTCGCCGCCAGGTCCGACCGCGACCAGGACGCACGAGAGCCGGGCACGGTGCGCCACGTCCCGGAGCTGGCGATCGTAGGTGTCCTGCTGGTGGATCACGTCAGGTGGCCCGTGGTAGGCCGCCACCGTCAGCTCGCCGAGGGGCCCGTACTCGTTCGGCCGAACGAGGCGGATCGCGAACGTTGAATCACGAGTGCTCATGCCGGCAGCGTAACCCCGGTGGCGCAGCGGCTGCCATGCGTTGGCGCAAGGTCATGCCGATCGCCGGTCGACCGCTCTGCTTCTCTTCTGCGCCTCCGGACCGGCCTCCAGCCTCCGGAGTGAGCCCCGTCAGGGGGCTGTGGGTCCGTCGGCCGGCCCGGTTGAGCGCGGTGCATGTGAGCGTCCGCGACTGCTGCGCTTCCGGGAAGACTCAGGCCTTGCATAAGCCTCACCCCGGGCGAAGATGAGTTAGGCGCGGCTTACTCGGGCGCGGTCGCATCACCCCGGGCGAAGATGAGTGAGCCGCGGCCAGGCCGTTGGCCGATGCGCCGGCCGATGCGCCGGCCGATGCCCCCGGCAGACCTTCCGCGGGCGTCCCGCCACTCGACACCCCCTGGGCTTCCGGCGGGCCCGACCGTCGACGCGGCCCGGCCCTTGCGCGATGATGGGGCCATGGTGAGTCATGGCTGAGGGACCACTTCTCGTCTTCGGGCCCCGCTCGCTAACGTACGACTTCGGGCCGCGCCACCCGCTTAGCCCCCGGCGTTTCGGGCCGGGGATAGGTTTATTGCGCGCGGTCGGTGCCGAGCCGGGTTTGGCTCCCGAGCCGGCGGCCGACAATGAGCTCGAGTGGCTGCACGTGGCCGACTACATCGCCACGGTGCGCCGCTTCTCGGCCGATCCCTACGGACCACCCGAGGCGGGGATAGGGCCCGGCGACGATCCGGCGTTTGCCGGCATGCACGAAGCTGCGGCGGCCGTTGCCGGCGGGTCCATCCGGGCGATCGAAGCAATCCTTCGCGGCGACGTCGACCACGCCCATCACCCCGGCGGCGGGCTCCACCACGCCATGCGGGCGCGGGCGAGCGGCTTCTGCATCTACAACGACGCGGCCCTGGCGATCGCCAGGGCGAGGCGCGACGGGCTGCGCGTCCTGTACGTAGACCTGGACGTCCACCACGGCGACGGCGTCCAGGCCCTCCACTACGCCGATCCGGGCGTCATGACGGTCTCCTTCCACGAGTCAGGTCGGTCCCTCTTTCCGGGCACTGGCTTCGTGGGCGAGCTGGGGGAGGGGGTTGCGGCGGGCACCTCGGTCAACGTGCCGCTTGAGCCACTCACAGGACCCGAGCCGTGGCTGGGCGCGCTGCGGGCTCTGATCCCGCCCCTGGCTGCTGCATTCGGGCCGGACGTAGTCGTGAGCCAGCATGGCTCCGACGGCCACGCCTGGGATCCGCTGGCGCACCTATCGCTGACGACGACGGCGATGGGCGAGGCGGCCCGGCTGGTCGATCGAGTCGCCCATCGATACGCCAGCGGACGATGGCTCGCGACTGGCGGTGGCGGCTACGCCGTTTACCGCGTCGTGCCTCGAGTCTGGGCGCTGACCTGGCTGGCCGGAGCGCACCGGGAGGCGCCTCGGATGCTTCCGCCATCGTGGCGCGCGCGCTGGGAAGGAGCCGCCGCGAGGTGGGACGACGCTCCGCTGCCCGAGGGTTTCGAGGATGCGCCGAACCTGCCGGCCGATCGATCGATCGGCCAGACAGCAGCCGAGAAGAACCGGCGCACGGTTGAGCTTGTTCGAACCGTCACGGTGCCGGCTCTGCTCAGCGTTGCCGAGGAGCGCGGCTGGTGGCGGTTCGACGGGGCCGTGCCGGAATCGACGACGCGCACCGCGCCGGCGGCAGAAGCGCCGCCCGCCCGCCGGGATAAGCCGATGCCGACGCTGGTCGCACCCCTGACGCCGGCCGCGCTCGACTCCCTGGCCGTGGCTCCGCGAGTGGTGAGTCTTGCCGACCCGGCACTCGCCGCCGAACTCCTTCGCGCCGCGCTTCGAGACGGTGCCGTCGCCACAGGCGCCGTCAGCGGGGAGCGGCTCGTCGGCGTCGCGCTGGCGGCGTCCACGCCGCTTGACGGCGTGGACCGGCTCGTGGCCCTGGGCGTGGCGCCCGAATGGCGGCGTGGCGGCCTGGCCACGGCCATGCTGGAGGCGCTCGTCGAAGGGCAGGGCCGCGGCGGCCGCGCTCTGGTGGCGCTTCATACCGTCGCTGAGCGCGACCCGCTGGACCCGCTGCCCCGGCCGGTGCGCCGGGAAGTGGCCGAGCGGCTCCTCCTCCGCGCGTTCCAGGTACGACCACTGCCTCCGGACGTGGCCGCGGCTGATCCCCAGGCGCTGCTCGCCGCTCATCTGCCGGTCGGACTGCCGGCGGACGTAGCGATCGCGGCAGACGGATGGCTGTCTCGCCGTTGAGCGTCCGGCCGGCGTCCGGAGCCGACTCGCGGTCCGCTGACGCGTAACAGGACATCCTCCACGTGATCTGGCTAGCTGTTCCGGCCGGGCGGCTCCAATGTTAAGTATGCTCGTATATGTTGCAGCGACTCGGCGGCCGCTCGCTCCAAACATTGTGCAGTACGCTGGTATGCATTTAGGGACGGTTGCTCCAAACAAAGTTAAGTATGATGGTATGTATTTAGGGCCGGCCGTCTGGCATTTGCCTCAAACAACGAACGGTAACTACGCAAGTGTTTATAAAGGTCCGACCGGCCTATGCCAAACGGGACCAACGGCACACCGCCCAAACAGTGAGTGCCTATACATTGGATCCATCGAGTTTCAAGGGTCTGACCCAAGGGAAGACCCGAGTGGCATAACTACAGTGAAAGGTGCAGGGAATAGCGGTGGAAACGAAGGATCGTGGCATCTTCGTACTCAGGGCAGTAGTCGGCATGGGCTTCCTCTTCGCCGGCCTCGACAAGTTCTTCATGTGGGCGAGCGGAACGCCCTTTACCGCAGCCAGCTTCCTCAAGTTTGCGACGACCGGTGCCTGGCTTGGCAGCGACCCCAAGGCGATCGTCAACCCCACCCACCCCTTCTGGGTTTCGCTCGCAGGCAACGCCAGCCTGATGTCGATCGTCGACACGATGGTCGTCTTCGGTGAGTGCGCGGTCGGTATCGCGCTGATCCTCGGCCTGGCCACCCGTTTCGCGGGTCTCTGCGGCGCCGTGATGATGACGCTCTTCTACATCGCCAACTGGAGCTTCGCGACCGGCCCGTTCAACGAGCAGCTCATGTACGGTGTCATCGCGGGCACGATCGCCTTTGTCGGCGCCGGCGCCTACGCTCTCGACACAGCCGTGGCCAAGGTCGCGATCGTTCAGAAGATCCCGGGCGTCAAGTACGCCCTCGGGTAGGTTTTCCAGGAGTACCAGCGCGGGGAGCACCTCGTCCTAATCGATCTCCCTGCACCCAGACGGCGGGCCGCAAGGCTCGCCGTCTCTTCATGTCCGGCGAGTTCCAGGACTGAGGTGCTAGTCCTCATCTCGCCCACAAGCCTTCTTGCGCCCGCTACGCCCGTCGCGACTCGGGCTCGACTGGCCACCGCCGACCAATTCTAGAACGAATGGTCTAATCCCGCCCACGCCCGTATACTGAGCGTCTCGTGGCTGCCTCGACCCAACCGCGCTCCAAACGCAACGATCCGCTCGACCTCTTCGGACCGCCCGTGGCGGAGTGGTTCCGGTCCGCGTTCGCGGCCCCGACGCCGGCCCAGGCCGGGGGCTGGGCGAGCATCACGGCCGGGCGCCACACCCTGATCCACGCCCCTACGGGCAGCGGCAAGACACTCGCCGCGTTCCTCTGGACCCTCGACCGACTCGCACGCGAGCCCCGGCCAGGAACACCCACCGTCCGCGTCCTCTACGTCTCGCCGCTGAAGGCCCTCATCTACGACGTCGAACGGAACCTGCGGGTCCCGCTCGCCGGGATCCGGCTGGCGGCCGATCGACTCGGCGCGCCGATGCTACCGGTCGAGGTCGGCGTCCGGACCGGCGACACTCCGGCCGACGAACGCCGCCGTCTCGTCCGCAATCCACCCGACATCCTGATCACCACGCCCGAGTCCCTCTACCTGATCCTGACGAGCGGAGCCGCCGAGATCCTCCGTGGCGTGGAGCACGTGATCGTGGACGAGGTCCACGCTCTGGCGGGGACCAAGCGAGGCGCCCACCTGGCCCTGAGCCTGGAGCGACTGGAAAAGCTCTCCGCCCGACCCCCCCAGCGGATCGGGCTTTCGGCCACGCAGCGACCGGTCGAGACGATCGCCCGATTCCTCGGCGGCGTCGGGCCGGGCAGGGCAGGGGAGTCGCGCGACGTCCACATCGTCGACGCCGGCTCGCGCAAGCCCCTCGAGCTGTCGGTCCGCGTCCCGGTCGAGGACATGAGCAGACTCGGCGACCTGCCGCCCGAGGAGGCCCCCGGCGGTTCGGTCGAGGGCCCGGAGGCGCGCCACAGCATCTGGCCAGCGATCCACCCGCGCATCCTCGAACTGATCCGCGAGCACCACTCCACGATCGTCTTCTGCAACTCGCGCCGGCTTGCCGAGCGGCTGGCCAACAGGCTCAACGAGCTGGCCGGCGAGGAGCTGGTTCGGGCTCACCATGGATCGCTCGCCCGCGAGCAGCGGGTCGAGATCGAGGAGGCGCTCAAGGCCGGCCGCCTGCCGGCCATCGTCGCCACCAGCTCGCTGGAGCTCGGCATCGACATGGGCGCCGTCGACCTAGTGATCCAGGTCGAGTCGCCGGCGAGCGTGGCCAGCGGTCTGCAGCGGGTCGGTCGGGCTGGACACAACGTCGGTGAACCCAGCCGTGGCGTCTTCTTCCCGAAGTACCGCGGCGATCTCCTCGAGACCGCGGTCGTGACGGCGAGAATGCACGACGGGGCGATCGAGGAGACGAAGCTGCCGCGCAACCCGCTCGACGTGCTGGCCCAGCAGATCGTTGCGATGACGGTGCGCGAAACCTGGACGGCGGACGAACTCTTCGAGACCGTGCGGCGGGCGGCCCCGTACGAGAGCCTCACGCGCGACGCCTTCGAGGCGGTCCTCGGCATGCTGGCGGGCGCGTATCCCTCCGACGAGTTCGCCGAGCTGAAGGCCCGCGTAGTGTGGGACCGCGAGAGCGGCCGCGTTGAGGGCAGGCGTGACGCGCGGACGGTGGCCATCACCAGCGGCGGCACGATCCCGGACCGCGGGCTCTACCCCGTGTTCCTGGTCGGCGAGGCCGGAACGTCGGGCCGGCGTGTTGGCGAGCTCGACGAGGAGATGGTCTACGAGAGCCGCATCGGCGAAGTGATCGTGCTCGGGGCCACGAGCTGGCGGATCGAAGAGATAAGGCCCGATCGGGTGGTCGTCTCACCGGCGCCGGGCGTGCCCGGCAAGATCCCCTTCTGGCACGGCGACGGGCTCGGCCGGCCGATCGAGCTCGGGCGGGCCTTGGGCGCGTTCGTGCGCGAGCTCGAGGACGATCTGGGTCACGGCGAGCGTGGGCGCGAGCGGGCTCGACGGCGGCTGCTCGAGCACCACGACCTCGATGAACTGGCGGCTGACAACGTTCTTGGATACCTGGCCGAAGAGCGCGAGATGACCGGTGCGCTTCCTACCGACCGCCGGATTGTGATCGAACGATTCCGCGACGAACTGGGCGACTGGCGGGTAGTCGTCCTGACGCCGTTCGGCGGCCGGGTCCACGCCCCATGGGCCCTGGCGATCGAGTCGCGTCTCGACGGACGGCTGGGCCAGGGGGCGTGGACGATCTGGTCGGATGACGGCATCGCGATCCGGCTGCCGGAGGGCGAGGCCTTCGGCAGCGCTGCGAACGAGTTCGGCAGTAGCGCGGCCGGGATCGGCGGGCTGCGGGATCTGCTCTTCCCTTCGGCGGAGGAGGTCGAGGATCTGATCGTTGGGCGGCTCGGTTCCTCGGCCATGTTCGCGGCCAGGTTCCGCGAGAACGCGGCCCGTGCGCTTCTCCTGCCGCGGCGTCGGCCGGGGACGCGGACGCCGCTGTGGCAGCAGCGGCAGCGTTCGGCCGGGCTGCTCGCCGTGGCCAGCCGGTACGGCTCGTTCCCGATCATCGTCGAGACGTACCGCGAATGCCTGGCCGATCTGTTCGACCTGCCGGCCTTGCGCGAGGTGCTCGGGGGAGTGGCGAGACGGGAGATCGAGGTTCGAGACGTGCAGACGGTCGCGGCCTCGCGGTTCGCCGGCTCGCTGTTGTTCGAGTATCTGGCCGCGTTTATGTACGAGGGCGACGCTCCGCTAGCGGAGAGGCGGGCCGGGGCGCTGGCGCTCGACCGCGAGCTGCTGCGCGAGTTGCTCGGCCAGGAGGAGCTGCGCGACCTCATCGATCCGGAGGCCCTGGCGGACCTGGAGCTGGCTTTGCAGGGGCTGGTCCCGGAGCGGTCTGCCCGCTCGGCCGATGCGCTGCACGATCTGCTGCGCCGGCTCGGCGACCTGACCGCTGAGGAAGTCGCGGCGCGGATCGCGGAGCCGGCCGCAGCCGGCGAGTGGCTGGCGACGCTGGGAGCGTCGCGACGAGCCGTCGCGCTGCGGATCGCTGGCGGAGTCCGCTGGATCGCTATCGAGGACTCGGGCCGGTATCGCGACGCCGTGGGAATCGCTCTGCCGGTCGGCATTCCGACGGCCTTCCTGGCGCCGGTCGATGACGCGTTTGGCGGCCTGCTGGCGCGGTGGGCCAGAAGCCACGGCCCATTCCACTCGGTGGAGCCAGCACGGCGTTGGGCTCTTTCGGTGGCCCGGGTCGAAGAGGGGCTGGAGCGGTCGCTGGAGGCGGGCACGATCTTGCGCGGCGAATTCCGGCCAGGCGGCACCGAAAGAGAGTGGTGCGACCCGGATGTCCTGCGCCAGCTTCGGCGCCGTTCGCTGGCACGGCTGCGGCGAGAGGTGGAGCCGGTCGAACAGGCTGCGCTCGCTCGGTTCCTGCTGGCCTGGCAGGGCGTCACGCCGGTCGGGGAGGGGGCGGCGGCCGCTCTACGCAACGAGGCCGCGCTCGAGAGGCTTGCAGAGGTCATCGATCAGCTGGCCGGCCTCCGGATCCCCGCCTCCGTCCTGGAGCGCGACGTGTTGCCCGCCCGAATCCCCGGCTATCAGCCCCGCCTGCTCGACGAGCTGGGCGCGCTCGGCGAGGTGGCCTGGGTTGGCGCAGGAAGCCTGGGCCGCGACGACGGGCGGATCGTGCTTTACCGACCCGGCCGCAGAGCGGTCCGCGAACTGGCCGTCGATGAGACGGCTGCCGCATCCGGCGAGCTGCACGAGCGACTCCGAGAGCGGCTGCGGGGGCGCGGAGCCTCCTTCTACCGAGATCTTCGGTCTGCGGACGGTCAGGCTTCGGAGAGGGACCTGCTCGATGCGTTGTGGGATCTCGTGTGGGCCGGAGAGCTGACCAACGACACGTTTGCGCCTTTGCGGGCGCTGCGCTGGCGGCGGCCGTCGGGCGAGCGACGGCCTCGGCCGGGCCGACTCGCTACAGGTCCCCCGGAGGCGGTGGGGCGGTGGTCGCTCGTGGACGGGCGCGGCAGAGTGGCGCGTGGCGGGGCCGGACCGGCGAGCGGTCCGATGGCGGCCGGCGCTGCGACCACGACCGAGCGCCTTCATGCCCTGGCCAACGCGCTGCTCGAGCGCTACGGAGTCCTGACCCGTGAGGCTGTCTCGGCCGAGGACGTGGTCGGCGGCTTCAGTGCCGTCTACCCGGTGCTGCGGGCAATGGAGGAATCCGGCCGGATCCGGCGCGGCTACTTCGTGGAAGGGTTGGGCGCCGCGCAGTTCGCTTTGCCAGGAGCGGTGGACCGGTTGCGGTCCATGCGAGAGCCGTGGGTTGGCGGTGTGGCCGGCGGCAGGCCCTCGGCTGGCGCCGTGGTTCCGACCGGTGCGGGTGCCGCTGCCGTCGGCCCAGCCCGACTCACCGTCCATCTCCTCGCCGCCGCCGACCCGGCCAACCCGTACGGGGCCGCGCTTGCCTGGCCTCGCCGGGGCGAGGCCGATCGCCGGCCGCTGCAACGGGCGGCCGGCGGGTATGCGGTCCTGGTTGACGGCGCGGCGGCGCTGTACCTGGAACGAGGCGGCCACTCCCTCCAGACTCTGCCCGCGTCCGACGATCCTGCCATCGCCGCGGCCGCTTTCGCCGCATTCCGCGTCCTCGTCACAGATGGGCGGCTTCGCGAGCTGGTCGTGAGTCGCGTCGACGGCGTGCCAACCTCGACTTCCCCATGGCGGGCCTCTCTCGAAGAGGCCGGCTTCACGGCCGGGTATCGGGGCCACATCCTCAGGCCCGAGACACGGCGGGTCGTGGCCGCCGCCCGCGGCCTCTCGCCAGATACTGCTGCCGCCGACGACTACTGGCGCCGTAGCCGATCAGGCTTGGCCGACCCGTCGAAGGTTCGATCGCGCCACTATCGCCATGCCAGCCGACGACTCCAATCTCGGGCCTGAGGGCTCGCGGGAGTAACGATCGCCCTGTCCTGGGCAGGCCTCAGGTGTATGGTCGAGCCGGCGGCCAAATCGCAGCTGCTTCGCAAGTTCCGATGGGTGGCGCAGTCGACCAAACCCGCCGGCCGTGCCGGCGTCCGGGCCCAGGGCCCCATCTCTGGGGGGCGCGACAATGAGTGAGATCAAGGTCGGATGCTCCACGGTCGATGGGGGCTGGCTGGCCGCCGTCACCGTCACCGATCATGGCTCGAGCCGCGAGTTCGAGGTCGCGGTTTCGGAGGCCGAGCTGGCTCGCTTCGATCCGGCTTCGACCGATCCCTGCCCCCTTGTACGCCGATCGTTCGAGTTTCTGCTGGCTCGTGAGGCGAAGGAGTCGATCCTGCGTTCGTTCGGCCTATCCGTTATCGGCCGGTACTTCCCCGAATACGAGCGAGAGATACGCCGCACGGCGTCCTGATGGTGGTCGCCGACTGTGGTAGCCGACGGCGGTAGCATCGCTGGCGGCTGGGCCGCCATCTTCCCCCGACCGCGGCGACATAAGGCCGAAGTGATCGGCAGGGTCCAAACTCGGGGCGTGGGGGAGACGGAAGTCGGGTCGTCGCTGCGAGCCATTCGCCTGCGCGCCGGGCTGAGTCAGTCGAACGTGGCTGCACGCGCTGGATTCGGCCAGCCGACCGCCGAGCACCGAGCGCCGTCCCCGTGGAGGGCCTCTCCGGATTCGATTGCGTCGGTTGCGGTCCCCGAGCCCGCCGCGCGCTCAGCTCCCGTCGATCAGGCGCCAAACCCAAAGAAGGCCCGCACTCGAGCGCGCATGACACGGCGGAGGGCCTCGGCCGTTCGCGCCGGGCTGCGCCGCCAGTGCAGGCCCCACAGCCTTGCTGCTGCGGCGCCGGTGTGGGCGGCACCCGGCCAGGTCGACGGGATGAGCCAGCGGAACCCTTCCGGGTGGCGCCAGGCCCACGGGACGAGAGCCCAGATGAAGACCAGGTAGTCGACTCGAAGCGGACGCTGGAACGAGAACAGGACCTGGAGTTGAACGAGCGTCTGCGGCAGCGTCAGAACGGTGAGCACGAGGGCGAGGACCAGCCACACCAGGCCCCAAAGCCGTCCTCGTGGCGACATGATCGGCCAGAACACGACCGGCACCCATTTGACTGTCGTGGCGACCATCCAGAGCAATCCGGCCATTACCGGTCCGGAGAACTGCGCTCCAAATAGCAGCAGGGCCAGCGGCAGGTTGATGTTGCCCGTATCCAGGTTCGCTGCCAGCGGGAAGGCCAGCAGGACGAGCAGGACGGCCGTCGTCATCGGCCGGCGCTTGTAGGCCCAGTGGACGCTCCACAGCAAACCGATGATCGTGGCGCCGCGCCAGACGAACCAGGCCACGTCCCACGGCAGGATGGACCACGGTACGAAGAGCGGAAGCATCCAGGGTGAGTAGACGTAGGGCATGAACGGGCCAGTGGGATGGTACGGGTCGCCGCCGTTCAGCCACAGCCGGCCGGCGGCCCAGTAGGCGCGAGTGTCAGCCCCGGCCGCCTCACCACGGGCAATCAGACCGGCCAGCATGAAGCCGCCCACCAGGCCGAGGATGAGGATCATCGTCAGGCGCCGCGGGTCTCGGATGCGATTGACCTCGCGCCGGAGAGCGCGGCGGAAGACGCCTGCGCGGCGCCGGGTGGGCCCATCGACTCGGGCCACGGCCGGGAGACTCGCCATTCGCTCGGAGACGCGCCTGGCACGAGAAGCGCCGGATTCCCCGGTCCGTCTGCGGGCGGACGGCTCCTCAGCCGCGACTTCGTCGTGGTCGTGGTCGGTCATCAGATCAGGCGCACGGTGGGGCAGGTCGAACCGGCCGTGGAGTGGGCCAGCGGATCGGCGCCCAACAGTACGACAGAGCGTACTGGCATGACCGCCTCCTCCTGCAATTGCGTCGGATGGATGATGCGAGTCTGGGCGCGGACGTGCAAGGGGTCGGCCGACCGCGACCGTGCGCCGCGTCGCGCCCGGATCGTCCCCCGGCCACACCGAAGCCGGCTAGCGCAGATAGGTCATGCCACAGGTGTCGCACACCGCATACACCGCCCGGGCGTTGCGGGCGAAACCCGCCTCATGGAGCAGACCGCAGCAGCCTCTGGTCGGGCATCTCCAGACCCAACGGCGACCTTCTTCGGGCAGCCCGAGGGACTCTGCCTTCACCCTCTCCTCAAGGCCCTCGTGGTCGGCAAGGGTTCGCGCCAGGCTGGCAGCACGCTCCGCCTCGCTCTCGCTCGAGTACGGGTAGTTCTGGGCGATATTCGAAGACACGGCAGCACTCCGCGTTGGCCCGCGCTCGAATCGGCCTTGAGACCGCACCGGTGGCAGGGGCGGTGTGAGCGCGGCGAGCCACCGGCGGCCCGAGTATAGACCCCGCCTCAGCTCGGTCCAAAAGGACCGACTGCGCTCCCGCCCGGCTCCCACATCTCCCCACGAATTCGTGCTCGATGGTGATAATGCGCCGCCGCCGTGGTGCTTTTGACGGGCGTGGCCGATGGGTCGCAACCGCTAGGCTATGGCCCAATGAATCGCTCGATCGTCTCGATGCTGCTTGCCACGTTCGTGCTGCGTGTAAGCACGGCCGTCACCGGCATCATGCTCGTGTTCCTGGTCGATGAGATGACCCGCCATCGCGGGACCGGGCCGGGAGAAATCTCACTCCTCACCGGCGGGTTCTACACCACCGAGCTGGCCGGGGCGATCGTCTTCGGCGTGCTGGCCGACCGCTACGGTCGCAAGGTGATCATGCTGCTCGGCCCGGTTTTCGGCGGCGTCGCCGTCTTCATGACAGGCCTTACCACGCACCTGCCCGTGCTGTTCGTGACGCGCCTGCTCGAGGGCAGTTCCACAGCCGCGTCCATTCCCTCGACCCTCGGCTTCATCGCCGCCGAGACCGCCGACGACGAGGTGCTTCGCGGTCGAGTGGTCTCGCTCTTCGAGTTCGTTTCGCTGGGCGGGATGCTCGCCATTGGCCCGGCCCTCGGCGCCGTCCTGTGGGACGCGCTCGGGCGGCGGGCGTTCTTCCTCAACTGCGGCCTCTACGCCGTGGCCCTATGCCTGTACGCGTACGGCGTTCATGAAGTCCGGCGGGATCGCCAGGCCGATATTTCCGGGCCGGCGGCCGCGGCGCGGCAGCGCGTCGATATGGCGCGCCTCTGGAGGATCGCCACCAGTCGCAAGGTTCTCCTATTCGCGCCGACGTGGCTGGCCGTCAACGCCATCCTCGGATTGTGGGCCCTGCACGCCCCGCTCCTGCTGAGAGGCAACATCCACGATCCGAGCCAGTTCCTGATGCAGGGCGTCTCGGCCAAGACCATCGGTTTCGGTGAGGCCGTCCTGGCTGTGATCTTCGGAGCCGGCCTGCTCTTCTGGGGCACGGTCTACGCCCGTTTCCGGCGGACCACCATGCTGCTCGTGGGCGTCTGCGCGTTCGTCGTGATGAGCTTCGACATTCTGGCCATCAACCATCTCGGCGGCACGTCTACGACGCTGCTCTTCGCCCTGGGGGGTGTGGCCGTGATCGCCCTGTTCGTACTATCGGGTGCCACGCCGGCTGCCCTAGGACTCTTGGCCGATGTCAGTGAAGGTTTCGAGGAGGACCGCAGCGCGATAATGGGCCTCTATTCGGTCTTCCTCGGCGTGGGCCAGGTTATCGGAGCGGCCATCGGCGGCGTCGCGGCCTCCTGGAAGGGCATCGACGGGCTGCTCGTAGCGACCGGCGGCCTGCTCGTCGTCGGCCTGGCGGCCTTGCTGAACCTTCGGGCGCACGAGGGCGGAATCCTTGCGGGGACGGGCCATGGTGGCGTGCCGCCATCGCTTGGAGAGTCCATCCGAAATACCATTTCGGTGGCCCCAGGGAGGCCACCGATGCCAGCTCCGCCAGGAGTCGAGGACGAGCCATGACCGTCGCCATCGTCGCCGATTCGGGCTCCGATCTGACCCCGTCGCAGCTCCTCGAGGCCGGTATTCGGCAGGTTCCACTGTCGGTCTCGTTCGGTGAACAGAGCTATCTGTCTCCGGACGAGCTTGCGCCGGAGGCGTTCTGGCAGAAGCTCCGCGCCGCCGACAGCCCATTTGCCCACACCGCCGCACCGAGCGTCGGCCTTTTCAGGCAGGCATTCGAAGAGGCCTTTGCGGGTGGGCACGAGGCCATCGTCTGCGTCTGCTTGTCCGAGGCTCTTTCGGCGACGGTCAAGCACGCCCGGATGGCGCGCGAGATGCTGCCGGGCCGGCTGATCTTCATCGTGGACTCCAGGTTGGCCTCGATGGCTCTCGGCACTCTTGCCCTGCGCGGCGCCGCCTTGGCGGCTTCAGGAACCGGCGCCGAGGAGATCTGCCGACGGCTGGCCACGCTGAGAGCGAGCGTGGGCCTGTACCTGGGGCTGGACACGCTCGAGTATCTGCGCAAGGGCGGCCGCATCAGCCACGCTAAGGCTGCCATCGGCGGGCTGCTCTCGATCAAGCCGATCATCACCGTGAAGGAGGGCCTGGTGGTCGTCGCCGACCAGCCCCGAACCCGCTCAAAGGCCACTGAGCGCCTCCTCGAGCTCATGGCGGCGGAGCCGGTCGCGGAGCTACACCTGCTCTATTCGCCGCCCGCGGATATCGATGCGTTCCGCCGGGCCCTGCTCGCTCGAATGCCCGAGCCGGCCCCGAAGGTTGTCACCGCCCAGATCGTCGGGCCGGTCATAGGGGCCCACGTCGGGCCGGGCGCCTACGGCGGCATCATGGTTCGAGAAGTTTGATCGAGCTATGAAGGCCAGCCGTCATTTGGACTATCGATTCGTTCGGCGAATCTGCAGTCGAGGTCTCGGAACGTTAGGCCATACAGCCCAGGTGCCGATGACATCGGTAAGTCCCCATTCATTGGCGGGACGACTATACTCCGACCCAAGTGGAACCTGTGGTGCCGCTTTCCGGGATCAATCGGAAGGCCGCCGCGACATTGTCGGGATCGTCGAGGGGGCGGGCGCCGCTCGCCGGCATAGTCGAGCCGGCAGGGCCAATCGCCTCTCGCTCGACGGTTTTGGCTCTGGAGGGTATCCGGCCGATGGCGACCGAGCAGAAGATCGCTCCTGCGATCAACGCATGGGATGTCGCCCAGCAGCAGTTCGATCTGGCTGCCGAGCATCTCAATCTCTCACCGGGACTTCGCAAAATCCTGCGCGAGCCCAGACGCGAGCTCACCGTCCACTTCCCTGTGAAGATGGACGATGGCTCGGTTCAGGTCTTCACGGGCTATCGAGTCCAGCACAACCTCAGCCGCGGCCCGGCCAAGGGCGGCATCCGGTACCACCAGGACGTGAGCCTCGACGAGGTCAAGGCCCTGGCCATGTGGATGACCTGGAAGTGCGCAGTCGTTGGCATCCCGTACGGCGGGGGCAAGGGCGGCGTCATCGTCAACCCCAAGAAGCTGAGTCAGCGCGAGATCGAGGGCCTGACCCGGCGCTTCGCGACCGAGATCAGCATCATCATCGGCCCGGAGAAGGACATTCCAGCCCCCGACGTCAACACCAACTCCCAGACCATGGCCTGGATCATGGACACCTACTCGATGCACGTCGGGTATACCGTCCCGGCCGTCGTCACGGGGAAGCCGATACCGCTCGGTGGCTCCGAGGGTCGTAACGAAGCTACGGCCCAGGGCGCGGTCTACACGCTCGAGGCGGCCGCTCACCATCTCGACATGGAATTGCCGAAGTGCCGCGTCGCGGTCCAGGGCTTCGGCAATGCCGGCGCCATCGCCGCTCAGCTGTTGCATGCCCAGGGCTCGAAGATCATCGCCGTGAGCGACTCGACCGGTGGGATCTACCGGCCGGAGGGATTCGACCCGAATGCGGTCCTCGCCTGGAAGCAGGAACGCCGCTCGGTCCGCGGCTTCCCGGGCACCAAGGACATCACAAACGAACAGCTCCTCGAGCTGGATTGCGACGTCCTCATCCCCGCCGCTCTCGAGAACCAGATCACGGCCGAGAATGCCGGCCGGATCAAGGCTCGCTTGATCGGCGAGGCCGCCAACGGCCCGACCACTCCTGAGGCGGACGCGATCCTCTACAAGAACGGCAGGTTCGTGATCCCCGACATCCTCTGCAATGCCGGCGGCGTCACGGTCAGCTACTTCGAGTGGGTCCAGGACCTCGACCGCGACTTCTGGACCATCGACCAGGTCAACGCAAAGCTGCGGACCATCATGGACAAGGCCTTCGCGAGCACGCTGGAGATGAGTCTCAAGGAGAAGGTCAACATGCGCACGGCGGCGTACATGCTCGCCGTGCAGCGTGTTGCCGATGCCACGTCGGTCCGCGGTCTATACCCGTAGATCGATCTCCCAGCCAGTTCCTTTGCGGCCCCGGCGCACCCCCTCGCGTCGGGGCCGTTTCCCTTTCTCAAGCATCGCCCGGCCGTGGCGGCGCACGACCGCCCCGAGGCGTTCGCCGGTGCTACGATCCCACGGCTGAAGTCTGCCGCCCGCCGCCCGACTGTCTGGCGTCACGGACCCGGAGCCGCTCGGGATTAGGAGCATCAATGCTCGACCACGAAGAGAAGTTCCTGTTCAAGGAAGAAACCCTCCACCTGGCCAACGCCCTGGCCGAGCCGGGTGTCCTGGACAACGTCGAGGACCTGCTGACCGACGTCATCACGAGCCCTCGATTCGACTCCGAGGTGTTCACACTCGAGCGGTCGCTCCAGGTGATGCTCGGCGCTCGGGCCGGTGCCACCCTCGTGGGTCTCCTGACCGTGACGCCGGAAGTCTTTGACGAAACGGCCGAGGTGCGAATTCCGCCCGAGGTCCAGGAACGGATGATCGCCTGGAGAGCTCGCTTCGGGCTGGCCATCGACAACGCCCTCAACTACCTGAACAACCCCGATGGCATCCAGGGCCATAACTTCTCGACCCAGATAGCCCACGCCGACGAGCGCCAGGTCCTGCAAGGCCGGCTGACGCTGGTCCGGTACAACAACGAGCCGCAGTTCTTCCTGGCCGATGCCGGAGTCTTCCTTGGACTCGTCGTCGACATCCTGGAGCGGCTTGGCCCCTACCTGGGCACGGAGACGGTGGACGCGGAGACGCTCGGTCGACTGCGCGACGCGGTCCAGCTGGTGGAACGAAAGACGGCAACGAGGGAATAGGACGCCGCCGAGGGGCTGATCCCCCTCGGTCGCGCGGGCGGCCGGCCTCGTTCGGCCCGGCCGCTCTCTGCCTGACGGTGCCAGCCGTCGACGTGAATGCGATACGGGGTCGGTGCCGGCCAGAGTGTCCGTTCGATTGCCCATACGCGGGGCGAGCCGGTCCGCCAATAGAGCCGCGAACCGCTGCCCCGACCAGCCCGGACGACGACGGCGCCGGCGACGAGCATTGCGGCTGCCGCCATCTTCATCGCCGTCGAGCGTTCATGCTCCGGCGGCCGCGTTCCGGCGGCGCCTTCGCCCGAGGAGACGTCGCGCTACCCAGAGGATCCCGAACAGGACCAGGGCGCCGAAGGAGAGCGGCAAGACAACGACGAGGACCCACACCGCGACCGTGGCCAGTCCCTGACCGATGCGCACGAGCGCGGCACCTGCCTGGTCGATCTGGCTGCCGAGAGTCCAATCCTGGGTCGCCTGTGCCGTCACCGTCGCGGCCGGCAGCTGGAACGTAACCGTGAGCGTGCTCATGGCCGCTTGATTCGTGAGGTGGTCTCGCTCGGCGGTCAGCTCCTCGATCTGGCCCTGGGTATCGCTGAGCTGGCTCTCGACGGCGATGACGTCGGCGATGGCGGTGGTCCGCGCCATGATCGACTGCAGGGCTGCCTCGGTCGTCTTCAGGTTGGTGATCCGAGCGTTGAGGTCGATGACCTGGGAGGTGACGTCGCTGGTGCCGGTCTGCTCGGACAGGACCCTGGCCCCGATCTTGCGGAGGGCAGTTAGCGCATCGTCCCACTCGTCGGCCGGCACCCGATAGGTGATCGACGCGGTGGCGTCGGTGCCGGTGCCGGACCGATTCGACTGATCGACGTATCCACCGAGGCCAACGACTGTCGCCTGGGCCTGGCTGAGCGCGCCCTCGATGTCGTTGACCTCGAGGCTGAGTTGACCGGTCTTGACGATTTGAGCAGCGTCGATCGAGGCGAGCAGCTGACTCTGGCCGTCGACCGCGGGGGGGGCGCTGGAGGCGCTTGGAACGCCGGCGGACGCGCCCGATCCGTTTCCGCCGACGCTGAGGGCGGCGGGTCCGGCGGTCGCGGCTGCAAGCTGTTTGTCGGCCAGCGAAGCTCGCAGAGCGTCCGTTTGGGTGCTGGAGGTGGATGGGCCGCCAACAACATAGGCGCCGCCGATGAGGGCCGCGATCGCGGCGAGGGCCAGAATCCCCGCCAGCCGGCCACGGCCGCCGAGTCGGGCCAGGACGACACGGCCGACAGAGCGGTGCGCGTCGGCGGGCGGATCAGCCGCTTTCTCGGGTTCGAGATTGGCGTCGGTCTCGTCGATGTCGTTGTCGGCCACGTTTCGGGCCTCCGGGTTGCGTCGTTGCCGAGAAGTCGGCTTTCGAGACGCAGACGCCGGGGCGGCAGCCGCGGTTCCACGGGCCGTGGCCGTTCCTCCGAACCGTGGCGCCGAACTCGCTAGGGCAGCGGCTCGTTGTCGATGAGGCGGACGGCATCGAAGCGAACGGCCATGGAGAGCAGCGCAGGGCCGTCCACGGTGGCCAGCTCCCGAAGGGTGTCCGGGTTGGCACAGCTCACGTACTCGGGCGCCGCCAGCGGCTCCGAAGAGAGGACGTCGCGCATCGTTGCTCGAAGTGCTTCTCCGTCCCGTTCGCCGGCCTCGTAGCGTTTTCGGGCAGCCAGCAGGGCGCGTCGGAGAACCGGGGCCGCCGCCCGCTCCTCGAAAGTGAGCCGCACGTTGCGCGAGCTCAGGGCCAGGCCGTCTGGCTCGCGCACGATCGGGCAGGCGACGATCTCCGTGTCCATCCCCAGGTCGAGGGCCATGCGCCGAACCACGAGCAGCTGCTGCGCGTCTTTCTGGCCGAAGTAGGCACGCTCGGCACCGGCCAGCCCGAGAAGAATCGCGACGACCGTTGTCACGCCCTCGAAATGGCCTGGCCGCGCTTCGCCTTCGAGCGGCTCCGTCAGCGCACCGACGCGGACAGCAGTCTGGAAGCCGGCCGGATAGACCTCCCCGACCGGTGGCACGAAAACCAGGTCGGTGCCGGCAGCGCCGCACGCGGCCAGGTCGGCGGCTTCGTCCCGCGGGTACTGCTCGAAGTCGGCGGCCTCGTTGAACTGGCGGGGGTTGACGAAAATCGTGACAAGAACCGTCGCGTTCTCCGCTCGGGCGCGCCTGATCAATGAAGTGTGGCCCGCATGCAGGGCGCCCATCGTTGGTACCAGGCCGATCGGCCGGGCGGCGCCGGTGAGCGCGGCGCGCAGATCCGCCCGCGTCCGGACGACTCGGAGAAGCGCCGGGCCCGCCACGGCCCTAGAGATCCCGGTCGAGCGGGATGCCGCGACTGGACTCGACCATCTCCGGCCGGTCGAGCGGGGTCCGGCCCAGAATCTGGTCGAGCATGCCGTCGTCCAGCCGGGTGCTCTCGGCCGGCCCGGGGAAGGTTCCGGCGATCACGTCGGCCCGGTAGGCCTCGGCAGCAGACTTGATGATCGAATGCAGCTCGGTGTAGTGACGGGCGTGCCTGGGCGTGAAATCCGCGCTCAATCCGAGGAGGTCCGTCACAACCTGGACCTGGCCCGAGCAGCCCGCCCCGGCGCCGATCCCGATCGTGGGTATGTGAAGCCGCTCGGTGATGGCCACCCCCAATCCTTCTGGCACCAGTTCCAGGACCATCGCGAAGGCCCCGGCCCCCTGGACCGCCAGGGCGTCGGCGAGGAGCTGGCGCCCGGCTTCGCGCGTCTTGCCCTGGACGCGATGCCCACCCAGCTGATGAATCGACTGTGGCGTCAGGCCGATGTGGCCCATGACCGGAATGCCGGCTCGGACGATCGTCTCGATCGTGCGGGCGCTTCGTTCGCCGCCCTCGAGCTTGACCGCTCCGGCGCCGCCCTCGCGCATCAGGATCCCCGCGTTCTCCAGGCTCGCCTCCGGGGTCACGCCGTAGGAGAGGAACGGCATGTCGGCCACCACGAGGGCCCTTTGGGTTCCCCGAACCACGGCCTTGGTGTGGTGCAGCATCTCGGTCATCGTCACCCGGACGGTGCTGTCGTAGCCGAGCATTACCTGGCCCAGCGAGTCGCCGACGAGCAGCATCGGGATGCCCGCCTCATCCAGGATGCGGGCCGTGGGGTAGTCGTAGGCGGTCAGCATGGCGATTCGCTCGCCTCCGGCGTAGAGGCGGGCAATGGAAGCGATCGTCAACCGCGCCGCCTGCTGCGGCGATGGCGTCTGGCTCACCGACCGAGTTCCGCTCGTTCGGCCGCTTCAGCTGCCGCCGTTTGTCCGCCGGCCGAGTCACCCCTCGTGGTTGTCTTCGCGGCCGGGGCTCCTCCGCCCGGAGTGCCACCGTCCGCGACGGCCAGACGAACGAAAACGCGATCGAGGAGCAGCTTGGCAACCTCACGCTTGGACAGGACCGGCAACTCCTCGGGCGGCGCGTCGATCGCGTAGATCGTGACCCTGTTTGTGTCCGTGCCGAAACCGGAGCCGGGCTCCGCTACGTCGTTGGCCACCAACATGTCGACACCCTTGGCGCGGAGTTTCTCCGAGACTCGATCGAACGAGCCCGTCTCGGCCGCGAAGCCGACGAGGATGGGTCGGCGGGCGCCGGAGGCCCGAACGCCCGTCCTCACGCGTTCGGCCGTTTCGGCCAGCAGATCCGGCGTGGCGTCCATCTCGAGGGTCAGGCCCGTGAACCGGCCGATCTTCGTGGCCGACGGAGATCGCGGCCGGAAATCGGCCACCGCCGCGGCCATGACCAGAACGTCAAAACGCGGCCCCTCGGCTGGTGTGAGGGCCCGCAGAGCAGCCTGCATCTCGGCGGCAGTCTCCGCCCGAACAACGTGGGCGCGGGCGGGCGGCTCCACTGAAACGTGGCCCAGGACCACCGTCACGGCCGCGCCACGATCCAGGGCGTTCTCGGCTATGGCGATCCCCATCTTACCCGTCGATCGATTGCCGACGAAGCGGACTGGGTCGATCGGTTCGGCCGTGCCACCGGCGGTGACCACGACGTGGAAACCGGCGAGGTCGCCTCGATTCGGCGCGGGCTCCACGGCGGCCGCGAACTCGACGGCCGCGGGCGCGAGTTCGGCAGCGGCAGGGGGCCGGTCTGCCGGCGTGGCTCCGGGTCGGCCGCTCAGCGCTTCCACGGTGGCATCGACGATGCGTTCCAGAGCCGCGAGCCGTCCCCGGCCGACCATACCGGAAGCGAGCACGCCCGACTCCGGTTCGACCAGGCGGTAGCCGAATTCGCGGAGACGGGCAACGTTGGCCTGCGTGGCCGGATGCCCGTACATACCGCCGTCCATGGCCGGGGCGACAACCACTGGCACAGATGTGGCCAGACAGGCGGCCGTCACGGCGTCGCTTGCGAGGCCGCCGGCCATAGCCCCGAGCCAGTGCGCCGTGGCCGGGGCCACGACGATCGCCTCGACGTCGTTAGCCGCAGCTATATGGCCGATCCGCCCGTCGACCCCGAGCGACAGCACGTCCGTGTCCACCGGGTGGCCGCTCAACGTCTCGAGGGTGAGCGTGCCCACGAACTCGACCGCTGACGGCGTCATCAGCACCCGAACGTCCGCGCCTTCCTTCTGGAGCAGGCGCATCAGTTCGACTGACTTGTACGCCGCGATCGATCCGGTGATGCCGAGCGCGATCCGGCGGTTCTCCAAACGCTTCGCCGGCTCCCTCATCGATCGTGCTCCGAAATGATGTGGATCGATCCGGCGGCGCTGCCGGTCCAGCCGACGGTCGCGTCGCCCGGAACGACCGGCTCGCCGCTGGCCAGGGCCCAGAGTATGGCCAGGCCCTTGAGCGTCAGCTCCGGGTCGATTGCGTCGACGCCGGGCAGGGTTCGGGCCCAGGGCGCGGCCGAGAGGCCACCGGTCAAGACTACCTGGATGGTCGCGGGGTCGACCTTCTCATTGTGGCCAAGTTCGGCCCTGATCCTCTCCAGCAGTCCCATGGTCAGGGCCCGGTAGCCGATGAAGACGCCCGATTGCATCGCCGAAATCGTGTCCGTACCGATGGCCTTCTCGGGCTCCTTCATCTCAATACGGGGCAGGCGAGCGGTCCGGGAGGCGAGCGCCTCGAGACCCAGGTCGAGGCCGGGCGTGATGGCCCCGCCGACGTAGGCACCGTCGCGGGAGACGCAGTCGAAGGTTGTGGCCGTGCCGAAGTCAACGACGATGGCGGGAGTGCCGTACAGGCGCGCCACAGCCAGACTATTGACGAGCCTGTCCGCGCCGACCTCGGTGGGGCGCTGTACTCGAATCGGCATCGGCACGTTGCCTGGCCCGGCCACCAGGAGCGGCACTCCGCGGCGCTCGGCCATGGCCGTGGCCACTCCGGTCAACGTGGGCACGACCGAGGCCACGGAGATGCCGGTGACGTCGGCGAGCGAGGCCCCGTCGAGGCGGAGCAGGCTGTCAACAAGGACCTCGAGCTCGTCGGGCGTGCTGGCGGCTCGTGTAGCCACCCGTCGGGCGGCCATGATCGCCTCTCCGTGGACCAGGCCCATTGTGACGTTGGTGTTGCCGATGTCGAGCGCGAGCAGCATGACCCGATGATAGCGCTCCGGAACCTTGACCCCAGGTTTCGACGCATGGAATCGGCGGCGCCCTTGTCCCCGCCTGCGCGGCTGCGGTACGATCCACCGGTCCGCTACCGGCATCCCCAATCGTCACCCCCGCTGCCCCAGGAGGAGTGGTGTCGTCTGTGCCGCCTGCGAAGTTCTTCGTGAACCGCGGAATCGTCTCCAGCCGGACCGACCTGCTCAACGTTCTCCGACCCCTTGAAAAACAAACCGTCGCCTATCGGTACTACCGTGGCCACGAGCTGGTTCAGCATGGGCTGGGCTGGGTGGAGCGGATCGTGGCGAATGAGCCGGAGACGTCGACGTTCTTCACCCCGCTCTCGATCTGCCTGAACGTGGATTCGTTCGAGCACCTCGAGTTCGAGACCCGTCCAGACCAGCTGCTCACGTACCGCCTGGTTCAGGGGGACGAGACGGTCGCCATCGATTTCGCGCCCGGCGGCATGGCGGCGGGTGATCCGGCCGATGCCCGACAGCTCGAGTTCAACACGTCCGATTACGTCCAGATGGAGTTGCTCGGCCCCGATTCCGTCGAGGACGAGTAAGCCGCCGATCGAGCCGGCCCACGTCGGAGATTCTCCGTAGCCGGAGAGGTGCGTCGGATGCCGCCGCCTTTCCGTTAGCATTCGGTTGATGTACGAACGCACAGCGCTACCGGGCGGGCCGCGTGTTATCACTTCGCGCCTCGCCGGAGCGCGTTCCGTGTCCATTGCCGCGTACGTCCTGGCAGGCTCGCGCCTCGAGTCGGCCGAAGAGGCGGGAGCGGCTCATTTCATGGAGCACATCACCTTCAAAGGGACGGCTGCGTATCCCACCACTCGCGCGGTCTCGGAGGCAATAGAGGGGGTCGGCGGTAGCTTCAACGCCGCCACGGACCGCGAGTCAACGGTTTACTGGGTGCGTGTTCCGCTGCGTGAGTCCGCGCGGGGCATGGACGTTCTCGGCGAGCTGATCGTCAGGCCGCAGCTTCGCAGCGCCGAGATCGAGTCGGAGCGGGCCGTCATCATCGAGGAGATCCGATCCTACCTCGACGACCCGGGCGAGCACGTCCACGCCCTCTTCGATCTCGCCATGTTTGGCGACACGCCTCTCGGCCGTGAGATTGCCGGCAGCGAAGAGAGCGTACGTGCGTTACCGGAGGCGAACCTTCGGGCCTTCTGGGCGTCCTCCTATCTGCCGGGTAACGTGGTCGTCTCAGCGGCCGGCGACATTTCCCACGCCGAGATTGTCGCGCTCGTCGAGCGTACCTTTGGGACCGGCGAGGCCAACCGTTCGATCTTCGAGCCTGCTCCCGCCCTCCCGGCGGGCGAACGGGTGATGGCCGTTCGACGCGATACAACCCAGGCCCAGATCTGTCTGGGCGTGCCGGGCTTGAGGCGAGATGACCGAGAAGCCTGGACGCTCGAGGTTCTGAACGCCATCCTCGGCGATGGCATGAGCAGCCGGCTGTTCCAGTCCGTCCGCGAGGAGAAGGGCCTCGCCTACGATGTCAGCTCATACGTGGTCGACTACGTCGATGCGGGCGCTTTCGTAGTCTCGGCTGGCGTCGATCCCGACAGAATCGCTCCCGCGGTGGCGGCGATCCTGGATGAGATGGCTCGTCTTCGCGAAGAGGTTGTGCCCCCCGACGAGCTGGCCCTCTCGAAGCGCTATCTGGCGGGCCGGCTGGAGCTGCGAATGGAGGAGACGCGCCACGTGGCCTCGTGGCTGGGCGGCCAAGAAGCTCTGCACGAGCGCGTCCTGACTTTGGAGGGAGCCCTGTCCGAGTTGAACGCGGTGACGAGTGAAGCAATCCATGCTCTTGCCCGCCGACTGATTCGCGACGACGGCCTGCGGCTTGCCGTGGTGGCGCCGCCGCGGCGGGGTCGCCGTCTCGACTCGCTTCTGCGACTGCCGGGGGGCGCGACGTGAGGTTCGGCCTGAGGCTGCGCCGACGGCACGCGGCCGAGCCCCTCGAGGCCCTGTCGAGCCGGCCTGAAGCCGAGACGGGCGATCTGACGAGCGTGACGCTTCCGACGCTCGACGAACCCGGCCGGCAACTCTCGCTCGAAGCGCTTGACGAGCCGGCCGAGATACTGGTCCGAATCGCACCCGAAGCGCTCGCGGGTGACGCTGAGCTGAGCGGCGAGATTGGCGAGATCGAAGGGCAGACCGAGCCCGAGCAGCCAGCCGAGGTTGCCGAGGCTGACCAACCAGTCGAGGCGCTCGAGCCCGAGCAGCCAGCCGAGGTTGCCGAGGCTGCCGAGACGGAACAGCCCTCCAAGCCTGCCGAAAAGGCCGAGACGGCGAGCGACGCGATGCCCGTGGATCCTGGAGCGGCCCCGGAGGTTTCTGGCGATGAGCTGATCGAGCAGTCGTCGGCGTTCGCCGAGGAGGACTTGCGCCAGGCGGAGACCTTCGCTCCCAGTATCGAGCTTGAGGTGCAGCCGGAGTCATACCGGCCGGTCGAGCCACAGCCCCTCGACCAGCTGTTGGTCCAGATCAGATTGGCCCGCCTCCACTTGAAGACGGGCTCGTTGACGACGGCACGGGCCGAGCTCGAGATGCTCGCCAGCCGCGACAGTCTGGACATGACCGCGCTCCTCGACCTGGCCGAGGCGCGATGGCGAACGGGCGATCTCGATGGCGCCGGCGATGCCGCGACCGCGTATCTGGCCGACGGAGGCACCGAGGCTCTGGGCTTCGTTATTGCGGCCGAAGCAGCCGCCACGGGCAACCGGCAGGCCGATGCGAGGCGCCACACAGAGGAGGCCCTGGCGCGCCATTTGTCCGAGCTCGATCGGGTGTTCGCCGGGATGCCGCGTAAGGCGATGTGGCCGCCGAGCGCCTGGGCCGCGGGTGCGCCCGCAACTCCGACCGTCGAGCCGGCCGCCCGGGTGCTTGCCGAAACCGGCGGGCCGGCTGCCGAGCCCCTGGAGCCAGGGCCGGTCGAATCCTCCGATGCTGGCGCTACCGCGACGAATTCCGTCGTCGAACCGGGCGCCGAAGTGGCGGTGGGTCGGTCTTGCTTGCTAGACAACGAACCGCTGATGGCCGCCCTCCATTTCGGTGTCGCGATCCGCCTCGCGCCGGAGCTGGCCGGCGTCGTTCTGGAAGCCATCGGGGAACGGCAGGACCTTCCGCTCCAGCTCGTTCGGGGCGACGCTCTGCGGCTGCTCGGCCTGGAAGGCGACGCCGGAAGAACGTATCTGTCCGTGGCGGGGGCTCTGCGCGCCCCCAGATCGGTTCCACCGGAGCCCGAGCGTGCACGACCTCTGCGGAGTCCGTAGATCCGGAGATGCTCGCTCACAGACCCGCCGAACGGCGGGCCGAGCCTGAAGTGCCCTCCGCGCCGGCCGAGCCTGAGTCGTCGACGCAATCCGCCCTCGAGGAGTCTCCTCCGCTTCGCCGGGACTGGCCGGCTGCATGCCGCAACGGAGCTAAACTCCCCATCGCAACAATCATCCATCAGGGGTACCCGTACAGTGATCGAGCGCACCCTCGTTCTGGTGAAGCCCGACGGCGTCCAGCGCCTGCTGGCTGGCCGAATCATCGCCCGCTACGAAGAGCGCGGCCTCAAGCTCGTCGGGCTCAAGCTGATTCATGTCGATCGCGATCTGGCCGAACGCCACTACGCGGTCCACAGGGGCAAGCCGTTCTTTGAGGGGCTCGTCGCCTTCATCACGTCGGGGCCGCTCATTGCCCTCGCGCTCGAAGGGCCCGACTCGATCGCATACGTTCGAACGATTAACGGCGCCACGCGGCCGAGTGAGGCGGCTCCAGGGACGATCCGGGGCGACTTCGCCGTCGAGATAGGACAGAACCTGGTCCACGCTTCGGACAGCCCGGAGAGCGCAGCCACGGAGCTGGCGATCTGGTTCCGCCCCGACGAACTGCTGTCCTACGAGCGCGAGATCGACCGCTGGGTCACGGGGCCGAGGGCCGACTGAAGACCCGACAGCGCGAGCGCCTCAGGTGCGCGTCGGTGGACCGTCCACTGAGCCGGCCGGGTCACTGGCCGTTGCCGCGGGCGGGAGCCAGTGTCTTCACCGGCGACGGACTGGCCGACGGAGCGACCGACCCGCTCGGTCCCCCGGAGCTCGAGGGTAGGGCGGTTGCCGGAGGCGCCAGTGTAGGCAGTGGCGTCGGCGTGAAGGCGGGCGTCGGTGGTGGGGTCGGCGTCGGGGTAGCGCGGGCGGCCGTGTCGAGCGGCATGCCGAACCGAGACGCGTCGGCCGCGCCGAGCCCGCCGAACGCAAGAGCAACCGCGAGAGCGGCCCCGACGACCACTACCAGACTCACCTCCAGGGTTCGGTTGAAGCGCCACGCCAGCACGAGCTGGTGGCGGAAGCCGGGCCTGACGGGGGCCGCGTCGGCGGGAACCTGGTCGGGTGCGGAGTCGGGTGGCGCGGCGAGGCTGCCGACGCCCGCCGATTCGTCCGCGCGCCGTGCCGCGGCCGTGACTGCCGGCGTCGGCAGCGCCAGGGCAGCCGTTCGAGACCGGCGTCGCTTCGATGCAGCGGGCACGGCCTGCATCTCAGCCGCCTCGCCCGCCGCCGGTGCTGCGGCCAGTTCGGCCTCTGCCCCGCCAGCGACCGAGATCGTGGCGGAGGTCGGAGCCGTTTCGGGCGTGGCCGCTGGGCTCCTCGGCGGACGGGACGGACCGGCGACCCAGCGCGGCCGCTCGCTGCGGGCCGTGCGGACGTCCTCGGTCGAGGGAAGCAGGCCAACCGCCAGCAGCCGGCCGTAGCAGGCAACCGAAAGAACCATCGCGACGACGAATAGGAACTGCAGCTGAGCCGGAAGGGCCAGCCGGATCAGAGTCGATCGCGCTTCGTAGACGGCACTTCCCGGCCAGCCGAGGGTGGCGACTGCGATGGCCACCAGCGCCAGGCCCAGCAGTGGCGTGCGACGCAGCCAGCCTCGCAGCCGGCCCAGGTGCGAGGTCCCGAAAGCACGCGCAGTGGCGGCCGCCCAGGCCACCAGGCCGGTCTTGGCAGCGACGAAAACGAGGAGCCACAAACGGGCCGGTTCGGCCGCGGCGTCGCTGCGTGAGGCCAGGGCGAGCAGCACGAAGCCGGAATCGGCGACGATGGAGTAAGCGGCGATCTCCTCGAGTTCGTCATGCACCAACGCCGCCAGCGCCCCGAGGACCAGGGTCGCCACGGCGACCGTCTGCACGACTGCGACTGCGGCATTCAGCCAGTCATTCCGGATCCCGAACGTGGTCGCGCTCCAGCTGATCGCCAGAAGTCCCACGCCGGCCGGTATCCAGACGAGGAGCAGTGCGGGCGCGAGCGGCGCGGCGACGTGGCCCAATCGGGCCGCGGGCACGTGGAACGGAACGGCGCCGCTGCGGATAGCCAGGGCGATTCCCAGGCCAAAGAAGGCCAGCACGAACACCGGGGCGTCGCTCGCGGCGTTCCAGGCGGGTCGGAGCACGGCGACCGCGGCGAGCAGCAGGGCCGCCGCTACAACTGCAATTGTTCGGATCTCGGCCAGCCGCCCGTCCACGGGCTGCCCACGGGGAGTGGAACGGACGATGACGATGGCTCCGGCGGTAGCCGACGCAGCGCCGGCCGCGAGAGCGACGCCCGAGTCCACGGCCGTGGTTGCCACGGCCAGCCCGGCGAATGACACGAGAGCCGCGGGTGCGAGGCGGTCGGTCCAGCCGGAAGCCGTTGCCACCAGGCATGCCAGCAGTGCGGACCCGGCCGCACAGGCGAGGAATCGGCCGGAGTACTGGCTTCCGACCAGGTCCACGTCCCCGATCGTAACGCGGGTCGTGGATCCTATGAAAAGCGCAGCCGCCAAAGCGGCAAGCAGACCGATCGGGCCGGCCCATCGACCGATCCGGCCGGACTGCCGATCCGCCAGGCCGAGCACAGCGCCGGTCCCGCAGACGACGAGGAACATGCCCAGGCTCATCGTCGCGGCTCGCGCGGGCGCAGCCGTCGGGCCCGGGTCGATGAGCCGGTCACCGGCACGTGGGTCTCCGGCCGAGCCGTGGCGTCTTCCTCGATCGGGACTGCCTGATCGGGTGGCGAGGCCGGACCTGCCTGGCGCGATGTCCGGCCCGGCCTTGAAGTCGACACCAGGGCACGACCCGCGCGAGCCGAAAGCGGTTCGGCGACAACCGGCGCGTTGCCGGGCCCCGGTCCGACCTCCTCGAAACCCGGTTCGTCCGTTGCCTCGAGGATGTCCTCACCAGTCGCACCGGCGACCGGACGCCGTTTCGTAGCAGGCGCCAGGTTCGGCGAAATGAGCAGGATCGTCGCCCCGACGATGCCGACGAGAAGGACGGTCAGGGCGATCTGCTGCAGCGCCGATGCGGGGCCGACCCAAGCCTCGAGCAGCAACGAGATCCCCAGCACAAGGATCGCGGCCCCCGAACCGACTCGCAAGACGTCCCGTCCGACCAGCGGCACGACTGCCAGCGCGACGAGCGACATCCCGGCAGCCTGGGCCGCGACGGGGCCGGCCAGCGGCTTAACCGGCACCACGAACCAGCCAACTGCGAAGGCCGCGGCTGCCACCGCCAGCTCGGCTGCCGCGCCGATCCCGGTACCCTCGCTGGTTATCGACTGCGCCCGTGCCGAGGCCACGAGCAGGTACGCCGCCAACAATGCGCCAACGACCCGGAAAGCGATCGCCAGCGCCATTGGCTCGGGCGATGACGCGAGGGGGGCCGTCACCATGGCGAGGACGAGCCCCAGGGCGACGAGACGGCTATCGTGGGCACCGACTGCGATGATCCCGCCGACTACGGTTGCCAGGGCCGCCACTGAGGCCAGCTGAATCATGCCGCTCGCTGTGCGGCGACCCGAAGGTCGCGCTTCCCGATCACGGGGCCTTCGACGGTGCCGGGGATCCGGTAGGTGCGGACGGCTGGTTGGCCCCGGACACCAATCCGATCTGGCTGAGAGGCCAGTACCGGAGCCACGCGCGGCCGATCACAGATGACCGGTCGATCGGACCGAAGTAGCGCGAGTCCTGCGAAGCCTGACGGTGATCGCCGAGAACGAATAGCTGGTTCGGCCCGAGCTTCCAGACCCCGTTGCCGTTGTCCGGCATGTCGGTGGTCTCGTTCTCGTACACGTACGGTTCGCTCAGCTGACTGCCGTTCACGTATGCGTGACCGCCATGAATGTCGACCGTGTCGCCGCCGACGGCGATGACACGTTTGATGTACGGCGTGCCGGCGAGATCCAGCGCCCAGCCGGATGGCGGCCTGAAAACGATGACGTCGCCGCGGTGGTAGTCGCTGAAGTCGGGCGTGAGCTTATCCACGAGAACGTACTGATCCGGCATCAGCGTGTTCTCCATGGAGGTCTGCTGAACCTGATACGGCTGGGCGACGAAGAACTGCACGACCAGGAAGATCACCAGCGTCAGCAGGAATGTCTCGAGCAGTTCGAACAGGCAACCGAGCGTTCGACGGTTCACAAGGTCGCGAGTATAGGGGCTGTGCTATCGTCCTGCCCCGTGGAACTCCCCAAGCGACTCGGCTGGATCAAGAGCGGCCGCTTCATCAGGTCACTGTCCTTGGTGGTCGCCCTCGTCGTTCTCGCGGGCCTGCTCTACAACGCCGCATTCGTGGATCGGCTCCCGCCGACCTACACCATCCGGGTCAGCACCACGGCCGCCGGCGGCCTAGCCATGACTCTCACGTCGATCGACGTTACCTTCAGCGAGGATGTCGAGCATGCCACCGCCGAGAACGCCTTCTCGATAACCCCGAAGGTCAACGGAACGTTTCATTGGCAGGGCCTGAAGCTGATCTTCACGCCATCGGCCAAGTTGCCGCTCTCGACGAAGTTTCACGTTCATATGGCGGCCGGCGTCAAGGATCTCGATGGCAACTCGCAGAACGGTACGGGTGATATCACATTCACGACGGTGGGCGCGCCCGCCGTGGTCTCAGTCTCGCCTGCCATCGGCGCCCAATCGGTCGCCGTTGGGTCGTCGATCCAGGTCACGTTCGATCGGTTGATGGACACGCAAAAGGTGCTTGCCGGACTGACTCTGCAGCCGGACACCAGCTATCAGGCGTCCTGGAACGGCGTTGTCCTGACTCTCGTTCCGACGAAGCCGCTGCAATATGGGACCACCTACACCGTGAAGATCGGCGACCCTGCAGTGGACACGGATGGCACGAAGCTGCCGCCCTACTCAACCAGCTTCAAGACGGTGGATGTGGGTCTGAAGGTCGCCGCTCTGGTTCCGGCACCGAACGTGGCCGGAGTGAGCATCTACGGCCAGATTGCCGTCATCTTCGACGCGCCCATAGATCCGACCTCGATCGCCGACGCGTTCAATATCACGCCGCCAGTCGCCGGCTCGACGAGCGCGATCTCGCTGCCCGACGACACCGGCTCGTCCAGCAGTCCGGCTGCGACGTCCGCCAGCCCTGGGGCCAATGTGCTCGTCTTCACGCCCGACAACCCCCTGGCGGCCCACACGACCTACTCGGTCACGATGAGCTCGGAAGTCAAGCGGACCGACGGTCAGGTCGCCTCGGCTCAGACCTGGTCGTTCACGACGGGCGAGCCCCAGGCCAATGCCCTCAACCAGATCGCCTTCATCTCAGATCGAGGCGGCATCGACAACGTCTGGCTGATGAACCCTGACGGGTCGAATCAGCGTGAAGTCACGTACGAGCTCGTCCCGGTTAGCGGCTACGACATCAGTGGCGACGGAGGGACGATCGCCTACGCAGCCGGCGGAGTCGTCAAGAAGATGTCCTTGAGCGGCGGCAACCTCACGACCCTGACCTCGGGGGGCAACTTCGAGTACGCGCCGACGATCACGCCGGACGGCACGGGCCTGGTCGTAGGCAGGCGCGACAGTAGCGGGGCCGACCTGGGCTACTGGCTATACCCCCTTGTGAGCGGTGCAGGCTCGGGCCAGCTGACTCCCGACGGCGCCCCGGGCCTTGGCAGCGTGAAGCTCGGCAGCGATGACCTGACCGGAGGGCCGGGGATGGCATCCTGGGCTCCGCGCGCGGCCTTTACCTCCGACGGCGCGACGCTGCTCCTCGTCCGCGGCGCGGACAATCTCGTGGAGCTCGTTGACATGACCGGCGCGAACAAGCCGAAGACGCTCACTCTGCAGGCGAACTCGCGCCCCGTCTGGGTCCAGTCCGAAGGTGCCTTCTACCTGGCCGCCTCAAGCGACCAGGGCGTTACGTGGGCGTGCTGGCGAGTCACGCCCGACGGCGCGGCGACCCAGGTCGGACCTGCGACGGGAGACATCAGCTCGAACGGCAGTGGGTTGGTCCTGGTCGTCGCCGGCAACGGCGGCGCCTACCACCTGGCCTATTCGGCCCTCGGCGGCGGGCCGCAAGTGCTAATTACCAACGATCCGGCATTCAGTGAGATGGGGCCGTCATTCTCGCCGGACGGGTCGCTCGTGCTATTCGGGCGGGTCCAGGCGCAGACGCCCACCGTCTCGGCGGGCATCTGGATCGTCAAGACGGACGGAACTGGTCTGACGAACCTTTCGACCGACGGTGCCTACGCGCGCTGGGTGCCATAGGCGGCGTCGCGTTGAGCCACAGCCATTCCGACGCCACGTCGCTCGCCACTGCCGGGGGTCACCGGCGCAGAGTCACGGCGTGACTGGGAGGGCTCCTCTGGCGGTGGCAAGCATCCGGCCGCGATGCGCCCGGGCCAAACGTCTTGAGCCCGCGGGGCCATCTGCACCGCTTCTGCGGTCCGTGAGGCATATTCGGGGGCCTCTTCGACGTTTGACCCATCCTCTGGGCCGTTGATACACTCCGCCCGGCCCGAGTATGCATCTCATCAACGGAACCGGGCCTAGCCCCAGGAAGCGCGCCGTCCCGCAGCGTTTCCCCCCCGTGCCCGCAAGAGAAGGAGCCGCTCGCCCCCCATGGACCCAAGTCTGCTCCAGTGGTTCATCCCAATCGCGGGGCTGCTCGCGGTGGGATTTGCGATCTTCCTCGCCCGTGACGTCCTGTCGCGCGACACCGGGACGAAGGAGATGATGGACGTCTGCGTAACGATCAACGAGGGCGCGGTCGCGTTCATCAAGCGCCAGTACTCGACGATCGCCGGGCTCGCCGTGGTCGGCTCAGTCGTCATATTCGTCATCATCTCGCTGGTTGAGACCGCCAACGTCGCCGATACCGGCACGTACGGCGTCGCGTTGGGCATCCGGACGGGCGGCGCATTCCTTGTCGGCGCGGCCTGTTCGATGGCCTGCGGCATCATCGGCATGCTGGTCAGCGTCAGGGCGAACGTTCGAGTCGCCTCTGCCGCCCGCCGCAGCCTGGTCGAGGCTGTCCAGGTGGCCATGCGCGGCGGCGCCGTCTCCGGCTTCCTGGTCGTCGCGCTCTCGCTGCTCGGCGTGTGGAGCATCTTCGCCGTCAACGGCGGCCTGGCCGGCGGCCAGAGCACGCACGACGCACCGTTCCTGATCGTCGGCTACGGCTTTGGCGCCAGCTTCGTGGCCCTCTTCGCCCAGCTGGGCGGCGGCATCTACACGAAGGCCGCGGACGTGGGCTCCGACCTGGTCGGTAAGATCGAGGCGGGGATCCCCGAAGACGACCCGCGCAACGCGGCCGTCATCGCCGACCTCGTCGGTGACAACGTCGGCGACTGCGCCGGACGTGGCGCCGACCTCTTCGAGTCCACGGCCGCCGAGAACATCGGCGCCATGATCCTGGGCGTCGGCGTCTACGCCCTCGCCGTGGCCAACAACTGGCCGAACCCGACCGCGTGGATCTTCTTCCCGCTCGTCGTCCGAGCCTTCGGTCTCGTTTCCACCATCGTCGCGATGTTCTTCATCCGCGGCAAGGAGACGGAGAACCCGATGAACATCCTGAACCGCGGCTACTGGGTCACGACCATCTTGAGCGCCGCCTCGCTCGCCCTCGTCACGAACGTGATGATGAATACGAGCGGCGCGAACGGAGACAACGGCATCCCGACCTGGATCTACTTCTTCGGCTGCGGTGTAGTCGGGCTGGCCACCAGCGTCGCCTTCGTCTACATCACCCAGTACTACACCGCGGGCAGCTACCGGCCGGTCCGGGAAATCGCCGAGGCGTCCAAGACCGGCCCGGCGACCAACATCATCGCGGGCGTCGCCGTTGGCTTCGAAACGACCGCCGTCACCGCGATCACGATCGGCATCGCCCTGCTCGCCAGCAACTGGCTCGGCGCTCATTCGGGGCTGGGCAGCGTCGGTGGCGTCTTCGGCACCGCAGTCGCGACCATGGGCATGCTGATGACCTGCGCCTACGTCCTGGCCATGGACACCTTCGGCCCCATCACCGACAACGCCGGTGGCATCGCCGAGTTCAGCCGCGCCGAGGCGGGCGCGCGCGAAATCACGGACCGCCTGGATGCAGTCGGCAACACGACCAAGGCGCTGACCAAGGGCTACGCCATCGCGTCGGCTTCTCTGGCGGCCTTCCTGCTCTTCAGCGCCTACATCGACAAGATCAACCTGATCCTCCAGCGCCAGATCGATGCCGGCACCCGAACCGTTCAGCAGGGCCTGATGACCTCGGTCAACCTGGAAGACGTCGACGTCTTCGTGGCGGCGTTGATCGCCGCGATGCTCGTCTACTTCTTCAGCTCACTGGCGATCCGCGCGGTCGGCACAACCGCCCAGGCGATCATCGTCGAGGTCCGCCGCCAGTTCCGTGAGATCCCCGGGATCATGGATTACACCGGCCGGCCGGATTACGCCCGAGTCGTCGACATCACGACCCGCGCCGCTCTCCGCGAGATGATGCTGCCCGGCATCGTCGCCGTCGCCACTCCGATCATCGTCGGCGTTCTGCTCGGTTATCAGGCCGTTGCCGGCTTGCTGATGGTCGGGACGATTGCCGGAGTTCTCCTTGCCACCGTGCTCAACAACGGCGGCGGAGCGTGGGACAACGCCAAGAAGTACATCGAGTCGGGTCACCTGCTCGATGCCGACGGCAACGTGCTTGGCAAGAAGACCCCGGCCCATGCTGCTGCGGTCGTCGGCGATACGGTCGGCGATCCCTTCAAGGACACCGCCGGTCCCTCGCTCCACGTCCTGGTCAAGCTTCTCGCTACCATCACCCTGGTGATGGCGCCGCTCTTCATCCGTTAGTCAAGCTCTGAAGCGTCGAGCCGGCGGTCATACGATCGTCGGCTCGCGCACACCCGAAGCCCTGAACCACACCCGCACCGAGGGCGCCTCCCATGGACCTTGCCACCATCCAGGCACTCGTGATGGGTCTGACCCAGGGGCTGACGGAGTTCCTGCCGATTTCGAGCTCCGGTCATCTCATTCTCGTTCCGTGGCTGTTCGGGTGGACGGTTCCGGTCAGGGACGACTTCATCAACTCGCTGGCCTTCACCGTCATGCTCCACATGGGCACGCTTCTGGCCTTGCTCGTCTATTTCTGGCGTGAATGGCTGAAGCTCATTCCGGCCGGGCTGGCGGCTATTCGCGACCGCTCATTGGCCGGGGACCCGGACCGGAAGATGGCCTGGCTCATCGTCGTGGCCACCATCCCGGCCGTTCTTGTCGGGCCTATCCTCACCGACACCATCGAGTCGTGGGTCCGAGAGCCGGCGCGCGTGGCTTTCATGCTATGTGTCGGCGCGGCGATCCTCTGGCTTGCCGATCGCTGGGGAAGCAGACAGCGCGAGATGGACTCGCTGACCTTCGGAGGCGCTCTGGGCATAGGCGTGGCCCAGGTCCTGGCCCTGGTTCCGGGCATCAGCCGCTCTGGCATCAGCATCTCGGCGGGCCTCTTCCAGGGTCTCAACCGCGAAGCGGCGGCGCGCTTCAGCTTCCTGATGGCCACGCCGGTGGTGGCTGGCGCCGGGGTCTGGGAGGCTCGCAAACTGCTCACCAACGAGGCAGGCGTGAACCCGGAGGTCGAACTCATCGTGGTCGGCTTCGTGGCTGCCGCAATCTCCGGTCTTCTGGCGATCCGCTTCATGCTCGAGTTCCTGCGGCGCCGGCCCCTCACCGTCTTCGTTGTCTACCGCGTCGCGGCGGCAATCCTGGTGTTCGTCGTACTGCTCTCACCGCACGGCGCCTGAGAAAGGGGCATGCCGTCCTGATGGAGGTCATCAAGCAGCTTCGTCAGCGCGAGATACGGGACCTGCTGGCACTGCGCCCGATCCGTACCCAGCAGGAGCTTGCCGCTGCACTCCGCGAGCGTGGCTTCCGGGCCACTCAGGCCACCATCAGCCGTGACGTCGCCGATCTCGGGCTGATCAAAGCCCACCGGGATGGGGTCCAATCGTACGTTGTCCCCGCACGGGTCAGCGAGGCCGAGAGCACCGGGGAGGAGCGGCTACGGGCGCTCCTGGGCGATCTTCCCGTGGCGGTTCGGGAGGCTGGCCTCATGCTCGTTCTGAAGACGCTGCCGGGCTCGGCTCACGCCATCGCGGCGGCTCTGGACCGAACGCGCTGGCCGGAGGTGGTCGGCAGCATCGCGGGCGATGACACCGTCTTCGTCGCCTTTGGCGATCGCGCGTCGATGCAACGGGTCCGGGGCAGGCTGGCCAGTCTGGGCCGCTAGCAGAGTGCCTCGGGTGCCGGGGCACCCCCGCCCGACTCAAAGGCCCCGCTGCCTGGCGGGGGTATCGGGTGCGATCGCCGATGCCGCAGATGCGGACCGGCCCCGGCTTCCGTGGAGGAGGAGCGGATGCGGAAGGCGGGGCCGGTGGAATTGCTGTGATGACGGTGATGATGACTGGCTGCCTTCAGCCTTCCAGCCTACAGTGGTCCCTCCCGGCCGGGGACCTCCGTCCTAATGCAAACGAGGATAGAAGCTGCGGGAATTCGGTTGAGGGGCGCGCGCGACGGGCTTGCGCGGTCATCGGCCGCGCTCCGGCCGGCCCTAACTTTGACACGCGCAATGGCGGCGGCTAGCATACGCGCCGGCCGAACTTCAGGACGCCGACGAAGGGGCGCCCTGAAGTTCTTTTCCTTATCCCGGGCCGCGAGGTACCGGAGCTTCGCCGGCCGGTACCGGCCGGACCAGAACGGGGGCCTCCCGCGGTGAACAACAAGACCCAGTACATCTCCGAAGAGGGCCTGGTCAAGCTTCGGGCCGAACTCGAAGAGCTGGTCAACGTCCGACGTCAGGAGATCGCTCAGCGGATCCACGACGCCAAGGAACACGGCGACTTGGCCGAGAACGCCGAATACGAAGATGCCAAGAACGAGCAGGCCTTCGTGGAAGGGCAGATCCAGCGCCTCGAGGCTCTCATCAAGAACGCCACGATCATTGAGGGGAACCACGGCACCGATCACGTTCAGATCGGCTCGACCGTGAAGGTTGACGGCGCCGACGGCATGGAAGTCTTCACCATCGTCGGTTCGACCGAGGCCAGCCCGCGCGAGGGCAGGATCTCCAACGAATCGCCCGTGGGCCGAGCTCTTCTCGGCAAGCACAAGGGCGACTCCGTCGTCGTCCACGTCCCGGCCGGCGACTTCGCGTACAAGATCCTCGACATCAGCTAGCCGGCCGCCGTGTACTGGGCCGACGAGCTGGCCGGCGCGGTCTCAGGACCGCAGGTCGTCAACGACTCCAAGTCGCCATCGGGGACGGTCCATGTCGGCTCGCTGCGCGGTGTCGTGCTCCACGACGCGATCCACCGGGCGATGCTGAGCGCCGGGGTGTCGTCGAGATTCCTATATGGAGTCGACGACATGGACGCCATGGACTCTCAGGCAATGCTGACTCCGGATGCCGTCGACCGGTACATGGGCGCGCCTCTCTCCCGCGTCCCGGCGCCCGAAGGCAGCAGCGCGGCCAACTACGCTCGCCATTTCGTGGGCGAGATCTTCTTCCGGACCTTCGAGCCGCTCGGCATCAAGCCCGAGTTCTACTGGGTGAGCGAGCTGTATTCGGCGGGTCGGATGGACCCGTACGTCAAGCTGGCCCTCGGTCGAGCCGACCGGGTGAGGTCGATCTACCTCCGCGTCAGCCATGTCGAGCGCTCGAGCAGCTGGCTCCCGATACAGGTCATCTGCGAGAGCTGCGGCAAGATCGGCACGACCTACGCCACGGACTGGGACGGCTCGACGGTGGCGTACGTCTGCAAGCCGGATCTGGTGTCGTGGGCCAGGGGATGCGGTCACGAGGGCCGCGTCTCGCCATTGGGCGGCGGGGCGAAGCTGCCGTGGAACCTGGAGTGGGCCGCCAAGTGGGGTCTGCTCGGTGTCACGATCGAGGGCTGCGGCAAGGATCTGGCCACGGCCGGCGGCTCGCGCGACCGCTCCGATGCGATCAGCCGCGAGGTCTTCGAGGTTGAGCCCCCGCGCAACGTCACCTACGAGTTCCTCAACATCGGCGGCCGCAAGATGTCGACGTCGAAGGGCCAGGGTGTCGCGGCCCACACGATCGCCGAGGTCCTCCCTCCGGAGCAGCTCCGTTTCCTCTTCCTGCGGCCGCGCCCCAACCAGGTCATAGATTTCGACCCGGAGGGCGACACGATTCCCCGCCTCTTCGACGAGTTCGATCGGATCGCCGCGGCCACCGCCGGACGCGACGTCAAGGGCGAGCTGCCGGCCGACCACGAACGGCTCTTCGCCTATTCGCTTCCGGGGCCCTCGCCGGACGTGGCCTCGGCCGCGGCCGCGTTCCGGCCCGCGTTCGCTCACCTGGCCCTCCTGCTGCAGATTCCCGGCGTGGCCATCGCCGAGCGGATGGCGGCCGAAAAGGGCGCGCCGCTCACCGAACTCGAAGCCGGGGTGCTCGCCGAACGGACGGCCTCGGCCCGGGCCTGGCTCGAGTCGTACGCACCCGAGCGCGCGCGTCTGGTCATCCAGCGTGATGGCGTTCCCGCCGAGGTCCGGGAACTGGGCGACGATCAGCGGCGGTACCTCGCGGCTCTGGCAGCAGCCGCGGCGGTCGAGAAGCCGGTTTCCGGAGATGCGTGGCAGGCGTTAATCTTCCGCGTCGCCTCGGAGTCGGGGTTGACCTCTGGCCGGGCCTTTGGCGCTTTGTACGCCGCCTTCCTTGGCCGGAGCAACGGCCCGCGCGCCGGCTGGCTGCTCGCCAGTCTCGAGCCCGCGTTCGCGGTGGGCCGGTTGCGCGCCGCGGCTGTCTAGCCGCCCGGAAGCGCACGGAGCTGGATGGCCGTCCGGTTCTTGCCGAATTCACAGCGCGACGACATCCGGCCAGGCGTTCCCTGTCGTTGCTCCTCGCCGGCACGGGATTGGGCCCGACGGCTCGCAAGACCGAGTATCGAGCCGCGGGAATCGCCTCGCCGACAGGTCACTCCGCTCTATTCCGGCCTTGCGGGCGGCTCGACTCCTTCCCGACGTCCGTTTCATGTGAATCCGGAAAACTCGCGCTGGCCGTTGGCGAGAGTGCGCCAATGTCACCCGGCGGCGGCTCGATTCGTCACGGGACCGCAGGCCCGGCGTCCCCCCGCCCCCGTAGCCGCGGCCCGGCTAAACTCAGTGGCAGTCACGCGGCGCGGGCCGCCGAAGGATACCAGGGGGTAACGACGCATGAGCATCGGGCTGGCCAGGCTGCGCGAGGAGCCGGATCGCATTCGGCAGGGCGCGATCGACAAGGGAGAGGACCCTTCGATCGTCGATGCCGCGCTGGCTCTGGAAGGCGATCGCCGTCAGCTCCTCGGAGAAACTGACCATCTCAAGGCCGAACGCAATGCCGCATCGAAGCGAATCGGCGAAGCGATGCGCGCTGGCGCGGCGCCCCCGGTTTCGGCGCAGCCAAGTGCAGCCGCCGGGACGGGCACCGCCTTCGACGCTTCTGTCTTGGTCGCTGACCTCAAGCGGGCCTCCACGGACGCAGGCGCCCGGATCGAGAAGCTCGACGCCCAGCTGGCGGCCGTCGAATCTCAGCTCGAGGAGCTTCTCCTGCGCATCCCGAACCCGGCCGACCCGGACGTACCGGTGGGCGACGCCTCGGCCAACCAGACCGTTCGCACTTGGGGCGAGCTGCTCCCCCGGGACGCCACGGCCGGCGGTCAGACGTGGACGCGCCGCCCCCATTGGGAAGTCGCCGCGAGCCTGAGAATGCTCGACCTCGACCGCGGGGCCAAGATCACGGGCTCTGGCTTCCCGGTCTACACGGGCCAGGGTTCCCGGCTCCAGCGCGCCCTGATCGACTTCATGCTCGACATCCACACCTCCGAGCACGGCATGATCGAGATCTGGCCCCCAGCCCTGGTCAATGCCGCATCCGCAAGGGGCACCGGCCAGATCCCGGACAAAGAGGATCTGATGTACGTCGTGCCGCGCGACGAGTTGTACCTCGTGCCCACGGCCGAGGTTCCGGTCACGAACCTCCACCGCGACGAGATCTTCGAGGCGGACCAGCTGCCGGTTCGCTACGCGGCCTACTCACCGTGCTTCCGGCGCGAAGCCGGCGCTGCCGGCAAGGACACACGCGGCATCCTCCGAGTCCACCAGTTCGACAAGGTCGAGATGGTCCTCTTCGAGAAGCCCGAGGCTTCGGCCGAGGCGCTCGAATGGCTGACCGGTCGAGCCGAGGTGATCCTCCAGCGACTTGGCCTGGCGTACCGCGTCCTGCTCATGGCGACGAAGGACATGGGTTTCGTCCAGGCCAAGAAGTACGACCTCGAAGTCTGGGCTCCCGGCGTCGGGCGCTGGCTCGAAGTCAGCTCCTGCTCGAACTTCCGCGACTACCAGGCCCGCCGCATGGCCATCCGCTACCGGCCCGTACCCGGCGCCAAGCCCGAGCTGGTCCACACTCTCAACGGCTCCGGCCTCGCTCTCGCCCGAACGGTCGCCGCGATCCTCGAGACGTACCAGCAGCCTGACGGCAGTCTGCTCGTACCAGAGGCCCTTCGCCCGTACATGAAGGTTGACCGCGTCCTGCCTTAGGGCTTGCGGAGTGGCGCTCCAGGACCGGTTTCTGTCAGGATTGACGCGCTCAATCGAAGGTCACGTACCGTCGCGAATCAGCGGCACAGGGCACGGAGGCTCGGATGGCAAAGGTCGGTGTCCGACGCGCTCGCTCGGGCGTTCTGGCGTGCGTCGCGGTGCTGGCGGCCCTGGCCGCGGCCGGCTGCGTTGGCAGCGGCGCAACCCCGCAGGTCATCTACCTGACGCCGCCGCCCGGGCCCGCCACGCCGCTCCCTTCCGGCTTCACACCGGCTCCGACGGTCGGGCTGCCAACGCCGGTGATCGACAGCGTCGTCGTCTCTTCCAACGCCCCGGACAACCGCTGGACCGTGATCTTCAAGAAGCCCGTCGTCTCCGGTGTCTTGGGCGCCTCGGCGACGGCGATGAACAACGCCATCACCAGTGCAGTCGACGGCTTCATCGGCGCCTTCACGGGCAGCGGTCTGCCGGCGGTGGCCAGCGGCGACGGCCCGAGCACGTTTGAAGGCGACTTCAGCATCGCCCTCGACTCACCCACGCTTGTGAGCCTCCGCTTCACCATCATCACCTTTGTCACCGGAGCGGCACACCCCGTCGAGACGCCGGGAAGCCTCAACTTCGTGGTCTCGAGTGGCGCGAAGATCAACCTGACCGACCTGTTCACGAGCCCGGTGGCTGCCCTTTCGACCCTGTCCAGCCAGGCTCACGCGGCGCTGTCGACTTCGCTCGGCTCGGACCTGACCTGGGCCGGATCGGCGTCCTCGCTGACCTTCTTCGAGAAGGGCTGGGCCATCACGCCGGCCGGTCTGGAATTCACCTGGGCGCAGGGCGACATCGCCAGCGAGGCCGCAGGAATGCCCTCCGTGACGCTGACCTGGTCCGGCATCAAGTCGATCATCCTACCGTCCAGCCCGGCCGGGGAATTCGTCAAGTAGGGAGCGATCGGGATCGCGAACTGGTCCCGATCTGGCTGCGGCAGGCCGGTCGGCGAGGGCTCCTCCCGGCGTCGGCGCGCGAGCGCCACTACCTCCTTCCGGCAGGCCGCCGGTGGCGGCTATGAAACGGTTCCGGCGACGGTGGCCTCCTCATGGGCACGCGGTTCTAGACTCAAGCGCAGCGGCTCAGTGCCGAGTTGGATGGCCCCGATGAGCGGCCGGCGCCCCGGCTTACGAAGACCAGGAGGCATTACGGTATGGATCTCGACGGCGCGGTCGTAATCGTGACGGGGGCCTCGTCGGGCATCGGGGCCGCCACAGCCCGGCTGGCGGCGGCACGCGGGGCCAAGGTGTTGCTGGCCGCCCGCCGCTCCGACCGGATCAACGACCTGGCCAACGAACTGCCAGATGCCCTGGCGTTGTCGACCGATCTGCGGGACCCGGGGCAGATCGTCAGGATGGTGAACGCGACCCTGGATCACTTCGGTCGCGTGGACGTGCTCGTCAACGACGCCGGTCAGGGTCTCCACGTGCCGCTCGAGCAGGTCCGGCTCGAAGACCTGCGCGCCATCACCGAGCTCAACTTCTATGCGCCTCTCCTCGCAATGCAGGCGGTTATCCCGCCGATGCGCAGGCAGGGCGGCGGTGCCATCGTGAACGTCAGCTCCATGACGTCTCGCATGGTGCTCCCCGGCGTCGGCGGATACTCGGCCACGAAGGCGGCGCTCAACATGCTCTCGCAGGTCGCCCGCCGGGAGCTCGCGCCCGACGGCATCGTGGTCTCGACCGTCTACCCGTCCGTGACCGCTACGGAGTTCCATCAGTCGCTGGCCGCAGGCGCTCAAGTAGGCGGTGATTCGTGGTCGGTCAAGGCTGATTCGGCGGAGTCGGTGGCCGAAGCGATCGTCGGTGTCATCCGGTCCGGTGAGGAGGAGATCATGTTGACCCAGGAATGGGGTGGCGGCGCCGGGGATTGTCCGGACACCGGACAAGCGCAGTAAGGCGTGAGCCGCCCGCTGGTGGACGTGGGTGGGCTCCGACCGATACCCGCTGCCTCAGCGCCGCTTTGTCGTGGACGCCCCACCCGAGCCCACGTGCGTGACGACCGGCTCCTGCGCCACCTTTGCCGATTGACCCACCTCGTAGTCGTGGATGTAGCGCCGCCCGCGCAGCCAGGACGCAGCGGCGGCGCCGAGCGACAGCACGACACAGACCGAGAACGCAACCTGCAGCCCATCGTGGAACGGGCCGGCGAGAAGCTGTGGGAAGAAGGAGTTGCTCAGCACTGTCGCCCGCGCAGCGCTCGGAAGCCCGGCGAGCACCGAGCCCGGGATGAGGGTCGCCATCGGGTTGTAGCCAAGGAACGCCGCAAAGAGCGCGCCGACCGGCGGAACCCCGGAGATATTGGATGCGACGCCCGACGGGATGCCCGCGGCGGTCAGCCGACCGTACAGCGCGCCGGGCAGACTCGAGGAGAGACCCGCGACGACGAGCGAGAAGATGAGCGTCAAGCTGAGGCTCGAGGCGACGTTCTGGAATGTCGCGCGCATGCCCGACGACGCGCCGCGGTGCTCGGGGGGCACGGCGTTCATGATCGACGCCGTGTTGGGCGAGGCGAAGGCTCCCATGCCGATCCCCAGCATGAGGAGGAGCAGCGCGAAGGGAGCGAAGTCGAAGTCGACCGGGAGCGTCAGGAAGCCTACGAATGCGGCCGCCGTGATCAGCATGCCCCCGGTCGAGAAGTAGCGAGCGCCGTATCGATCGGATAGCGCGCCGCTCAACGGTCCGGCGAGCAGGAACCCGGCCGTCATCGGGAGCATATACACCGCCGCCCACAGCGGCGCGTCCTCGAAGGCGTAGCCGTGGAGCGGCAGCCAGATCCCCTGCAGCCAGACGATGAGGACCAGCTGGAGACCGCCGCGGGCCAGGGACGAGAGAAAGCCGGCGATGTTGCCGGCCGCGAACATCCGGATACGGAAGAGCTCGAGGCGGAACATTGGATCGGGCACGCGCCGCTCGGCGGCAATGAAGACGGCCAGCAGGGCCAGCCCACCAACGATCTCGCCGATCACTGACGGGTTTCCCCAGCCCATGCTCGAGTTGCCGTAGGGCTGGATGGCGTACGTGAAGCCGACGAGGACGAGCGTCAACCCGACTGCGAACAGCACGTTGCCGGGTAGGTCGAGCCGCTGGTGTGCGCGGATAGTCGCCGTCTCGTGGAGCATGAGATACGCCCACACGGTCCCGAAGAGTCCGAACGGCACGCTAACGAGGAAGACGGCACGCCAGTCGATCGTAGCCAGCACGCCCCCCAGCAGCAGCCCGCCGAAGGTCCCCGCGAGCATGCCGATCTGATTCATGCCCATGGCCAGGCCGCGTTGGTCGGGCGGGAAGGCATCGGTCAGGATGGCCGCCGAGTTGGCGAAGAGGAAGGCGCCACCTACGCCCTGAACGAGCCGGAATACGATGAGCTCCAGGGCCGCGGTGTTGCCCTGTCCCTGGACGAAGAAGCACAGGATCGACCCGGCTGTGAACACGGCGAAGCCCGCGTTGTACAGGCGAACGCGGCCGTACATGTCCGACACCCGTCCCGCACTGACCAGGAGCGTAGCCGTCACGAGCGTGTACCCGACGAGTACCCAGAGCAGGTAGTCCGACTCGCCCGGCGCGAGCGGGTCGATGCCGATGCCCCGGAAGATGGCCGGCAGCGCGATGAGCATGACGCTGCCGTTGAGTCCGGCCATGAAGACGCCGAGCGTCGTGTTGGAGAGCGCGATCCAGCGGTAGTCGATGTGGGCGAGCCGGCGCGGACGCTGGGTCGACGTCATCTGGTGGCCTCGGCCTCGGAAGAGTCGGAGGAGTTCCCTTCGGACGGTCCCGCAACAACGCGCTCCAGTAACTCCGCGAGCATGGCCTGGGCGGCGGGCTCGAGCGCCAGGAGCCGGGCGGCGACCTCGCTGTCGCGTAGCACGACCGCTCCCTCGACCGCTTTCTGTCCGGCCGGCGCCAGGCGAACAAGCGTGATACGTCGATCGGTCGGGCTGGGCAAGCGTTCTACCAGGCCTGCGCGCTCGAGACGATCGACCAGGTTTGTGATCGTGGAACGCGGGACGCCGAGCTCATCCCCGTAGCGGCTGATCGGGACTTCGCCCTGTCGGGCCAGAACGCGCACGGCGTACAGGTCTGCCAGCGAAATCCCGTGTCGGGCCGCGAGCTCGCGTTGGACGGGTTCGGCGAGTGCCACGGCCCGCAAATAGGCGAGGAGCACGCGTCGCCCGGTTGGTTCCAAGGCCAAGCCCTGTACTCCCATCTCAAGGATAGTCCGAAATATGGGAGTATCTTATCGGAAAGACCGCCTCGACGCCGGAGCTGCGGCCGACGCAATCAGGTTTGGTCAGCCTTCCTGGCGTTGCCTGCCGCGAGACAGCACGGCCTCTTGGCGACCGAGATCACGGGTAAACTGATCTTGGCTCCCAGCGGAGAGGTGGCAGAGCGGTCTATTGCGGCGGTCTTGAAAACCGCTGATCGAGAGATCCGTGGGTTCGAATCCCACCCTCTCCGCCAGACTCATACGCGGAGCGCAGCAGCGCGATTCGACCGACTCAAGGGCGACCTCGAAGTCCATCGCCCGGGTTCGGGTAGCGCCATTCGCGCCGGTCTACGCGGGAAGCTGCCGCCATGCGGTTGTTCTCCTGGTCCTGCATACTCGGGGAATGAGAGCCCGGAGGAGATCGATCTTCGCACGCGCCCGCGACACGGTCCCCGTGGTTGCCGTCGCCGGTATCGGCATTGTTGGCGTCTTCCTGGCGATGAACGTTCTGGTCACGGCCGCACCGGTCGCGCTCGATCTCAGTCCATCTCCGTCGAACGGTGGCTCGTCCTCTCCTCCGGTATCACCGTCTGCGCTGCCTGTGGCAACCAATACCCCGCCCGTGACCCCAGCCCCGACCGCGTCGCTGCCGGACTATAAGCCGACGCTCGTGAGCTCGGACGTGTCCGCCACGGACCCGAACGGCGTGTGGGACGTCTATCTGAGGTACCCGGCGTTCGTGGAAGGGACCACGCCGTGGGCGGACGCGATCGACGCCAGCATCCTCGGCGAGCTCCAGACCAGGGCCGCGCAGTGGGAGGAGGGTCCAGCCGCGTATCGCCAGGTCGCCGGAAAAGTCAACACCCTGTACGGCTCGTTCACCACGGAGTTGCTGACCCCGGCCCTCGCGTCGTTCACCCTTACCTGGGACGACAACAGCTCGCCGAGCGGACCGGTCACCAACGTCGAGACGCTCAACTTCGACCTGGGCACGGGCCAGCGGATCGCTTTCGATGATCTGTTCACCGACCCCGCGGCGGCCCTGGCGGTTGTGTCCGGCGAAGCCTTGTCGCTCCTTCAAGTCGAGCTTGGCGCGAACTACAACCCGACGATAGCGATCGAAGGGACGAGTCCGTCGCCGGCCAACTACGTCAATTGGGCTTTGACGAAAGACGGCATCAAGATCACGTTCGACCCGTACCAGGTCTCGTCGAGCGGAACCGCGTTGCCCACGGTCGTCGTGCCCTGGGACTCCCTGCTCCCGGTGATGGTCACGACCGGGCCCGTCGCGAATCTGGCCGGCCTCTAGGCTCGGACGCCGGTCGCGCCGGCGACCGCCTCGGGCCGCCCCAGGCGGCGCTGTCGCTCGGTCGACGCCTGACACCGCTGGCCTGGGCCCGTAGACTTGCTAGGTCCGATCGGGCAGCTGAACGGTTGCAGGTCGGCCACGCAGCGCCGAACCCCTGGTGTTCGGGCCGGCTCATCGGAGGGCCCAATGGCGGTTGAGTACAACGCGACGGTGTCGAGCCGGGTCGAGGTCGCGCCCGGCCTCATCATCCTGCGAGTCGCGCCGGACAAGCTGCCGTTTGAGTTCAAGGCGGGTCAGTACGTCGTCTTGGGCCTCAAGCCCTCGGAACCGCGCATCTACGAGGCGGAAGCCGAGGCAGCGGGTGTCGTTGCGGTTGGGGCGGTCGAAGCTGCGGGCGTCGCCGCGCCTGTCGCAGGAACGCCTGAGAGCCAGGAGGCGGTGGCGGCGCAAGCCACTGCCAGCGCCCGCGCCGCTGCCGACCCGGATCGGATGATTCGCCGCGCCTATTCGATCGCGTCGGAGAGCCGCGCCGACGAGTACCTCGAGTTCTACCTCACCGTGGTCATGAGCGGCGAGCTTACGCCGCGGCTGTTCAACCTCAAGATCAGGGACCGGTTGTACGTGGGTCCGAAGGCGGTGGGCGTCTTCACGCTGGACAAGGCACCCGGCAAGCACATCCTGATGATCGGGACCGGAACCGGTCTGGCGCCCTATATGTCGATGTTGCGCAGCGAGCTGGATTGCAACGGATCGCGCAAGTTCGTGATCGTGCACGGAGCTCGGTTCTCATGGGACCTCGGCTACCGGACCGAACTCACCGGCCTGGCTCGCCACTGCAACAACTTCCACTACATGCCGGTCATCACGAGACCTCAGGAGGACGTCACCTGGCGGGGCCGGAGCGGGTACCTCCAGAATCTCGTTGCCTCGGGCGCGATCGAGGAGGAGACCGGGCTGCCGCTCACGTCCGACAACTTCGACGTCTTCCTGTGCGGCAACCCGGGCATGATCGAAACGGTCATCGCCTGGGCCGAGAGCCGCGGCTTTATCCGCGACAAGGGCCACGACATCGGCACGCTCCACACCGAGGAGTACTGGTAGACCCCTGGCGGCGGGGGAGCATCCAGTCTCGGGCTTGGCACAGCACCCGAATCGGCCCCGTTTGACACCGATCCGCCTCAGCCCTAGACTCCGCGCCACATCCGAATATGGGCTGTGATCGGGACGAGTAACTCCCGGCGCCGGCGTAGAGAACCAGCGGTTGGTGCAAGCTGGGGCGGCGACGAGACGGAATGGACCCGTGAGCCTCCGGACCGAACCGCGAGCTTCCAGGGCTCGCCAGTAGGCTCCGGCGCAGAGCGCCAGCGATATATGGCAGCACCGATCGGTGGGAGTCGCGCCGGCGGCAGTGAAGCGGGAGCCCGCCTCGAGTCGCAACCGCGAGAGCCCAACCCGTCGGCCAGAGAGCGGCATCGCCGAATATGGGTGGCACCGCGGAAGGATCGACCTTTCGTCCCTGTGGACGAGAGGTTTTTTGATTCTCCGCCGCGCTGGACCTCGCCGAAAGGCAGCCAGTGGCCACTCAAGTCGCAGTGGCTGCCGGCCCAGTAACGGGAGAACGGTCTGGCGGAACGGCAGGCGCGGCACACACGATCCGAAAGGCGACAGGCGATACCGATGGCACCAAACGATCCGCTGAGTCTTCGCGAGGTCCGGCAGTTGTCGGGCTCGGCCGACACGATCCTGTTGACGGCCACTCGCAACGCGGACCTCGAAACCCCGATCGGCGCCTTCATGCGCTTTGACGACGGTGGCCCCGCCTTCTTGCTCGAGTCAGTGGAGGGCGGCGAGCGACTCGGTCGCTATTCGTTCATCGGCGCCGGCCCACGGCGCCTGCTGACGGTCCGCGACGGCCGGGCCACGATCCAGTCCCGGCCGGTGGGAGTGACGGAGTTCTGCGCCGATCTGCCGACAGAGACCCTCCCAGTCCCGGATCCGCTCACGGCCCTGCGCCAGTTCCTGCCGAAGCGCCGAACCCTCCCTTCGACCGATATCCCGCGATTCCCCGGAGGGGCGGTCGGCGCGCTCAGCTACGACGCGGCCTCCACGTTTGAGCCGACGGTCCCGTTGCCGGCGAGGGACCCGACCGGTGTCCCACTGGCCGCCTTTCAGGAGACGGACCTCGTCCTCGTCTTCGACCACCTGATCCACACACTCTCGGCCGTAGCTTCGCTGCACACGGACACCCCGGACATCGAGAGCCGATACGCGATCGCCGAGCGGGCCATCTTCGAAGCCCTGGAGCGGGCTGGCCGGCCGACCGAGGCGGAGCTGGCCATCTTGACGCGACGGAGTCGATCGGGCGGGTATGGACGCCCCGGTGAAAAGGATTCGGGACGCCCGGGTGACGGGAGGGACGATGGTTCCGCTGCCGCGGAAAGCCCGCCCGGTGCCGGGCCCGGCGACGGCAGCCGCCCAAACGAAGACGGCCCGTTCGGCCTTCGGCAGATCGAAGTCAGCCTGGACCGCGGTCAATACGAATCGGCGGTTCGATCAGCCAAGGAAGCAATCGCCGCCGGTGAGGCGATCCAGATCGTCCTGGCGCGCCGCCAGACCGTTGAGCGGCCGGTGATCGGCGGCGACCGGCTCGACGCAGTGGCGCTCTATCGGGCGTTGCGGCGCGTCAACCCCAGCCCGTACCTCTTCTTCGTCCGGATGCCCGAGTTCTCCGTGGTCGGCGCCAGCCCGGAGTTGCTCGTGCGGGTCGAGGGCGACCGCATAGCCACGCACCCGATCGCCGGCACGCGTCCACGCGGAGCGAGCCAGGCAGAGGACGACGCCCTGGCCGACGCCCTGCGGCGAGATCCGAAGGAACGGGCGGAGCACGTGATGCTCGTCGACCTGGGCCGCAACGACCTCGGTCGGGTGGCCCGGGCAGGGACCGTGGCGGTGACCAAGTACATGGAGGTCGAGCGCTACAGCCACGTTCTCCACCTGGTGAGCAACGTGGAGGCGCGGCTTCGGCCCGGCTGCGACGCCCTCGATGCGCTGCGGAGCATCTTCCCGGCCGGGACGCTTTCCGGCGCGCCGAAGGTTCGAGCGATGCAGCTCATCGCCGAAGCGGAGGGGGAGCGGCGCGGGCTGTACGGCGGGGCCGTGGGCTATCTCGGCTATGACGGCAATCTCGACACCGCCATCACGATCCGTTCCGCCGTGCTGCGTGACGACAGGATCCATCTGACGGTCGGCGCGGGCATCGTTGCCGGCTCGCTCCCGGAGCGCGAGTTCGAGGAGACGGAGCACAAGGCCGGGGCGGTGCGGCGGGCTATCGAGCTTGCCGTCGCCGAAGCGATCGAGAGCTCAGGCAGTGGCTCCGGCAGTGGTGAGTCTTTCGGCACGGCCAGGCAGGGGAGTGGCACGACCACGTCCCGCGGCCTCGGCACCGGCGCGGCCGCCGGCTCGGACCGATAGGAGGCGTCTGAATGCTGCTGATGATCGACAACTACGACTCGTTCACCTTCAACCTCGTCCAGGCTCTCGAGGCGGCCGGCGCCGAGGTCCGCGTCTTGCGCAACGACGCCATCGATCGGGTCGGCATCGAGGCCCTTGCCGACGACCGCGAGGCCCACTTGCGTGGCATGGTCGTCTCGCCCGGGCCTGGCGACCCCGACTCGGCAGGCGTCTCGATGGACGCGATCCGGGTGGCCGTCGAACGCGGGATCCCGCTCCTCGGCGTGTGCCTCGGCATGCAGGCGATGGCCCAGGCATTCGGCGCCACGATCCGGCGGGCACCGACGCTCGTCCACGGCGAGGCCTCCGACGTCCGCCACGACCAGAGGGGGCTCCTGGCCGGAATGCCGTCCCCGTTCGCGGCGGCCCGCTATCACTCCCTGAGTGTGGCCCCGGACACGCTCCCGCCCCAGTTCGTGGTCACGGCCCGGACGGTCGACGACTACGTGGTCATGGGCATCCGGCATCTTCACGCCCCGGTCGAAGGGGTGCAGTTTCATCCCGAATCGGTGCTCACGCCTCACGGCCCGCACTTGCTGGCCAACTTCCTGAGGTTGTGCGGCGAGGGCGACGGCGGCCTGCTCGACCGGACACCGGGCTCCTTTGCCCTGAACGGGCTGGCAAGTGCGGTCGAGGCCGGTGCTGTCCCGGCCGCGGGCACCCCCGGGGCCGCCCAATGAGCGAGCAGGTGAGGGCGGCTCTCGCCGCCGTAGTCGGGGGTCGGAGACTCTCGATAGAAGAGGCCCGCTCGGCCATGGGCTCGGTTATGGATGGAGAGGCATCGCCGGCGCAACTGGCCGCGTTGCTGGTGGCTTTGCGGATGCGTGGTGAAACGGTCGAGGAGCTGGCCGGTTTCGCGGCCGCCATGCGGGAGCGCGTCGTGCCGGTCTCGGCGCCCGAGGGTGCCATCGACACTTGCGGCACGGGCGGCGACGCAAGCAATACCTTCAACATCTCCACGGCCGCCGCGCTCGTCGTGGCCGCGGCCGGTGTCCCCGTGGCCAAGCACGGCAACCGGGCCGTCACCTCGGCCTGCGGGTCGGCCGACGTGCTCGAAGCCCTCGGCATCGCCACGGATCTCTCCCCGGCGGAAGCGGCCAGGGCGCTGCGCACCGAGGGGTTTGCCTTCCTGTTCGCTCCGGACTACCACCCCGCCATGAAGCACGCCGGCCCGACCCGGCGCGAGATCGGCGTCCGAACGGCGTTCAACCTGCTTGGCCCGATAACCAACCCGGCCGGCGCGCGCCGCCAGGTCGTGGGCGTGGGCGATCCGGCCGCAGCCCCGAAGCTCGCCGAGGTGCTTCGACTCCTGGGCTCGGAGCACGCCCTCGTCGTCCACGGCAATGACGTGGACGAACTGCCGCTCGACGGTTCGGGCGTCCTCTACGACGTCACTCCGGCCGGCGTGACGCGGTGTGAGATCGTGGCCGCTGACCTGGGGCTGACGCCGGCGCCCCTGGCGGACCTGTCCGGCGGAGCTCCCGCCGAGAACGCGGCTCACGTCGAGGCGGTTCTGGCCGGTCGGGCAGGACCCCGCCGCGATGTCGTCCTTCTGAACGCGGCCGCAGCCCTCCTCGCAGCCGGCCGCGTGACCGGCCTGGGTGATGGCATCACCATCGCCGCGACGACCATCGACTCCGGCGCGGCGGCGTCGCTGCTGGAACGGCTGCGTGCGGGCAAGGCGGTCCGCGACGCGGCGAAGATGGAAGTGGCGCCGGCATGACGGAGGTGGCGGGCAAAGGGCAGGGCGAACGCCGTGTCGCGGCCTCGGGCGGCGCGGCCTCGGGCGGCCGCGTCCGCCGCTCCTCTGGCGGGGCCGCGGCCCGGTCCGGCGTTGTGGCGGAGATCGCCGAACGGCGCCGGGCCGACGTCGGCCGCGAGCTGGGATCGAAGACATACGGCGCCCTCGCCGACGAGGCCGCCGGTTATTCGGCCCGACCCGGAAACGCGCCACGACCGATCGTCGAGCGTCTGGCGGCTCCGGGCCTGCATCTCATCGCGGAGGTCAAGCGCCGCTCCCCGTCGGCCGGGCCAATCGCGGCCGACGCCGATCCGGTCGCGCTCGCCCGAGCCTACGAGGCCGGTGGCGCGAGCGCAATCTCGGTGCTGTGCGAGCCGCACTGGTTCGGCGGTTCGCTGGTCGACCTGCGCGCGGTGCGGGCCGCGGTCACGCTGCCCGTCGTTGCCAAGGAGTTCGTGGTCGACGAGCGGCAGCTCCCCGTCCTGCGCTCCGCCGGGGCCGACATGGTTCTCCTCCTCGCGTCGCTCCTGCCGCCGGGGAAGCTCGCCCGGTTCGCCGGGCTGGCCCGCGAGCTGGGGTTGGAGCCCCTCGTCGAAGTTCACGACGAACGGGAGCTCGACGCGGCCCTGGCCACTCACGCCCGCGTGATCGGGCTGAACAACCGTAACCTGCGCACGCTCCGTGTCGATCCCGAGCTATGCCTGCGATTGCGACCTCTCGTGCCGAACGACCGATTGGTGGTCGGGGAGTCGGGCGTCGGCGAGCCCCGGACGCTGGTCGGCTGGCGGGCGGTCGGGATCGACGCTGCCCTCATCGGCGAGGCGCTGATGCGCTCGGCCGAGCCGGCCTCAGCTGCGCGGGCGTTCGTCGCGGCGGGGTCGGTGCCGCACGACGTGGCTGCGGTGGCGCGGCAGCCTTTGGTCAAGATCTGCGGCGTCACCGACGAGGAAGGAGTGCTCGCAGCGCTCCGCGCGGGCGCCGATGCGATCGGGCTGAACCTGGTTCCGGGCACGCCCCGGGCCTTGAGTCTGGCCGAGGCGACGTACCTCGCCGCCCTAGCCCGCGAGGCTTCGCCGGCTCGGATTCGACCCCGGATAGTGGCGGTCTTCGCTGATGCGCCGGCCCGGGAGATCGAGGCGGCCGTTGCGGCCTTCGGCCCCGATGCCGTCCAGCTTTCCGGCAACGAGCCCGCTTCGACGATCGCCTCGATCCGACGTCCGGTGTGGAAGGTGCTGCATCTGCCGGCCGCGCACGGCGAGCCGGCCGCGAGGGCGGACGGCGCCTCGCAGACGGCGGCCGGTGCGGCGGCGGGCCTCGCGGACGCCGGCTCAGCAGCCGCAAACGCCGTCGAGGCAGGCAAGGTGTTCCTCGCAGCCGGCACCGATCGGCTCATCCTCGACACCGCCGGAGGCCCTTTCCCCGGAGGGACCGGCCGCCAGATCGCCCGCCGGATAGCGGCCTTAGTGGCTCGCGAGATCCCGATCATCCTCGCCGGCGGCCTCGATGCCGCGAACGTTGCGGATGCCGTGCTCGACGTTCCGGCGGTCGGAGTGGACGTGGCCTCGGGCGTGGAGATCCGTCCCTCGGCGGCTTCGTCCGGCGCCGCTTCCGCGAGGACTCAGGTCGGAGCAACGGTCGGTCCGCGACCTCGCAAGGACCCGTTCCGGGTCGCGCTCTTCGCCAAGCGGGCCCGCGCGGCACGCTTCGACCGGCCTCACGTCAGGCCGCGCCCCACGCCGGTCTCGGAAGCTCTGCTCGAGCCCGACGCCGCGGGGCGTTGGGGGCTGAACCGCGACTTCGGCGGTCGATACGTGCCCGAGACTCTCGTCGCTGCGCTGGACCAGCTCGAGGCAGCGTGGAGCGAGGTCCGCCACGACCCCAGGTTCTGGGCCGAGTTGCGCGAGATGCAGTTCCGCTACGGCGGTCGGCCCACCCCGATCTACCGGGCCGATCGGCTCGGCGGCGAGGTCCTCGAAACGGCTCGGCGTCGGGCGGGTGAGACCGCCGGCTCGTCGGAAGATCTTCTGCCCGATCGAATTCGGCTGTACCTCAAGCGTGAGGATCTGAACCACACCGGCGCCCACAAGCTCAACAACGCCCTCGGGCAGGTGCTGCTGGCGCGGCGGCTCGGCAAGAGGCGAGTGATCGCGGAGACCGGTGCCGGCATGCATGGCGTGGCCACGGCAACCGCGTGCGCCCTTCTCGACATCCCGTGCGTCGTCCACATGGGCATCGAGGACATCCGGCGCCAGGCGCCCAACGTCCTGCGCATGGAAGCCCTCGGCGCGGAAGTGCGGCCTGTCCTCGGCGGATCGGGCACCCTGAAGGATGCCGTCAGCGAGGCGCTCCGCGACTGGGTGACCAACGTCAAGACCTCCCACTATTGCCTGGGCTCGACGATGGGCCCGCATCCGTACCCGATGCTGGTGCGCGATTTCCAGCGCGTCATCGGCGACGAGGCCGCGGCCCAGCTATTCGAGGTCGAAGGCCGGCTGCCGGACCTGGCAATAGCTTGCGTCGGAGGCGGTTCGAACGCCCTCGGACTGCTCAACCGGTTCATCGGCGAGCCGAGTGTTCGGCTCGCCGTAGCGGAGGCGGCAGGCGAGGGGATAGAGTCCGGTCGCCACGCTGCCGCCCTGCTGGCGGGCACTCCCGGAATCCTCCACGGATCCCGCTCGTACATGCTCCAGGACGCCGACGGCCAGGTAATCGAGGCCGTCTCGATCTCGGCCGGACTCGACTACCCGGGAATCGGGCCGCAGCTTGCGGCGCTCATGGAAGCACGCCGCCTTCTGGTGGCCGCCGCAACCGACTCGGAGGCTCTCGCCGCGGTACGGCAGGTCGCCCGGACCGAGGGCATCCTCGCGGCCTTGGAATCGGCCCACGCCGTCGCGGCGCTGCCGGAAGTGCTGGTCCGACTGGCCGCGGAAGGGGTGAGTGGCGCCCTCGACGCCGACCGCCAGAGCGTGGCCGGTGCGTCTCATCGGCCGCTCCCCCGCGAGGCCGTGATCGTCCTCGGCCTTTCCGGCCGCGGCGACAAGGACCTCGCCGCTCTCGGACTGAAGGAGGTGGGTCGATGACGGCGCAGACGCGCTCATTGACCGCTGCCGGCACTCGTGGCGCGGCCGCGCCAACCCCAACGGGCACGGCCGCGCCTACCCTCCGCGATCGGGCGCGGAGCGCCGAAGCCGTCACGGACGCCGAAGCCGTCACGGACGCCGACCGGCGCGGCACGAACGAGACGGCCGGAGCTCGACGGATCGCTGCTGCCTTCGCCCGCGCCGCGACCGCCGGCCGAGCCGCTCTCATCCCGTACGTCGTGGCTGGCTACCCCGACTACGATGGCTCGCTGGCCGCTGCCCTGGCGGCCGCCGACGCGGGCGCGGATCTGCTCGAGGTGGGACTGCCGTATTCGGATCCCCTCGCCGACGGAGCCACTCTTCAGCGAGCGACGGCAGCCGCCCTGCGGGCCGGCGCCACGCTCGACACGTCCGTGGCCTTGATCCGCGCCATCGCGGGCGCACGCCCGGACGTTCCCCTCGTGCCGATGTGCTACGCGAACCAGATCATCGGTGGCGGCGACGGCCGGGCCGTCGCGGCGCTCCTGGCCGAGGCCGGGGCCAGCGGCGTGATCGTCGCCGACTTGACACCCGACGAGGGCTCTGGTTTCGAGTCGGTCGCCCGCGCGGTGGGCCTGGCCGTCGTCTACCTCATCGCTCCGACGACAGCCCCGGTTCGCCGAGCCGAGATCGCGCGCCGATCGGGTGGGTTCCTCTATTGCGTGTCGCTTGTCGGCGTGACCGGCGCTCGCACGTTGCTGCCGCCATCGGTCGGTCATCTGGTTGCCGCTGCGAGCGCCGACTCGACCGTGCCTGTGGCGGTCGGCTTTGGCGTCAGCAGGCCGGTCCACGTCGAGATGCTTGTACGTGCCGGCGCGGATGGCGTGATCGTGGCATCCGCTCTGGTTGATGCGCTGGGACCGGACGGGCGCGACGTTGCCGCTCTGGCCGCCCTCGTCGGCGAGCTGTGTGAGGCCACTGCGCGTGGACGGGGTCGGTCAGCTCCTGTCGGGGTCCTCGTGGTCGCCCCGACGGAGCAGTCGCGCAACGAACCGTGACAGGCCACCCGGCAGGAGTCGGCCGACGATCGCCACTAGCGCCGCCAGGACGAAGAGGCCGAGCAGCGCAGCCAGAGTTGCGCTCCGCATCTTTCGCCGATCGGGTCGCGTCTCGTCCATCGATTCCTGCCTCCGCTGCTAGGCGGGCTTGGAGCCCGAGCCATCAAGCTCTTCGAGACGCTTGATAGTTTCGATGAGTTCACGGTAGAGCGCCAGCAGGGCGTCCTGCGGAATCGGGCCCTCGTTGGCCATCGCAACGCGAACCAGGACCTCGCGCTCGCGTTTCGAATCGGCGATGGGCCGGCCGAGCCCCTTCTTCGTCTCACCGGCTTCCAGCCCGAGTCGGGCCCGACGATTCAGCAGCCTGACGATCTCGCGGTCGAGCAGGTCGATCTCGGAACGGAGCGCCTTCAGGTCCTGGGTCATGGAGCGCTCCGGGGCCGGGTTCGGTCGGCGATCAGGTTGAGGGCGGCGGTGTAGCCGGCCGCACCCTTGCCGACGATCCGGTCTGCCGCGATGTCGTGGAGGTAGTTGACCCGGCGAAACGGCTCGCGCCGGTCCGGATCGGAGATGTGGACCTCCACGAAGGGCCGACCGATGCCCTTGAGCGCGTCCCGGAGCGAGACGCTCGTGTGGGTCAGGCCGCCGGCGTTGACGATCGCCCAATCGAAGTCCCGCCTGTGCAGGCGGTCGATCAGGGCGCCCTCGTGATTCGACTGGAAGCAATCTACTTCGAGGCCGAGGTCGGCGCCCCGTCGCCGGAGGCCGTCCTCGATCTCGGCCAGGGTCGTGCGGCCATAGATCTCGGGTTCTCGGGTGCCCAGCAGGTTGAGGTTCGGGCCGTTGAGGACGAGCACGGTCGTCAAAGTTCTGCCCCGATGGAACTCGTTCCGGCGACGCCCCGGGGCCGCCTGTATGCGACGCGAAGCGCGGCAGCCAGCCCGGCTTGGACCGCCTTCGGCGGCACGTCCGACATCACGACGACCCCGGACTCGGTTGGAAGCACCCAGCTCAAACTGCCTCCCGCGTGCTTCTTGTCGGTGGCCACGTGCTCCAGGACTGCCCTTCTGGTGACCGGCGGAGGCTCCACTCCGAGCTCCAGCCGATCGAGGAGCCGATTCACGCGCCGGGCCCGCTGGGCCGTCGTAAGGCCCATGGCCAGAGCAATTGCGAATGCGCCGCGCAACCCGTATGCCACCGCCTCGCCGTGGAGGATCGACCTGTATCCGGCGGCCGCTTCGATGCCGTGGCCGATGGTGTGGCCCAGGTTGAGCGTCGTGCGCACGCCTGCTTCGCGTGCGTCTGCGGTGACTATTTCGACCTTGGCCCAGGCGCAGCGCTCGACGATCTCGGCGACCGCTCCCGACTCGATCGGCTCGGAGTCATCGCTCGCGCACGCCTCGCCTTCTGCCTCGACCAGCTCGAACAGCCGCTCGTCGCCGAGAACCGCCATTTTGACGACCTCGCCGAGGGCCGCGCGGCGCTGCCTGGCCGGCAGAGTGGCGAGGAACGAGACGTCGGAGATGACGGCCGACGGCTGGTGGAAGGCGCCGACCAGGTTCTTGCCCTCGGGGATGTCCACGGCGGTCTTGCCTCCGAGAGCGGCGTCGATCTGACCCACGAGCGTGGTGGGCACGTGGACTACCGGTACGCCCCGCAGATAGGTCGCGGCAACGAAGCCCGCGACGTCGGTGAGCGCCCCGCCGCCGATCGCGACGAGGGTCTCCTTGCGGTCGACGTGAAGTCGGGCGAGAGCGCGGCAGGCCCGTTCGACGCCGCGCAACCGTTTGGCGTTCTCGCCGCGCGGCAGGAGAACGCGTTCCACCTCCCAGCCGTCGGCTGCAAGAGCCGCGGCTATCCCGGCCCCGGCAACTTCCCACGTGCGTGGCTCCGCCAGGAGGATTGCCCGTCGGGCCTCGCCACGGATCAGAGCGGAGCCGACGGCCGTGGCGGCGATCCCGTAGCCGATCTCCACCCGACCCGTCGCCGTGTCGGCGCGAAACACGGTTGCGGCCGGGCCCGAGCCGTCGCCGATGTGCTGCTCGAGCGCCCGAAGGATGTCATCCAGGTGGGCCGCGCCGCTGATCTGCAGGGCTGGCGCGTAGAAGCGGCGCCGATCCTCGGCCAGCTGCCTGAGCGTCCCGACGGTGTCGTGGCCGGCAATGAGCGGGCGCACGTTGAAGCTCCTGACGAGGCGGCCGGCGAGGACCTCTGGCGCGCCGTCAAGCCACACGGGGAAGCGACCGCGGTAGAGCAGCCAGCGGTTGCGCGGGTCGATGACCGCGCCGCCGCCGGTGGCCACGACCCGACGCAACTCCAGGTCGGGGTCGGCAGGACCGAGCGAGATCACCGCCTCGCATTCGTGGCGGCGAAACCCTGCCTCGCCCTCTTCGGCGAAGATCGCAGGCACGGACTTGCCCACCTGGCTCTCGATGAGCTCGTCGAGGTCGATGAAAGTGGCGTTGTGCCGAGCGGCGAGCCGGCGTCCCACGGCGCTCTTTCCGCTGCCCGGCAGGCCGACGAGGATCAGGTCCACCTCTTACTCGCTTTCTGCAGGGGCCGCGCCGCCCGAGCGTGGGTTGCGGCCGGTCTCTCCGCCGATGAGTCCGGTCTCGGGGCCGGCGACGGGGCTCTTCGCGGTTCGCTCACGATATCGGGCCAGGTTGTCTAGCGTCTCGGACAGCGAATCGCCGCCGAACTTCTCAAGGGCGGCGTCGGCGAGGGTAATGCAGACCATGGCCTCGGCAACGACGCCGGTTGCTGGCACGACACAGATGTCACTGCGCTCATAGTGGGCCTTCTCTACCGGCCGACCGGTGATGAGGTCGGCCGATGGCAGGGGCCGAGGCAGCGTCGAGATCGGCTTGACCGCGCCCTTGACGACGATCGGCTGGCCGTTGGAGATGCCGCCTTCGAGTCCGCCCGCATTGTTCGAACGTCTGCCCCACCGGCCGGCCGAGTCCCGGCCCTCGATCACGTCCATGACGGCCGAGCCGAGACGCCGCGTCTGCTCGAAGCCCAGCCCGAACTCGACGCCCTTCACGATCGGGATGCTCATGACCGCGCCTGCCAGCGCCGCGTCCAACCTGCGGTCCCACTGGACGTAGCTACCCAGGCCGATCGGGACGCCGGTCGCCCTCACCTCGAAGACCCCACCCACGGTGTCGCCTGCGGCGCGCGCCTCGTCGATCCGGGCAATCATCCGCTTCTCCGCGACCGCGTCCGGGCAGCGCAGCGGGCTCGCCTCGGCGTCCGCCCGGGAGCGTGTGGCGTTGGCCGGGTCGCAGGCCACGCCGCCCACCTCGGCCGTGAACGACCATACGTCGATGCCCAGCTTCGCGAGCAGCGCCCGGGCCACGGCCCCGGCCGCCACTCGAGCTGCCGTCTCGCGGGCCGAGGCGCGCTCGAGCACGTTGCGAACGTCGCCGAAGCCGTACTTCGTGGCCCCGGCCAGGTCGGCGTGGCCGGGCCGCAGGCGGGTTATCGGCGTGGCTCTCTTGTCGCCCGCCTCGACCAGCCCTGCCAGATCAGCGGCCTGCTCGTCGGTCAGCGGCTCGACCTGCATGACCCGCGTCCAGTTGACCCAGTCGCGGTTCCGAATGAGCAGCAGTATCGGCGAGCCGAGGGTCAGCCCGTAGCGGACGCCGGCCAGGATCTCCGCTCGGTCCCGCTCTATCGAAGTGCTGCGCGCGCCACGGCCGTAGCCGCCCTGGCGGCGGGCAAGGTCGGCCTCGATCCCGTCCGCGGTGAGCGGCAGGCCCGCCGGAACGCCTTCGATCGTGGCCGCCAGGGCAGGCCCGTGCGACTCGCCGGCGGTCAGGAAGCGGAGGTGGCCCATTCTGCGCGCCTAGGCGGATCGACCGGAGGCCGCGTCGCTCGCGGCCCGCGCCTTCGCGGCCCCGCCGGTCGCATCTGCCACTTCGCCGCCCCCGCCACCGGCGGCATCGCCGGCGGGCCCCACGTCCACGGGAGGCTGGCGCAGGCCCTGTTCGCGGGTTCGGTCCAGCTCGGCCTGCATGACCTCGATCGGGGCCGGACGGCCGGTCCACAGCTCGAACGCCAGGGCGCCCTGCTGGAGCAGCATCGGCTCGCCGCCGATCGTGGCATCGCGAGCCGCGGCCGCATCCCGGAGGAGCTGGGTCACGGGCGGGTTGTACGTGAGGTCGATGACGAACAGATCCGGCGGCAGCAGCTCGGCCGGGATCGGCGTCTCGCCGGTGACCATCCCTACGGCCGAAGCGTTGACCAGGACCTTGGTCTTGGCCAGCTCCGCTTCGAGGACGGACTCGTGCCAGGGCATAGCCCGCAGGTCCATGTGCGACGCGCTGCGGTTGAAGTGGTGGACGAGAGCTTCTGCCCGGTGGAGGTGGCGGTTGAAGACGACGATGCGCTGAAATCCCTCGGCGATCAGCGCAGAGACGACCGCACGGGCAGCGCCGCCGGCGCCGAGAACCACGGCCTGGCGGGGCATCTTCTGTTTGCCGACCACCCTCTCGAGGGTGGCTTTGAAGCCGGCGACGTCGGTGTTGTGGCCGACGAGCTTCTTGCCGTCGTGCGATATCACGTTGATTGCCCCGGTCGTCTGGGCGTCTTCGGTTAGGCGGTCGACGAGCGAAACGACGTGCTCCTTGTGGGGGATGGTTACGTTCGCTCCGAGGAAATCGTCGCCCCGAAGCTCTGCGATGGCGTCTGCGAGGTCGATCGGCCGGCGGTCCCAGAGCTCGTACCGGGCATCGATCCCGAGCGCGTCGAAAGCAGCCTGCTGCATCGCTCCCGAGTAGGAGTGGGCAACCGGGTGGCCGATCAGGACGACGCGCTTGGTCATGCTCGCAGCCTTTCCAGTTCGGTGAAGAAAGTCGGGTACGAAACGGCCGCGCTGCCGGCACGGTCGATACTCGTCGAGCCCGACGCGATGAGGCCGGCGACCGCGAAGGTCATGGCCAGCCGGTGATCGTCGAGCGTCTCGGTCGCCGCCCCGACGAGCGGAGTTGAGCCTTGCATGGAGATGTCGTCGCCGTCGACCGCGATGCGCGCCCCCAGGGCGGCCAGGCCCTTGACGATGCCGGCAATGCGATCGGATTCCTTGTTTCGAAGCTCCCCGGCGCCACGGATCGTGGTCTTGCCACGGGCCTGCGTGGCGGCCAGGCACAGGATCGGGATCTCGTCGATGGCGGCGGCGACCTCGTCCGGGCCCACGTCGATGCCGCGAAGCTCGCTCGAGCGGACCGTCAGGTCGGCCAGCGGCTCGCCGACATCGCCTGCGGCTCCGGGTCCTGCCGCCGACGCCCCGTCCACGGGGGTCTCATCGATCCGGGCGCCCATGCGGACCAGCAGGTCGATCGCGGCCCGGCGCGTTGGATTGACTCCAACGGCGCGCAGCGTCAATTCCGCATCGGGGTGGATGGCCCCGGCAACGAGCCAGAAAGCGGCGGCGGATGGATCGGCCGGGACGAGCTCGTCCACCGGTCGAAGTCGCGTGCCACCATCCAGCGTCCAGGCCACCGGGCCGCCTCCCGAACTCGTCCCCGGCTCCCGCCGGACCTCGATGCCGCGGGACCGGAGCATCCGCTCGGTGTGGTCTCGCGTGGCCACCGCCTCGCGCACCGTCGTCCGCCCTTCCGCGCGCAAGCCAGCCAGCAGAATTGCCGACTTGACCTGGGCGCTCGGTACGCGGGTCGCGTAGTCGATGGCGTTGAGCCGATGACGACCGATGACGACCAGCGGAGGGAGGGTGTCAGAACTGCGTGCGTACAGCGCCGCGCCCATAGAGCGCAGCGGTTCGATGATACGGGCCACCGGACGGCTCCGCAATGAATCGTCGCCGTCCAGAACGGCGAAGAAGGGCAGGCTTGCTAGCATCCCGGAGCACAGCCGGAGGCTGGTTCCGGAGTTGCGGCAGTCGAGCACGCCGGCCGGCTCGTGGAGGCGTTCGGCGCCCGGCGAGGCCACACGGTAGTCGACGTTCAGGCCGTCTTCCCGGGCCCGCTCCACCGTTGCCCCAAGAGCGGCCACGATCGCGGCCGTGGCCCGCACGTCCCGGCCATCGCCCGCGCCGATTATCGAGCCGCAGCCCTCGGCCAGGGCCGCGAGAATCAGGGCCCGATGCGAGATTGACTTGTCGCCGGGCAGCCTCGGCTCGCCGCGCAGGCGCGCGGCCCTGGAGACGGACCGGGACGACTCCCCGGCGAGCGGCGGCGAGGTCACGATGTCAGTGCTTGCTCGACCCATCGACGTTGATCGGGCCGGCCATTGCGAACGGGTCCTTGATCAGCGTCCGGACCTCGTCGTGGATGTGCTTGAGGGCCCTGGTCATGTCGGTGAACTGGTCGAAGGTCAGCGACTGCTCGCCGTCGGACTTGGCCTCGTCGGGGCTTGGATGGACCTCGACCATGATGCCGTCGGCGCCGGCAGCCACGGCCGCAAGGGCCATCGGCCTGACCAGCCAGCGCTTGCCGGTGGCGTGGGACGGGTCGACGATCACCGGCAGGTGGGTCAGGTGGTGGAGAAGCGGCACGGCCGTGAGATCGAGTGTGTTGCGGGTGTAAGTCTCGAAGGTCCGGATGCCGCGCTCGCACAGGATCACCTGGGGGTTGCCGGACGAGACGATGTACTCGGCGGCCATGAGCCATTCCTCGATCGTGGCGCCGTAGCCGCGCTTGAGCATGACCGGCCGGCCGGCCTTACCCACCGCCGTCAGGAGCGAGTAGTTCTGCATGTTCCGGGTGCCGACCTGGAGGATGTCGGAATGCCTGGCGACGACTTCGACCTGACTCGGCTCCATGACCTCGGTGATGGTCGGCAGGCCGGTCTCCTTGCTCGCCTCGGCCAGGTAGGTCAGCCCCTCGACCCCGAGCCCCTGGAACGCGTACGGGCTGGTTCGCGGCTTGAAGGCGCCGCCGCGAAGGATCGTTGCACCCGCCTCCGCCACTGCCCGGGCCGTCTCGAGCATCATCTCCCGGTCCTCGATGGCGCAGGGGCCGGCCATGATGGTCAGGCTGCCGTTGCCCACTCTGGTGCCCAAAACCTCGATGACGGTGTCGTCGGGGTGAGACTCTCGCGAAGTCAGCTTGAACGGGCGGGTGATCGGGGTCACCGATGACACGCCGGGCATGATGGACAGCTTGCTCATCAGAACGTCCCTCACCGGAGCCACATCGCCCAGGACCGCGATCACGACCCGCTGGGTGCCGTAGTTGTCATGGGGCGTCAGGCCGTACCCGCGGAGCAGGTCGCGGACGTTGGTGCCTTCCTGCTCTGTCGCGCCCATCGACATCACGATGATCATCTGGCGGTCCTCCTTGTGGGGGCCTGCCGGCTGGGGTCTTGGTCGGGCAACAAAAAAGCAGAGGCGATGCCTCTGCTGCACCCGGCACGACCCGCGATCCCGGGCCTAGGCTCCGGGAACGGTCATGCCGGGTAGCGGTAAAAGAAGAAGATGCGTTCCATAATGGTGTCCGCGACAGTAGCGGCCGCGGAACGTGGTGTCAACTCGAATCGGCCTGTCGGGAACGACGGCCGACTTCGCCTGTTGACGGCGATCCTTCGGCGATTCTAAGAATGCCGACGACCGGTGATCCGCCCGCTCAGCCGTCCATCGGGGGCAGGGGTTCGGATGGCGGCTCGTGGGTCGGCGGCGCCAGTTCGAGCTGCCACCAGCTGACGTCACGCCAGGCGCCGGCTTTCCAGCCGATGCGCTCGTAGACCCCGACCGGCTTGAATCCCATCGCCCGGTGCAGGCCGAGGCTTGCGTCGTTGGGAAGCGTGACACCGGCCAATGCCACCTGGAAACGCTGCCGGCGCAGCCGCTCGAAGAGTTCAGCGTACAGACGGCGTCCAACGCCGGCGCGGCGATGCGAAGGGGCGACGTAGACGGTGACGTCGGCGGCCCATCGGTATCCCGCTCGCGATCGATGAGGCGAGGCGTAAGCGTAGCCGACGACCTCCCCGCGATCCTCCAGCACGAGCCATGGGTGGGTCCGGCTGGTCGAGCGGATGCGTTCGCGGAACTCCTCGATCGATGGCACCCCCTCCTCGAACGACACGAACGTTTCGCGCACGAACGGCGCGTAGATCTCGAGGCAGGCGGCCGCGTCGCGATCCGGAATCGCGTCACGCACGATGAAGCCCGTGCCCGGCTCGTTGCTCGACTGGCTATTGCTAGCACTCATCTGGCATCGGATTGCGGAGAGGGCAGTCTAGCGCTGTCAGGGTCGAGACTGGCAGGCCCCGGACGTCGATACCGGCCACAAACGGCCGCGTTTGTGGCCGGGCCTGAGAACAAGACGACCCCGAGAGGCCTTCTCGGGACCGTTTCACGTTCAAATGCTGGCGCGCCCGGCGGGACTCGAACCCACGACCTCCAGGTCCGCAACCTGGCGCTCTATCCGCTGAGCTACGGGCGCGCGGCTGTGCCTCGGGCGGAGAGACTGGCGGAGAGGGAGGGATTCGAACCCTCGAGGCAGGTTACCCCACCTGGCGGTTTAGCAAACCGCTGCACTAGACCGACTATGCGACCTCTCCAGGAGTCACAGCGGCCGGGATTCTAGCATGGCCGCCCGACGTCGCAGCAAGGGTGGCCCCGGAACTGCTGCGGCCCGACATGGGGATCGGCCGGACAGACCTAGCCCTCGAGCGTGAAGCGGATGAAGAAGCGCGAGACGAACCCTCCGTCGAGGCGCTCCCGACCGATGTCGGCAGGCTCCAGCCCGGCCCCGTCTGCGATGTCGGCCATCTCCGCCGGCCCGTATGTAAGAAGGCCGAGGTCGTAGATAAGGGCGACTCCGCCCGGTCTCAACACCCGCGCGATCTCTGCGAAGACGTCCGTTGGGTCGGGCCAGTGGTGGAGGCTGAGAGTTGAGACGACGAGGTCTACCGAGGCGTCGCCGAACGGCAGAGCGGCTGCGTCGGCGACGATGAACCGCAGCCGCCCGTCCGTGGTGGCGTGGCGGCTGGCCCACAGCAGCATGCTCGGCGAGAGGTCCAGGCCGACGATCCGCGCGTCGCGGATGCGTTGTGAGATCGCCACGACCAGATCCCCCGGCCCGCAGCCCAGGTCGAGGATGGTCGCGCGCCGACTTCGGCTGCGTGACGACAGCTCGAGGGCCACGTCCTCGGCGACCCGCTGGTAGAGATGCCCGAGGAGCGGTGCAAAGACGCGGGCGTAGGTCGCGCTCCCCGGCTCCGAGAAAGGCTCGACGTGAGCGTCGAGCCGGCGCGCCAGGGCCCGCGCGAGGCTCCGGCCGGGCCGGGTCAAGGCAGCCAGTGCGCCGAAGAGAAGGACGGCGGAGAAGAACCTTCGCGCGCCCGGGCGTCGACGGCCATTCGCGGAGCGCGCGACTTCGGTTGGGCTGCCACCAATCGGCGAGGTGTTCTTGCCGCGGCGGAACCACTTCATGGCAGGTACCTGCTTACCCTGTCGAATCGTCCGGCGGCTGGCGGTCTCTCTCCCACGCCCGATATTGTGAAGGCTGATCGTGCCTTTGGTGCAGTTCGGTTCGCTCGTCGGACGAAAAGCGACTCGCGGCCGCGCCATGTGCCACGTCGCGGTGGATATGCTCATCCCTCACGGCCGCAGTCCGGAGGAGACGGAATGGAACGCATCGGGTTCGTCGGTCTCGGCACCATGGGCGCGTCGATGGCCGCCAATCTGCTTCGATCCGGGGCGCGCCTGACCGTCTGGAACCGGACTCCGGGGAAGACTGCGGCGGCCGTCGAATTGGGCGCTCGTGAGGCAGGTTCGCTCGGCGAGGTCGCGGCTCAATCGGACGTCACCGTCATTTGCGTCTCCGACACGCCCGATGTCGAAGCCGTGCTGTTCGGTCCAGATGGGATCGCCGTTGGCGCCAGGCCCGGAAGCTTGGTGGTCGACTGCTCGACGATCTCGCCGGGCTCGACCCGTGACTTCGGCCGGCGGCTGGCCGCCGGGAGCGTGGGCATGGTGGACGCCCCGGTTTCGGGCGGCTCGGAGGGGGCGCGGCTCGGCACGCTGACGATGTTCGTCGGGGGAGGGAAGCCGGACGTGGCCCGGGCCAGGCCGGTTCTGGAGGCGATGGGCAGGACGATCACCCACCTGGGGCCGCTCGGCAGCGGCCAGGCCGCCAAGGCCGTCAACCAGGTGATCATCAGCGGCGCATACCTGGGCGTCGCCGAGGGGATCGTGCTCGGGATGAAGGCCGGCCTCGACCCGCACCTGCTGGTCGAGGCGCTGTCGGGTGGCGCGGCTCAGAGCTGGGTCCTGGCCAACCGAGCCGGCCACATGATCGACGGCGAGTATCCACTCGGCTTCCGCCTGGCTCTGCATCGGAAGGACCTTGGCATCGCCCTGGAGATGGCCGGGGGCTTTGGCCTGGACCTTCCCGTTGCCGGCCTCACGGCCGAGCTGGAGGACGGCCTCCTGGCGACCGGGCACGGGGACGAGGACATGTCGGTTCTCGCCAGCGCGATACGAATCGGCGCGCCCATCTCCGCGGACGGGTCCGTCGTCGACGGCCACACCGCCGGTGGCTCGCGCGACTCCGCGAACCCCGACCGCCGGCCTGTATGATCCAGCCATGAACTACGAGCTGTTCATGGGCGAGGCTCTGGCCGAGGCGCAGATCGCTCTCGACCAGGGGAAGGCCCCAATCGGCGCCGTAGCCGTGGTGAACGATGCGATGGTCGCCCGGGCGCACGATCGGGTCCGGGAGACCAACGATCCCACAGCCCATGCCGTCGTCGTCGCCCTTCGCGAGGCCAGCCGCAAGATGGGCCGCGACCGGCTCGCCGACGCCACGATCTTCGTGACCCGCGAGCCCTGCCCGATGTGCGTCGGCGCTCTGCTTGCCAGCGATGTCGAAGCACTCGTCTACGCAGTCTCGAACCAGATCGATGGCGCGGCGGGGGGCGTCCTTCAGCTGGCTCAGGACGGCAGGCTCGCCCGCAAACTCAAGGTCGTGAGCGGCATCCGCTGCGAAGAAGCCGAGGAGTTGTTCGCCCAGGCGGGGCCCGTCGAGAGCCTTCGTTCCAGCGAGAAGGTCGAGCCGACCGCCGGCTGACGGCGTCGCTCGCTCGGACCGCCTCACTCCCACCTGGCCAGGCGGTCGTGGCGCGGCCGGTCAACCCCGTGAGTCGCCGCGGTCGGTCTCACGTACGCCGCCGGCCCAGCTTCCGAGCCGGGTCGATCGAACGAGAATGTCGACGACAAGGTCGAACCAGAATGACAAGGTCGACCGTCTCCGTCGCTCTGGTATCCTCTCGCGCGGAGAGGTGTCCGAGTGGTTGATGGTGCCGCTCTCGAAAAGCGGTGTGCGAGAGCACCGCGGGTTCGAATCCCGCCCTCTCCGCCACTCCTCCGATCACGTGCCCGCACGAGCGGGCCGTCGCCGGATAGGCCGGCCGGCGACATCGCACCGGTTCTCCGAATGGGTGTCCCTGGCCTTTCAGGGTCGTCACCGCGGAGAGGTCGCCTAGTGGCCTAGGGCGCCGCACTGGAAATGCGGTATGGCGCAAGCCATCGAGGGTTCAAATCCCTCCCTCTCCGCCACTCCCGCTCACCGGCCCCTCGCCGTCGTTGCCGCGCCGCCGTCGTTGCCCCCCGCGGACTCGTGACTTCGGCCTGCTATGATTCGCGTGCCGTGCTAGGCGGGGAACTAGCGGTGCCCTGTACCTGCAATCCGCTCCAGCAGGGCTGAATTCCCTCCCGAGGTCCCCGCTCTCGAAAGCCGCCACTTCTGGTGACGTTGAGGGCCGGGTCCCGCGCAGCGTCGGCTCGTGAACCGTGTCAGGTCCGGAAGGAAGCAGCACTAAGCGATGATCGTCGGGTGCCGCGGTTCGGCCTGGTCTGAGTCACCTCCAGCGGTGGGCGCGGGAGCGACCGATCGACGGAGGGTGCACGGCGCTCGAACCTGCGCTCGACCGATTCGCTCGGCCGCCTTGGCCTTCGCCTGACCCATGCTGGCAGGAGCCTCGTGAGCTCGACTCAACCGCACCAAGCCATCTATCGCCGCTGGCGCGCCCAGACCTTCGGCCAGATCATCGGGCAGGGTGCCGTCGTCGAGACGCTGCGGAACGCGGTCCGAACCAATCGAGTGTCGCAGGGCGTTCTCTTCGTCGGGCCGCGCGGGACGGGCAAGACTTCTCTCGCCCGCATCCTTGCCAAGGCCATCAACTGCACCGACCTGCATGACGGCGAGCCGTGCGACGCATGTCGGTCGTGCGTCGCAATCCGCGAGGGACGGACGCTCGACCTATTCGAGATCGACGCTGCCTCAAACCGCGGAATCGACGATATCCGCGACCTCCGCGAGCGGGTCCACTACGCACCGGGTGAGCTAGCCCGCAAGGTGTACATCCTCGACGAGGCGCACCAGATCACCAGGGATGGCTGGTCGGCGCTGCTCAAGACGCTCGAGGAGCCCCCGGACTTCGTCAACTTCATGTTTGCCTCGACCCAGCCGTCGGGTTTTCCGGCGCCGATCCTTTCGCGTCTTCAGCGGTTCGATCTGCGACGGTTGACCGTCGCAGAGATCGCCGGCAAGTTGCGAACGATCCTTGACGCCGAGGGTCGCACCGCCGAGCCCGAAGCCGTCGACCTGATCGCCCGTCTGGCCGCGGGCGGCATGCGTGACGCCGAGTCGATGCTCGATCAGCTCCTCTCGACCGACTCCGGAGCGCTCACGGCCGAACGAGTTCGGGAGGTGCTCGGCCTTGTCGAGGACGAGACCGTCGACGCTTTCTTGGCCGCGCTGGTGTCCCGCGAACCGTTGGTTGGAATCGAGCTGCTGGACGGGCTGGAGGAGCGCGGCCGCGACCTCCGAGCGTTCACCGAACAGGCGATCGAGCGACTGCGCCTGGCGCTCGTCGTCTCCCTTGGGCGCGGGACCGCCGTAGGTTTGGCTGCCGCAGGCCCCGCCTCCCTGGCCGCGGCCGCCCGCAGGCTGGCCTCGCTGGACCCAACTCATCTTGGCCCGGGGGGCCTTCGCCTGCAGCTCGAGCTGGCGCTGCTGGCTCCGGCAGGGGTCACGGCTGCGGCTCTGCCGCCCTTCCCACCGGTCGCAGACCGAACGGCAGCCCCACCGATTCCGACGATCAAGCCGGCCACTCTGCCGCCGCCGATCTTGAAGCCACCGGCCCCGCCTGCAGCAGCCGTGCCCCCGTCGACGGCGACTGCCAAGCCGCCCCTCGGCCCGACGGCGGCCACCCCGCCGGCGGCCGCCGTGCCAGCCTCGCCCCCCAACCCGACCGCTGCCACTCCCACGCCGGCGACCGCGCCGTCCGCACCCGCGGCGCCCGCGACGGTCACTCCGCCGTCGCCGGCCCGGACTCCGGCCGGCTCCGGGCCTACCCTGCAGATGCTTCTGGAGCGCTGGGCCGAGATCGTCGAGGTCGTGAGCAAGAGCCCGCCGGCCAAGCCGCTCATCCTGGCCTGCCGTCCTGTTGGGGTCGACGGCGGAGTGGTGACGCTCGGGTTCCCGGAGGCGAAGTCCTTCTTGAAGGACGTGGCGGAGCGGCGCCGCGCCATCCTCGAAGACGGCGTGAGCCGCGTCCTGGGCATGCCGGTGTCGGTTCGCTGCGTCGCCGCCAACGTCGAAGTCGTCGCGCTGCACGAGGACCCGGACGGAGCGCGGCTCCTGACAGAATTCCGCCGCATCTACGGCGACGATGCGGTCGATGTCGGCGACGTGGACTAGCCTTTCGGTCGGGGCCGCGCCGATCGGTCGCCTGATCGCCGGAACGTGCAGCCGGGCGCGGTTTCGGCCAGACTTCGAGGAGGCCGCGGACGCAGTCGGTGCACAGGGGTCAGGAGGAAGCAGAACATGAGCATGGCCAACCTGCAGCGCATGGCGATGCAGATGCAGCAGGCCGTCGAGCGGGTCAAGCAGGAGCTGGCCGAAGCCCGAGTCGATGGATCAGCGGGGGGCGGCGTCGTCAGGGCCGTCGTCACCGGAGATCAGAAGCTGGTCAGTGTCACCATCGATCCGTCGGCCGTGGATCCAGCTGACGTCGATATGCTTCAGGATCTGATCGTGGCCGCCGTCAACGACGGATTGCGTGCCGCTCGCGAGCTCGGCGATACCAAGATGGCGGCCGTGACCGGCGGGCTTCGCCTGCCCGGAATGTAGACGGCGGCCGTGGCTGCGCCCCTTATCGAGCCGGTGGCCCGGCTCATCGAATCCTTCGCCCGACTGCCCGGCATCGGCCCGAAGACCGCCTCGCGCCTGACTTTCCACCTCCTGCGTGCCCCCGATACGGAAGCCCGGGCGCTGGCGGCGGCACTGATCGCAGTGCGTGAGCAAGTTGTCTTCTGCGAGCGCTGCTTCAACATCAGCGACCAGCCGGTCTGCGCAATCTGCTTAGATTCGCGGCGCGATGGAACGCGGCTGTGCGTCGTCGAGGAGCCGCTGGACGTGCTTGCTCTCGAGAGGACGGGCGAGTTTAGGGGGCTCTACCACGTCCTGCATGGTGCTATCTCGCCGATCGACGGCGTTGGCCCGGAGCGCCTCAAGATCCGCCAGCTTCTCGAGCGGGCCGACGAAGCGCAACGCTCGGGCGGGCGTTTCGAAGAGGTGGTCATTGCCACGAACCCCACGCTCGAGGGAGAGGCCACCGCCATGTACCTCGCAGAGCGCCTCGAGCCGCTGGTCGGCAGCGTGACACGCATTGCGCGCGGTCTGCCGGTCGGTGGCGACCTCGAGTACGCCGACGAAGTGACGCTCATCCGCGCCCTGCAGGGCCGGAGGGCGATTTGATGACTCAAAACCATCCGACCGCCCATCGGCGTTGCCCGGCGGGCCCGGCCGCCTGTCCATCCCAATCGCCCGGCACCTCGACTGCCAGCCAGCCCAGGGGAGTCGCATGAGCCAGTTGATCAATGAGATCCTCCTCCGGCTAGCTAAGCTCGTGGCTGCGGGCATCGTCGGCGCGATCCTCTACGTGGTCGCGGTGGGGCCTCTTCACGTCGCCGGATCCTTTGAACTCGGCGCGCTGTGTTGGATCTCGGCGGCGGCGGCTCTGCTCCTCGCCGAAAGCAGCCTGATCTAGCATCCGTCGTCGGCTCGATTGACCGGTTTGGAGCCCCGGCGCTCCCGCAAGGGTCTGGTTTGACAGCCGGGTCGAGGGCCCTTACCATTCCGCCTCGCGCCCTGGTCCGGCGGTTCTGCGGACCGTCGGCGAGCGGGCCGTCCCCGGTTCCCTCGCTTGACACTGATGAGGTACGCCTCCATCATTGGAGCGTTGTGCGCTTGGCGTTCTGTGCCCTGGCGCGGGTACCTTAACAATTGAAGAGTGGCAGGAAATCCGGTAAGGATCGAGCGGGAATAACCCTCGGACTTAGTCAGCCGCAAGGCTGAGGTTTTGTCGGAGAGTTTGATCCTGGCTCAGGATAAACGCTGGCGGCGTGCATGAGACATGCAAGTCGAACGGACGATCGGGCTTGCTCGATC
>Ga0187889_10000137_pt1 | contig 82604 bp, 73 predicted proteins | sample June2016WEW_7_10_2_FD_132992 | JGI IMG/M metagenome (GOLD analysis project Ga0187889, IMG submission 132992) | Peatland microbial communities from SPRUCE experiment site at the Marcell Experimental Forest, Minnesota, USA - June2016WEW_7_100 | ecosystem: Environmental > Terrestrial > Soil >... | reverse complement strand
TGGCAGCGATGGGCGCGGACGCGCCTCCCCTTTCGACTCGGCACCCCGCTCGTCCCTGGTCGTCGGGGTCTCGTCCATGCGGATCAGGCCGTTGAGGGTTCCGCCTTCGGCGACGGCGATGCGCCGCGTGGTGATGTCGCCGTGCACGGATGCGCCGGACTGGACCTCGACCCGTTCGCGGGCGCGGATCGCCCCGCTCACGGTTCCCCCGACCACCGCCTCCGTGGTGTCCACGTCGCCCTGGACGCTGCCGCCCTTGGCGACCAGCACCTGGGCGGCCGCCCGGACGTTCCCGTCCACCGCACCCTCGATCTTCACGACGCCGTTCGCGTCGAGGTCGCCGCGCACCGTCATGCCGGCGCCGATGATGGACAGCGCTCCGGTGGGCGCCGACGCACCGCGCGGCTGGGCTGTCCTAGAGTCAACAGCGGATTTCTTCTTGCCGAAGATTCCCATGGCTACGTCCCCCCTTCACGCACCATCGTCGTCGGATCGATGGAGCGCCCATTGTGTCGGATCTCGAAGTGCAGATGTGGCGCCGTGGACCGTCCGGTATTGCCGGAGAGCGCGATCACCTGCCCCGCCCTCACGTCGTCGCCGCGCGAGACCAGCACGCGCGAAAGATGTCCATACATCGTCTCATACCCGGCGGGATGCCGAAGGAGCACGAACAGCCCGTACGAGGAGTCGTTCCCCGCCGCCTCCACCGTGCCTCCGCCGGCAGCCCGCACGTCGGATCCTTCGGGCACCGCCAGATCGATGCCGGGGTGGAGCTCTTCGCTCGGCGACCCGGAGACCATTCCGCGCGTCCGGAACGACGGCACCGACAGCGGCCAGCGATGCGGCGTCGACGGTCCTTCCTCTTCCGCCGAATCGGCGGAGCGCGCCGGCGCGCGGGCGAGGATCGGCGGCGCGACGTAGAGCCGCTCTTCGCCCGCCGCGAACTCGCCGGTGTCCCTCGAGGTGGCCGGCACCCGCGCCCCGAGCATTCCGCGCAGGTGCGTGTAACGCGCCTCGGCTTCGGCGAGCGCGGCGGCGAGCTCGTCGACGCGCTGGTTCTCGCGAGTGAGCTGCGCCACCCGCTGCTGGAGGAACGGCTCCTTCGCTGCCGCCGTGAGGATCGGACCGTACGCCGCGACGATCACCGTGATCACCACGACCAGCACGACCGCGGTGATCAGCAGGGTGCGCGCCAGCCACCCGGGGATCCGAAGCTGCCGCGAGGCGAGCGCGCCGTTCTTGTGCACGATGATCGTGTAGCCGTCGGCACGCATCAGCCATCCCACCGCCGGCCGAGGATCAGCTCGAGCAGTCGCGCGAGGTCGTCCTCGGAATAGAAGCGCAGCTGGAGGTGCCCCTTCCCCTTCCCCGTCAGGACGACCGCGGCGTCGGTGCCGAGCCGCTTGCGGAGCGCTTCCTCGATGCGGCGCGCCTCCGGTGGCACGGCGCGCTTCGGGCCCCGGCCGTCCTTCCGGGGTCGCGGAGCGCCGCGGGCCTGTCGCTCCATCTCACGCACCGACCACCCTTCGGCCACGCACGCGCGGGCCAGGCGCTCGATCTGCTTCCCGTCGCCGAGGGAGAGAAGCGCTCGGGCGTGCCCGGCCGAGAGAGCCTCGTCCGCCACCAGCTGCTGGACGCTCTTCGGCAGCTTGAGGAGCCGGACCGCGTTCGCGATCGTCGAGCGGTCCCGCCCCACGGCCTCGGCGATCGCCCCATGGGACAGCGCGAAGTCGTGCGCCAGCCGCTCGTACCCCTGCGCCTCGTCGATCGGCGAGAGGGAGGCGCGCTGGAGGTTCTCGACCAGGGCCAGCGTCAGCAGGGTCCGGTCGTCCACCTCGCGGACGACCGCCGGGACCTTCTTCCACCCGAGCGCGCGGACCGCGCGCCAGCGCCGTTCGCCGGCCACCAGCTCGTACCCGGAGTTGACCTGCCGGACCACGATGGGCTGCAGCAAGCCGTTGACGCCGATCGAGTTCTTCAGCTCGGCGAGCGAGGCCGGATCGAGCGCGCGGCGTGGCTGGAAGCGGTTCGGCTTGATGCCGTCCACCGGGAGCTCGCGCACCAGTCCTTCGCGCTCGGCGTCCTCGACCGTGCCGACACCCAGCAGCGCCTCGAGGCCGCGGCCCAGCCGGCTGCGGTTGGCGGCTGCGCCGCTCACGAGGCGGCCTCGGCGGGACGGTGCGCCGGCTCGCGGTGGTCCGCCCCCAGCTTGCTAGCGGTGCGGCGGATCAACTCCTCCGCCACGCTCAGGTAGCTCTGCGCACCCACCGAGCCGATGTCGTAGAGCAGGATCGGCTTGCCGAAGCTCGGCGCCTCGGCCAGGCGCACGTTGCGGGGGATGACGGTCTTGAACATCCGCGCGCCGAAGTACTCCTGCGCCTCCTCGGCGACCTGGCGCGACAGGTTCAGCCGCGCGTCGTACATCGTAAGCAGCACGCCGTCCACGGCGAGGCGCGGGTTGAAGTTGCGCTGCACCAGCCGGATGGTGTTGAGCAGCTGCGAGAGCCCCTCCAGCGCGTAATACTCGCACTGGATCGGGATCAGCACGGCGTCGGCCGCCGTCAGCATGTTGAGGGTCAGCAGGCCGAGGGACGGAGGGCAGTCGATCAGCACGTAGTCGTACGAGCGCCGGAGCCCTTCGAGGGCCCGCCGCATCAGGGTCTCGCGGTGTGCGCGCCCTACCAGCTCGACCTCGGCGCCCACCAGGTCCCGCGATGCCGGCGCGACGTCGAGGAGAGGGAAGTGGACCCCCCGCCGGATCGCGTCCGCCAGCGGCCGGTTGTCGAGCAGCACCTCGTATACGGTGAGCTGCAGCGCGTCGCGCTCCAGTCCCACGCCCGAGGTCGCGTTGGCCTGGGGATCCGCGTCCACCAGCAGGGTGCGCTTCTCCGCCGCCGCCAGGGAGGCGGCGAGGTTCACGGCGGAGGTCGTCTTGCCGACGCCGCCCTTCTGGTTAGCGATGGCGATGACACGGGCCATAGGGTGGGCAGAATCTACCCCCTAAATGCCGGTGGCTACAAGAGATGTTTCACGTGCAACACAGCCAGGACAGTTGCGAGAGGGGAGGGAGGACAGGGGAGGGGGTCGAGCCAAGGGCCGCCCGCAGCTCCGGGCGGCCCTGTTGCACGTGAAACACCCGTCAGGCGCCTAGCTCTGCCTCGCCCAGCGGACCAGCTCCGCGATCCCGGGCCGCTTGCCATACATCAGGATGCCGACCCGGTAGATGCGGGCCGCCACCCAGACCACCGCGACCACCGTCACGGCGAGAATCGCCAGCGACGCCGCCAGTTCCGCCGGAGGAACGTCGGACGCGGCAGCACGGATCGGCATGATGATCGGGGACCAGAACGGCACCAGCCCCATGACGTGCGATAGGCTTCCCGCCGGATCGTTCAGCACGGCCGGAAAGACGAGGATTCCTGGAATCAGCAGCATCACCACCGGCATCTGGGCCTGTTGCGCCTCGCTGTCAGTGGACACGCTCGCGCCGACGACCGCAAACATCGCCGAATACAGGAGATAGCCCAGCAGGAAGTAGGCGAGTATGAGGGCGACCATGCCGCCGGCGATGGCCGGGAGCTGGATCGCCGACGACGCCGCCACCGGCACCTTGAATGCCGCGAACACCGCCGCCCGGTAGCGGATCAGGGCTGCGGCCGCCACTCCCCAGATGCCCATCTGGAGCAACCCCACGGCGCCCACGCCCACGACCTTGCCGAGCAGCAACTGGAAGGGGCGGAGGCTGGAGACCAGCACCTCGATGATCCGCGTCTGCTTCTCCTCCAGCACGCTGCGCATCACGTTCACGCTGTAGAGGAAGATGGCCATGTACATGACGAAGCCGATGATGTAGGCGAGGAAGAAAGTGGCTTCGCCGGTCTCCCCGGTCGTTCCCTTCTTGCTGATCCGCAGGGTGGAGACCGAAATGTGGGCTTGGGACTCCTGCACCACGCCCGGGTCCACGCCTCGTTCCGTGAGCCGCTCCATCATCACGGCCTGGCGAGCCGCGGCCTGCAGCAGGGCCATGTCCCGGATGGAGGAGACATTCTGGCCCCGGTACTCGAGCTTCCCCGACTCCAGCGTCGCCCCCGTGACCACGAGGAAGCCCTCGATGGCCTTCGCCTGCACCCGCTCGGTGAGATCCGCCATCGCCGCGGCGGCCCCGCTCTCCGATGTTGTGACGCGGTCCACCCGGAACTGGTTGCCGGTCTCGAGCTGCGTGACCAGCCGGTCCGCCAGGGTCCCGCTTCCTTCGTCCAGCAGGCCGATATGGCGCCCGCCGCCGCCCGTTCCCGCGAGCACCGCCGGCAGCACAATCACCACGATCATGAAGACCGGGCCGAGAATGGTCGAGATGAGAAACCACTTGCTGCGCACCCGCTCGACGAACTCCCGGCGGATCACCGCCCAGACCTTATTCACGCGACGCCTCCGGACTCCGGGGCTTGGCGCCCGCTGCGCCGACCTTGTCCAGGAAGATGCGATTCAGCGACGGCTCGATGTGCTCGAAGCGCTGCAGGCGCGCGGCGGCGGCAACCAGGCGTTCCAGCAGCATCTGCGGCTGGACGCCGTCGGCCAGCGCCAGTTCGGCATAGCCTCCGTAGTCGTCCGCTTTGGCCACCAGCGTCCGGTCCGCAATGATCGGCGCAGCGAACTCGCGGCCACCCTCGAATGCCACGGCGACGTGCGTCCCGCCGTGGACCCGCTTCACCTCCGCCAACGGACCATCCAGCACCTTGCGCCCGGCCGCGATGATGCACACGTGGTCGCAGATCCGCTCGGCGACGTCCATCTGGTGGGTCGAAAAGACCACGGTGGCGCCGCTGCGCGACAACTGCACGATCACGTCCTTGAGCTCCTGAGTGTTGATCGGGTCGAGCCCGGCGAAGGGCTCGTCGAGGATTAGGAGTGCGGGCTCGTGCAGCATCGTCGCGATGAACTGCACCTTCTGCTGCATCCCTTTCGAGAGCTCCTCTACCTTGCGCAGCTTCCACTGGCCGAGGTCCAGGCGCTCGAGCCATTCGTCCGCCTTGCGCTGCGCGACGTCGCGCTTGACCCCCTTGGCCTCCGCCAGGAAGACCAGCGTGTCCCGCACCCGCATCTTGCGATAGAGGCCGCGCTCCTCGGGCAGGTACCCGATCTGGGCGCTGTGCTCCCGGCCGCCGCGCGCGTCGCCGAACAGGCGCACCGTACCCTCGTCCGGGATCATGATGTCCATCAGCATCCGGATCGTGGTGGTCTTGCCGGCGCCGTTCGGGCCGAGCAGGCCGTAGACGGCGCCACGCGGCACCGACAGCGACAGGGTGGAGACCGCCACGAAGTCTCCGAACCGCTTCGTGATCCCGTCGATCTGGATGATTGGATCGCTGGTCATGTTCCCACGAGGTGTGTGATGAGGGCTGCGCCGAAGGCGGCCGCAGCCTCGGGGCCGCTGGCCGTCACGATCGTTCCGTCCACGACCACCGGATCCCCTACGTACGTCGCTCCGGCTTTCTTCAGTTCGAGGACCGCGCGCGGCACCGGATACACCGTGGCGCGCCGACCCTGGAGCACGCCCGCGCGGGCCAGCACCGCGCCCGAGAGGCAGATCGCGGCCACGGGCTTCCCCGCGCGATGGAACGCCCGCACCAGCTCCAGCAGCGGCGCGTCGTCCCACAGATGTGCCGGCGCCCCGGCTCCTCCCGCGATGGCCAGGGCGTCGTATTGGGCCGCGTCCGCCTGCCGCACCGTGCAGTCGATCCCGACTTTCGCGCCGAGCATCCCCACCGCGGTGCCCGCCCGTGTGGAGGCCACCGTCACCGCGACGCCGTGCTGCTCGAGCGCGTGCCGCGGCTCCAGCAGCTCTTCATCACGAAAGCGTTCGGGGGCGATGACGTACAGCAGTTTCGGCATGGGCCGCCTCCGGGACCGGAGACGGACAATAACCGTGCGCGCGCCGACGGGCGAGCGCCGGCGCGCAGGTCAGCGGCTGTTCTTGGTGCCTTCTTCGAGGGCGTTCCAGCCCAGCAGGGCGCACTTGACGCGGACGGGGAACTTGGCGACGCCCACCAGGGAGCGCGCCTCGCCCAGCGTCTTGTCGCGCGCGGCCTCGGCCGAGCCGTGCATCATCTCGTTGAACTTGGCCGCCAGCGCGCGCGCTTCGCGCACCGTCTTCCCCTTGATGAGCTGGGTCATCATCGACGCCGACGCCTGGCTGATGGAGCAGCCGCGGCCGGAGAAACGCACGTCGGCGATGGTGTCGCCCGAGATCACGAGGTCGAGCTCCAGCTCGTCGCCGCACGACGGATTCGTCAGCCCGATGCGGTGCGTGTGCGGCTCGAGCGCGCCCTTGTTCCGCGGGCGCCGGTAGTGGTCGAGGATCAGCTCCTGGAACAGGTCCTCGAGCGCGCGATCGGGTTGGTCAGGCATGGGCGAGCCCGAACAGCGTCAGCGCCTTCTCGAGGGCGACGACCAGTGCGTCCACATCCTCCTCCGTGTTGTACACGTAGAACGATGCGCGCGCCGTCGCACTCACGTTGAGGCGGCGCATCAACGGCTGCGTGCAGTGGTGCCCCGCGCGGATCGCGACGCCCTCGTGGTCGAGGATGGTCGCGAGGTCGTGCGGATGGATGTCCGCGAGGGTGAACGAGATCACGCCCGCGCGCTCGTCCATGGGGCCGTAGATCGTCATCCCCTCGATCGCCGAGAGCTTCTCCAGCGCGTGGCCCACCAGTTCGCGCTCGTGCGCGGCGACCGCCTCCATGCCGAGCCCGCGCAAGTACGCGATCGCGGCGCCCAGCGCGATCGCCCCCTCCACGTTGGGCGTGCCCGCCTCGAACTTCTGCGGCAGCGGCGCATAGGTCGCCGTGGTGTCCTTGACGACGTTGATCATCTCGCCGCCGCCGTGGTACGGCGGCATCGCGTCGAGCAGCTCGGGCTTCCCGATCACCGCGCCGATGCCCATCGGCCCGAGCATCTTGTGGCCGGACAGGACGTAGAAGTCGCAGTCCAGGGCCTTCACGTCCACCGGCACGTGGGGCGCGCTCTGCGCCCCGTCCACGACCACGATTGCCCCGGCGTCGTGCGCCAGCCGGACCAGCTCCGCCACCGGATTGATCGTGCCGAGGGTGTTCGAGACGTGCGTGAACGCCACGATCCGCGGCGAACGCTCCAGCGCGTGCCGGAAGTCCGCGAGGTCGATGCGGCCGTCCGGGGTCAGCTCCACCATCACGATCTCGGCGCCGCGCGCCTGCGCCACCAGCTGCCACGGGATCAGGTTCGAGTGATGCTCCATCGCCGTCACGACGATGGTGTCACCGCGCTTCAGCTTGAGCGCGCCGAGCGACGAGGCGATGAGGTTGATCCCCTCGGTGGTCCCGCGGACGAAGATCACGCCGCTCGGGTCCGGCGCGCCGGTGAACGCGGCCAGGCTCGCGCGCGCCTCCTCGTAGGCATCGGTGGCGCGGATCGCGAGGTCGTACCCACCGCGGTGCACGTTCGCGTTCAGCCCGGCGTAGTACGCGCTGATCGCGTCGATCACCACCTGCGGCTTCTGCGACGTCGCGGCGGAATCGAGATACACGAGGCGGTGGCCGTTCGACGGCTGCCGCAGGATCGGAAAGTCGGCGCGCACGTCCCGCAGGCGGGGCGGGGCAGCGGCGGGACGGGCCCGGGGTGACATCACAAAGTTGCTCCAGCGTTGATCGAGGGCTGCAGCGCGTCCTGCACCAGGCGGTCGAGCGCGTCGCGCACCCCGGCGTGGCGTATCCGGCCCAGGATCTCGGCGCCGAAGCCGTAGAGCAGCAGCGCGCGGGCCTGCTCGGGGTCGAGACCGCGGCTCTGGAGGTAGAACAGCTCCTTGGCGTCGAGTGGCCCCAGCGTCGCACCGTGGGTGCACTTCACGTCGTCGGCGTAGATCTCGAGCTGCGGCTGGCTGTCGGCCCGCGCCCGCTCGGAAAGCACGAGGTTGTGGTTGGTCTGCTTCGAGTCGGTGCGCTGCGCACCGGGCCGGACGATGATGCGCCCGTTGAACACCCCTCGCCCGGCGTCGGCGAGGACGCCGTTGAAGAACTCATGGCTCTGGCAGTCGGGCTTGGCGTGATCGATCACGGTGTGGTGGTCCGCGTGCCGCGTCCCGTTCTGCAGATAGAGCCCGTTCAGGACCAGCTCCGCGCCGGGGCCGTCCAGCACCGAGACGATGTCGTGGCGCGCCAGGGCGGCGCCGAGGACGATCGGATGGAAGCGCAGCACGCTGCTTCGCTCCTGCAGCGTATGCGTCGTCGCGACGTGGAACGCACTCGGGGCTTCGCGCTGCGGGCGCACCAGCTCGAGGTGGGCGTCGTCCGCGACGACCACTTCCGTCACCGCGTTGGTCCAGTAGGTCCCGTCGTGGAGCGCCGCGTAGCCCTCGATGACCGAGGCGCGCGCGCCCCGCTCCACCACGATCAGGCTGCGCGGATGCGTGACCGTCGGCTTCGTGCCCGGCGCGGAGAGGAAGAGCAGCTGCAGCGGCGCGTCGAGGTCCACGCCCGCCGCCACGTGCACGAACGCGCCGTCGCCGAGGAAGGCGGTGTTGAGCGCGCCGAAGGGGTTCGCGGCGTACGCCGCGTGGCGCGCCAGGTGCGCCTCGAGCAGCCGCGGCTCGCTCTCGAGCGCCGCCGCGAGGCTCCCGGCGCGGACGCCCCGCGGCAGACCGTCCGCCGACGAAAGCGCCTCCGAGTAGCGCCCGTTCACGAAGACGAGGCGGCAGGCACTCTCCACCGGGAGGAACAGCGGCGCGACCCGCTTGGCCGTCGGGCCGGCGCGCCGCGCCGGAAGCGCGAACGGCGTTTCGGCGATCGACGCGACGCTGGTGAACCGCCAATCTTCCTGGTGTGTCGTCGGGAACCCGAGCTCCGCGAACCGCGCCAGGGCTGTCGCCCGGATCTCCTTGAGCCACGGCGGCGCGCGGCGCGCCCCGTTGGCCGCGAACGCGTCGTACTGCTCAACGTACCGCTCGGTCGCGCCAGCGGGCTGCTTCATCCGGCCCGGTGCCACGGCCTCAGACCGCCGCCTCCGTGCGCACCCAGTCGTAGCCCTTGGACTCGAGCTCCAGGGCCAGCTCCTTGCCGCCCGAGAGGACGATCTTCCCCTCGCTCAGCACGTGCACGCGGTCCGGCGTGATGTAGTTCAGGATGCGTTGGTAATGCGTCACGATCACCGTCGCGTTGTCCGGCCGCCGCAGCCGGTCCACCGCCCCCGCCACCGTCCGCAGCGCGTCGATGTCCAGCCCCGAGTCGGTCTCGTCCAGGATCGCGAGCCGCGGCTCCAGCACCGCCATCTGGACGATCTCGTTGCGCTTCTTCTCGCCGCCGGAGAACCCGTCGTTCACCGGCCGGTTCATGAGGCTGTCGTCCGACTCGACGGCCTTGAGCTTCTCCGCCAGCAGATCCAAGAACTCCAGCGGATCCAGCTCCGGCTGCCCGCGATGCTTGCGCGCCGCGTTGAGCGCGGCGCGCAGGAAGTACGCGTTGGTGATGCCGCGGATCGCCACCGGATACTGGAACGCGAGGAACACGCCCTCGCGCGCGCGCTCTTCCGGATCCATCTCGAGGAGGTCCCGACCCTGGTAGGTCACCGAGCCCGCAGTCACCGTGTAGGCCGGATGGCCGGCCAGCACCTGCGCCAGCGTGCTCTTGCCGGAGCCGTTCGGGCCCATGATCGCGTGCACCTCGCCGGCGCGTACCACCAGATCGATGCCGCGCAGGATTTCCTTGCCCTCGACCGAGGCATGCAGGTTCGTGATTTCGAGCATACGCGCTACCCGACGCTGCCTTCGAGACTGATGCCGAGGAGGCGTTGCGCCTCCACGGCGAACTCCATCGGCAGCTCGCGGAAGACCTCCTTGCAGAATCCGTTCACGATCATGGACGTCGCGTCCTCCGCCGACAGTCCCCGCTGCCGGCAGTAGAAGATCTGGTCCTCCCCGATCTTCGAGGTGGACGCCTCGTGCTCCATGGTCGCCGTGCTGTTACGCACGTCGATGTAGGGGAAGGTGTGCGCCCCGCACTGGTCGCCGATCAGCATCGAGTCGCACTGCGAGTAGTTCCGCGCCCCCGTCGCCCCCTTCAGGATCTTCACCAGGCCGCGGTAGGTGTTTTGCCCGTGACCGGCCGAGATGCCCTTGGAGACGATGGTGCTCTTCGTGTTCTTCCCGATGTGGATCATCTTGGTGCCGGTGTCCGCCTGCTGGCGGTTGTTCGTCACGGCGACCGAGTAGAACTCCCCGATCGAGTTGTCGCCCTGCAGAATGCAGCCGGGGTACTTCCAGGTGATGGCCGAACCGGTCTCCACCTGCGTCCACGAGATCTTCGAGTTCTTCCCCGCGCACTTCCCGCGCTTCGTCACGAAGTTGTAGATGCCGCCGCGCCCCTGCTCGTCCCCGGGATACCAGTTCTGCACCGTCGAGTACTTGATCTGGGCGTCGTCGAACGCCACCAGCTCGACCACCGCCGCGTGGAGCTGGTTGGCATCCCGCATCGGCGCCGAGCAGCCTTCGAGGTAGCTCACGTAGCTCCCCTCTTCGGCCACGATCAGGGTCCGCTCGAACTGCCCCGACGCCGCAGCATTGATCCGGAAGTACGTCGACAACTCCAGCGGGCAGCGTACCCCCTTCGGGATGTACGCGAACGATCCGTCGGTGAAGACCGCCGAATTCAGGGCCGCGAAGAAGTTGTCGTTCGTCGGCACCACCGAGCCGAGGTACCGCCGGACCAGATCCGGATGCTCGCGCACCGCCTCGGAGAACGGGCAGAAGATGATGCCGTGCTGCGCGAGGGTCTCCTTGAACGTGGTCGCCACCGAGACGCTGTCGAACACGGCGTCCACCGCGACGCCGGAAAGCCGCTTCTGCTCGGAGAGGGGAATCCCCAGCTTCTCGAACGTCTCGAGCAGCTTGGGGTCCACCTGCTCCAGGCTGTCCAGCGACTTCGCCTGTCTCGGCGCCGCGTAATAGACGATGGACTGGTAGTCGATCGGCGGATGCTTCACGTTCGCCCAGGTCGGCTCCGTCATCTTCACCCACTGCCGGTACGCCTTGAGCCGCCACTCCAGCATGAACTCGGGCTCGCCCTTCTTCGCCGAGATCAGCCGGATGACGTCCTCGCTCAACCCGGCCGGTACGTCGTCCGACTCGATGTCGGTGATGAACCCGTACTTGTAGGGTTGCAGGACCTGCGTTTCGATCGACGTCATGGCCGCTCCTGGCGCGTCGGGACCCTGCCGTCTTCCGGCACGTCGGGCGTGATCGCGTACTCGCACGCATTCGAGCCCTCGGTGATGTGCGTCCGCCGCTCCACCTGCGACGCCAGCACCTCGGTGAGGAACCGCCGCTCCGCCGCGCACACTTCAGGGTACCGCTCCGCCACCGCGCGAATCGCGCAGTTGTGCTCCGCCAGCCGGATCGCCCCGTCCCGGCTGTCCCACTCCGCCATGTATCCTTCCTCCGTCAGGATCCGCACCAGCCGCTGCAGCCGCGCTTCGACCGGCTGGTCGGCCAGCTCCGTCTTCAACTGATCCGCGCGCGCGCGAAACTGGTCCGCGAACAGCACGCTGATCTCGCCGCGCCCCGCCTTCTCCTCGATGTGCTGCAGCAGGTCCTTGAGCGCGCCCTCGTAGCGGTTGGGGAACAGCGCCTCGCCCCGCGGCGTCAGTCGGTACACGTACACCGGCGCCCCCATCCCCCGCTGCTCCCGCACAAAGACCACCGAGCCGTCCAGCTCCAGCTCTTTCAGGTGTCGCCGAATGGCGTTCGTAGAGACGCCGAAGATCGCGCTAAGGCTTTTTGCCGTAACGGGTTGCGACCTCTTGATCTCAAGCACGATCTGGGCCCTTGGGCCACGGAGACCGGTCGGTGCGCTGGGGATTCCAGTCATAGGCGGCTAAATCCTGGTGGAATAGTCAGATATGCCAACTTTACCAATACTTTTGTTTGCGAAGTGAATTCTAATCTCAGAAGAGGTAGGTGCGCAACACCGCCCGGGCGTCGGGGCCGAAGGTGTCGAGGATGGCCTGGAGAGTGAGCCAGCCGTCGCGGTGCTCGAGCGCGAGCGAGCGGATCGCCTCCCGGAACGCGGCCTCGCCGGATGCGCGTCGCGCGGCCTCGAGCGCCGCTGCGCCCTTGAACCGCAGCAGCTCCGCGCCGGGCGCGTCGGGGGCGAGGGAGGAGAGGGCGGCGTCGCCGTCCCGCGGGACCGCAGCATGCCAGCGCTGCTCCGCTTCCCGAACGAGACGCTGCCGAACCGTGTCGCCTTCCAGCGCTCCGCGGGCCGCAATCGCCGTCCACGCGGGAAAGCCCTCGCGGACCCACCAGGAAGCAGGCCCCGCTGCATCCACGGAGTTGCCCCACCAGCTGCGCGCGACTTCGCGGTACAGGAGATCGCGCGAGGTGTCCAGGCCGCCATCGAGGACGAGGCCGAGGAAGCCGCGCGTCTCGGCCAGACGGGTGGAGACGACGCTCACGTCCGCGAGCGGGAGACGTCCGAAGGCCCGGGAACAGAAGATCCACGCGGCGCGCACCGCGCCGACGAGCGCGTCCAGCGACGCCGTGGAGACCGAATCCTCGCGCGCCAGCCAGATCGAGACGCCGAGCCCGGCCGAACGACGCGTCACGATCCGATACGGCCCGAGTGCGAAGGCGGGGGTGGTGGCCGCGACATCCTCGGTCATCCAGGTCATTCGCCTTCGCCCCGACGATGCGACCTCCGCGGTCATCCGGCCCGGCGCGATGGCGCGCCAGCTGTCGGGAACGTCGAAGCCGAGCGTGTAGCGCGCTCGCGCCGTTCGCACGACCTGTCCGGAGGTGTCCACCGCAGACTGCACGCGCGGCAGCCAGTCGAAGGCGAGGAACGCGGCGTCGGGCGCGAAGCCGCCCCGCTCCGGGGGGAGCGCGACCGCTTCCGCGCCGAGGTGATAGAAGAAAGTGACCGCGGCGCCGGCTTGCGGCTGGACCGCGTTCCGCAGCAGCAGGTGCGAGACCCCATTCGCGCCGGCCGGCCGCACCGTGCCCGCGGCGGTGCGCACGCTGTCCAAGGCGAAGCCGGGCCAGAGCCAAACGGTCGCCGAGTCGGCGGACACGGGCCCGTCGTTGACGAGATCCATGCGCACGGTGAAGTCGGCGCGCACTCGCGCGCTATCGTAGCGCACCAACGCGTCGTACGACCGCGCCTGCCAGGGGGACCATGGGAGCCCGCGCGACGGCGCAGGACTCTCCGCGAGGGCCCGCGGCGGGGGCGCTGGGACGGCCGGTGGGCCGCCCAGGCGGAGGCCGTCGAGCACCCGCCGGTAGCCGGCGGCGATCGAGTCGTACGCCACGGCGCCCGGACACCGGAACTGCAGCACAACGAGCTCGCGGTGCCGGGCGATGACGTACTCCTCCGCCCGGAACGCCACCTGGCCGATGGTGCCGGACAAGGCGACGTGCGCGGCCGGATAGCCGGCGAGCCGCAGCGAGTCCCTGGCGATGATCGTCAGGCTGCCCCCGAGCTGCGATCTCCAGGCCACCTGCAGGCGTTGCTCGGCAACCTGGGCGAGTGTCGCACCGCCCGGGTAGGACGTGAGGATGAGCGCTCCCCAGAGTTGATCCGAGAGCGGGGTGCCTTTCGGGTGGAAGATCACCGTCGCCGTCCGGCGGCTGGTGCCAGGTTCGAATACCCAGTCCTCGAAGGGACGGGGGATCGAAACAGCGAACGTCGCATTCTCGTACACGGGGGCGTCGACGGTGCCGGTGTCCTGGGGGGCCGGGGCGGGCGGCGCGGGCAGAGTGGCCAGGCTGGCGACCAGCACGAGGCCGAGCATTGGCCCATCCTACAAGTCGGAGCGAAACAGCGCTACATTGGCCGTCCCTATGTTCCCGATCCTGCCCTTCCTTCTCGGTGTGGCCGTCGGCGCGGCGTACTGTGCGCCGGTGGGGCCGGTCACCCTGGAGATGGTGCGGCGCGGCCTCTCGATCGGGTTCCTCGCCGGTTTCCTGGTGGGGCTCGGCTCGGTCATCGGCGACGCGTTCTGGGCTGCGGTCGGGATCCTCGGCTCCAGCCTGCTGACCGAGTCGATCCCGCTGAGAACGGGCATCGGGGCACTCGGGGTCGTGATCCTGCTGTTCGTGGCCTGGCAGGCCTTTCGGGAGTCCCGCAAGGACCCGGACTACCACCTGACGGATCCCCCGCGCAAGCGGACCGGCTTCGCCGTGGGCGTGGCTCTCTCGATGGCGAATCCGTTCGCGGTGATCTTCTGGCTCACGGTGACGGCGTCCGGCGCCATGGCGAGCCTCGGGGTGGATCGCAGCCATCACGTGGCCCGCATCTGGTTCTTCATCGGGCTGGTGGCGGGCGCGGTCATGTACTCCCTCGCGCTGTCCGGTATCGTCGCCTGGGGCCGGCGCTTCGTGACGGCCCACGTGATGAGCAAGATCAACCTCGGGGCGGCGCTGTTCCTCTTCGCGCTGGCGATCTTCCTGGCGTTCCGGGTCGTCAGGCTCCTCGGCACGATGTAGCACCGCGCAACATGCCGGACTCCAGCGCCTCCCCGATGCCGCGGCTCGTCGCCGCAGGGATCACGAAACGTTTCCCAGGCGTCCTCGCGCTGGACTCCGTCGACTTCACCATCCGTGCAGGGCAGGTGCACGCCCTCGTCGGCGAGAACGGGGCGGGGAAATCCACGCTCCTCAAGATCGTAGCGGGGGCGGACCGGCCGGATGCCGGGACGCTCGCGGTGGACGGGAAGCCGGTGAGCTTCGCTGCGCCGCGTGACGCGCTGCGCCTGGGACTCACGGTGATCTATCAGGAGCTGTCCCTCGTCCCGGCCCTCGGTGCCGACGCCAACATCTTCCTGGGAATGGAGCCGGCCCGGCGCGGGCTGCTCGACCGCCGCGCCGCCGCCCTGCGGGCCGCCGACGCGCTGCGCGCGCTCGGCGCCACCTTCGACCCCGCGACGCCCGCGCGCGATCTGTCGGTCGCCGAGCAGCAGCTGGTGGAGCTGGCGCGGGCCCTGGCCCGGGACGCGCGGCTGATCGCGCTCGACGAGCCGACGGCCGCGCTGTCCCACCTGGAAACGGAGCGCCTCTTCACCCAGATCCGCCGGCTGTGCGATCGCGGGATCGGCGTGGTGTTCGTCTCCCACCGCCTCGAGGAGGTGCGCCGCATCGCCGACGAGATCACCGTCCTGCGCGACGGCCGGCGGGTCTTCCACGGTCCGGCCGCGGCGGTGGATGACGCCGCGCTGATCCGGCACATGGTGGGCCGCGACATCGAATACGCCCGCATTCCGCCGGTTTCTCCCGTCCCCGGTCCCGCAGTGCTGGAGGCGCGCGGTCTGACGCGGCACCGCGCGTTCACCGACGTCTCGCTGGTGCTGCGGCGCGGGGAAATCGTCGGGCTGGCCGGTCTGGTTGGGGCAGGCCGGACCGAAGTGGCGCGCTGCATCGCCGGGGCGGACTCGCTGGACGCGGGCTCGATGGTGCTCTCGGGGGCACCGTACCGGCCGGCCTCGCCGCGCGAGGCGATCGGGCGCCGCGTCGTCTATCTCCCCGAGGACCGCAAGACCCAAGGACTGGTCCTCGGGCTGAACGTGCGCGAGAACGTCACGCTCCCGACGCTCGAGAGATTTTCGCGCTGGGGCGTGGTCCACGGCGAGCGCGAGCGGGCCGCCGCCGCGCGGGAAGTGGCCGCCGTGGAGCTGCGGCCGCCGGACATCGAGCGCGAGGCGGGCACGCTCTCCGGCGGCAACCAGCAGAAGGTCGTGCTGGCCAAGTGGCTCCTCGCCGACGCCGACGTCTTTCTGTTCGACGAGCCGACCCGCGGCGTGGACATCGCGACCAAGTCGGAGTTGCACCGCGTCATCCGGTCGCTCGCCGACGCGGGCAAGGCGGTGCTCATCATCTCTTCGGAGCTGCCCGAGATCCTCGCGCTGGCGGATCGCGTCGTGGTGATGCGCGAGGGCAGCGTCTCGGGCGAGCTCACGGCGGCCGAGGCGACCGCCGAGCGCGTGCTCGCCCTGGCGCTGCCGGCCTCCCACGCCGCATGAAGACCCGCGCCACCGCCCGCTTCGGCGTTCCGCTCGCCCTCGCCGGCATCGTGGTGGTGGCCGGAGTGTTCATTCCCGGTTTCATGAGCCGCGCCAACCTCACGACGATCCTGCTCCACGTCTCGATCAACGGGATCCTGGCCCTCGGCTCCATCTTCGTGATCATCACCGCGGGCATCGATCTCTCGGTCGGGTCCGTGGTCGGGTTGGCGGGCGTGCTCGCGGCGATGGCGCTCACCAGCGGCACCGTGCTGCACGTCTTCGGGCCCGCCGGCGCGGCGGTCGTGGCGGCGCTGGTGGGGATCGGCGCCGGGGCGCTGGTCGGGCTCGTGAACGGCGGCATCGTCGCCCGGCTGGGCGTCGCGCCGTTCATCGTCACCCTCGCGATGATGACCGCGGCGCGCGGCGCGGCTCGGCTCGTGACCGGCGGCGTGCCGATCGGCTTCCCCGACCCCGGCGACCCCCTGTACGACCGGAAGATCGCGGCGCTCGACGCGCTGCATGCCGTCGGTGGAGGGCGCATTCCGGTGCCGGGGCTGCCGACCGGCTTCCCGGTGCCGGCGCTGGTGATGCTCGCCCTCGTGGCGCTCGGCGGCTTCGTGCTCACCCGCACGCGCTTCGGCCGGCACGTCTACGCCGTGGGCGGCAACGAGGAAGCCTCGCGGCTCTCCGGGGTCTCCGTCGGATGGGTCAAGCTCGGCGTGTACGCGATCGCGGGCGCGAGCGCGGGGCTCGCGGCGGTCCTGCTCGTGGGGCAGCTCCGCAGCGGTGGGCCCGACGCCGGGATGCTGTACGAGCTGAACGCGATCGCGGCGGCGGTCATCGGCGGCACGTCGCTGTTCGGCGGGATCGGCACCGCGTGGGGCGCGCTCACCGGCGCGCTTCTCATCGGCGTGCTGAACAACGGGCTCGACCTCCTCGGCGTACAGTCCTTCTGGCAGGAAATCGCCAAGGGAATCATCATCCTGCTCGCCGTCCTGTTCGACGTGTGGATGAAGCGCCTGGATGCGAGACGCTGGCGGGAGCGAGGAGCAGGAGAGGGCGGCGGTGCGGTCGCGTCCTGACGAAGGGAGACGGCGATGATGTCCTGGCTGACACGGGCGGCGCGCCTCGCGTGCGCCGGAGCGTTGATCGCGGCGACGGCTCGGGCGCAGGATCTGCCCATCACGCGCTGGCTCGTCCGCGGTCCCATCCCCACCGACACCGGCGCATCGCGGCTCACCCGCGACTATCTCGGCGGGGAAACGACCGTCCTCCCCGATTCCGGGGATGTGATCGCCGGCGGCGCCTTCGTCCCCGTCGACGCCGATTCCCTCGGGGGCGTGGATCTGCTCAAGGTCTTCGCCGGCGGCACGGACCACGCCGCCGCTTACGCGCATGCCTACGTGTACGCGCCCGAGGACCGCACCGTCCTGCTGGTGATGGACAGCGACGACGATCTGGTCGCGTGGCTGAACGGACAGCGCGTGTGGTTCAACGACGTCGCCCGCGGGCTGCGCTCGGGCAGCGACACGGTGCCGGTGCGTCTCGCCGCCGGATGGAACAGCCTGCTGCTGAAGCCCGTCAACCGCACCGGAGGTTTCGGCGTGCTCGGGCGCCTCGCGCGCGCCCCCGGTGAGCCGCCGCTCGAGGGGATCCGGACCGCGTATCGGCGGCCGAGCGGACTCGCCGCCACGCACGTCTACCCGGCGAGCACGATCACCGCGTCCGCGCTGCGGCTCGCGGGAGCGGCGACCTGGAATCGCGATCGCCTCGAGCTTCCGGTCAGCCTCGCGCTCACGGCCTGGGGCCGCGACAGCCTCGCAGGGGTGATCGCGCGCGTGACGCAGCCGGGCGCGAGCTGGGCTTCCGACACCGTCACCGCGCTCGCGCCGGCGAATGCGCAGGTGCTGCGCTTCCAGACGACTTTCGACGAGCTGCGACGGGCGGCGCTCGACGTCGCTCCGCTCACCGCGACCGTCACGTGGCCGGGCGGAACGCGCAACGCCACACTCGCCGTGGACGCCGACTGGCTCCTCCGCGTCTGGGGAAGTCGCCTCGCGGTCGGCTCGTGGCTGCGCGACTCGTCCGCGGACGGCACCCGCCACCTCCAGACGACACTGATCGTACCGTCGGCCTTCGACGGGCGCTCCCTGGATCTTCTGTCCGCCCAGTTCGGGCCACGGGCGCAGTACGCCGTGAACGGGCACGCCGGCGCCTGGCGCGAGGGCACGGTCGAGCTGTGCGCTCCGTGCCACACCGGCGACACGCTCGGCGTCGCGATCCGGCTCGAGCCGGGCCGGCCGTGGTGGACGCTGCCGGAGGTCCGGGTGCGGGACCTCGGCTACAAGGAGTTCGCGGACGGCTACGGTTACGCGCTCCGGCTCGCCGGTCGCGCGCCCGCCATGGACCGGCCCGACCCGCGGGAGTGGCTCGCGGCCATCGGGGGCGGCACGGCCTACGGCCACCTGCTCGACCGCTACGCGACCGCGTACGCGCCGCTCGCCGCCGAGCTCAGGCGCGACACGCTGCACCTGATCGGCAATTCGCACATCGACGCGGCGTGGCTCTGGCCGTGGAGCGAGACCGAGGGCGAGGTCATCCCGAACACCTGGCGCACGTCGCTCAAGCTGGCCGCGATGTTCCCGGGCTACGTCTTCGCGGCGAGCGCCGCCGCGTACTACGACGCGGTCGACCGCCTCTATCCGGGGCTGGCGGACTCGCTGCGCGCCGCCGTCCGGGCCGGCCAGTGGGACATCGTCGGCGGGTGGTGGCTCGAGCCCGACCAGAACATCCCGAGCGGGGAGGACCTGGCACGCCAAGGGCTGTACGGGCAGCGCTACTTCGAGCACCGCTACGGTCGCCGCGCAAAGGTCGGCTGGACGCCGGACTCGTTCGGGTACCCGTGGACGCTGCCCCAGATCTACAAGCTCGCGGGGCTCGATTACTTCGTGACGCAGAAGATCCGCTGGAACGACTCGACGCAGCTGCCCTACGACGCGTTCTGGTGGGAGGGGCGCGACGGGACCCGGCTGTTCACCTACAACCCGTTCGGCTACGACCACGACCTGGAGCCGGACCGGCTCATCAGCGACCGGCTCGACGACGAGCGCCGCAACAACGGCATCCATCATCAGCTCGTCCTCTACGGCGTCGGCGACCACGGTGGCGGCCCCACGATCGCGATGCTGCAGCGGGCCGAAGAGCTGCGGCGGGTGCCGACGTTCCCGACGATGATGTACGACAACGCGGATCACGCCCTGGCCGACGTGCGCGCCTCGCAGCCCGACAGCGTGTTCCCGGTCTGGCACGACGAGCTGTACCTCGAGTACCACCGCGGGACCTATACCACGCAGGCACGCCAGAAGTGGTCGGCGCGGCACAGTGACGCGCTGCTGCGGACGGCCGAGGCCCTGGCCGCCGTGGACACGGCCGCCTACCCCCGGGCCCGCCTGGAGGGCGCCTGGCGCCGGATCCTGTTCAACGAGTTCCACGACATCCTGCCGGGGTCGGGCATCCACATCAACTACATCGTTGCGGACCAGTGGTATGACAGCTCGTGGGCGACCTTGGACACGGTCACGAGCCGGGCCCTGGATGACCTCAGCGCGCGGCTCGACACGCGCGGCGCCGGCGGCCGCGCGGTCCCGGTGGTCGTCTTCAACGCGCTGACCTGGCCGCGCAGCGGCCTCGTGCGGGTCCCGCTCCCCGGGGGCGACACCGCGACGTTCCTGGCGCGCGACGTGCCTTCTCTCGGCGCGCGCGTCTTCACCCCGCGCGCCGGCACGGTGATCGCCAGCCGGCTGCCGGCGCCAACTGTCGGCCCCAATTGGCTGGAGAACGCCTATCTGCGCGTCGAGGTCGACACGACGACCGGCGAGATCACCCGGCTCTACGACCGGCGCCACCGGCGCGAGGTGCTCGCGCCCGGCGGCCGCGCCAACGTCCTGCAGGTGCTCTACGACCTGCCGCAGGATTATGACGCCTGGAACACCGGCTTCAACGGACAGCAGTGGGAGGTCACGGAGACGTCGGGCGTCGGGCGGCACGCGGACGGCGCCGAGGCCAGCATCCGCTTCGCGCGGCACTGGGGACGTTCGACCTTCACGCAAACGCTCACGCTCGGGCGGGAAACGCCGTACCTGGACGTGGCGAACGACGTCGACTGGCACGAGACCCACAAGATGCTGAAGGTCGCGCTCGCGGCCGGCGTGAGCCCGGACTCCGCGACGTACGAGATCCCGTACGGGACCATCGGCCGCTCCTGCAACCCTCGGACCAAGGCCGAGCGGGCGAAATACGAGGTGCCGGGCCAGCGCTGGGCCGATCTCTCCGACTCGGCGTACGGCGTCAGCCTCCTCAACGACAGCAAGTACGGCTGGGATTGCCACGGCAACGTGCTGCGGCTCTCGCTGCTGCGCTCGCCGCTCTCGCCCGACTCGCTCGCCGATCGCGGCATGAACCATTTCCGGTTCGCCCTGTATCCCCACGCCGGCGACTGGCGCGCGGCCGGCACCGAGCGGCTCGCCGCGGAGTACAACACGCCGCTGGTCGCTTCGGCCGCGGCGCCGCACGGCGGCGCCCTCGGCCGCTCGGTGAGCTTCGCGTCGGTGGACACGCCCGGCGTCGAGCTGACCTGGGTCAAGCGCGCCGAGGATTCCGACGCGTGGGTCCTGCGGCTGGTGGAGTGGTTCGGGCGGCCGGCCACGGCGACCGTGACGCTCCGGCCCGAGATCCGGTCGGCGCACACGAGCAACTTCCTCGAGGATCCCGGCGAGGCCGTCCCCGCGACCGCGCACACCCTGCGCGTGCAGCTGAGGCCCTACGAGATCGCCACCGTCGTCGTGGAGGTCCGATGAGAAGAGCCGTCGCCTGCCTCGCCGCCGTGGCGCTCGTCGCCGGTTGCGCCCGCAAGGCCCCGCACACGCGCCCGCAGATCGGCGTGACGCTCCTCACGGAAGCGCACGTCTTCTATCAGGACCTCAAGCGCGGACTCCAGCACGCGGCGGACAGCCTGGGGATGGACCTGCACGTGGTCGCCGGCGAGTGGGACCTCGCGCGGCAGACGTCGCAGGTCGAGAACTTCGTCACGCAGAAGATGGACGCGATCGTCATCGCACCCGTGGACACCCGAGGGATCGTCTCCGCGGTCGAGGAGGCGAACCACGCCGGCATCCCGGTCTTCACCGCCGACATCTCATCCGCGGGCGGGCACGTCACTTCGCACATCGCGTCCGACAACGCCCAGGGGGGCCGCCTGGTCGGCGAGTACCTGGCCAAGCTGCTCAAGGGACGCGGGGACATCGCCATCCTGGACCAGCCGACGCTGGCGAGCGTGATCGATCGGGTGCGGGGATTCCGCGAGGCGATCGCGCAGTACCCGAACATCCACATCGTGGCCGCGCCGGCGGTGGAGCGCGGGCTCCGCGACGTGGCCAAGAACAAGATGGACAACCTCCTGCAGTCACACCCGAGCCTGGCAGCCGTCTTCGGCAGCAACGACGACTGCGCGCTCGGCGCGCTGGCTTCCGTACGCGCGGCCGGCCGCAACGACGTGTTCATCGTCGGCTTCGACGCAACGCCCGAGGCGCGCTCGGCGATCGAGCAGGGCGGCCCGCTCAAGGCCGACGCCATCCAGTATCCCGAGATCATCGGACGGCGGACGATCGAGACCATCTACCGCACGCTTCACGGCGAGCAGGTGCCGGCCCTCGTGGCCGTGCCGGTGGGGATCGTGGACCGCGATTCCCTCACGGCCCGCCGGGCGGGGAACTGAGGCCGCTTGTCGGCAATTGGCGAGCGACCTACATTGGATTCGTTGACAGGGGTGCCCGCACCAGCGGGCTGAGATCAGACCCTTCGAACCTGACCCGGTTAAGACCGGCGTAGGGAGTCACCTCCAGGTTTGACGCTTCCCTCGCGAACCCCTGAACGCGCGGGAGGCGTTTTGCTTGGGCCACCGGGAGCGCGTATGCCTCCAGTCACCCAGATGTACTTCGCCCGCCGGGGCGAGATCACCGCCGCGATGCGCCGCGTCGCCGAGCGCGAAGGGTTGGAGAGCGAGCTGGTCAGGAGCGAGGTGGCGCGCGGCCGCCTGATCATCCCCGCGAACATCCACCACCTCGCGGGCCGGCTCGATCCGATGGCGATCGGCACCGTCGCCGGCGTCAAGATCAACGCCAACATCGGGAACTCGGCCGTGACGTCGGACGTGGACGGCGAGCTGGAGAAGCTGCACTTCGCCGTGCACTTCGGCGCCGACACGGTGATGGACCTCTCCACCGGCGGCGGCATCGACGAGATCCGCGAGGCGATCATCGCCGCCAGCCCCGTCCCGATCGGCACGGTCCCGATCTACCAGGTCATCCAGAGTGTCGAGGACGTGGCGGACATCACGCCGCAGATGCTCCTCGACAACATCGAGCATCAGGCGCGCCAGGGCGTGGACTACATCACCGTGCACTGCGGCATCCTGCGCGAGCACATCAACCTGGCGATGGGACGGGTCACCGGCATCGTGAGCCGCGGCGGCTCGCTGCTCGCGGCGTGGATGGTGCAGCGCCGGGAGCAGAACCCGCTCTACACGCACTTCGACGAGCTGCTCGAGATCGCCCTCGCGCACGACGTTTCGCTCTCGCTCGGCGACGGCCTCCGGCCGGGCTCGCTGGCCGACGCGTCGGACAAGGCCCAGTTCGCCGAGCTCCGGGTCCTGGGCGAGCTGACCGAGCAGGCGTGGCAGCGCGACGTGCAGGTGATGATCGAGGGACCCGGGCACATTCCCATGCACGAGATCGAGATGAACGTGCGCCTCGAGCAGGAACTCTGCCACGAGGCGCCGTTCTACACCCTGGGCCCGCTGGTCACAGACATCGCGCCCGGCTACGACCACATCACCAGCGCCATCGGCGCGGCGATGATCGGCTGGTATGGGGCGTCGATGCTCTGCTACGTGACCCCCAAGGAGCACCTCGGCCTGCCCAACGCCAACGACGTCCGCGAAGGCGTGATCGCGTACAAGATCGCGGCCCACGCGGCCGACATCGCCCGCGGCAGGAAGGGCGCGCGCGACCGGGACGACGCCCTGAGCCGGGCGCGGTTCGCGTTCGACTGGAACGAGCAGTTCCGCCTCGCCCTGGACCCGCAGCGCGCCCGCGAGTACCACGACGAGACCCTCCCGGCCGAGTACTTCAAGTCCGCCGAATTCTGCTCGATGTGCGGGCCGAAATTCTGCTCGATGCACATCACGCGGACCATCCAGGGGGCGCTGACGGCCGCGCCGCCCGCGCCGGCGGAGAACGCCCCCGCGTTGGTGACGCCCCGGTGACGGGCAGCCCTAGCTTCGGAGGCACAGGTCGGGCGACCTAGCGCCCGCCTGACAGCGAAGCGAACGAAAGCCCTTTCCGAAGCAGGAGAGGGCTTTCGACGTGCGGCCCGTCTCCCCGCGCCTGCCCGAATGACAGGCACCGGCGGCGCACTTGACGGGCGATTCTGGCGCCAGCAATTTGCGCGGCGTCACTTCCACATGAAGCGCCGTCGTCCCTGCGGAGGACTGTTACATGCCGTATGTGATTGCCGAGCCGTGCATCGGGGTTAAGGACCGCGCCTGCGTCGAGGTGTGCCCGGTCGATTGCATCTACGAAGACGACCTGATGCTGTACATCCATCCCGACGAGTGCATCGACTGCGGCGCGTGCGAGCCGGAGTGCCCGGTGACCGCGATCTTCCCGGAGGAGGACGTGCCGCCGCAGTGGAAGGACTACATCGCCAAGAACAAGGACGTGTTCAACGGCCCCAACCCGCCCGGGAAGCCGCAGAAGAAGGGCGCGTAGCGGCACGAGGAGAGTCTGAAGACGACGAGCCCCGGGGCGCGCGCCCCGGGGCTCTTTGTTCCTACCGCGGTCGTTACGGTTTGGGAACGGCTTCCAGGAACTCCGCCATCACCCGGCTCACCGCGGAGGGGGCTTCCAGCGCCGAGAGGTGCCCCGCAGCTGCGATCGTCGTCATCGCGGCCGACGGAATGGCGGCGGTCATGGCCCGCGCGAGGGCGGGCGGCGTCACCTCATCCTCCTCGCCCACCACGACGAGCGTCGGCACGTCCACGGTCTGAAGAAGCGCGGTCGAATCGGGCCGGTCTCGCATCGCGCCCAGCGCGCCGACCATCCCCGGCACGCTCCACCGCTCCGCCATCTCCTTCACCTGCGGGACGAGATGCGGCTGCGTGCGCTGCGTGGTGCGCCCGAGCAGGCGGGGGAGCATCAGCTCTCCGACCGCGCCCGGCCCCGCCTTGCGCGCCACCTCGATCAGCGTCGCGCGCGACGCACGGCCCTCCGCCGTGTCGGCCTCCGCACGCGTGTCCAGGAGGATCAGGCCCGCGACGCGATCGCGGTAACGGCGCAGCAGCTCGAACGCGATGTAGCCGCCCAGCGACAGTCCGGCGACGACCGCCTTCTTCACCTGCATCAGGTCGAGGAGGCGCACCAGGTCGTCCGCATACGTCGCCATCGAATACCCGTCGCCCGGCGCGTCCGAGAGAGCGCACCCGCGCAGGTCCGGTGCGATGCGGCGCCACCCCTTCAGCGTCGCGATCTGGTGCGTCCACATCGAGTGGTCCAGCGGGAAGCCGTGGATCAGCAGGAGCGCAGGGCCGTCGCCCCGCACGTCGGCGGCGAGCGAGACGTCCCCTATGCCGTAGCGCTCCGCTTCGCCGGGCCCCGATCCGCGAGGCTTGAAGACGGAAGCGATCTCGGCAGGGATCGGCTTGGGCCTCCCCTCCTTGTCGATCGTCACGAACACGATGTGCAGCTCGGCGAGCAGCTTTCCATCCCTGACCCGCACGGCCCGCTGGCGCATCTCGAGCGACGTCTCGCCGACCCTCTCCACCTCCGCGTCCACCCTGAGGACGTCTCCCGGGAAAGCCGGGAGCAGGTAGTCCACCGCCGCCCGCCGCACGGCCGGCCAGATCTTGTTGCGTTCGAACAAGTCCGCGCCGGGCCCGCGGGCAAGGATCTCCCAGCGCGCGCGTTCGAATACCTGCAGATAGGCCGCCTGGTTCAGGTGGCCGAAGGCGTCGCACTCGTACGAGTAGACGGTGATCTCAACCGGGGGGAATGGGCTCACGGGGACCGCACGCAAAGGTAGTCCAATGCGAAGCTCCGTGGAAGATTCTGGCACGATATGACATGACAGTCGAGATAGTGTCGGGACGGTTTCTTTACATATGTGGCTGCATTCCACACTGATGCAGCTATCTAAGATAGTATCGCTGAATACTTTGCTCGTGTTTGTGTGGACAGGTGCACAACACCCACCGCCGCCAGTTGCGCCGCTCTCCCCCCCCGACAATCGTTCAAGTCTCATGGTGCGGAACCCCACGCGGCTCACGCCGCACCGTTACGTGCGCGACAGCGCCGAGCTGGCGAACCTGATGCGGCGTGTGGCGCGCGAGCCGCTGGTGGCGGTGGACACGGAGGCGGCCAGCTTCCACCGCTTCGTCGATCGCATCTACCTCATTCAACTGTCCATCCGCAGTGAGACGGCGATCATCGATCCGCTGACGGTGGACGACGTCTCGAGCCTGGGTGCGGTCCTGGCCGACCCGGCGGTCGAAGTCGTGTTCCACGACGGCGACTACGATCTCCGCATCCTCGATCGCGACTACGGTTTTCACGCGCGCCACCTCTTCGACACCCGCATCGCGGCGCATCTGCTCGGCGAGCCTGCCGTGGGGCTGGCGGCACTCGTCGAGAAGCACGTCGGCGTGACGCTGGACAAGAAGTATCAGCGCGCGGACTGGTCACGTCGGCCGTTGCCGCCCGAGATGCTGGAGTACGCGGCGACCGACACGCGGTATCTCCTGGAGCTGCGGGAGAAGCTGCGCTTCCTGCTCGAGGGACGCCACCGCCTGTCCTGGGCGGAGGAGGAGTTCCGGCGGCTGGAAGGCGTGCGCTGGACGCCGCCGGAATCCAACGGGAACGACGCGTACCTGCGGATGAAGGGGGCGCGCAAGCTGGGGCGGCGCGGACTGGCGATTCTGCGCGAGCTGGTGCCGTGGCGGGATCAGATCGCCGCAGACCTCGACCGCGCGACGTTCCGCGTGATCTCGAACGAGGCGCTGCTGGCGCTCAGCGCCACGCCGCCGCGATCGCAGGCCGACCTGGAGAAGATCGGCGGCATCTCGTCGCGGCTGGTGGCGGAGCGCGGCGATTCACTGCTGGCGGTGGTGGAGCACGGTCTCGCCGTGCCCGAGAAGGAGCTGCCGCGGTTCCCGCACGCCGAACGGCGCGCGGCGGATCCCGCGTTCGATCAGGCGGTCGAGCGGTTGAAGAGTGTCCGCAACGCGGCGGCGGAGCGGCTCGGACTGGATCCCGGGGTCCTGTGCCCCAAAGGCACGCTCGAAGCGGTGGCGCGCGCGCGGCCGAAGGCGGCGGCGGCCCTAGGCGAGATTCCGGAAGTGCGTCGCTGGCAGGTCGAAGTGCTGGGAGCGGATTTCCTCAAGGCCCTCGGGAACTAACCCCACAGCAGGGACCGGACCCGGGGGTCCATCTTCTCCGGCGTCCAGTAGGGCTCCCACACGAGCTCGACGTCGGCCTTGGTGACTCCCTCGAGCTTCTCCAGCACGCCCTGGGCTTCCGAGAGCATTTCGGGACCCACCGGGCATCCGGGGGAGGTGAGCGTCATCTCCACGTGCACCTCGCCGCCCTCGCCCACCTCGACCTCATACACCAGGCCGAGATCTATGACGTTCAGGTTCAGCTCGGGGTCCTTGACTGCGCGCAACGCGTCGCGCACCTGCTCGACGGTCGGCATACACCTGCTCCTGTGACGAATGTCGCAACCTAGCGGGGGCGGCTCCCTACGACCAGATGCCCGCGATGTGGCCCCCGCAGGAGGGGCAGAGCCCCGCCGGCGTCACGCGCTGGCGGAGAATTTGGAAGCCGACCCGCTCGACGAGGAGCTCATCGCAATCCGGGCACCAGGTGTGCTCCCAGCGCCCGGTGCGCCCCTGCAAGTTGCCCGCGTACATGTACCGGAGCCCCGCGTCACGGCCGATCTCGCAGACCCTGACCAGGTCCTCGGCCGTGGTGTTCCGGGGAGCGGTCATCTTGTAGTCCTGGTGGAACGCGGTGACGTGCCAGGGGACGTCGGGAGAGATGGCCGCGATGGTATCGGCCATGCGCTTGAGGTCGTCGGGGGCATCGTTGAAGCCGGGCACCACCAGCGTCACGATCTCCATCCAGAAGCCGCGTTCGTGCACCATCCGCATCGCGTCCAGCACGTGCTGCAACATGCCGCCCAAGGACCGGTACGCCCGATCCTGCATCGCCTTGAAATCGATCTTGTAGCAGTCGGTCCACGGACGGATGTAGTCGAGCACCTGCGGCGTGGCGTTGCCGTTCGACACGAAGGCCGTCTTGAACCCGGCCGGCCGCGCGAGGCGGAAGATCTCCATCGCCCATTCCGACGTGATCAGCGGCTCGTTGTACGACGACGCCACGACGCGCGCGCCGTGCTGGCGGCCAAGGCGGATCAGCATGTCGGGGGAGACGTCCGTGGTCGGTGAGCCGGCGTCGGGGTCGCGCAGCGCCTGGGACGTCAGCCAGTTCTGGCAATAGGCACAGTGGAAATCGCACCCGAGCATCCCGAAGGTGAGGCAGTCCGAGCCCGGCAGCACGTGGAAGAACGGCTTCTTCTCGGTCGGATCCACCTGCACGCCGGCGGCGTACCCGCGCGGCACGTACAGGGTGCCGCCGCGGTTGAAGCGGACCTTGCAGATGCCGCGGCGATCGGGCCGGATGAGGCAGAGGTGGCCACAGGCGGTGCAGCGCACGGAGCCGTCGTCGCCCTCGGGGTGCCACAGCTCCCCCGGCTGGGCGCGCTGGTCCAGGAGATCCTGAAGGGTGGTCGCACGCGCGTCCCTCCTCTTGAAGAGCGGAATGGGATCGCGATGCGGAGCGGCCATGATGGCGAAAGCTGGCCACCTGCTTGCGGGCGCGCCAGGGGGCGCGATAGCATCTACACGTGACGTCCAAACTCGTTGCGGCTCTTGCGCTTGCCATCGCCGCGCCCTGACGGCCGAAGACGCTACTTGAGGCTTCCCGGAGGAAGAGCGTAGAGCAGCAGCGCGGTGCGCCGATCGCGGTCCGTGAGGTGGTCGGCCGACGTCTCCGGGTGCATCGCGTCCGCGGCCACCGGCGAGTGAGCGAGCCCGAGCGCGTGCCCCAACTCGTGGAGCGCGAGCGCGACCATCTCGGAAGGACGGACCTGACGGCCGTCGGGCGTGTGGGTGGCGAGGGTGACATGAACGTGGACGAGCCGTCCGCTGCGGTCCCAGCTCACGTCGGCGCGGCCGGCGCGGTTGCTGTCCAGGTGATCCGCCCACGTCACCACGATATCCGCGCCCTCGGTGTCGGCGACCTGTTCCAGGTAGATCGGCAAACCGACGGCATTCCACCGGGTGATGGCCCATCCGACGTTCGCGAAGAAGATCTCGTTGAATCCCGGCGCTGTCTCGCGCAGGACGGCGACCCGCACCGGCCGCGCGGCCCGGTCGTCCCCCCAGCGGTGGAGCACGGAGTCCTCGGCGACCAGCATCCCCGGGAGATAGGTGTCGGCCCCCTCGCGCCCGATGCGGAGCAGCGCCGCCGCGCGGGCCGCCGCGTCCAGCGGCTCGGTGCCCGCCACCGCGGCCGCCATCGCGCGGCCCCCTCCGCCCGCGCCGGCCGCGCCCGACCGACCGCTGTCGGTGAGGGACGGCGCGGTGCGGATGGGCGCGGCGGCCGCAAGCGGCCGAGCCGGCCGGACCAGGGCGCGACGCGCCAAGTCGCCGGCCACGAGTCCGACCAGCAGCACCGCCACGAGCGGGATGGCCAGGCTGTGGGATTCCCGGTCCGCCATGGCTGGCAATCTGGGGCTGGGCACATGCTGCGGCAAATTCCGGTGATTGCAATTCGGCGCGCCACGCCGCAATATGCGCCCCTCCGCGCGCGCCGCGCGCGCGACCCAGTTTTTCCCGGGACCGCTTCGTGATTACACTGCCTGTCAAGAAGATCGTCCGCTGGCGCTGGCCCATCGTGGCCGCGTGGCTGGCGGTGACGGCCGCGATGGTGCCGGTGGGGCGCGATCTGTCGCAGCGGCTGCACGTGGGCGGAAAGAACCTCCAGAGCTCCGAGTCCACCCGCGCGGAGGAGATGATCGCCGAGCGGTTCGGGTCGCCCTTCGCGACCTTCGTCGCCGTCGTGATCCAGCATCCGAGCATCACCCTGTCCACGCGGCGCTACTCCGCGTACGTGGACTCCATCACCGCGGCACTGGGGCGTCTGCCGTTCGTGCTCAACACGCTCAACTGGAGGAACGCCGACGACCCCACGTTCCTGAGCCGCAACGGCCGCATCACCTTCGTTCTCGCCGGCCTGAACAAGAACGATTCCGCCACCAGCTATGTGCCGCGGCTGCGCGCCGCGGTGAGCGCGGTGCAGCAACGCTTCGGCAGCGACTTCGAGACGGTGGTCACGGGCGACCCCGCGTTCGACTACGACGTCCGCACCATCGCGGCCGACGATTCGCGGCGCATGGAGCAACGCCTCATCCCACTGATGCTGGTCTTCCTCCTGCTCGCCTTCAGCACCCTGGTGGCAGCGATGATTCCGATCGTGGTCGGCTTCATCGCCATCACCGTGACGCTGGGGCTGGTCGCGATCGCGGCGACCGTGGTGCCGATGTCCATCTTCGTGCTCAACCTCAGTACGATGATCGGCCTCGGCGTCGGCGTCGACTACTCGCTCCTGGTGGTGACCCGGTTCCGCGAGGAGCTGGACTACGCCCCGAGCCGGCTCGAGGCCGCGGAGGAGACGATCCGGACGGCGTCGCGCACGGTGCTCACGTCGGGCGCGACGGTGATGATCGGTTTCATCGTGCTGATGATCGTGCCGCTGCAGGAAACCCGGTCGGTCGGCCTGGGCGGGGTGTTCGTCGTGGCGACGGCCATGGCGCTGGCGGTGACCTTCCTGCCTGCGCTGCTGGCGATCCTCGGCCGCCACGTGGACGAGCCGAGCTGGCTCGCGCGGCGGCTCCGGCGCGTGCGGTCGGGCAGGGGATGGAAGCGCTACGCGCGCGTCATCCAGCACAACCCGCTCCGCGCCGTGTGGATCTCCGGCGCCATCATCCTCGCGCTCGCCGCTCCGGCGCTGTGGCTTCGGATCGGCCTCCCGTCCGCGAACTGGTTCCCGGCCGACACCGATTCCGGCCGCGGGCTCGCCCTGCTCCAGGACATGGGGCACGGCGGCGCGCTGCGACCGCTCCGCGTGGTGCTGGAGATGACCGACGGCAGCCAGGTGCTGGATCCCGACCGGCTGCGGGGCCTGAAGATTCTGTCCGACTCGCTCCGCGCCAATCCGCGCGTGGGGGACGTGCGCGGCATCGTGGACCTGCGGGCGGGCATGCCGCTGTGGCAGTACGATCTGCTGTACGCCGACCCGGCGAAGGCCCGCCAGCGCATGCCCGACATCTTCCGCACCTACGTCAGCCGCGACGGGATGGCCACCGCCATGGACGTGGTGCTGCGGGACACCGTCTCACTCGACGGATCGCTCGACGCGGTCCGGGAGGTCCGCAAGCTGGACGTGCGCGGCCTGCCCACGCTCCGGTCGGCCCGGTTCATGGTCGGCGGGTTCTCCGCGTCGAACCTGGACTTCCGCAACCGCGTGCTGGGCCTGGTGCCGCTGCTCGCCGTGCTGGTCCTCGGCGTCACGGCCCTGATGCTGGCCATCGTCTTCAAGTCCGTGCTCGTGCCGATCAAAGCGGTGCTGATGAACTCGCTGTCGGTCGGCGCGGCGTTCGGGATGACGGTGATCGTCTTCCAGTGGGGCATCGGCGGGTCGCTGATCGGGCTCGCCGGCCCGACCCAGGCGATTTTCGTCATCGGGCCGGTACTCGTCTTCGCCGTCGTGTTCGGCCTCTCGATGGACTACGAGGTGTTCCTCCTGTCGCGCATCAAGGAGGAGTTCGACGAGACCCACGACAACGACGAGGCGACGGTCACCGGCCTTTCGGCGACGGGCGGGACGATCACCAGCGCCGCCGCCATCATGATCCTCGTCTTCGGCGCCTTCGCCTTCGCGCGGGTGATGGCGGTGCAGATGATCGGCTTCGGCCTCGCCGTGGCGGTGCTGCTCGACGCGACCCTGATCCGCGTAGCGATGGTCCCCGCGGTGATGCACCTGGCGGGCCGGTTCAACTGGTGGCCGGGGTACCGGCGTCCCGGCGGCGGTGACTACCGGCGCGCGAGCGGCGAGCACCCCGCGCGGATCACCCGCGGCCCTTGACGTAGCGGTCGAGGAACTCCACGGCGCGGCGCATCGCGTCGAGTTGGTCCTCCAGCTTGTGAAAGCCGTGTCCCTCTCCGCGGTAGATCTCCATCTCCACCACGCCGCGATGACGCTTGACGGCGTCCGCGATCTGCCGGCTCTCGGCCAGCGGCACGCGCGGGTCGTTGTCGCCCTGGAGAATCAGGAGCGGGGCGCGGATCCGCTCGGCCTGGAGCAGCGGGGAACGCTCGCGCAGCAGCGCCTCGTGGGTGGCCGGGTCGCCCATCTCGCGCGTCAGGTAGGGCATCAGGAGGGGGTCGGTCGTTCGCGCGAGCGTCACGAGCGAGCTGATCCCGAACAGGTCGACGCCGGCCGCCCACCGCTCCGGCGTGAACGCCAGCGCCGCCAGCGTGAGGTAGCCGCCGTAGCTCCCGCCCAGCACCGCGATCTTGCTCCGCGCGACGTAGCCTGACGCGACCAGGTAGTCGGCGGCCGCGACGAGGTCCCGCAGATCGCCGCCGCCCCAGTCCAGGTTGTTCAGGTCCTCGAACGCCTTCCCGTAGCCGGTGGAGCCCCGGACGTTGGGGCGGATCACCACGTAGCCGTGGTCGGCGAAGTACGCGGCCTCGCGCGTGAACCCGTCGGTCCACTGCCCCGACGGGCCGCCGTGCGCCATCACGACCGCCGGGTTCGATCCGTCCCGGCGCAGATTGAACGGGACGTGCACGTACGCCGAAATCTTCCGGCCGTCGAAGGTCGGGTAGTGGACCAGAACCGCCGGCGGCAGGTCCTCCGGCTCCACCCCTCCGGTCATGGCGAACGTCACCTGCCAGGTCGTGTCGCGGCGGACGTCGTGCACCCACACGTCGTTGGCGCGCGTCGCATCGGCGTGCGTCAGCAGCACGTACCGGCCGTCGGCCGACCACTCCGAGAACACCGTCACGCCGCGCTCCGGGCCGATGCGGCGGCGGTGCGACCCGTCGGGCCGGCTCAGGTACGTCGCGACGCGGCCGTCGGCGTTCTGGGAGTACGCGAGGATCCCGCCGGGCGACCAGCCCGCTGCCTCGATCGGCCACGGGCCGGTGTCCACCCACCGCAGGGAGTCGCGGCCCAGCTCCACGATGCCGAGGCGCGGCACGCCGTCCTTCGCGTCGGAGATCAGCAGCAGCTCCCGGTCGTCGGGCGAGAAGGCGACGGGCGTGTAGCTCCTGGATCCGGTGTGCGGCGTGAGCACACGCGTGGTACCCGAGCCGACGTCCAGCAGGACGGCATCCACATCCGCGAAGTCGTTCGTGCGCGCCAGCGCGAGGAAGCGGCTGTCGTGCGACCAGACGCCGCCCTGAATGCCGACCGAGTCGCTGGTGAGGCGCCGCGTCCGGCCCGTCGTGAGGTCTCGGAGCCAGAGCTCGGAGTGACCCGGTCGGCCGGAGTCCGATACGTAGGCGAGGAACCGCAGATCGTCCGAGCAGCCGACGATGTTCTCGCGCACCGCCGGCGTCGCGGTGAGGTTGTCGGGCACCCCGCCGTGCGCGGGCACGGAGTACAGGTCGTAGCGCTCGCTGCCGCCCGAGTCGCGCTCGAAGACCAGGCTCGCGCCATCCCGCGCCCAGGCGGCGCCGGCGACCGGCTCGTCGCCGAAGGTCACCTCGACCGGCCAGCCGCCCTCCGTCGGCACCGTCCAGATCTGCCGGCGTCCCGTCACGTCGGACGTGAAGGCGATGGTGCGCCCGTCGGGAGCGAAGCCCACGGGGGCGTGGCTGCGGACGTGGACGAACTGGTCCACGCCGTACACCGGCGCTCCGGTCCGAGCGGCGCTCGCCACCGTGTCGTCCGGGGCGGCCGCAGCACCCGCGTTGCCTCGCGCCGAGCATGCGCTCACCACGGCCAGCGCGAGCAGGAGGGAAACGCGTCGTGTCATGTGACGTCCTCCGGTCCACCGGTCATCAACGCGGCGGCAGCAGATCTCCCCACAGATCCCAGTGCCAGGCCGCGACCCGCACGCCCGTCCGCGGATCGCGCAGCGGCTTGTACTGGAGCCACCGTGGGTCGAGGCCCACTGAGCGGCCCCACTCCTCCAGTCTTCGGCGGTCACTGCTCACCAGGTGGGCCATGGGACGCTGGTCGAGGATGAAACGGTGCAGCCACAGCCCGCCATCCAGCGCGTGGGCGAGGCCGTCACGCCGGCGCGGAAACTCCCGCCAGGTCACCTAGCTGCAGGCCACCTGGCCCTCTTGCGTGGCCGCGCCGACGGGCGCCGCGCTGCCGACGAAGAGGTAACACTGCCGGACGACACCGCTGCTCGCCGCCGTCGCCGACCACCCGCCCAGGGACGCTTCATTGACCGTGATGGTCACGCTGGCCGACGGCTGAAACATCGGCATCGTCGCGAGGGTCGTGGTGTAGATCGCGTAGTCGTAGTAGTAGGACTCCTCGGCGCTGGCGAGGTTCCGGAGATCCGACTTCATCGTGGTGACGAGCGCCTTTTCCTTCGTATTGGCGAACCGGGGGATCATTATCGTGACGAGAATGCCGATGATCACGACTACCATCAGCATCTCGATCAGCGTGAAGCCGCGGGAACGTGCCACTGTCAAGCTGGGCCTCGGGTGGGGGGGGAACGCCGCCGGAGCGGGTCCGGATCGGTCGGCGCTATAGTAGCGCCGGTGCCCGGAGCCAGCAAGCATTCAGACGGCTTTTGCGTCGAGCCAGTTGTCCCCGGCGCCGACCGTGGCGACCAGCGGGACGCGGAGCTGGGCCGCCCCCTCCATGCACTCCTTCACCAGACGCGACACGGACTCGACTTCGGCCGTTGGAGCCTCGAGCACGAGCTCGTCGTGCACCTGCAGCAGCAGCTTCGCCCGGTAGCCCGCCCGCAGCGCCGCGCTGACCCTGATCATGGCCACCTTGATGAGGTCCGCGGCGGAGCCCTGCAGCGGCGAGTTGGTCGCCGTCCGCTCACCGAACTTGCGGACGTTGAAGTTCTGGTCCTTGAGCTCGGGGATGTAGCGGCGGCGACCGAAGATGGTCTCGACGTACCCCTTCTCGCGCGCGGCGGCGATGGTCTGGTCGAGGAACGTGCGAACGCCGGCGAAGCGCACGAAGTAGTCGTCGATGAACCGCTTCGCGTCCTCGTACGGGATGCCGAGCTGTACCGCCAGGGCGCGCGGCCCCTGGCCGTAGATCGTCGCGAAGTTGATCGTCTTGGCGCGCCCGCGCATCTCGGACGTCACCGCCTCCGGCGCCACGCCGAAGATGAGCGCCGCCGTCTGGCGGTGGATGTCGCCGCCGGCGAGGAACGCCTCGACGAACGCCGGGTCCCCCGACAGGTGGGCGAGCAGGCGCAGCTCGATCTGCGAGTAATCGGCGACGATGAAGCGGTGCCCTGGCCTCGGCACGAAGCCCCGGCGGATCGCCTCCCCGCGCGCCGACCGCACCGGGATGTTCTGCAGGTTCGGGTCGGTCGAGCTGAGGCGGCCGGTCGCGGCGCCGATCTGGTTGAACGACGTGTGAATCCGCCCCGTCTCCGGGTTGACCTGCTGCGGCAGCGTCTCGAGGTAGGTCGAGAGCAGCTTCGAGACTTCGCGGTATTCGAGCAGCAACCGCGGCACGGCATGGCCCATGGCCGCCAGCTCCTCGAGCACGTCCGCGTCGGTCGAGGGACCGGTCTTGCCCTTCTTGAGCGCCGGCAGCTGGAGTTTCTCGAACAGCACATGCCGCAGGTGGGGCGTGGAGTTCAGGTTGAAATCGAGGCCCGCCTCGTGATGGATCTGGCGCTCGAGCCGCGCGAGCTCGCCACGCATCTCGGCGGTGACGCGCGCGAAATGCGCGGCGTCGATCCCGATGCCCTCCCACTCCATGTCCACGAGCACGCCGATCAACGGGATCTCCACGTCGCGGAACAGCATGTCGAGGTGGTGATCGGCGAGCGTGGGCTCGAGCCGTGCGCGGAGCCGGAGGCTGTAGTCGCTGTCGGCGCAGCAGTAGTCGGCCGCGTCCCGCACCACCACCTCCGCGAAGCTCCGCTCCGCGCGCCCTTTGCCCACCACGTCCTGGTACGAGCGGAGGCGGACGTTGAAGTGCTCGAGGGCCAGGGCGTCGAGCGCGTGGGAGCGCTTCCCCGGGTCGATCATGAAGCTGGCGATCATCGTGTCGAACCGGACGCCCGCCAGCTCGATGCCGGCCCGGCGCAGCACCAGCCAGTCGTACTTGATGTTGTGGCCGGTCTTCGGCACCGCGGCGTCGGCGAGCAGCGACGCCAGCGGCGCCAGGGCCGGATCGGTGAGCGGCGGAAGGTTCTGCACGTCGGCGCGCTCGAGCATGTCGCCCGACGGGCGATGGCCGAACGGCAGGTACCACGCCTCTCCCGGGGCCACGGCGATGGACAGCCCCACCAGGGCGGCGCGCATCGGGTCCAGTGCCGTGGACTCGACGTCCAGCGCAATGGCGCCCGCGGCGCGGGCGCGGCGCACCACCTCGGCGACGGCGTCGGGCGTGTCCGCGACGCCGTACGCCACCGGCGCCTCGGCCGGAGCAGGGGGCGTCTGCACCCGGTCTCCGAACGAGCGGACGAGCGAGTGGAATTCGAGCTCCGCAAGCAGCGCGAGGAGCCGCGACCAGTCCGGCGGCTGCGCGGCGAGTGCGGCGAGGTCCACCTCCACCGGAACGTCCAGGTGCAGCGTGACCAGCTCGCGTGAGAGCCGGGCGCGGTCGGCGTCCGCCGCGAGCGCCTCGCGGACGCGCTTGGCCCCGATTTCGCCGGCGTGTGCGAGGATCGCGTCGAGCGTGCCGTACTGGCCCAGCAGCTTCTGCGCCGTCTTCTCGCCGACGCCCCGGACTCCCGGCACGTTGTCCGCGCTGTCTCCCACCAGGGCCAGGTAGTCCACCGTCTGCTCGGGCCCGACGCCGAGCCGCTCGTGCGCGTTGGCCACGGTCACCAGCTGCTCTTCCACGGCGGCCGGGCCTCCGCGGCCGGGGTTAAGCAGACTCACACCGGGAGCGATGAGTTGGTAGAAATCCTTGTCGCCGGACACGATGACGACCTCGACGCCCTCCGCAGCAGCGCGGGACGCGAGGGTCGCGATGACGTCGTCCGCCTCGTACCCGTCCACGGCGATCAACGGGACGCGGAACGCCCCGAGCAGCGCCTCGACGCGCGCCACCGAGCGGTCGAAGTCCTGCTGCAGCTCCTCGTCCAGCTTCTCCCGTGTCGCCTTGTACTCGGGATAGCGCTCGTGCCGGAAGCTGGTTCCGGCGTCGTGCACCCAGCCGACGAACTCGGGGCGGTGTTTCTCGACCAGGCGCAGCAGGAAATTGGCGACTCCCCACGCCGCCGACGTGTTCTCGCCCCGACTGGTCGTGAGTGGCCGCGAGAGCATGGCGAAGAACGCGCGGTAGATGAGGGCGTAGCCGTCGATCAGGAAGAGGCGCGCCGGTGCGTCGGCCATCACTCGCTCCGGTGTCGGGCGTTCACCGCACCCAATGGAGCAGTGCCCCGACGACGAGCGGCACCGCGAGATTGTCCGTCCCTCGCCACGGCGCGCGCTCGGCCACGGCGGCGCCGACGGCGGCGACCACGAGTGCCGCGGGAGGGAAGCCGAGGACCGCCAGTGCCGTCGCCGCGACGCAGGCGCAGGCCAGGGATCCGGGAACACTCTTGGCCGCCCCGCGCCCGAAGCGCGAGCCGACCAGCGCGGCGGCCGGATCCGCGAGCGCCGTCACGACGATCGCCGCCTCGGCCACGGCGGGAGGGAAGAGCCACCAGACGAGCGCGTAACCCAGGGCCAGCGTCCCCGCGCCGCTCGGCCAGCGCGCCTCCGCCGGCCGGAACGCGCCGCCCGCCAACCAGGCCAGCGCCGCCGCCACCCGGGGGGAGACGAGACGCGCGGTCTCGGCCACGGCGGCGATCGCCACCAGGATCGCGAAGGCCGGGGTCGCGACGGAGGCACCCGCCGCGACGGCCAGCGGGCCGAGCGCGCCAGACGCGACGTGAAGCGCCCGGCGCCACGTTTCGCGCCGAGGCCGCTCCGACCCGGTGACCGGAGAGATGAGACTCGTCCGGCCAAGCTACGAGCGCCGCGCCGAGCGAGTCAAGGCGGCTCCACGCTTCGACTTGCCGCCCTGAAACGCCTCGGGTACATTGGCGCGAACTCCATGCAGCCCGAAGATCTGACCGGTTCGGTCGTCGCTGGCTACCACCTGCTGGAACGGGTGGGCGAAGGAGGCACGGCGACGGTCTACCGGGCCCAGCACGCCGTGCGTGGCGTCTGCGCCGTGAAGGTCCTGCGGTCGAAGCTCCGCGGCGATCGCACCGCGGTGCAGCGCTTCCTCCGTGAGGCGGAATACGGCTCGCGCGTCAGGCATGCCGTCGTCGTGCAGACGTACGAGTTCGGCGAAGATCCGGCCGGCATCCACTATCTGGCTCTCGAGTGGGCCGACGGCGAGATCCTGGCGAAGTTCGTCCATCGCTCGGGGCCGCTGGCGCTGCCGCTCGCCGCGACCGTCGTGCGGCAGATCGCCGAAGGCCTCGCGGCGGCCCACGCCGCAGGCATCATCCACCGCGACCTCAAGCCCGAGAACGTCATCTACGATCCGCGAACCCAGCGTGCGCGGCTCCTCGACTTCGGCATCGCGCGCGACGCCGACCTGGCCCCGGCCGACCGGCTGACGCGGACCGGCTTCTTCGTCGGCACCCTGCAGTACGTCGCCCCGGAAGCGCTCTCCGGCGAGCTGGTGAACGAAGCCGCGGACATCTACTCGCTGGCGACGATCGCGTACTTCATGCTCACCACCCAGCTCCCGTACGTGGCGCGCTCGCCGCGCGAGCTGTTCCACCAGCTGCTGACCCAGCCGCCCGTTCCGCTCGGCCAGGCGCGGCGCGATCTGATCTTCCCCCGCGCGGTCGAGGAAGCCGTGATGAAGGGGCTCAATCGCGACCCCAAGCGCCGGCAGCCCACTGTGCTCGCGTTCGCGGAGGATCTGACGGCCGCGACGACCCAGCCGCTCGAGGCGCCCCGCCAGGGACTCCTCGGATCACTCAAGGGGCTGTTCGGCGCGCGGTGACGCCGTGACCGCGAGCCCCGGCGCCCCCCGGGCACAGCTGGTCGCGCTCCTCAAGTCCCGCTCGGTTCTGCACGGCGATTTCGTGCTCGCCTCGGGGCGCCGGTCCCCGCACTACGTGGACTGCCGCCGCACCACCATGCACGCCGACGGACTCGCCCTCATCGGCGCACTGGGGCTCGCGGCGATCGAGGACGCCGGCTGGAGCGCCGCGGCGGTCGGCGGGCTCACGCTCGGCGCCGACCCGGTCGCGTACGCGATTGCCCGTGCGTCCGCCGGGACGCGCCAGAGCGTCCACGCCTTCACCGTGCGCAAGGCGGCGAAGACGCATGGCGCCGGCCGCCGCATCGAGGGATGCTTCGAGACCGGGATGCGCGTGGTGGTGGTCGAGGATGTCGTCACCACCGGCGCCTCGGCGCTGGAGGCGGCGGCCGCGGTGCAGGAAGCGGGCGGAACGGTGTCCGGGGTGCTCGCGGTCGTGGACCGCGAGGAGGGCGGCCGCGAAGCCATCGAGCGGAACGGCTACGCCCTGCGCGCCCTCGTGACGCTCGGCGAGCTGCTGCAGACCTCCTAGTCCAACGCCATCACCCCGCCCGGACCGACGGCTCCCGCCGCGGTCTGTCCGTGCTCCCCGGGCAACGTTCCCAATGGATGGAACGTGAGCAGCCGGTCCCGGTACGGGGTGACGAAGCGCGCGCGGAAGCGCACCAGCGCCACTTCGAATGGCAGGCGCCGCCGAAACTCCCCGGCGGTGAGGTCCAACAGCGTGCGCAGATGGCGCCCGAAGCTCTGCGGCGAAGAGTATTCCAGCCGGTTGGACACGTCGGCGATCGACAGCCCGCCGTTGCGGCACAGCCAGGCCGCGTGCAGCAGCCGCGCGTGCGCGAGGTACGTCTTGGGGGACGGCAGGTCCGTGCGATAGAACCTGGACATCAGCGTGCTCGGCACCACCTTGAGCGCACGGGACAGGCGCCGCACCGTGCGCAGCTCGGGCGCGCGCCGCACCACCACCTCGAAGAACAGCCGGCAGTCGGTCGGCACGTCGCCCAGGTCCGGAGCGAGCGCCCCCATCACGCGCGCGGAGACCGGAGAGCTCGGCTCCCGGAGCAACTCGCGCAGCCGGTCCCAACCGGCCGGCACGGACACGTCCACGACCGCGCGGACCCCCGACGCCCCCAACCCGAGCACCCTCCGCGGCGCCTCAAAGTCGCTGCGCGAGATCAACGCGACGGCCGGCACCTGGGGAAACTCCTTCACGAACTGCGCGACCCGCGGGATCGCCGCGTCGTCGCACCGATGCACCGAGAGAAACACGGCGTCCACGGCGCGGCGTCGCACCTGCCGGATCGCGTCGTCGAGCGAATCGCCGTGCAGCGCGATGAAACAGTCCTGGCCCGCGGCTTCGACCCTGGCGCGCTCGTCCGGCGTCAGCACGGTGGCAACGGTTGCGGCGCTCATCAGCCCCTCCGGCAGCGTCCGCAGCCCATGGTAGCGGCAGCCGTCACCGGCCCGTCATTCCGACGGAGACGGAGCGGGCCGTTTGTTTCCCTCCGGCCGCACCGGTATCTTGCAGAGGCGGAGTGCGACGGTCGCGGGCCCGTGAGGGCCTGAGGAAAGTCCGAGCTCCTAGGGCAGGCTGCCAGGTAACGCCTGGGCGCCGCGAGGCGACGGAAAGGGCCACAGAAAACAAACCGCCTCTCCTTCGGGCGAGGTAAGGGTGAAACGGTGGGGTAAGAGCCCACCGCGCGTCTGGCAACAGACGTGGCACGGCAACCCCCAGCCGGAGCAAGGCCAAATAGGCGGCGAGGTCCGGCCCGGACCGACAACGCCGGAAACGGCGAGCCGCGGGTAGGCCGCGTGAGGTGGCGGGCGACCGCCATCCCAGAGAGATGACCGTCCGGCCTTCGGGCCGAACAGAACTCGGCTTACGGCTCCGCCGGCGGCGCCGCGAGTGCCCCTCCGGGGGTCTTGCGGCGCCGTCGCATGTTCCGCCCTGCCCACGCCGTGCGCAGGCCTTGGCACCATTTCCAGGAGGGTTTCGCGTGAAGCGTCTGCCGCTCGTCTTCGTCGTCGCGCTGGCTTCCGGCTGCGCCGGCCGTTCCACTCCGCCCGCGACCCCCGCGCCGGCGCCCACCCCGGCCGCTCCCGCCGAGCCGGCGACGCTCCGCTACGTGCCCGGGACCAGTCACTATCGGCTCGATTCGCAGACTCACGTCGTGCAGGAGATGATGGGTGCGAGCAACGCGACGGACATCACCACCGCCGCGCTGTTCACCGCCGACGTCGCGCAGGCCGAAGGCAATCTCGGCGTCGCCATCACCTTCGACTCGCTGGGCGTCACGGCGCCGATGGGGGCGGCGGACCCGGCCGAGCTGGCCGCCGCCAAGGGCAAGGTGATACGGCTCGTCGTCTCCCCTACAGGCCAGCCCGTCTCGCTCACGCCGCCCGAAGGCGTCGGGGCCGTGGTGCTGCAGATGGCGCAGGGACTGCGCGAGTTTCTGCCTCTGCTCCCGCCGGCTTCCACGGCGGCCGGGACTACCTGGTCCGACACCGGCACGACGACGACCCCCAGCATGGGCCTCGCCGTGACGGTGAAGTTGACGCGCCAGCACCGGGTCGCCGGCTGGGAGGATCGGGCGGGGACGCATGCCTTGCACATCGCCACGACCGCGACCTACACGGTCTCGGGGTCCGGTGACGTCCAAGGCCAGTCGATCGAGTTGAGCGGCAACGGCCAGTCCACGTCCGACTGGTACGTCTCGGCGGCCGGCGTCTACCTCGGCGGGGTCTCGAGCGACAGTTCATTGGTCAACGCCACCGTGACGAGCGCCGGGATGGTGATACCGATACGGCGCACGACACGCACCGCCTTCACGCGGCTGCCGTGACCCGGCGGAGCGCGATCGCGCTCGCCGCCGGCCTCGCAGCCGCCACGGCATCGGCTGGGCGGCTGACCGCACAGGTCCTCCCCGCGCAGCCGGCGCGCTACCTGCTCACCACGGAAGTCGACGACGCCCGCGCCCTGTGGGTCAATCCCGCGGGGCTCGCGCGGCGCCTGGAGGCCAGCATCGGCGCAGACGTGGGCGCCGATCGGTTCGCCAGCGGGGCTGTGCAGCTGAGCCAGTACGGCGCGACCATTGCCAGCCGGGGACTGGCGCTGTCCTGGGTCCACGACCGCTACCCTGGCGACACCACGGTCAACGCGTACGCCATCGGCTTTGGTCTGGGCGACGAGCAGTTCTCCGGCGGCGTCACGCGGCGCTGGTACCGCGGTCTCGTCGACTTCGCGGCGTGGGACGTGGGCCTGCGCGCGGCGACGGCGAACGGCCTGCAACTCTCGGTCGTCGGTCGCGGGTTCGGCTCTCCGCTCCCCGACTCGACGTACCGGCCGACGGTGGTGCCCGGCGCTTCGGTCACCCTGCTGGACGGCGCGGTGCAGCTCGGCGCCGAGTGGGAGGTCGCAACGCACCGCTGGCAGTCGCAGGAGATTCGCGCCGGCGGGACGGTGTCGCTCGGACGGGCTTTCGCCCTGGCACTGCGAGCCGACCTTGCCCCTGACCTCAAGCGCCGGAGGATCGTCTTCGCCGTGACGTGGAGCCCGCCGCAGGCCCGGGTGAGCGGCTTCACGGGAGTCTCCGGCGGCCTCGACGAAGTGGGCGAATTCGGCGCGTCGGGCGCCCTCGTGGCGCTGACCCCCCCGACCAGGCGCTAGCGGCCGCGCTCGTGCGTCCGCTGCGCCGCCTGCTCGCCGCTGCGGCCGCTCTTCTGGCCGTCTTCCTGTTGTGGCTTTCTTTCATCTGGCCGCCGCCCTCCTGGTGGAGGACGCATTGGCCCGCACGCACCGCCTTCATGGCGATGCGCGAGCGCCAGCTCGACGCCGCCGGGCGCTCCGGAGCGCAGCTCTACGACCCGGTGCCGGCGGACTCGATGTCTCCCTGGCTGGCTCGCGCCGCGATCGCCGGAGAGGACCAGGCCTTCTACTCGCACCACGGCATCGACTACCGCGCCCTGCGCGAGGCGATCGGATACCGGCGCGGCTCCTTCGCGTGGGGCAACGCACGGGACCGCGCGGAGCTGGCACGGGCGCTCGCGCTCGCCTGGAAGCACCGCGACCGGGTCCGCGGGGCGAGCACGATCACGCAACAGCTGGCGAAGAACCTCTACCTGTCACCCTCGCGGAATCCCCTGCGCAAGCTGAAGGAGGCGGTCGTCGCCTACCGCCTCGAAGCGGCGCTCGACAAGCCGCGGATCCTGGAGCTGTACCTCAACGTCGCCGAGTTCGGTCCGGAGCTCTGGGGAGCAGGCGCCGCGAGCCGCCACTACTTCGGCGTTCCCCCGTCGCGCCTGTCAATCGCCCAGGCGGCGCTCCTCGCGGCCACCCTGCCGCGCCCGCTGACGTCGAACCCGTCGTTCCGGCCGGGCTACGCGCTGGCACGACAACAGCTCATCCTGCTCAAGCTGGGCGGCCAGCCGGTGGTGATCCCGCCGGCCGATGTCGAGGACACGCTCCCCCTGCCGCCGATCCTGCCCGACAGCACCATCCTTCGCGCGCTCGCCGCCCCGTACGACAGTGCGTCGGCGCGCGACACCGCGCCGGCGTCGAGGCCCGGCGCCGCCCCTCGAAAGGACTCGGCCGCCGCGTCCCCGAAGCCGGACGCGGCGGCCGCGCCGCCAATCAGGAAGCCCGCGCCGGCCTAATCGATCAGGCGCAGCGGCATCACCAGGCAGGTGTACGAGGCGGGATCGTCCCACCCCACCGGCTCCGCCGTCGCCGCCCGCTCCGGTGCCTTCATGGTGAATCGCACCTCGTCGGTCGGCATGTACTTCAACACCTCCAGCAGGTAGGCGGCGTTGAAGCCGATCTCGAGCGCGTCGCCCTCGTACGTCACCGCCATCTCGTCCTGCGCTTCGCCGAGGTCGGGCGTCTGCACGCTGAACTTCAGCGAGCCGCCGCCGAACGCCAGCCGGATGCGGTGCGTCTGGTCGCTGGCGACGATGCTCATCCGGCGCAGCGCCGCAGCCATCGCGAGCTTATCCACCGTGGCGAACTTGTCGTTCTCGCGCGGAATGACCTGCTCGTAGGGCGGATACGGCCCCTCGATGAGACGCGTGAACACCTGGGTTCCGCCGCACCGGAAGCCGAGGTGATTCTCACTCTTGCCGATCTCAACTTCGGAGTCCGCCGCGAACAGCCGCCGGATCTGCTCCAGGGCCTTGGGGGGTACGATCAGATCCGCCTGCCCCGTCGCCCCTCCGCTCAACGGCACCTCCATCCGGGCCAGCCTGTGCCCGTTGGTCGCCACCATCCGCATGCGGTCCTTCCGCATCTCCCAGAGCACCCCGTTGAGAATCGGGCGGCTCTCCTCGGTCGAGACCGCGAAGGCCACGTGCCCGATGAGCTTGTGCAGATCCTTGGCGGGCGCCTTCCATGCCCCCTCGAACTTCACACTCGGGAAGGAAGGGAATTCGTCGCGCGGAAGGCCGAGGAGCCGGAACTTGCTCTTCCCGCTCTCCACCTGCGCCCGCTGCTCCCCCGCGGACGTGATCCGCACCGGCGAGCTCGGCAGCTCGCGGGCGATGTCCGACAGCTTCTTGGCAGGAAGCGTCAGCGCCCCTTCCTCGTCGACCTCCGCCGGCACCGAGGTGGACACCGCGATGTCGAGGTCGGTTCCCGAGAGACGGATGCCGTCCTTCCCCGCCTCGATCAGGATGTTGGAGAGCACCGGCAGGGTCGTCTTCGTCGGAATGCTCGAGACGACCGCCAGCAGCCCTTCCTGGAGCTTCTCCCTCGTGATTGTGAACTTCATCCAATCCTCATTGGATGCGAGTCCTAAGGCCTACTATCAAACTACCATAATGAAATACTAGTCGTCGTCGTCGTACCTGTGGAACTGTGCGCTTCGGCGTCGAGCCCGAAGCAGGACACCGGGTTGCGACGGTTCCGTCGCGCACGCGGTTGTGGAAGATCGCCGTGAGACCACATTCCGCCCGGCTCCGTCCACACCTGCCCACACCATTCCACGCAGTTGCCCACGCTATGCGGACAACTCGCTCCTCGCCTGAGTGACGCGCTCGCGGAAGCCGTGATCGCGCGCGAGCTGCCGCGATACCTTGTCGAGACTGTGAATCACCGTCGAGTGATCGCGCCCGCCGAATGCCTGCCCGATCTCCACCAATTGCATGCCGAGGAGATCGCGGGCCAGGTACATCGCCACCTGCCGCGGCACCGTGAGCCGCTTGGTGCGGGCCTTGGACCTCAGCCCCTCCGGTGTCACGCCCCACCGGCGCGCCACGACTTCTTGGACCCGGTCGATCGAAGGTCCCGCGTGGCGACCCGCGGCGCCACCGTCGTCCTCGTGGGCCGGCTTGATCTTGTCCGACAGCGCCTCGCGCGCGAGGTCGATCGTGATCTCGCGGTGCTTGAGTGAGGCGAAAAGCAGCAGCTTGATGATGCACCCTTCCAGCTCGCGCACCGAGCTCCGGACGTGCTCGGCGATGAACTGGAGGACGTCGTCCGGGATGGTGAGCTCGAGGTGGTCCTGCTCCGCCTTCTTGCGCAGGATGGCGGTGCGGTGCTCGAGGTCCGGCTGGCCGATGTCGGCCACCATCCCCCAGTCGAACCGGGAAACCAGCCGTCCCTCCAGGCCCGGCAGCTCCTTCGGCGACCGGTCGCTGGTCAGGACGATCTGCTTGCCCGCCTCGTAGAGGGCGTTGAACGTGTGGAAGAACTCCTCCTGGGTGGACTCCTTCCGCTCGAGGAAGTGCACGTCGTCGAGGAGCAGCAGGTCGAGGTCGTTCCGGTAGCGCCGCCGGAACTCCTGCATCTTCTGGCCGTGGATGTGTTCGATGACCTCGTTGGTGAACTGCTCGCCGCTCATGTAGACGGCGCGGGTCTGCGGCGAGCGCTCGAGCACGGCGTGGGCGATCGCCTGCATCAGGTGCGTCTTGCCCAGCCCTGTCGCGCCGTAGATGAAGAGCGGGTTGTACGCCTTGCCCGGCGCCTCGGCGACCGCGTGCGCGGCGGCAGCCGCCAGCTCGTTCGACTTGCCGATGACGAAGGCCCCGAAGCTGTACCGCTCGTTGAGCGGCATGGACCAGGCGGGCGCGTGTGCCGCGGCCGCGGCCCCGGCGGGGGTCGGCGTGGCGACGAAGAAGTCCATCTGGGGGCGGCGCGAGCGCTCTTCCATCACCTTGAAGGACATCTCCAGCCGCCGGCCCGCGACCTGGGTCGAGAGATCCGACAGCAGGGCCGCGTAGTTGGACTTGTTCCAGTCGGCCGCGAACTCGTCCGGCGCCGCGAGCACGAGCGTCCCGTCTTCGAGACTGATCGGCTCGACCGGCTCCAGCCAGGAGCGGATCGTCGGTTCAGGGAGACGACCACGCGCCTGGTCGAGAAGGCGGTTCCAGGTTTCCTTTGCCGAAGGCTCCATCAACGCAGGTCGGAGTTAAGCGGAAGGTCTCAAGGGCGCCCGAACCTATGACCGCAATGTGGAAAAGTCAACCTTGACCAGCAGCGCGGAATCCGTGTACAATTCGCGGCTTTCCGGAGGTCTGACACGTGGGACCGACATACCGTCCGCGCAACAAGAAGCGGGTGAACAAGCATGGGTTCCGGCACCGCATGAAGACGCGGTGGGGCCGTGCCGTGCTGTCGGCCCGTCGCAAGAAAGGGCGCAAGCGTCTCACTGTTAAGATACCGTCCAAGCATCGGGGCGGTTGACGGACGAGCGGCTGCCGCGGGCGTCCCGGATTACTCGCGCAGCGGAACTCCGCGCGCTATTCACAGAGGGGAAGCGCCGTCGAACGGATCATCTGGATCTGTTCACCCGGCCTTCCCCTCTTGGGCATTCACGGGTCGCGGTGATCGTGCCGCGCCTCGCGCATACCGCGCCGCAGCGCAACCGGTTGCGGAGGCGGGTCAGGGAAATCTGCCGGCGGGCAGTGCTGCCGGTGCTTCCGGCGCCGCTGGACATCGCGGTGCGCACCCGGTCCGGGGCGTACGACGTGGGCTTTGAACTTCTGCGCGCGGAAATCGTAGGGGTCTTGTGTCCATCATCGCCCGGCTCGCCGTCCTGATGGTCCGTGGATATCAGGTGACACTGTCGCCGCTCCTGCCGTCGGCGTGCCGGTATCAGCCGAGCTGTTCCTCCTACATGATCGAAGCCGTCGAGCGCCACGGGGCGCTGCGGGGCGTCTGGCTGGGGGCCAGGCGCATTCTGCGGTGCCACCCCTTCGCGCGCGGCGGCTACGACCCGGTGCCGTGAACTTGGAACGCCGGCTGGTCGTTGCCATCCTGCTGATGATCGGCGTCGCGGTGCTGCCGTCGCTGTTCATCAAGTCGCCGCGGCGCCCGATAGCGCCGGCGGACTCCACGCAGGCGCGGGCGGCGGCGCCGGATACGGCCCACGCGGGGCCGGCACCGACGGCGGAGGCGCAGAAGGCAGCCCGGCCGGCGCCCGCCCGCGAGCCGGTGGCAACCGCCGCGCCGGCGGAGACCGTGGACGTCGCCACGCCGTTGGCGCGCTACACGCTGAGCAGCGCGGGCGCGACGCTGCAAGGCGCCGAGCTCTCGGCGTACCGGATGTTCGGTGAGAAGCGCGGCGGCCCGGTGGAGCTGATCCGGCCCGGCGACCGCCTGCTGGCGCACCAGGTCGTGCTGGGGCGGGACACGATCCGGCTCGACAGCGCTTCCTTCTCGACGGAGCGCGGCGCGGACGGCGTGACGTTCCGCGGGCGCGCGGGCGGCGTGGATCTGGTCCTCTCGTACACCTATCGCAGCGGCACCGACTACGTGCTCGACGTCACCGGCGAGCTGGGCGGGCTGGGGGGCCGGGGCGCCCTCGTTCTGGTAGGCCTCGGAAGCGGCTTCGCGAACACCGAAGCGGACAGCATCGGCAACTACCGCAGCTACGGCGCCGTCGGCCGGCGCACCGAGCCGCAGGGCCTGGCGTTCTCGAAGGTCGCGCCGGGCGAGACCGCCACGCTCGACGGCCCGTTCGACTGGGTCGCCGTGAAATCGAAGTATTTCATCGGCGCGCTGCTCTCTGCGGACAGCACGAAGCCGGACTTCGGCGGGCTCGTGCTGGTCGGCGGGCCGCGACCCGGGCGGTTCGCCACGCAGGCGCAGACGTGGGCGACGCTGCCCGTCGGCCCGGACGGGAGGTTCAGCTACAGCCTGTACCTGGGGCCACAGGAATACCGGCACCTGCGGAAGGTGGGCCGGGAGCTCGGCAAGGCGTCGCCGTACGGCTGGATCTTCAAACCGATCGTGATGCCGGTCGCGGTCTGGATCACCGAGCTGCTGCTGTGGATGCACCAGACGCTGTCGCTGGCGTACGGATGGGTGCTGGTGCTGTTCGGCATCGCCGTGCGGCTGCTCCTCTGGCCGCTCAACCAGAAAGCGATGAAGAGTTCGGTGGCGATGCAGGCGGTGCAGCCGCTGATGAAGGACATCCAGACACGTCACAAGGACGACCCGCAGCGGCTGCAGCAGGAGATGCTGAAGCTGTACAAGGAGCACAAGGTGAACCCGCTGGGCGGGTGCCTGCCGATGCTGCTGCCGTTCCCGATCCTGCTGGCACTGTTCTTCGTGTTCGCCAACACGATCGCGTTCCGGGGCGTCTCGTTCCTCTGGCTGCCGGACCTGTCCCTCAGGGATCCGACCTACGTGATCCCGGTGGTCATGGGCGCGTCCATGTGGGCGCTGTCGAAGCTGGGCCAGATGGGGATGCCGCCCAATCCGCAGGCCAAGATGATGACGACGATCATGCCGATCATGATGACGGTGCTGTTCCTGAACTTCGCGTCGGGGCTGAATCTGTACTACGCGGTGTCGAACCTGGTGAGCCTGCCGCAGCAGTACATGATCAACAAGGCCCGGGCCGCGGAGACGGCACGGCGGAACAAAGGCACGACGGTCTAGCCGCGGGGCTTCTCCGCGTCGGTCGCGGCCCGCCAGACCTCGTCGGCCAGCCACTCCAACCGCTCTTCGGCGTACTCCAGATCCTGCTTGCTCATCGTCTCCACGTTGCGGGCGACGTAGCGCACGTGCTCGACGAGCTCATCGAGCACCTCCCGCAGCTCGCGGTTGACCCGCCGCTCGTCGCTCATGCTCCCACCGCTCGCCCCGCGACGGCGCGCGCGGCCGCCGCCTCGAACTCCGCCGCGGACGCCCGCACGGCCGCCGCCACGCCGCGCTCGGCCACCAGCGGCTCCGCCATGCGCGCGCCGATGTAGTAGCCCGCGCGCTCGGGCAGGACGCGTCCCTGCGCGAGCCGCGCAGCCGGGCTCATCCCGCCGCTCAGGAACCGCAGCCGGAGCCCGAGGCCCGTGTGATCCAGGTCGGGTTCGACCGCACGGAACAGGAACGACTCCAGCTCCCGCATCCGGCGGTACTGCCTCCGGGTAAAGCCCAGGTACTCCTCGTCGGCCAGGCCCGGCGCCGTGGCCCGCGCCGCGTGCACCGCCACGCCTTCGTTGACGAGCAGCTCGCGAAGCGTCGCCCGGCTCCCGGTCTCCCAGTAGTCGTACTCGCCGCCGGCCTCGGCGACCAGCCGCTTGAGCTCCGACCGGCTGGTGGGCGACGTGTAACGGACGGTGTGCGCGATCTCGTGCGCGATCCAGAGCGGGAGGAGCGTGGGAGAGAGACCCAGACCGTAGGTGTCGGGGTTGGGCTGGCCGGTGAAGTGCTCGAGACAGACGATCACGACACCGCGTCCGCCGACCACCAGCTCGGCGGCGTTGGCGGCGCCCACCCCCACCGTGAGGTAGACGTCCACCTCCTGGTCCACCTCCAGCACGCCGGCGGCGCGGCTCACGACGTCGGCGGCCAGCGCCTCGAGATCCACCTCCGCCGCCAGGCGCAGCAGATCGCGGCGGTCCGCCGCGAGCGCGCGTGACACGACCTCCGCCGCATGCGGCGACTCGAGGTCGAGCACGTAGTTGTGCCAGTAGGCGCCGAGAATCTGCCGGTGGCGCTCCACGTACTCGCGGTACGCCGCCTCTCGATCGGCGGCGGCGCGAGCCGCGAAGAATTCCGGCATGAGGTTGATGATCATGTTGCGGTCGCCCCAATCTGTGGAACGCGACCGTTCGGGACAAGAGTGTGCGGGAGGCGGACGCGTTCCGCGCGGAGTGCGCGCTAGCCGGAGCGCAAGAGCACCGCTTCGATGACGGAGACGTCTGCGGCGGTGAAGCCGAACAGCACCACGTTCATGCGGGCCGCCGCGCCCGGCGCGGCGCGGATCGCGTCGACCATGACCTCGACGGCGCGGCGGAACGGGAAGCCGCCGATCCCCGAGCCGAGGATCGGGAAGGCGACGTCGGTGAGGTGCAGCTCGGCGGCGCGCGCGAGGCCGGCCGACGTGGCGTCGCGGATGCTGCGCTCGCTCACCGGCTCGTCGCCCATCGCGGCCGCGTGAATGACGTAGCGGCACGGGAGGTGGCCCGCGGCCGTGACGGCGGCCTCGCCCACGCGGATCGCCCCGTGGCGGTCGCACTCCTCCTGAATGGACGGGCCGCCGCGCCGCGCGATGGCCCCGGCCACGCCGGCGCCGAGCTGGAGATGGTTGTTGGCGGCGTTCACGATGGCGCTACCGGCGTACGTGGTGATGTCGCCCAGCGCCGTGCGGATCATCTCAGCGGTCCTGCTTGAACCTTTTGCTCATCTCGTCGAGGAAGCGGCGCTCGTCCGGCGTGAGGCTGGAGAGCCCGCCCGCCGAGATCTTGTCGAGCACCCGGTCCACTTCCTCCAGCACCTTGGCGTCGGCCCCGCGCCGTCGCGCACCGAACGGCTGCAGGCCGCGGGCGGTCTCCGTCGAGAACGGATGGACCAGCACCGCGGTGGAGCCCTCGGCCGGCGCGCGGGCCCCGCGCCGGAGCAGCGCCGGGCCCCGCAGGTAGAGCAGCGCCGCGGCGAACCCGCCCAGGTGCGCGAGGTGCGCGACGCCGTCCCGCACGCCCGAAAGGCCGGCCACGAGCGACAGGCCGGCGAGGAAGACGACGATCCACTTCGCCTTCACGGGGAAGGGCAGCGGGAAGATCAGCACCGGCGCGTCCGGCCACTCGAGCACGAAGGCGAGCATCACGCCGAACACCGCGGCCGAGGCGCCGATGATCACGCCGCCCCCGGCCAAGGGCAGGAAGGCGAAGCTGAGTGCGGCGCCGCCGAGCAGCGCGATGAAGTAGAGCCGGATGAACCGTGCGCCCCCCAACCGGGCTTCGACCGGCGGCCCGAACATGAAGAGGGCGATCATGTTGAAGAGCAGGTGCAGGAACGAGCCGTGGAGGAAGGCGTACGTCACGGCGCCCCACGGATGCCGCAGCGCCTGCGCGGGCGCGAAGCCGAAGGTCTCGACGAGCCACGGGCTCGTGAACACCGTCAGCTGCAGCAGGTACACGGCGCCCGTGGTGACCAGCAGGCGCCGCACCCATGGGGTCAGGGAAAAAGGCGAACCGTCGTAGCTCATGCGACCACCGAAGGGTATCCCCGGGCCTAGCGCTTTGTTCCGCGGCGCTCGAGGGCGAGGCGACAGACGGCTTCGGCAAAGGCGGGGAAGCTGATGCCGGCGGCACGGGCTGCCTTGGGGATGAGGCTCGCGGCCGTCACGCCCGGCACGGTATTGGCCTCGAGGAAGACCACGTCCCCGTCGGCGCCGACGCGGAAGTCCACCCGGCTGTAGCCCGACAACTTGAGGCTGCGGTGGGCGCGCTGCGCGGCGTCCTGGGTCCGCGCGGCGAGCTCGGCCGGGATCGGCGCGGGGCAGATCTCCTCCGACATCCCCGGCTGGTACTTGCACTCGTAGTCGAACATCTCGTGCTTCGAAACGATCTCGATGACCGGCAGCGCCGCCTCGCCCAGGATCCCCACGGTCAACTCGCGCCCTGGGACGAACTGCTCCACCATCACCTCGTCGTCGTACTGCTCGGCCAGCGTGACGGCCGCCGCCAGGTCCTTCGGGCGCTTGACCAGCGTCAGCCCGACGGAGGACCCCTGCTTCGACGGTTTCACGACGCACGGGAAGCCCACGGTCTTCTTGACGTACGCCGGCGTGGCGGGAGCCATCACCCACGCGGGCACGGCGAGCCCGTTGTCGCGCACGATGCGCTTGGCGAGGTCCTTGTCCATCGCCAGCGCCGAGGCCAGGTGCCCGCTGCCGGTGTACGGCACACCGATGACGTCGAGCACCGCCTGGACGGTGCCGTCCTCGCCCTGGCCGCCGTGCAGCGCGACGAAGACCACGTCCGCCTCGCGGATCGCCGGCAGCTCCCCGAGTCCGGCCGACAGCATGCCGCGCTCCAGCTCCTTGAGCCGTTCGAGCGGGGGCGGTTCGCGGCCGATGCCGCCCGGCAGCAGGGCGGTCTCGTGCTCGGGCGGGACGTAGCCGGTCGCGAGATCCACGACGTGCACGGTGTGGTGCAGCGAGCGCAGCGCGGCAGCGACCTGGAGTCCCGACGCGAGGGCGACGTCCCGCTCGGCCGAGGTCCCGCCCGTCAGGAGCGCGACCCTCACCGGATCCCCGCGACCTGCCGCAGCACGTCGTACCTGGTGACGATGCCGACGAGCCGCCCGTCCTTGCGGACCAGCGCCGCCTGGGTCTCGTGCGAGAGCAGCGTGTTGAGGCGCTCAATCGGCAGTGCGGCCTCCACGACGGGGAAGGGCGGCTGCATCACGTCGGAGACCGCGCGCTCGAGCAGCTTCGAGTCCTCGAGGGCGCGGGAGATGACCGGCCCCTCGGTCACGGAGCCGACGCAGTCGTTCCCGGCGATCACGGGCACCTGCGAGATCCCGTAGGTGCTCATCAGATTCAGGGCCTGTCGCACGCTCGCGGCAGGCGCGACCGAGACGAGCGGCGGGATGCCCGCGGGGTGCTGCGCGATCAGCGCTTCCACGGTCACCGGCACCGTGTCGAGCATCTGGTTCGCCCGCATCCACTCGTCGTCGTACACCTTCGAGACGTACCGCTCGCCCGTGTCGCACAGGATCGTGACGACCAGGGCCGCGGGATCGTCGAGGCGCCGGGCGACGTCGAGCGCGACGTGGACGTTCATGCCGGTCGAGCCGCCGACGAACAGTCCCTCTTCCCGCGTGAGGCGGCGCGCCATCCGGAATGCCTCCTTGTCGCCCACCTGCACGAACTCGTCCACCACGCGGAAGTCGAGCGAGGTCGGGATCTTGTCGCCGCCGATCCCCTCGACCTTGTACGGGAATCCCTCGCCCTTGGTGTGCGACCTGGCGTACTCGGTGTAGATCGAGCCGATCGGGTCGGGCGCGATCACGCGGATCGCGGGGTTCTTCTCCTTGAGGAATCGGCCTACGCCCGTGACCGTGCCGCCCGTGCCGGGCGAGCAGACGAAGTGCGTGATTCTGCCCTCGGTCTGCTCCCAGATCTCCGGGCCGGTGGTGCGGTAGTGCGCGTCCGGATTGACGGGGTTGAAGTGCTGGTCGGCCAGGATCGCGCCGGGCGTGGCCGCGACGATGGCCTTCGCCTTCTGGATGTAGTACTCCGGATGGTCGGGGGGCACCGCGGTGGGCACGACGACCACCTCGGCGCCGAAGGCGCGCAGCAGCTTGATCTTCTCGCTCGACATCTTGTCGGGGATCGTGAAGACGCACCGGTAGCCCTTGATCGCCGCGGCGATCGCGAGGCCGACGCCGGTGTTCCCGCTCGTCCCCTCGACGATCGTGCCGCCGGGCTTCAGCGCGCCGCTCTGCTCCGCGGCTTCGATGATGGCGAGGCCGATGCGGTCCTTCACCGAGCCGCCCGGGTTCATCTGTTCGGCCTTCGCGAGGACCGGCGTCCGGATGCCGCGCGTGACGCGGTTCAGCCGGATCAGCGGCGTCTGGCCGACGGCCTCGAGGATGCTGTTCAGGGGCCGGGAACGCGCGGTCATGGCGCCGGCGCTGCGGCGGGCGCGCCGCTCCGCCGGAAGACGACGGGCTGGTAGAACGCCATACCGATCGGCTGGCCGTCCTTGTGCGCCGGGGCGAAGCGGAGCAGCGCCGCCCCGCGCACCGCGGCCGAGTCGAGCGCCGGTGTGCCGGAGGAGGACGCGACGGCCGTGGATTCCGGGTGCACGCGCCCCATGTCGTCCACGTAGAGGTGCAGCCGCACTTCCCCCTCGACGCCCTGGTCATAGAGATCGGCGGGATACTGGAACGGCGACTCGCTGTTGATGGCGACCGGCACGTCGTTCTCCCTGGCCGCCGCGGTGTCGGGGGTGGGTGCGCTGCGACAGGACACGAGGACAGACGCACAGGCGCACAGACGCACAGACGCACGGAGGAGTGCGCCTTGCCGTGCGTCTGTGCGTCCGTGCGTTCGTGCGTCCATCATTGACCCTTCCGGGCCCGGCGCTGCAATTCCGCCAGCCGCTCCAGCGCCTGGCGCGGCGTGAGGCCGTCGAGGTCGAGCGCCTTGAGGTCCGCGAGCACGGGATCCTCCTGGGGCGCGAACAGCGCCAGTTGATCCGCCGGCGAAGGAGCCGCTGCGACCCGGTGGCCGGCCTCGAGCGTGCGCAGCACCTCCTGCGCGCGCTCGACCACTTCGGCCGGGAGTCCCGCCAGGCGGCCCACGTGGATGCCGTACGAGCGGTCGGCGCCGCCCGGCCGCAGCCGGTGCAGGAAGATGACCTCGTCTCCCGACTCGTGCACCGCCACGTTGAAGTTCACGATCCGCGCGAAGCGGTCGGCCAGCTGGGTCAGCTCGTGGTAGTGCGTGGCGAAGATGGTCTTGCATCCCAGCCGCTCGTGGAGGTGCTCGGCCACCGCCCAGGCGATGGCGACGCCGTCGTAGGTGGAGGTGCCGCGCCCGATCTCGTCGAGCAGGACGAGGCTCCGGCGCGTGGCGTTGTGCAGGATCGCCGCGGTCTCGCTCATCTCCACCATGAAGGTGCTCTGGCCGCGCGCCAGGTCGTCGCTCGCCCCGACGCGCGTGAAGAGCCGGTCCACCACGCCGAGCCGCGCCGCGCGCGCGGGGACGAAGGACCCCGCCTGGGCCAGCACCACGGCGAGCCCGACCTGGCGGAGCACGGTGCTCTTGCCCGCCATGTTGGGGCCCGTGACGATCATGATCTGGTGCTCGCTGTCGAGCCGCACGTCGTTGGGGATGAACGCCTCGCGCGGCATCACGCGCTCGACCACGGGGTGCCGGCTCGCTTCGATCTCGAGCGCGAAGCCGTCGTGCACCTCCGGCCGCACGTACTGGTTCCGCGCCGCCGCGTGGGCAAGCGAGGCCAGCGTGTCGGCGGTGGCCACGCGGTCCGCCGTGTCCTGGATGCGCCGGATCGCCGCGCCCGCCACGTCGCGCAGCTCGCCGAACAGGCGCTCCTCGAGCCGTGCGATCTCCTCCTCCGCGCCGAGTACCTTCGCCTCGTAGCCCTTCAGCTCGGGCGTGACGTAGCGTTCGGCGCCCGTCAGCGTCTGGCGGCGCTCGTAGTCGGCGGGGACGGCGTCCTTGTTCGCCTTGGTGATCTCGATGTAGTAACCGAAGACCTTGTTGTAGCCGACCTTCAGCGAGGTGATCCCGGTGCGCGAGCGCTCGCGCGCCTGCAGCGACGCGATGTACGACCGGCCGCCGTCCCGGAGCGCGCGCAGGTCGTCCAGTGCAGGAGAGTGGCCGGGGCGGATCGCGTCCCCGTCGCCCAGCGCCGGCGGCGGGTGGTCCACGAGTGCCGCGGCGAGGCGCGCCGCCAGGTCGGAGCAGAGGTCGAACCCGCGGTCGAGGCCGTAGAGGTCCCGCAGCTCCGCCAGGGCCCGCGGCAGCCGCTCGAACGACACGCGCAGGGCGCCGAGGTCGCGCGGCGTCGCGCGGCGCGCGGCAGCCTTGGCGCCGAGCCGTTCCAGGTCGCGGACGCCGTCCAGCGCCTCCCGCAGCGCGGTGCGCCGCCCCTCATCGGCGGCGAGGGTGCCGACCGCGTCGTGGCGCGCGGCGATGGCGGCCACGTCGGTCAGGGGCGCCAGGAGCCACTGCCGCAGTAGCCGCGCCCCCATCGGGGTGACGGTGTGGTCCACGACCGCCAGGAGCGTGGCCTCGGCGCCCTCGGGTCGCAACGACTCCACGAGCTCGAGGTTGCGGCGGGTCATCGCATCGAGGAAGAGCCGGCCCTCGGCGCGCCGCACCGCCGGGCGGCGGATCTGCGGCAGGCCGCCGGGCTGGAGCTCGCCGAGGTAGCGCAGGAGGGCGCCGGCGGCGCCGATCGCGAGGGCATCGGAGGCGCCAAGCCCGAGGCCGTCGAGCGACGCCAGGTCGAAGCGGCGGGCCAGGTCCTCCGCGGCGAGCGCGGGGTCGAACTCCCACGGCTCGCGCCGCGTGACCAGCGCGGCCGACGGCGCGAGCGCCGCGGCGCCCTCCGCGACGACGACCTCCGAGGGGCGGTAGCGCTCCAGTGTGGCGGCGAGGTCCGCCGTGGCGGCCGTCTCGAGCACCAGCTCGCCGGTGGAGAGATCCGCCGCGGCCAGGCCGGCCCGTGCGCCGTCGCTCGCGACCGCCACGAGGAAGGTGTTGGCGCGCTCCTCGAGGAGGTCGTCGGCCATCACCGCGCCCGGCGTGACGACCTCGATGACCTCGCGCCGCACGATTCCCTTGGCGAGCTTCGGATCCTCCACCTGCTCGCAGATGGCGACGCGGAAGCCGCGCTCGACGAGGCGCTTGATGTAGGTCGCGGCGGCCTTCACCGGGACGCCGGCCAGCGGGATCTCGGCGGCGGCGCCGTTGTTCCGCGACGTGAGGGTGAGCCCGAGCGCGCGCGAGGCGACCTCCGCGTCGCCCTCGAACGTCTCGTAGAAGTCCCCCATCCTGAAGAACAGGATCGCGTCCTTGTGGCGCGCCTTGATCTCCCGGTACTGCTGCATCACGGGCGTGGAGACGTCGAGGCCGGGCAGCGTCACGGCGCGCTCACCACGATAGGGTGGCCGTGCAGCAGCCGCCGGAGCCGCGCCACGGCGGCGTCGGCCTCCTTGCGCGAGACGTACGGGCCGGCGCGCACCCGCAGGTACCCGTCCGTGCCCGTCACGATGCGGCTCCGCTCGCCCGAGCGTTCCACGCGGTGCGCGATGCTCTGGGCCAGGGTCCTGGATCGGGTCGCCGCCACCTGCACCTCGAACTGCGGCGCGTGCGGAGGCGCCGCGGTGTCCGCTCCGGCCGGCGCCGGTGCGGCGGCGCGGCGGGTGGTGTCGGCGGCGGGAGGCGCGGCGGTGTCCGTGGCCGCGCGGGGCTGCAGCAGCGCCGCGGTACAGCGGCTCCGGTAGAACGCGACCTGATTCTCGAATTCGACGTCGTCTCCACCCTCGGTGCGGGCCGAATCGAGCAGGGCGCAGGCGGCCACCGGGTCGCCGAGGTCGAACGCGGCGCGTCCGCCCCACAGCGCCGCGCGAAGCCGGAGCACGCTGCCCGGGTAGTCGCCACGCAGCCGCTGGGCGAGCTGCAGCGCGCTGGTCGGGTTGCCGGCGGCCATGGCGAGCTCGGCCAACTGGAGCAGCGCGTCGTCGGCCCACTTGGAGTTGGAGTAGTCCAGCGCGACGTGGCGCAGGTCGCTCTCGGCGCTGTCGCCGGAGGTGGCCAGCCGGCCGCGCCAGAACAGCGCCTCGACGTACGCGGGCGTGCCAGGGCGCGCCTTCGTCAGCACCGCGGCCACGATCTTCCGGGCGGAGTCGCCGCGCCCCTCGGCCGCGAGCTGCACGGCCGCCCGGACGACGGGGCTATCCTGGGCGGACGCCGGACGCACAGACGCACAGACCAGGCCGGACGCACAGACGCACAGGCGCACAGACGCACGGAATATCCGATTGCTTCCCCTCCGCCGTGCGTCCGCGCGTCCGTGCGTCCGTGCGCGCGTCATCATGCCGCCTCCTGCCCCGGACGGCCGAGCGACAGGACGACCTCGATCACGACCTCCGCCTCACCCGCGAGCCGTGTGCCCTTGAGGCGCCCGTCGGCGCGGAGCAGCGTGGCGAGCCCTGCGTCCAGCTCGGCGGCGGTCCACTTGGCCGCATCGCGGACCCAGCGCGCCGCTTCTTCCTTCCAGGGGCGCAGCCCCATCGGCCGCGCGGCGAACAGCGCGTTCAGCACGCGTCCGGTCGCCGGACTCGGGGCGTCCCGCTCATCCAGGTTGGCGCGCGCCAGGGCGAGCCCGACCAGCGCCGTGCCCAGGGCTCCGAGCAGGCGCACCCCGCTGCTGCCGGGGCCCGCGATCAACCCGGGCACCATTCCCGCCGCGACGGCGAAGCGCCGCGCGCTCACCGCGTCCACGAAGTCGTAGACAGTCTCCCCCGTCCGCACGCCTACGAGGTCCGCGACGTCCGCGATCGTCGCCGGCTTCCCGGCCGTCGCCGCCGCGAGCTTCGCCAGCTCCGCGGAGAGTTGCTGGAGATCCTCGCCCACCGCGGCCTGCAGATGACGCGCCGCATCCGCCTCGATCACCAGGCCCAGCTCCTTCGCGTGATGCTGGATCCAGCGGCCGACGCGCTCGGGCGGCAGCGGGGCGACGTCCACGCTGCAGGCGGCCGTCTCCAGGGCCGCGTCGGGCTTCTCGCCGGCCGATTGCACGAGCACCAGGACGGTGTCGGCCGAGGGGCGCTTCAGGTATCCGGCCACCGCCGTCTTGAGCGCCTGCTGGCGGGGGCGGCGCTGCTGCAGGCATTCCACCTCGGTCAATACCACGCCACGCCGAGCCGCCATCATCGGGGGCGTCTCGACCAGGGACTGGAAGTCCTCGGCGGCGAGATCGGGAGCGCGACGGCGGTCGAGGTTGAAGTCCCGCGTGCCTGCGTCCACGGCGAGCGCCACGATCTGGCGCACCGCTTCGTCCTTCAGGAATTCGTCGTCGCCGTGGAGGTAATAGACAGGCTCAACGTCGCCCTTGGCGAGGGAGCGCCGAAGCTCATCGAATGTCCGCCCGGGCATCGGGCGCAACTTAGCCCGAAACGGGGTGCCGCAAAAGGCTGGCGGGCGCTACCGCCCGCCCCAGACTGCGGGAACGTCGAACCGCGGCGGATTGGTGTCCTGCATGGGGTTGGTGTCGGCGACGAGCAAGACGGGATCGAAGGGGTGGAAGCCGCTTTGAAAGATCTGGTCGGTATCGAGGCGGATCTCCACGGGCGCCGGAATCCGGACCGCCGGCGGCGGAGCGCTCACGGCGACGGTCGGCGCCACGCGCCTGGCGACGCGCAGGTCCGCCAGATCCCACGCGACGAGCCCGATCATGACCATCACCAGCATCGCCGCGACGGCGCCCGAGATCGGGTCCACTGCCAGCGCCCGCACCACCAACTCGTGGCCCAGCCGGCGGCGAAGCCGGTCGCCGAAGCTCCCCGATAGCTGAACCGACGGCAGGTCCCGCAGGGCGCTGACCCCCGTCCGGAACGCTGCGTCGAAGCGACGGCACGGCGCGCACAGGTTCAGGTGCCGCCGCGCACGAAGCTCCGCCTCGTCGTCGAGCAGGCCGTCAGCAAAGTCAGAGTATTTTTCGCGGAACTCGCAGCAGTCCATGAGCGTCCAGAGAAGGACACCACTACTACCGCAGGATGGCCGGGGGGTTCCGGGGCGTCCTCTTGAGAGGCCGGCCCCGGCTAGTCGAGGTGCGGTGCGATGATCGAGGCGAAACTGTTCCGGGCCCGGTTCAGACGGCTCTTCACCGTCCCCAGGTTGCACCCGGTGATCTCGGCGATCTCCTCGTAGGTCTTCCCCTCGAGCTCCCGCAGCACGAAGACGACGCGGTGGTGCTCGGGGAGCTGCTTGACCGACTGCTCCACGAGGGCGCGCAGCTGCCGCTTGTGGAACATGTCGTCCGGCCGCGAGCTGGAGTCCTCGAACTGGAGCGGCCGGTGATCCGACTCCCAGTGCTTCTTGATCGCCTGGAACAGGACCAGCGGGTTCCGGCTCCGGTTCCGCAGCTCGTTCTTGGCCAGGTTCGACGCGATCGTGTAGGCCCAGGTCGAGAACTTCTTGGTCTGGTCGAAGCGGTGCAGGTGGCGATAGATGCGGATGAAGACCTCCTGCACGAGGTCCTCGGCACGCTCCCGGTCACCGATGGTCCGATAGATGAAGTTCAGCAGGCGGGCTTGGTAGCGGGCGACCAGCTCGTCGAAGGCACGTGACTGCCCGTCCAGGAAGGCCTGGACGACGTGCGAATCGTCGAGCTCCGCGAAGGCGGACGCCGGGCCAGTGCGTGTCGCGCGGAAGGATCCGTGGGCCACCAGTGTCACGTCGCGCTCGCTCGTGTCATGGGAATCTGCCTTACCAAAGAAAGGCAGGAACCGTACCGGGTAACGCATCGCACAGGTCTCAGACGGAAACTCGTTGGTATTGTTAAACTTGAGCCCCCGGCGGCGCCGGGGTCTGGCGCCGCCATCTCCAGGCTACCGTCCCCTAATTACTACAGTCCGAGTTGGAAACCAGCGAAAAAGAGAACAGCCACGATCGTCTTTCCATCCACGATCTCGCCATCCCGGATCATCTCAATGGCTGCCCGGACGCTCACCGGCTTCACTTCCATGAATTCATCAGACTCGCGTCGGGTTTCCTGGGGTCGTACGACAAGGTCGCGGGCGGCGAAGATGTGGATCCGCTCGTCGGTAAAGCCCGGGGTCGTGTAGATGGTGGTCAGCCGATCCCAGCGGCCGGCGGTCGCGCCGGTTTCCTCGAGCAGCTCGCGGCGGGCGCACGCCTCCGGGCTCTCACCCACCTCCAGCCGGCCGGCGGGGACTTCCCAGATGAGCCCGCCGGTGGCGTACCGGTACTGCCGGATCAGCAGGAGTTGCGGGTCGTCGCTCCCGTCGGCGGTGAGCACCGGGATCACGGCTGCGGCGCCGGGATGGCGGATCATCTCCAGCTCGCCGCTGCTGCCGTCCGGGAACCGGACAGAGTCCACGTCGAGGTTGAGGACGCGGCCCGTGTAGATGCGCCGCGACGCGAGACGGTCCTTTGGTGCGTCGGTGGCACTCGCGCCAGGGCCGGATCGAGCGGGCGGCGCATCGGAAGTGTCGTTTGCGCGTCGGCGCCCGTCCAGCGCGCTCACGGCGCCGCCCGACCCCGGAGCGCGGGGGCGGCCCATCGCCCGCCGGCGCGCCACGCAGCACGTCCGGATGCAGCCATGATCACCTCGTCAGGAGGAATGCGATCGGAGCCTTGACCGACTCCGCGAGCAGGTATGTGATCTCGAGCCGCCGGTTGGCCGCGATGGGGCTCGCGCGCGCCGGCGAAGGGAACGGCTGGAGGCCGAGGCGGCGGGCGATCAGGCAGAGGCGCAGCATGTGGAACCCGTCGCTCACGAGGATGACACGGTGTCCACCGTGGGCCTGGATCCACTCCGCGGCGGCCCGGAGCGCCGGCTCGGTCGAGCGCCCGGTGCCGATCGCCACGACCGCCGCCGAGTCGCGTCCGCCGGCGAGGAGGTAGCGCCGGCCGACGTCGGCCTCGCTCACGGTATCGGCGGCGCCGACGCCGCCCGCGACGACCAGCCGCGGAGCGAGGTGCCGCCGGAACAACGCGGCCGCATGGTCCAGCCGGGCCTTGAAGACCGGCGACGGCCGGCCGTTGTACTGCGCGGCCCCCATCACGACAATGGCGTCGGCCGGCGCCGCTTCCTCGCGCCGCGCGGCGACGACCACCTCGATCAGCGAGAAGACCCAGGCCGCCGCCAGCAGCGCGGCCGCAGCCCAGAGGACCCGGCGCATCCCGCAAACGTAGCGGCCGTGCGGGGGCCGAGCCAGCAGGCGGCGCGACTAGATCTCGAAGGGCTGACCCAGGGAGGGGACGTCCACCTGTTTCACGCCGAGCTCGCGCAGCATCCCGGCCATCGCCTGGAGCTGCTCGGTCTCGCCGTGCACCGTGAAGGCACGCGTCGGCGTCTGCTCGAGGCCCTGCACCCATTGCCGCAGCTCGTTCCGGTCGGCGTGCCCCGAGTACCCGCCGATCGTGGCCACCTCCGCGCGGCACGGCACCATTTCGCCGTAAATCCGCACCTCCTTCGCCCCTTCCTGAATCCGGTGGCCGAGGGTGTAGCTGGCCTGGAAGCCGACGATCAGCACGAGGTTGCGGCTGTCGCCGATCCCGTTGCGCAGGTGGTGCAGGATCCGGCCCGACTCCGCCATGCCCGACGCCGCGATGATGATGAGCGGGCCGCGCAGCGTGTTGAGCCCCTTCGACTGGTCCACCGACCGCACGTACTTGACCATCGGGAAGCGGAACAGGTCGTCGGTCTCGCGCACCAGCCGTTCGCTGAGGTCGAACGCTTCGGGGTGCAGGCGGAAGACGTCGGTCGCGTTCACGGCGAGCGGCGAGTCCACGTAGATCGGGATCTTGGGGATCGCGTTGGCCCGGGCCAGCGAGTGCAGCTCGTAGATCAGCTCCTGCGCCCGCTCGATGGCGAAGGCCGGGATGAAGATCTTCCCGCCACGCTTCGCCACCTTGTTGACATAGCGGGCGAGCATGCCCTGCGCCTCCACGACCGACTCGTGGACCTTGTTGGCGTAGGTGCTCTCGACGATCAGGACGTCGGCCGGGCCCTTGGGCGGCTTGGGATCGCGGATGATCGGGAGCCCCCAGCGGCCGATGTCGCCCGAAAAGACGAGCCGCCGCTTCGCTCCCGCGGCCTCGATGTCGAGCACCACCGAAGCCGAGCCGAGCATGTGTCCGGCGTCGGTGTACGTCAGGCGGATGCCTGGCACGATGTCCAGCGGGCGATCGTACGGCAGGCTCACCATGTGGTCGGGGACCAGTGCGGCGTCGTGCGCCGTGTAGAGTGGCTCCGCCAGATGGTCGTGGCTGCGCTTCCGCAGGAACTCGAAGTCCTTCTCCTGGATGAAGCCCGAGTCGGGGAGCATCACGCTCGCCAGGTCGCGCGTCGCCGGCGTGCAGAAGATCGGTCCGCTGTAACCGAGCTTGGTCAGCAGCGGCAGCCGGCCGGTGTGGTCGATGTGAGCGTGGCTGACGACGACCGCATCGAGGTCGTGAACGTCCAGCGGGAAGCTCTCGTTCTTCTTCCGCGCTTCCTCGCGGCGCCCCTGAAAGAGCCCGCAGTCCAGCAGGATGCGCTTCGGGCCGATCTCGAGCAGGTGCATCGAGCCGGTGACTTCGCCGGCGGCCCCCCAGCAGGTGAGCCGCACTACTTCGTTCCGAAGAGACGGTCCCCCGCGTCGCCGAGGCCGGGGAGGATGTAGCCGTGCGTGTTGAGCTCGCGGTCGAGGGCGGCGGAGTACACCGGGATGTCGGGGTGCACGTCGAGCATCTTCTGCACGCCCTCGGGCGCCGCCACGATGCACAGCAGGCGGATCGAGCGCGCCTCCATCTTCTTCAGCGTCGTGCACGCGGCCGCGGCCGAGCCGCCGGTGGCGAGCATCGGGTCGAGCAGGAAGAAATCCCGCTGCTCCCGCGCGCTCGGCACCTTGAAATAGTAGTCCACCGGCTGGAGCGTCTCGTGGTCGCGGTACATGCCGATGTGGCCGACGCGCGCCGAGGGGACCAGGTGCAGGATCCCGTCCACCATGCCGAGCCCGGCTCTGAGGACCGGGACGAGCGCGAGCTTCTTCCCCGCGACGCGTGCGGCGGTCATGTGCTCCAGCGGCGTGTCGATCTCGATCGGCTCGGTGGGCAGGCTCTTGGTGACCTCGTACGCCATCAGCATGGCGATCTCGCCAACCAGGTCGCGAAAGTCCTTGACCGGGGTCCGCTTGTCACGGAGCAGGGAGAGCTTGTGCTGGATGAGCGGATGGTCGAGGATGGTGAGGTTCTTGAAGGTGCGCATGGCGATAAACTGCGCGCTGGACGCGGAAACGGGAAGATGCGCCGCGCGGCCGAGGCGACTATTTTTCCGCGCCCGGCCAGGTAGCTCAGATGGTAGAGCAGCGGACTGAAAATCCGCGTGTCGGCGGTTCGATTCCGCCCCTGGCCACTCAGCGCTGCAACGAGTTAGCCCCGGCCGGCGATCGGCCGGGGCTTGGCGTCTGTGCCCAGATCGTGCCACCAGGAGGTGGACAAGCACCGGCGAGTTCGCTTGCGCCGGCAGCGTGGACACCGTACGATTGCCGCTCGCCCCAACACGCCACTTTTCCACGAGGGTCCATGCGTCGCTACGCCATCTTCTGCGCCTGTGCAGCCGCGGTCGTCGGCTGCGCCAAGACCGAGACCAAGGCTCCTGCCGTCTCCCAGGCCCCGCCGCCCCCGCCCGCGCTTTCGCTCGCCGACGTCGCCGGCAAGTGGACCGTGAGAGGGATGAATGAAGCCAAGGACAGCACGCTGGTGACGTACCAGCTCACAGCCACCGCCGACACGACTGGTTGGATGATCACGTTCCCCAACCGGAAACAGCCGGTTCCGGCACACGTGATGGCGGCAGGCGACAGCCTCGTCATGGACGCGGGCCCGTACGCGAGCGTGCTGCGCAAGGGAGTCCAGGTGACGACGCACGGCGTGTTGCGGCTCCAGAGCGGCAAGCTGGTCGGCCTGACCGTCGCGCACTACAAGACGGCGAAGCCCGACTCCTTGCGGCGCATTGCGATGGAAGGAACGCGCTTGCCGTAAGCGGCAGGGTCGCGCCGGACATACCGCAACGACATAGCCCCGGTCGAGAATGGACCGGGGCTTGGCGTTTGTGCCCAAAGTGAACCGGCCGCTGCTCGCTACGCCGCTCTCTTGAAGTCGATGAACCCGCGCTCCACGTCCGTCCGGACGAGCTGCACCCGCAACCGATGGCCCACGTCCACGCCTTCAAAGCCGCTGTCCAATCTGCCTTCCACGGGGGGCCGCAGCAGGCGGACCCACGTGCCCTTGGCCGACGCGCCCGTGACGATGGCGTCGAACTGCTCTCCTATCCGCGTTTCGAGCAGAATGGCGGCTGCGGACTTGGCGACGTGGCGTTCGACCTTCTTCGCGGCATCTTCCGCTTCGGTGCAGTGCCTGGCCAGTGTCTCCAGTTCGTCGTTCGGGTAAGGCAGCGGCCGTCCGGCCACCGCCGCCTTCAGCAACCGCTGGGTGATCAAGTCGGGGTAGCGCCGGTTGGGGGCGGTGGAGTGCGAATAGTCCTTCACCGCCAGCCCGAAGTGTCCGGCGACCCCGGCGCCCGGAAGCTCCACGACGTATTCGCCCGCCCCCAGGAGCTTGATGACGCTGAGGGAGAGATCGGGAAAACGCAGCGGATCGGCGACTTTCGCCGCGACCAGGAACTGGTTCAGGGCCTTGGCGTCGGGTTCCTTGGGCAACGTGGCGCCCCGCTCCGCGGCAAGCTCGACGATCCGGTCCCAGCGCTTGGGAACGCGGACCACGCGCCGCAGCGACGGAAGCTTCCTGGACGCGAGGTAACGCGCGCTCACGCCGTTGGCCGCGATCATGAAATCCTCGATGATGTCCTTGGCCCGGTTCTTCACGTCGGCTTCCAGGTCCGTGAGCACCTCTCCGTCGAAGATCGGACGCGCCTCGATGGTCTCGAGATCGAGCGCTCCGTGCTGGTGCCTGAGCGCCTTCAGTTGCTGCGCTGCGCGGTCCTGGAGTCGAAGGTTCTCAGCGAGACCGCCGACCGCGCCGATCCCTTGCGGCATCGGCCCACCCTCCAGCCAGGCGGCCACACCGTTGTAGGCCAGCTTGGCGCGACTCCGCACCGTCGCGCCGTAGACGTCCGAGCGCTGCAGCGATCCGTCCCCCGCGAGAACCATCTCAATCACGACGGCCAGGCGGTCGGCGTCGTGGTTGAGAGAGGTGAGATCCGTGGAGAGTTTTTCCGGGAGCATCGGAAACGTCTCCGCCGCCGTGTAGACCGACGTGGTATTCTGCCGGGCGTGAACGTCCAGCGCCGATCGTTGCTGGACCACGGCATCGACGTCGGCGATGGCGACCAGGACCCTGGTGCCCCCGTCGGGCATCGCCTCGGCGACGGTCAGCTGGTCCAGGTCGCGCGAATCGTCGTTGTCGATGGAGCACCAGAGGAGGCTCCGGAGGTCACGGGTCGCCGACTCGGTTCGCATCGCTGGTCCGTGGATTCCGTCGAGCTCCCTCAGCGCCTCGGGCGGAAAATCCGGAGCCAGTCCTGCTTCGAGCATCACCCGATGGGCAATTCGCTGCAGGATCGAGCGGTGTTGTCCGTCACCCATGTCCGTCATGTCTGTCACCTTCCTGGCGATGCTGCTGTGGTTTCCGGGCTGGTCAGTTCGAGACGCCAAACCGGTCCGAGGTACATGGGCCCCTCGAACCGCACGAACGCCGGGCCGCCTTCGGTCACGATCCAGACATGGCTGTCTGGTGGCATCCTGCCGAGCAAACTGGCGAACAGGTGGACGAACGGCCCGAGCCGCGGCTTGAGCGTGAAGACGACGGTGCGCTCCGCGTGTCGGCCCACCAGCGTCGGGGGCGCGCTCGCGCCCGTCAGCTCGAGACCGATCAGGCGGGGCTTGGGCGTGAACGCGACGAGGTGCACCGTCGTGGGCGCGCCAACGGAGAGATTCTTCGCGATCGTGGTGATCATCCCACTGTAGACGTCGGCGGGCAGGGAGAGCTTCCCGGAATAGTGTTGCTGCTTGCCGGCCGGATGCGAGGCCGTCGTCACCTGATAGTCGCCGGATTGCGCCAACGTGGCGTCGATGTCCATCCCGAACGCGGGCCCGCGCTGGAGCAGGTGATACGCCAGCATCGTGAAGACTTGACGCTGCGTGAAGGTGACGGTCTCCTCGAAGACCGAGGAGTCCGAGAACGCGAAGACCATGCGGCTCTCGACCGCGGAGTCATGGACGACCTGCACCAGGTCACCGTCCGCGAGCCACTTCCCGTCCGCGGTGGTCAGGCGGAGAAAGCCGTGCACCGCCCCTTCGACGTAGCGCACGGGGATCGCGCTCGCCGCAGCGCGTTGGGGATGTTGCCGGGCGGCTCCGGGAACGGGCGTCGAGAGCAGCCCCAGCACGGCGCAGAGCGTTGGCCAGCGAGCGTGACGGAGCACCATACGTGGACCTCGGCTATTGGGTTGCCGGGCACCGGGGCCCGGCCTGCCGCCACCCGTCTACACCGTCCGGACGTGCACCGGAACCCTAATACTCCTGCAGCTCCCGGCAGTTGTACAGCGCCGTGGGCCGCCGTTCGAGGCTCAGGACGGGGCTGCGCGCGTACCCGTCGTGCCCGGGAGCGCTTGACCACGCCGCCGGGAGGGCGCATGCTCGCCGCATGCCCACGATCCGTCTCATGGTCCGCCTGGCCGCGGCGAGCGCGGTGCTCGTGACGGCCGCTGCCGCGCAGCAGCGCGCCGCGCCGCCGGAGACCGTGGTCCGCGCTTTCTACCGGTTCCACTTCGCGCACGACATGGCGTTCACCCGCGCGGCGGTGCGCCGGCGCGAGCAGTGGCTCTCGCCGGACCTGCGGGCGCTGTGCCGCGCCTACTTCGCGGCGCCGAGCCCCGCCGACGAGGTTCCCGAGATCGATGGAGACCCGTTCACCGATTCGCAGGAGTATCCGGCGTCGTTCCGCGTCGGCGCGCCGAGCGTCGCGGGCGACACCGCGCTGGTGCGGGTCACGTTCTCGTGGAAAGCCGGCGATCGGCGGGTCGTGACGGTCGTGCTGGTGGCCGGGGGAGGATGGAAGATCACCGACCTGCGCTACGAGTCCGGCGGGACGCTCCGCGGGGAACTCACGGCCAGGCAGTGACGACGGCTCGACGCTCCGTCCTGACGCTCGGCCCGCTCGTGGCGGTGATGTTCTTCACCGTTTCCGGCGGGCCGTTCGGCCTGGAAGGACTCGTCGGCGACGTGGGTCCCGGCGTCGCGATCCTGCTGCTCGTCCTCACTCCGCTGCTCTACAGCGTGCCCGAGACGCTGATCATCGGCGAGCTGGCCTCGATGCTCCCGGTGGAAGGCGGCTACTACCAGTGGGTCAAGCGCGCCTTCGGAAGGTTCGCGGGGTTCACCAACGGGTGGCTGAGCTGGATGTACTCGCTGATCGACATGGCGATCTACCCCGTGCTCTTCCTCCAGTATCTGCAGTTCTTCACGGGACCGCTCGGGCGGCTGCCGTCGTGGCTCCTGGCGCTCGCGCTGATCTGGGGCGCGACCTGGCTCAACCTGCGCGGGACCAGGACCGTGGGGCTCGCGTCCGGCTGGTTCGTCGGCCTGGTGCTGGCCCCGTTCGCCGTGCTGGCCGGCGCGGCGCTGGTGCGCTGGATCGCGCATCCAGCGTCCGCGTTCGCGGCCGCGCCGTTCCGGGCGGGTGGCACCACGTTCCTCGGGGCCCTCGGCCTCGGCATCTCGCAGAGCGTCTGGAACTACAGCGGGTGGGACAACGCCTCCACGGTGGGGGGCGAGATCGAGGATTCGGGCGCGACGTATCCGCGCGCCCTGCTCCGGGCGCTGCCGCTCGTCACGCTGGTCTATCTGCTCGCCGTCGTGCCGGCGCTGGCGGTCAGCGACTGGAAGCTGTGGACGGACGGCGCGTGGCCGGTGATCGCGGGCACCGTGACGGGACGGTGGCTCGCGGCCTGGATCGCCGCCGCGGGTCTGGTCAGCTCCTTCGCGCTCTTCAATGCGCTACTGCTCGTCTACTCACGCATCCCGCTGGTGCTCGCGCGCGATCGGCTCCTGCCGGCGGCCCTGGCCTCGACGGACGAGCGCGGCACGCCGCGGCGCGCCGTCGTGGCCTCGGCCGTCGGGTACTCGGTCTTCGCGCTCCTCTCCTTCGGAGGGCTGCTCGCCGCGGACGTGCTCCTCTACACCGCGGCGCTGGCGATGGAGTTCGCCGCATTGCTGGCGCTGCGGCGCCGCGAGCCGGAGCTCGTCGGGACGTTCCGCGTTCCGGTCGGCGTGCCGGTCCTCGCGGTCCTCGCCGCGCTCCCGGTGCTCGTGCTGGCGATCGCGGTGGCGCTCGAAGTCCGGAGCCGGGCGATCGGCCTGGTCGGCGTGCTCGTCGCCGCCGCCTGCGCCGCCGCGGGCCCGCTGGCGTACGCCGCGCTGCGCCGAGCGCCTTCACCACCTGAACGGAGACTTCCCGGATGACCGCCCATCGCCCCGACGCGTCCCTGCCGGACCACGCCACGATCCGGGCCCATCCCGAGCGCGACCACACCGGCGACGCGCCGCAGATCCTCGCGAGCGGCATCGTCGCGCACGTCGGCTTCGTGGATGGAGGCCGGCCGGTGGTGATCCCGATGACGTACCACTACTCGCCTGCCGCGCCGCGCCGCCTCTACCTGCACGGCGGGCGGACCGGCCGGCTGATGACGCACCTGGCGACCGGGGCGCCGGTCTCGGTCGCGGTGACGATCGCGGACGGCCTGGTCTACTCGAAGACCGCGGCCGACCACTCGGTGAACTACCGCTCGGTCGTGATGTTCGCGCGCGCGGCGGCCGAGCAGCCGGACATCGCGGCGCGGCGTCGCATCCTGGAGGCGATGATCGCGCGGTACTTCCCGGGCCGGACAGCGGGTGTGGACTACGAGACCGCATCCGACGCGCATCTCGAGGCCACGGCCATGGTCGCGCTGGAGATCGACGAGTGGAGCGCGAAGGCACGGGAAGGCGGCCCGAACGGGCCCAGCGATGGAGATTCCAGGCACCCCGGCACGGCCGGCGTCGTCCCGCTGGGACGCGGCTAGCGGGCGTACCTACATCGGAATCAGCGCCAGCCCATCCGCTCCCGCAGGCTGGTGATGTGCGCCGTGTGGTGGCGTCCGTGCCACGCGTACATCGAAACCACGTTGTCCAGCGTCATGATTCCGGACTCCGGATGGTTGAAGGTCCGGCCGAAGTCGGCCGGCTCCATGCCCTGGAGCAGCAGGACCCAGCGCCGGTGCAGCGCATCCAGGAGGGCCAGCGAGACATCCACCGGGGCGCGAGCGTCCGGCGTCTCGGCCCAGTGTCCCTGGTGGTAGGGTTTGATCGTCGGCTGTTCCTCCGTCAGCGCGAGCTTGCAGCGGATGTAGGCGTTCATGTGGCTGTCGGGGACGTGGTGCACGACCTGCCGCACCGTCCACCCCCCGTCGCGGTAGGGCGTGTCGAGGTGCTTGTCGTCGAGCCCCTGCACGGCGCGCCGCAGCTGCTCGGGCGCTGCGGCGATCTGGGCGATGCGTTCCGCGCGCTGCGCCGGCGTCAGCGTGGACACCGCCTCGTGGCGGCCGATGGGATAGCGGGCGTCCGTCATGTACTCCTCGAGACGTGAGTGCGGTGCAGTCTGCCGTCGGCGACGGCGCGGGGCAAGCACCCGGCCCCGCCCGCGCGGACGCGCTCTGGCGTCTCTGGCATGCCACGCCGCATCTTGACTCCAGATCCATCAACCGGAACCCGGAGCCGGCATATGCGCGACCTGACACGGCGGAACGTGGTGAAGGGCGGACTGGCTGCTTCGATGGCGGCGTGGGTGATGCCCTCGAGAGTGGATGCTGCGCCCGACGCGAACGACCCGGCCGCGGCGCCGTTCCTCGGACCGGTCGCCGCCGTCACCCGCGAGCGCCTGCTGCTCGATCTCAACTGGCGCTTCCATCTCGGCCACGCCGCCGACCCGGCGCAGGACTTCGGCTACGGAAGCGGCGAGGAGTTCGGGAAGACCGGTGAGTTCATGCGCACGCCATCGAAGCCGGACTTCGACGTCAGCGACTGGCGGCAGGTGGATCTGCCCCACGACTGGGTGGTCGAGCTGCCCTTCGAGAACGACCCCACGCTCTACAACCAGGGCTTCAAGCCGGTGGGCCGGAACCACCCGGCGACGAGCATCGGTTGGTACCGCCGGGTCTTCGAGATCCCGGCTGGCGATCACGGCCGCCGGCTGAGCCTGGAGTTCGACGGCGTGTTCCGTGACTGCCTGGTGGCGCTGAACGGCATCTATCTCGGCAGGAACCTCATCGGCTACGCCCCGTTCCGCTTCGACATCAGCGACGTGGCGAACTACGGCGGCAGCAACGTACTGGTCGTGCGCGCGGACGCGACCGAGCACGAGGGCTGGTTCTACGAGGGCGCGGGGATCTACCGGCACGTCTGGCTGGTGAAGACGGACCCCGTGCATGTGGCGCCGGGAGGAACGTTCGTCAGCACCGAGGTGCAGGGCGGCGCGGCGACGGTCGTGGTCCGGACGCAGGTGGAGAACGAGAGCGACGCAGCACCCGTGTGCCGTATCGTCTCCACCCTCACCGATCCCGCCGGCAAGGTCGTGGCGCGGGCGGCGACGCCGCCTGCGAAGATCGCCGGCTGGAGCGGCCGGGAGTTCACGCAGCGCATCGCCGTGACGCACCCTGCGCTCTGGTCGCTCGAGCACCCGCAGCTCTACCGCCTCACCACAGCGATCGAGGCGAGCGGCGCCGAGGTGGACCGCGAGGACACGCCGTTCGGGATCCGGACCGTTCGGTTCGACCCCGATCACGGCTGCTTCCTGAACGGCGAGCGCGTCGAGCTCAAGGGCACGTGCAACCACCAGGATCACGCCGGCGTCGGCTCCGCCCTGCCCGACCGGCTGCAGTACTTCCGCGTCGAGCGGCTGCAGGGGATGGGATGCAACGCCTACCGCACCTCGCACAACCCGCCCACCGCCGAGCTGCTCGACGCCTGCGACCGCCTCGGCATGCTGGTGCTGGACGAGACGCGGATGATGTCGTCGAGCGAGGAGGCGCTCAGCCAGTTCGGCCGGCTGATCCGGCGCGACCGCAACCATCCGTGCGTCATCGCGTGGTCCATCGGGAACGAGGAGTGGCGCGTGCAGGGGGCGGAGCGCGGCGCCCTGATCGCCGCCGACATGAAGCGACTGGCCAGGCAGCTCGATCCCACCCGGCTCGTCACGGAGGCGATGAACGGCGACTGGGGGAAGGGGCTCTCGGACGTGGTGGACATCCAGGGCTTCAACTACTTCCAGGGCGACATCGACGCGTACCACCGCGGCCACCCACACCAGCCGTCGATGGCGACCGAGATCGCGAGCACCGTCTCGACCCGCGGCATCTACGCGAACGACCCGGCGCGCGGGTACGTCAGCGCCTACGACCTCAACTTCCCGCCGTGGGCGTCCACGGCCGAGCGCTGGTGGACGTACTTCGACGCACGCCCGTTCCTCGCGGGCGGCTTCGTCTGGACGGGATTCGACTACCGCGGCGAGCCGACGCCGTACCAGTGGCCCTGCATCAACTCACACTTCGGGATCCTGGACACCTGCGGCTTCCCGAAGGACAACTACTACTACTATCAGGCGTGGTGGGGCGGCGCTCCGGTGCTGCACCTCTTCCCGCACTGGAACTGGGCGGGGAAGGAAGGCCAGGAGATCGAGGTCTGGTGCCACACGAACCTCGAGCGGGTCGAGCTGTCCCTCAATGGGCAGAGCCTGGGCGCGCAGGACGTGAAGCGCGATTCGCACCTGATGTGGAAGGTGCCGTACGCCGCCGGAACGCTGGAGGCACGGGGCTCCAAGGGCGGGCAGGTCGTGCTCACGGCGAAGCGGGAGACGACCGGGGCGCCGGCGCGCATCCAGCTCGTCGCGGATCGCCCGCGCGTCGCGGCCGACGGCGAGGATGTCGCCGTGGTCGAAGTGCACGTCGTGGATGCGGCTGGCCGGCTGGTGCCGGTGGCGGACGACGCCATCGCGTTCCGCGTGTCGGGGAGCGGGAAACTCATCGGCGTCGGCAACGGCGACCCGAGCAGCCACGAGCCGGACAAGGGCGACTCGCGCCGCGCCTTCAACGGGCTGTGCTTGGGCCTCGTGCAGGCGACCCGGACGGCCGGCGAGATCCAGGTCGAGGCGACGGCGCCGGGGCTGGGAAGCGGATTGCTGGCGATCACCTGCGAGGCCGCGACGCCGCGACCCGCCGTCGGGTGACGCGGCGCGCCGGCGCTACGGCCGGCGCCAGCGCGCCCCGTCGCGGGCGATGAACTCGTCCGCGACGGCAGGGCCCCACGAGCCGGCGGCGTAGTTGGGGAAATGCTCCGGGGGATGCGCCTCCCATGCCTCGATGATCGGATCCACCACGGCCCACGAGGCCTCGACGCTGTCGCTTCGCGCGAACAGCGTCGCATCTCCCACCATGCAGTCCAGCAGCAGCGTCTCGTACGGCGAGTGGTCGGTCGAGCCGAACGCGTCGGCGTAGCTGAAGTCCATCTGCACCGATGTCATCCGCACGTCCACCCCGGGGACCTTGATCTCGAAGCAGAGCGAGATCCCCTCGTCCGGCTGGACGCGGATCGCGAGCACGTTGGGCGCCAGCGTCTCCCCGTCCGTCTGCGGGAAGAGCAGGTGCGGCGGGCGCTTGAACTGGATCGCGATCTCCGTCGCGCGCCGCGCCATCCGTTTGCCCGAGCGGAGGAAGAAGGGCACGCCGTGCCAGCGCCAGTTGTCCACCATCAGGCGGACGGCGGCGTAGGTCGCCGTGGGTGACGCGGGGGCGACCTTGGGTTCCTCGCGGTACCCGGGGACGCTCGTGCCGCCGATGGCGCCGGGGCCGTACTGCCCGCGCACCGTGTACTCGTGGAGCGTCGCGTGGGCGATGGGACGGATGGCGCGCAGCACTTTCGCCTTCTCGTCCCGCACCGCGTCCGCCTGAAAGGCGACCGGCGGCTCCATCGCGGTGAGGGTGAGAAGCTGCAGCAGGTGGTTCTGGAACATGTCGCGCACCACGCCGGCCTGCTCGTAATAGCCGGCCCGGTGCTCGACGCCCACGGTCTCGGCCGCGGTGATCTGCACGTGGTCCACTTGCTGGCGGTTCCACACGGGCTCGAGGATCGAGTTGGCGAAGCGGAAGACGAGGAGGTTCTGCACCGTTTCCTTGCCCAGGTAGTGATCGATCCGGTAGACCTGGTGCTCGCCGAGGGCCTTGAGGACCACCTGGTTGAGGGCCCGAGCGCTCGCGAGGCTTCGGCCGAACGGCTTCTCGATGATTACCCGGACCCAGGGGCGGGCGGCGGGATCCTCCATCCGCGCGGCAAGGCCGCTGGCTGCCAGATGCTCGATGGCGACCGCGTAGATGCTCGGCGGGAGCGCGAGGTGAAAGAGCCGGCCGCGCTCGATGGAGGCGCCGCGTTCGATCCGGGCCAACCGCTCCTTGAGCGCGGCGTAGAGCGTGGGTTTTCCCAGGTCGCCCCGCACGTAAAACAGGCGCGCGGCGAACCGGTCCCACGATTCGTCGGGCACGTGTCCGATCTCCCTGGAATCGAGCACCGCCTGTCGCATCGCGACGCGGAACGACGCGTCATCCATGGGTTCGAGCCCCGCCCCGACCACGGCAAACTCCTCGTCCAGCAGGCCGTCGTGCATCAGGTGGTAGAGCGCGGGGAGGAGCTTGCGGTGCATCAGGTCGCCGCCCGCACCGAGGATGACCGCGGTGCAGGGGCCCGCTTTCTTGAGCGGCTCCTCGGGCATGCGGATCGCGCCCGACAGGCGCAGCGGAACGGCGAGCGATGGCGTGGTCATGTGGTCATTCCGCCGCGGCGCGCGCCGAGCCGAGGAGGCCGACGTCCGGGCTCACGATCACGTGCACGGGGATGCGCTCCATCAGGCCGGCGAGCCTCCCCTTGTTCCGGAACGCGCGGATGAACGCGCCGTCCTGGAGCTTGACGACGATGCGGGGTGCGATCCCGCCGGCCAGATAGACGCCGCCGGTGGCGAGCACGGTCAGCGCGAGATTGCCGGCCTGGGCGCCGTAGGCGGTGACGAAGATCTCGAGCGCCTTGATCGAGAGCGGATCGTCGCCCGCCAGCGCGTGCCTGGTGACGGCCGCGGCCGGATCCCCGCCGGCCATTTCGCGCCGCACGTCCGGGCGCTCGGGCGCGAAGTTCCCGGAGGCGAGATAGCGATACAGCTGCGCGAGCCCCGGGCCGGAGAGCACGCGCTCCCACGACACACGGCCCCACTCGTCCAGCAGCGAATTGCGCAGCCGCCACATCGCCTCGTCGTCCGCGGCGAAGTCGGCGTGGCCCCCCTCGGAGGGATGCACGCGGTAGCGCATCCCGTCCCACACCACGAAGCCTTCGCCGAGGCCCGTGCCGGCGCCGATGAGAGCGATCGTCCCGTGTTCGGTCGCCCTCCCTGCCTGCAGGGTGACGAGATCGCCCGGCCCCAGACAGCCGACGCCGTACGCCGCGGCGACGAAGTCGTTGATGATGGAGGTGCGGGGGATGCCGATGTCGCGGGCGAGCTCGCGCGCGCTCACCGTCCAAGGGAGGTTGGGCGTACGGCACTCGCCATCCACGACGGGACCGGCGATCCCGAAGCAGGCCCGCTCGACCCTCTCGCCGGCTCCGTCGAGGAAACGGCGCACGATCGGCGCGAGGCCCGGCGCCTCGCCGCTGGGGTAGCGCTGCTCCTTGGTGATCCGGGGTGCACCGTAGCCGATCTCGGCGATCGCGAGCCTCGCGTTGGTGCCGCCGATGTCGCCGGCGAGGACTTTCACGCGGCCGCGCCCGGCAGCTGCGCCGCCGCGTCCACGTCCAGGAACCAGGAGCCTCCGAGGGCGAGCTGCGCCGGCAGCTCGTGCGGCCGGCCGGGACCGGCAAGCACCCGGGCGACGGTCGCCGCCTTGTCGGGGCCGGCGACAAGCACGGCCACGCGGCGCGCTGCGGCGATCACCGGCGGTGTGATGGTGAGCCGCTCCCGCGGCGGCATCGGGGCGGTCGCGGGCACGACGCGGCGCCGGCGCTCGTCCAAGGCCGGCGAGCCGGGAAAGAGCGACGCCGTGTGCCCGTCGGAGCCCATCCCGAGGAGGAGCAGATCGAGGCGCTCCGGGAGGAGGCGCTCGTAGTCGCGCGCTGCCGCGTCCCGATCGCTCCGCTCGGCCTCCATGCGGTGGCACTGCGCCGGAGGCACGCTCACGTGTTCGAGCAGCGCAGCCTTCACCATGCCGTAGTTGCTCCCGGGGTCCACGGGCGGCACCGCGCGCTCGTCCCCAAAGAAGATCGTGACGCGCCGCCAGGCGATGGCGGACGCCAGCGGGGGCCGGGCGAGGCGCTCGTAGACGGGGCGCGGCGTCGTTCCGCCGGACAGGGCCACCGCGCAGGTCCCGCGTTCGCGGATGTCCGCCTCGATGGCGGCGGCGATCCACTGCGCTGCGGCATCCGCGAGGGCCGCGCCGGCCTCGATCACCAGGCGTTCGGGGCTCATCGCCCACCCGGCGCCGTGGCGAAGGCCACGAACAGCGATCCGTTGGAGAGGGGCAGGTTGCGCGGCATCGTATGGGTCCGGTGTGGCAGCAATATAACCGTGGCGGTGCGGCGGGTTCCGGCGCTGGCCGCTCAACAGAGGCGGGCGGGCCGCCTCGAGTTCTGAGCCGGCCGATGCGCGCCCAAGGGCCGTGCCGGACTCGACGGTGGCCGGGGTGATGCGCCATCTTCCCATGCTACGATGACCACCGACACCGACCTTCTGAAGCGGGCGGCCGCCTCGCGCGCCGTCGAGTTCATCACCAGCGGCATGGTCGTGGGTCTCGGCACCGGCTCGACGATGCGGCCGCTGCTGGACGCGCTGGCCGGGCGTCTGCGCGAGGGAACCGTGCGCAACGTGATCGCGGTGCCGACGTCGGAGTCCACGGCGCAGCGCTGCCGCACGCTCGGCATCCCGCTGGCGACGCTGGACGAGTACCCGGAGCCGGCGCTGGCGGTGGACGGCGCGGACGAGGTGGACCCGCGGCTCAATGCCATCAAGGGGCTGGGCGGCGCGATGCTGCGCGAGAAGGTGGTGGCGCTCGCGGCGAAGCGCTTCGTCTTGGTCGTTGACGAGTCGAAGCTGGTGCGGCGGCTCGGCACGCGCGCCCCGGTGCCGGTGGAGGTCGTGCCGTTCGGGTGGAGTGCGTTGATCCCGTTCTTCGAGAAGCTCGGAGCGGAGCCGGCGCTGCGGTGCGGGCCCGGCGGGGAGCCGTACGTCACGGACAACGGGAACTACGTCGTGGATTGCCGCTTCGCGCGCGGGCTCGCCGATCCGGCGGCGGTCTCGCGGGCGCTGGCCCGGCGGACGGGCGTCGTGGAAGACGGGCTGTTTCTCCGGATCGCCCAGCTGGCGGTCGTCGCCGGCCGGCGCGGCGTGCGGCTGCTCCGGCGGTAGCCTTGTCGAGGCGCCGCGCGCGCGGCGGCAGGCGGGGCCTGGCGGCGTGCGGTGTGCTGGTCGCGCTGGCGCTCGGCGCGCCGGGAGCAGCGGCGGCGCAGGGCACCCCTCAGGCTCCGCCCGACGTCTGCGTCGCGCCTCCGCTCGGGGATGCCCGGACCCTGGTAGCCGAGGGCCGTTACTGGCACGCGTCGCGCGTCGCGCCGCCTCTTCCCAAGTCCCCCCACCTGCTGGAAAGCGCCACGGCGCTGCTGCAGATCCACATCGCCGAGGGCCTCGGTCTCACGGCGTCCATCGACGAGATCCTCGCGCGGGTGCGGGGAGCGGACACCAACCCCGAGTTCCTAGCCATCGCGGCACGGCAGGACGAGCGCGCGGGGCGATGGGCGGCGGCGGCCGCCCGGTACCGGCGGCTCGCGGCGCGCGCCGACGCCGGCCCCGCCCTCGTGGCGACTGGCGCCGTCCGCCTGGCGCAGGTGTGGGAGCGCGGCGGCCTGCGGGATTCGGCGATCGCCGCGTGGCGCATGGCGGCGCAGGTCGTGCCCGAGGTTGCCGACTGGTTCGCGCTGCGGCGCTCGGCGCTCGAGGCAGACACCGCGCTGGCCTTCGCGTCCGCACGCGACGCGCGCACGCCGGGGGCGGCGCAATGGGCGGACGATCTCGTGGCGCGCGCCCGGGAGCAGGCGGGCAATCTCGCCGGCGCTCTCGAGGGGTTCCTCCGGCGCGGCGAGGTGCTCGACGCGGCCCGCGTCGAGGCGTCCTTGGGACGGTGGATGCCGGCGCGGCGCCTCGCCGATTCCCTCCTGCTCACGGACGCGACCCAGCCGGTCGCGCTGCTCGCAGCCAACCTCCTGGTGGAGCGGTTCGGTCGTCTGACATCGGCAGAGCTGGTCGGCGTCGCCGAGGCGTTCCGCGCACGCGGGGACCGCGCCGCCGCCGAGCGGTACGCCCGGCGGGCGGTCGCCCTTCGCGACACCAGCCCGGCGCCGCGGATCGAGCTGGCGACGGTCCAGGCGGCCCGGCGTCAATTCCGGGCGGCGCTCCTGACGCTGGACAGCGCGGACGCGGAGCGGCGCCGGCGCAAGGAACCGCCGGCGGCCGCGGTCGCCCTGACGCGGGTGCTGGTGCTCGGGGCGGCCGACCGGTGGGAGGACGCCGACAGCCTGGCGATGCGGCTGGCGCGGGCCGATCCGGGCGACAGCGACGCCGCGGCGGCGCTGCTCTTCGTCGCCGGCCACGAGCGGACCCGCGGCTCTCCGGAGCGCGAGCGCGCACTCGATCTCGAGCTGCTCTTCCACTTCGCTGCGACGCCGCAGGCGCTGGTGGCCCGCTATCGCCTGGCGCTCGCCGACGTCGCAATGGGGCGGCTCGACTCGGCGCGCGCCGGCATGGTGGCGGTCCTGGCCGCCGACACGGCCCGCCGGCTGGCGCCGGCGCCGCGCTACTGGGCGGCGCGGTTGGGCTTCGAGCGCGGCGATTCGCTCGCCGCGGTGCAGCTCGCCTCGCTCGCGGAAGACGGGCCGACCGGCTACTACGGCGTGCGCGCCAGGGAGCTGCTGGGCGATTCCCTGCATCTGGCCCCCGACACGGCGCCGCCGCCGCCCGCCGACGCCTTTCCGGCGACGCGTGCGCGGGAGCGCATCGAGCTGCTCGCCCGCGTAGGGCTCGTGACGGAAGCGCGCACAGAAGCCGCGGGGTGGCTGAAGGACCCGCGTGCCCCGGTCTCCGTCCTGCTCGCGGCGGCCGGCGCGGCGGCCGAGGCGGGCTACGCTCTGGAGGCGATCCGTTTGAGCGAAGCCGCGCGGAGGCGGTCGGGGCTGTCGCTCGCGGTGGCGCTCGACCTCTTCCCGCTTCCGTATCGGCCCGTGATCGTGGCCGAGGCGGCGGAGCAGTGCGTGGATCCGCTGTTGATGGCGGCGATCATCCGGCAGGAGTCTCGCTTCGACCCGGCAGCGCAATCCCGCGCCGGGGCCCGCGGCCTGAGCCAGGTCCTGCCGCGCACCGGGGCCGAGATGACGCGCCTGCTGAGGCTCGGCCGGTGGAATCCGCGGTTCCTCTTCGTGCCTGATTTCAACCTGCATCTCGGAGCGCGCTACGTGCGCGACCGCCTGGTCCGCGACTCGCTGCCGGTGTACGCGCTCCTCGCGTCCTACGACGCCGGTCGTACCGGGGTGATGCGCGAACGGCAGCGGCCGGAGTTCGGGGACCCGGACCTGTTCGTCGAGCGGCTGTCGGTGGCCGAAACGCGCGACTACGTTCGCAGCGTGTACGCGAACTATCAGTGGTATCGGCACGTCTACGGCGCGGGCGACCGGTGAGACGGCGTCGGGGTCCGGCGCTGGCCGCTCTGGCGGCCGCCCCGACTCACAGCCCCGGTCCGGTCCGTAGTGCCGCGGAGTTGGTGGCCGCCGCACGCGACCGTTAGAATTCGCGCCATGGGCATGAAAGGGATCGTCGTCATCGCGGCCGCGGGCCTCGGGGTCGCGGCCGCTTTCCATCGCCCGGCGCAGCAGCCCCAGCAGCAGCCGACCTGGCGCGCCGTGCAGCCGGAGTCGGGCGAAGTGCACTTCGCCAACATCCGGCAGCTCACCTTCGGCGGGCAGAATGCCGAGGCATACTTCTCGAGTGACGGTTCGAAGATCGTCTTCCAGAGCACCCGGGGCGATCACCCGTGCGACCAGGAGTACGTGATGAATGCGGACGGCTCCGACGTGCACCGGGTATCCGACGGCCGCGGCCGCACCACCTGCGGGTACTTCTTCGACCACGATCGCAGGGTGCTGTTCTCGTCGACGAGCCTTCACGGTGCCGATTGCCCGCCCACACCCGACTACACGCACGGCTACGTGTGGCGGCTCGACGACTTCGACATCTTCACCGCCAACGTGGATGGATCGGATCTGCGGCAGCTGACGCACGCCCCCGGTTACAACGCCGAGGCCGTCGTTTCGCCCGACGGGCAGCGCATCGTGTACACCTCGACGCGCGACGGGGACCTCGAGATCTACACGATGCGGATCGACGGGACGCACGTGCGCAGGCTCACCCACGAGCTGGGCTACGACGGCGGCCCGTGGTGGTCGCACGACGGCACGAAGATCGTGTACCGCGCCTTCCATCCGCAGACGGCGCAGGAGAAGGCCGAGTACCGGCAGCTGCTCGCCCGGCACCTGGTGCGGCCGCTCGACATGGAGCTGTGGGTGATGAACGCGGACGGGTCGCACCGCCATCAGATCACGCACCTGGGCGGGGCGAACTTCGCGCCGTACTTCACGCCCGACGACCGGCGCATCATCTTCGCGTCGAACCACACGAACCCGCGCGGGCGCAACTTCGACCTGTACCTCGTCAACCCGGACGGGACGGGCCTGGAGCAGGTCACGACCTACTCCGGCTTCGACAGCTTCCCGATGTTCTCGCCGGACGGGACGAAGCTGGTGTGGGCGTCGAACCGGCACGGCACGGCGCCCCACGAGACGAACATTTTCATCGCCGACTGGGTAAACTGACGCCATGAGCTCGGTGCAACCGGTGCAGGCCAAGAAGTCGCTCAAGCACGCGACCTGGGAGTGGGTCAAGTCGCTGGCCATCGCGCTCGTCATCTGGTTCGTCCTGCGGACCCTGCTGGTCGAGGCCTTCCGGATACCCTCGAGCAGCATGGAGCGGACGCTGCTGGTGGGGGACTTCCTGTTCGTGAACAAGGCGCTCTACGGCGCCGAGCTGCCGCTGATCCACACGCGCCTCCCGGCGATCCGCTCCCCGCGGCTCGGCGACATCGTCGTGTTCGATTCGCGCACCGAGGCCGGGGTGAACGTGGTGAAGCGGGTGGTGGGCGCGCCGGGCGACACGCTCCAGATGAGGAACGCCGTGCTGTGGCGGAACGGCGTGGCGCAGCGCGAGCCGTACGCGGAGCACGTGGACTCGCTCACCGACACCTCCGCTCCGGAGATGCGGGATTGGCAGGTGAACTTCCTCCTGCCCGGCGTCAACCGCGCGACCTATCACCCCTCGCGGGACAACTGGGGGCCGCTGGTGGTGCCTCCGGGCCAGTATTTCGTGATGGGGGACAACCGCGACAACTCGTACGATTCGCGCTACTGGGGGTTCGTGCCGCGGAACGTGATCCGCGGCCGGCCGCTGTTCGTCTACTACTCGTTCGACAACGAGTCCTGGCGCGCGCTCCCGTTCCTCACCGCCATCCGCTGGAGCAGGATCGGCTACCAGCCCCGCTAGCGGCGGGGGTCTTCGACCTCAGCCGCGCGCCGGCTCCGCCCGGTGCAGCCGCGGCAGGAACAGCGCCGCCACCAGTCCCAGCATCGCCAGAGCCGCGCCGGCCCAGAACGGCGAGGTGACGCCGCGTGCACCGATCAGGAAGCCGGCCACGGTCGGACCCACGATGCGCCCGAGCGTCGAGGCGGTCTGGGTCAGGCCCAGTGCCGCACCCTGCTGGCTGGCGGTCGAGCTGCGGCTCACGACCGCATAGATGCTGGGCGTCGCGAGCGCCGAGCCAGCCGACAGCACGCCCAGCGCGACGAGCAGCACCGCGCCGGAGGTCTGCGGCGCCAGCGCGAGGCCGGCGGCGAGCAGCAACGCGCCGGCCACCGCGAGCCGCCGCTCCCCCACCCTCGGCGCGAGTCGCCCGACCACGCCGCCCTGGACGATCGCGGACACCACGCCCATGAAGGCGAACAGCATGCCCATCCGCCGCGTCGAGTCGTGCAGCACGTCCCGGCCGAACAGCGGCAGGGTCACGTGCAGGACCGCGAACGCGGCGGTCACGAGGAGGCTGGCGGCGAGCGGCGCCGCGAGCGACCTCAGGTGCACCCGCTCCGTCGAGCGCGCGGCGCGGTGCTGCGGCGTCTCGGGGAGCCAGGCCAGCGCGGCCACGGCGTTCGCGGCGCACAGCCCTGCGGCGACCAGTCCCGCGCTGGCGTAGCTGTGCGCGGAGAGGATCCCGCCGATGGCGGGGCCGAGGATGAACCCCATGGCGAACGCCGCCCCGAGCATCCCCATCGCCTGGGCGCGGCGCTCCGGCGCGGTGACGTCGGCGATGTACGCCTGCCCGACGCCGACGGTCGCGCCCATCGCGCCGGCCACGATCCGCGAGACCAGCAGGGCCCAGTACGTATGGGCGAAGGCGAACAGCAGGTACGAGGCCGTCGAGCCCACCAGCCCCACGATCAGCACGGGGCGCCGGCCGAGCCGGTCCGAGATGCCACCCCAGACGGGCACGGCGACGAGCTGCAGGAGCGAGAAGCTCGTGACGAGCAGGCCGATGGCCGCCGGCCCGACGCCGAAGGTGGCGGCGTAGGTGGGCAGCAGCGGAAGGACGATCCCGAAGCCCAGCAGATCGATGAAGACGACGGTGAAGACGACGCCGAGCTGCTTGTTCACGCGCCGCGGACGCTCGGGCGCGCCCGACGGGTCACTTGTAGCGGTAGGTGATGCGGCCGCGGGTCAGGTCGTAGGGCGACAGCTCGACGGCCACCCGGTCGCCGCGAAGGATCCTGATGTAGTTCTTGCGCATCTTACCCGAGACGTAGGCCAGGATCTGATGGCCGTTCTCGAGCTCGACGCGGAACGTGGTGTTGGGGAGCACCTCGGTGATGGTGCCCATCATCTGAATGGCGTCGCCTGCCACGACCTTGGACCGCTCCCAGCTCAATCGGGACCACAACGGGCGCCGCGCGCCCCGGAACCCCCAAACCTAGCCGGCCCTCGGGGGCGGCGCAAACGGCTCTCCGGCAGGGCCTTGCGAAATCGGCCCCTATGTGAATTCATTCACAACCCAATTCCATCACGGCACGTTTGTCCGTCGCGGGGTACGACCCCGCGCATTCCATAAGTAGTTTCGTCCTTCAAAGTGAGGAGATTGGTCGCAATGAACCGCTGGACACTCGCCGCGCTGCCCGTCCTGGCGCTGGCCATCGTCGCCGCCGCGCGGCCCGCCGCGCCGCCCACCACGCATCGGATCCGGATGATGCAGGCCGGGAGCCAGTACAAGTTCGATCCGGCGAACGTGACGATCAAAGTCGGCGACGTCGTCGAGTTCGTGAACGTCTCGGGCGGGCCCCACAACATCCAGTTCGACAAGGACCACATCCCGGCCGGCGCCAAGGAAGTGCTGAACCGCGCCATGGGCCAGCGGATGGGGGACCTGCAGGGCCCGTTCCTGACGCAGCCCAACCAGGCCTACAGCATCAGCTTCGCGGGCGCGCCGAAGGGCACGTACGCGTTCTTCTGCCTGCCGCACCAGGCCCTCGGGATGAAG